>JAEEGL014686389.1_pt1 | contig 11328 bp, 11 predicted proteins | sample 9134231 | NCBI WGS metagenome assembly JAEEGL01 (sample SAMN16246548, study PRJNA631951) | gut metagenome | biome: gut microbiome; feature: rumen; material: fiber-attached | host: Bos | place: Iran: Karaj | collected 2018-10
ACAAGAGCATATTCATAACCTGCTTCAAATACCTCGACCGGATCATTGGAATACAGTCTTTTGAGCCAATAACCGTACTGCACAGTGTATTTGTCCGGCTCTGCGGATTCGATGGTCTTGTCTGGCACCTCGCCGACGACAGGATCGGTGATGGTCAGATGAACTTCGTTGATGACCTTATCTTCATCTGCGAACGCGGGCATTGCCGTCATGACGATCATCAGCATACAAAACAAAAAGGACAGTGCTTTTTTCATCGTGTTCACTCCTATCTTTTTTCAGGCGTCAAGCGACCTATGAATATCAGTTTACCACATCCGCCCTGATTCCGCAACAGCAGAGAAGAAAAAAGATCCCGGTTCTTACGCGAAACGAAACGACGGGCGGTTTTCCGAAAGCGTGCCGGTTATTCCGTGAACAGAGAAACCGGACCGTACAGCCCGCCGGTTGCGGAATCTTCTGCATAGGCTTTCTCCGCGGCAAAATACGGGGACAGTTCCTTTTCGCTCCACTTGTCGAAATAATCGGTGTGCACGTACCAGTTCGCGCAGGTATTCGTCACGATGATCTTCAGCGCGTTCTTCTCAAGAAGCACGCCGTCGGGAATCCTGACGCGGAACGGGGACGTAAAGGCGGTGCCCAAAGACCGGCCGTTCAGATACACGCTTGCCGAGTAGCGCACGTCGCCGAGATCCAGCAGTCCCGCTTTTTCCGCTTTTTCGGCAGGAAGCGCAAACTCCGTTTCGTAAACGGCGCTCCCCGAGTAGGCGCTGCCGACCGTCTCGCGCCAATCTCCCGATCGGACGGGGACGGGGCCGTCGGAATGTGCTATACTCCGGAACCCGTTTTCATCACAGGTGAGCTCAAACGTCCTGCGAAACAGGAATGCGTTTTCGATATCGAACCGTTTTGTATACTCTTTTCGGCTTTCCGCGGGCAGAGGTTCATCCGTCAGCAAAACGACCGCTGTCTCGCCGATCGCAAGAGACAGCGAAAGAATACCGTTCTTTGCGTCAAAACGACGCAAAGCGCCGTCGGTCAGATCCAGCAGAAAGCCCTTTGACACGGGCAGATGGATCTGATACGCGCCGCTTTCGCCCGCCTCACGGAACAGGCAGAACCATTCGCCGTTTTCCGCCTTTCTGTGCAGCACGCGCAGTCCGGTTCCCTCGACGCGCAGTTCCGGCGCCGCGCCCGACAGATCGCAGGACACGCTGCCGCCGCCCTGTACGAAACGGTGCAGGATCTTGCGGACGTTTGGCGGAATGTCGGCGTTCGGCGGAACGATCAGATGCCGGTAAACGGCGCGGCCGATGCGCAAACGACCGTTGTCGACGTCCGCGGCGGCTTCGATCACGTCGTCGTCCACGACGTCGAATGCGATCATTCGCTCCTCCAGCGCCCTGCCGAGCGTATCGAACGCCTCCGCCGTTTCTTCGGCATGCAGCCCGCTCTGAAAATCGCAGATCGGATAATACAGTCCGGTTTCGCAGACGCGTTCTCCGACCGTCGAGATATAGGACAGCCGTTCCATGTAGCGGTTGAACTGCGGCAGAGTCCGGTCATACGGCTGCTCCTCTGTAAACACCGGCAGCTCCTGCGCGAGCAGTGCGCCCGTGCGTCCGAGCGGGAAATTGAACAGATTGAAAACGGTGACGCCGCGAACCGCCAGATACCCGACGGTATACCGCATGACGTCATACGTCAGACCCGGTCCGGCAACGCCGAAGATCTCCGCCATCGCCGGTTTCGTTCCGTTCTGCGCGGCGGCAGACGAGGCATATCTCGGGAAAAAGCCGTTGTATCCGTTCACGTCGTCCGGCTTCCCGATCCGATCCCCGGGATAGATCTGCCGCCAGATCACGTCTATACCCGGAATATCAAAGCACCGCAGCGCGCGCATCAGGTTATAGTTCAGACCGCCGCGGACACAGCCGAGAGGGTCGTGATCCTTATCCAGATGTCCGGTAAACGCCATGCCGTGTCCGTTCGCCCACGTCTTGCACGGGAGAAGAAAATGCTCGCAGAACGTCCGGCTGCACAGATCGTACCAGCGGCGCAGTACGTCTGCGTTCTCCTGCGTCGGTGAGACCCTTTGCGCAAGCAGCGGCAGATACGGCAATACGGATTCTCCGTACAGCTCCCGGTATCGTGCGGCAAGGTAGGCGCTGAACGGTCGGCAGGGCGCTTTCGGCTCGTCCGTAAAAACGGCAGTGACGGTTTGACCGAGCGCGTCCGGCATCGCGGATGCGTACTGCTCGTGGGTGATTCTGATGAAATGATCCGTCGCATCCCGGTTGAGCAGATCCGGATAATCGGCGTTTGCGTGCATCTCCCGCCCAATCGTATACTCCGTAACCACTGCGTCCGCATCGAGAACGCATCCGTCGCGGATCATCTCACGATCCTGAAGAAAAGCCGCGAGGACGTCCGGCGAGGACTTGCGGTAAACGTCGCCGGCGCGGAAAGAACGGTCACACGCCCTCAGGACCTGCCGAGTGTATTCGGGATGATCCCGCAGAACCGCGCCGCAGGCGCCGCCGGAAGGCCAGCCGCCCTCGTCGTATATCCAGCAGCGCATACCGAGTCTTTTTCCTTGCTCGACCGCATACGCGACGAGCGCGAAATAGTCCGCAGAGAGATAGTCGGGCGCAAGGGTCGTCGGCATGCTGTCCGGCCGGAATCCCTGCGGCTCAGGAAGGACGTAAAAAGCCCGTATGCCGAGACGCTGCATTTCCGAGAGCTGGTCGTCGATCCGCTCGGTCGTACACACGTCGTTCCATACCCAGATGTATACGGGAGCATAGGAAACGTCCGGGCACAGGAAACGGTTCATTTCAAATTTTCGATCGTTGTTTATCATGCTGCCGATCCTTTTTTCAGACGTCCGGATCGTATCTGCCCTGCTTTTTCAGCTGCCTTATAAACAGCCGCAGAGCGACGACCAGGATCACGTAAAGGCACGCGAGCAGTACGGGATATGCCTGCGTGCCGAAAACCCTGCACACGAGACCGACCACAGGCGGCGCCAGCATCACGCCGATATAGGCGAATGCGATCTGCGAACCCATGACGGACTGGGAAACTTCCTGCCCGAAATTGTGCGGCGTCAGGTGGATCATGTTCGGATAGATGGCTCCGTTGCCTAAACCGATCAGAAATAGTCCCGCGACGGAAACGGCGCCGGGCAGGGGAAGAAGCATGAGCACGACCGCAGGCGCGAGGATAGAGGCGCCGATGCCGATCCGCTTCCACGTGCTGACTTTCGCGGAGAGCAGTCCGGAAACGAAACGGCCGATCGACATGCCGGCGTAATAGATCGTCAAAGCCAGCGCGCCGTGCCTGACCTGAAACCCTTTGCCCGTTACGAGATACGTGCTGCCCCAGACGCCGCAGGCATATTCGACAGCGTTCGTCGCGAGCATGATGACCCAGACCAGCCGCACGTCCGAGCGTTTTGCCATCTGCGGCAGCGTCAGATTCACCGCGGGCGCTTCCTCGGTCGACCCGTGATCGGCAGCCTTTTTCCAAAGGGGGACGGACACGATCAGCAGCAGCGCAATGGCCGCCTGCACGCAGAAGGCGTACCGGTAACCGCCGCGCCATCCTGCGCTGCTTAACGCGCGCGCCATCAGGTAGGGACTGAGCGTCACGCCCACGCCGTAAAAACAATGCAGAAAATTCATGTGACTTGCCTTGAAATGCAGCGCCACGTAGTTGTTCAGACCGGAATCGATCGCGCCGGCGCCCAGCCCGAGAAGAGCGGCCAGCGGCACCATCACGCCGAAAGACGGGGATACGGAGAAGCCGAACAAAGCCGCGGCCGTCATCGCCGTGCTGAAAGCTGTGACCTTTGCCGTTCCGAATCTGTTGAGAACACGCGCGCTGAACATGCTGGACAGTACCGTGCACCCGGAGATCAGAAGGGTGAGCATGCTCACGGACTCGACGGGAACGCCCATTTCCGGCTGAATTGCCGGCCAGGCGGAGCCGATGAGAGAATCCGGTACGCCCAGACCGATAAACGCTATGTATATCACGATCAGTAAATAAACCATAGGACCTCCGCTTTTCTCGTGCGCTTCATGATTGCGCAATGATTATACCACATCCGACCCGATCCCGCAACAGACGCTTCTATCCTGCCTGCGTGTGGAATTGTTCCCGCACGTGCTCAAGAAACAACTGCGCCGCGGGGGAAAACGTCTGATACTTTTTCCAGATGAGTTTTCCGGTCGCGGGCATCTCCGGTACCAGCGGACGAAAAGCCAGAGTGCTGTTCCCGTCGCAGCGGATCAGACCGTCGAACGTTACGGCAAGACCGAGACCGTCCTCCACAAGCAGAGAGGCGTTGTAGATCAGGTTGTACGTCGCGACAACGTCCAGACCGGAAAAGTCCTTCATGCCGGAAATCACGGCGGCATGCGCTCTGGACAGGATCACGGGGTACCCCTTCAGATCCCGGATGCGCACGGTTTCTTTGCTTGCCAGCGGATGCGCTTTCGGCATCAGAACGCCGAAGCGGTCGCTTTCCGGCAGCGTGATGGATTGATACAGGTCGTGGTCGACCTCCGTGAAAATGACGGCAAAGTCGATCAGACCGTCCGTCAGCTCGTCCATCAGATCCTGCGTGTCGCCGCTGGTGATGTGGAAGCGGATGTCCGGCTGCTCTTCGGACAGGCGGCTTGCCGTGCGGGACAGGTAATGGAAGGACACGGACTCGCCGGCGCCGATGCGCACCGCGCCCGAGATGTGGTTTTTCACCTGCGTGATCTCTTCCTTCGTCATCTGCATCAGCTGCACCAGCTCTTCGGCGCGTCTGCGCAGCACGATGCCTTCTTCCGTCAGCGTGATTTTCCGGTTGCCGCGCACGAACAGCGGCGCGCCGAGCTCCTGCTCCAGCTCCTTCATCTGTCTGGACAGCGACGGCTGCGCAACGTGCAGCGCTTCTGCGGCCGCGGAGATCGTTCCCTCGCGGACGACGGCTAAATAATACTGCATCGTTCGTAGATCCATACGTGCTCCTCCTTGCATGTTCTTATTCAATTATAGCATGGGAAAGCATAGAAAACAAGTATTTGATTATAGAAAGACAGCCGCGTATAATAGAGACAGTTTCCGCCGTTCTACACCGATTGCGGCAAGAACATCCGGATCGGCAGGGGCGTTTTCATCAACGCGGGCTGCCAGTTTCAGGATCAGGGCGGGATCACGATCACAATGCAATAAACGGAGGGTATACTATGAGCAACGTACTTGTAATCACGACCAGCCTGCGGGCGAAAAGCAATTCGGACGTTCTGGCGGATTGTCTCGTCCGGGGTGCAAAGGACGCCGGAAACGACGTGGAGCTCATCTCGCTCAAGGGGAAGGAGCTGCGCTTCTGCATCGGCTGTCTTTCTTGCCAGAAAACGCAAACGTGCGTTTTGCGCGACGACGCGGTCCGGATCGCGGAAAAAGTGAAAAACGCGGATACGCTCGTGTTCGTCACGCCGATCTACTACTATGAAATGTGCGGACAGATGAAAACGCTGCTTGACCGGCTGAATCCGCTGTTCCCTTCGGACTACAGATTCCGCAAGGTGTATATGCTGTCCGTCGCGGCGGAGGAAGAGGACGAGGTTCCCGAAAAAGCCGTCAGCGGGCTGCAGGGCTGGGTCGACTGCTTCGAGAAGGCGGAGCTTGCCGGTTCGCTGTTCTGCGGCGGGATCACCTCGCCCGGCGAAGCGTCGGACAAAAACGATGCGCAGGCACGCGCATATCAATTCGGAAAGAACGTAGAATAAACGACATATATAAAAGGAGAGGTAATCATGAAACAGCAAATCAAAACGACAGAGGCCATTTTCCCGATGCCGGTGCTTCTGATCTCCACGTTCAACGATGACGGAACGGTCGACGTAATGAACGCGGCATGGGGCACGATGGTCGAAAGAGACGTGGTCGCGCTCAATCTCAGCGAAACGCATAACACCGTGAAAAACATCAAGGCACGCAAGGGCTTTGTGGTACACATTGCCGACGCGAAGCACGTCGCGCAAGCCGACTGGTTCGGTGTCGTGCACGGAAACAAGGAACCGGAGAAGTTCGCAAAGTCCGGCATGACGTACGAAAAGTCCGCGCTGGTGGATGCGCCGGTTATCAATGAGCTCCCCGTCGCCATTGAATGTGCGTTCGTGGAGTATCAGAGCGGCGATACCGGTCTGGGCGTGATCGGCAAGGTGCTGCGCACGTCGGTTGAGCAGGCGTGCTTAAAGGACGGCAAGGTCGACGTCGATGCGCTGGAAGCGATTGCGTTCGATCCGTATACGCACGGCTATTACAAGGTCGGCGGCAGAGTGGGCGAAGCGTTCCATGACGGGCTCAAACTGAAGTAAGCGCGGATAGGAGAGCGGATAGAAAAATGCTTCTTTGCGCTCTGTATTCGGAAACAAAGGCCTGCACCGTATCCCATGCGCGAGCGTCTCTTCGGAGACGCTATTTTTCTTGCCCGCTATTGCACGGAGCAGAAAAGTATACTATAATAATCATTACAGTGCGAAACGATACCGCCGTTACCAAAAGGAGTTCTCCATATGAGCGATAAGATCATGCGGCTCGGCATCAATATGAATTTTGAAAACGTCCGGGAAGACAGCCCGCAGTTTCGGTGCGTGTGCGACAAGGTGGACTTTATGGTGGCGCACACCGACCCGCAGAACGCGCCGCTGCCGGTCTCGATCGAAAAAACGCGCGCCGCAGCGAAGCTGCTCGACGCGCGTGGGATCGACTACGTCGCCAATTTTGAATACCAGAACTTCGTCCACGACGCCACCGCGCCGGACGGCACCGAATGGGTTCTGAATACGGAGAAGCTCCACCGTCTTTCGATCCCCGACGCATACGTCAAAGCCCTCAGAGCGTCGGAGCATTTCAAGGGCGTGATGTATGACGAATTCGAGCATGCGATCATAAACCGGAACCTGTCGATCATTCTCTCGTCAAAGGGCAGGATCAAAAAATCCGTGTTCACCCCTCTCGACGGGAAAGACCCGTACGCGCAGGGCGAACTTCTCGACCGCCAGATCGGCGAATACGCCGCGGAAATAAAGAGCATGGGCGCGGAGCTTTTCATCGGAGAGCACGTCTTTCCCGTTCTCTTGCACACGTTCGCGAGAAACGGCATGATCCCGAATTTCAAATCGCAGAAGGAGGGCGTCACGAATCTGTGCTTTGCGATCGCGGCGGGCGCGGCAATGCAGTATGACACGCCGCTGTGGACCTGTGTCGACTGCTGGTTTCGTATGACGAATCCCGGTCACTCGGCGGATGAGATGTACCATAACCTGAAGTTCGCCGACCTTGCGGGCGTCAATAACGCTTACGTGGAGAGCGCGTCTGTGTTTCTGTATGAAAACGGCAGCCCCAACGATTACGCCGGGCGGTTCGCTGCATTCTCGGAGAGCGGCATAAACCGCGAGCGGGACTACGATATCCGGGATTATCGCCCCGAGATCGGCGTCATACGGTATGACGACACCTACTGGGGGCAGGGCGACCCCGTGATGTGGCGGTACATGCTTTTCGGCAATGAAAGGATCAGGCCCGACCGCCGGTCCAAGGAGATCCTGCGCATATTCCATCTCATTACGCACGGCGAGACCTCGAAGCGCTGCTTTAACTGGGACAAGATCCACCCGTGGGCGCTTCGACGTCACCGTTCGTTCATGACGATGAACAGCGCTGCCGTTTTCGACGACAGAGTCTGCAAAGGACTGGAATCGCTCAAGCTCTGCTTCCTGAGCGGGATCCATATCAGCGACGGGACGCTTGCCTGCGTCGCGGAACTCGTCCGGGACAACGGCCTGACGGTCGTGACGCCCAAGCGCTTCGCGCCGGAACATATCCGCAAAAAAGCGAAAAGACGTTATTCCGAGGTTGAGGACGGCAAAGGCGTGTGGATCGTCTGCGACCGCATCGGCTCGAACAAAGTCAGAAAGAGGGTCGCTCCGTTTCTGGGACGCAAAGGGGAGATACGCCTTACGTTTGACGGCGGAAGAGAAATCAGACTCCGCATCTCGAAAGACGGAGATTCCTTCGAGGTGCTGTAAGGTCCCATCATCCTGCATCATGCGAAACGGCAGGATCGCACTCAAAGGCGCATGCCGAACAAACACGAATCCGGTACGGATCAGGTCATTTTATGCCTGTCCGTGCCGGTCTTTTTTCTTTCTCGGACAGATGGGACGCATGACTGCGCGCGATTCGCGGGAAATGCGCGTTTTTGTTGCTATATTGCAATATAAACAGGGTATAAAATGCCGAAAACGTTGTGCAAATCTAACAAAAATAAAATCTCGCATTGGAAATAATTGACGAAATGGATTTGCGAATCTTCGGCTCAGAAAAATAAAAAGCCGCAATTTGGTGAAATTGACCGAAAAACGTCGGCAGAATTTGGTGATAGATACCAATGAATGTTCTTTAACAGAATTGTTCAATTTGCACAAAAGTTATAAACATGCTATAAAAAGAATGGTTGACTTTACCAAAAAGGTGTGCTATCATAACATCGTAAACAGAAGGCAAACACAGACCAGCGTTTACAGATCAAGCCCGGTTGGTACCGGTCGGAGAGCCGGAGGAACGACGATGAACGAAATGTTATACGGTGGAGCAATCGGCATACTTGCCGGACTCGCGATGAACCGAATCGCCGTTTTTCAGGTGAAACGCAGGACCGAAGAGAGCGCCAAGAGAGAAGCAGTGGACAACATTGTCTTGGCAGTGATCTGGGCACTGATATCCGGCATTCTGTTTGCAGTGATTTTCAAGCTCTTCGGAGCGACGGCGAAACGCTTGGAGTACGCCGCATACGTTTCGATAGCGCTTGCGATTGGAGTGGTTGACCTTGATATTCAAAAGATCCCGAACCTCTCTGTGTTGGCTCTGTTAGTCGTTCGTTCGGCTGCAGTAATTTACGAGCTTGTCACTGGGGTTTCGGCGAAGGAAGCCATCTTCCCGTCGGCGATCGGACTGGCCGCCGCATTCATCCTCTACCAACTGCCGAAGTTCTTCGGCATCCCGATCGGTACAGGTGATGTTAAGTTTGCTTCGGCAATCGGCTGCTGCCTCGGAATTTTCGGATTCCTGCAATCCGCCATCATCATGGCCATAGGACTTGTGTTCTTCCTGGTTTACCTGATGGCACGGAAGAAAGGAAACCTCAAAACGAAAGTTCCAATGGGACCGTTCTTGGCATTGGGAAGTGTTGCGACCATCATCTTTCCCGTTTTCACAGGGATGGAACAGCAATTTTTCTCAATGCTGTAAAACAAAAAACATGTAAAAAACTACGGAGGAAAGAAAAATGTTAAGCAAATGGTTCAAGGATGAAGAAGGACAGGGCATGGTGGAATACGGTCTGATTATCGCCCTCATCGCCATCGTCGTTATCGTCGCGCTCGTGGCGCTTGGCCCGAAGATCAGAGAGATCTTTGACAAGACCAATGATGCGCTTGACGCAGCAGAACCCAGCACGGGTGCGTAAGACTAACGCGGATCCTGGTCAACAGAAATCCACAAAAGTATTACGTTTGAAACGGAGGAGAGTACAATGTTACTGAATTGGTTTAAGGATGAAGAAGGACAGGGCATGGTGGAATACGGCCTGATCATTGCCCTCATCGCCATCGTCGTGATCGTCGCGCTCGTGGCGCTCGGCCCGAAGATCAGAGATATCTTCAACAGGGCGAATGACGCGCTTGACACGGCAGAACCCAGCACGGGTGCGTAAGCATCAGCGACACATATCTAAACCATAGTTCCGCAAATCAAAAGGGCAGGCTCGCAGGTTTGCAGCCTGCCCGTTTTCGATAAGGCAATTCATTCCCGCTGACGGAATAAATGAATACAGGAAAAAAGGGTCGGAAGCGGGTACAATCGCTTTCGGCTGTTTATTTATATTTCGCAATTTGGAGGTGATCGGCATGAAAAAACGTCGTACCCGCGGACGGTTCCGGCGGGGTGAGGACGGGCAGGCGATGCTCGAGTTTGCACTGATCCTGCCGATTTTTCTGCTGATTCTGTGCGGCATATTGGACTTCGGCTGGCTGTACTACAATCAGCTTGCGCTGAACAATATCTGCCGGGAGGGCGCACGGTATGCCGTCGTCAGCACTGCGGAAGACCATTCGACGGAGGGCATCCTGCGGCACATCGAGAATTTCATCGACGACACGTACCCGGTGGACGATATCGTCGTTACGGTTTCCTACACGAAGCCGCTTGACCCCTTGAGCGGCGACGTGGTCGTAGCTGCCGAAAAAGAGTTCCAATATCTTACGCCCATCATCAGTACGGTTACGGGTCAGCCGTCCCGGACGCTTGCCGCCCAGGTTGTCATGAAAGTCGAGGCATAGAAAGGTTTGAACAGTATGAGAAAGATTTATCGGTTTGCAGTGATTTTTGCGCTGCTTGCCGGCGTCGCAACCTATTTTTTCGTCAACAGTCTTCAGCATAATTCCGCTGTTACCGGCGTCCAGGAGGCGGACGTGGTGATCGCCGTGAAGGATCTCGAAAAGGACACGATCGTCACGCCCGATATGTTCCAGGTGATCAAGCTGCCCGTTTCTTCCATTACGTACGGTACGATCGTGAGCGCGCAGGAAATCAACGGCTATCTGGTGACCGAGACGATCCGCAAGGGTGAACAGGTGCTCGCATCGAAACTGACAGACCTGCGCGAGGGTGACACCAGCTTGGAGAGCAACGGGGAGTACCGCCTGTCCTACCACTTGGGCAACGGGAAATATGCATACACCATCTCTGTGGGAGAAGCCAACTCGATCGCTCTGTTCCTGCGTTCGGGAGACTATATCAACATTTACGACACGAGACCGGGCGACGCGAAGACTCCGATTCTGAAAAACGTCTCCGTGTTGGAGGTCGGTACCTATTCCGACCACAAGATGGCCAAGTCGGGCGTTGAAACGACGACCTATGCACTGATCACGATGTCGCTGACTGAAAGAGAGATCCAGACGCTGATGGATGCGGGCGAGAATATCCGCGTTGCGCTCGTTCCCTACGCAGAGGGTGCGTCGCTCACGACGGTACCGACCGTTCCCGCGACCGATGCAGACGGCAACGTTATCCCGGCAGACTCCCTGAAAGAGCCGCAGACCAACTACGGCATGGGCGAGATCACGACGGCTCCGCCCACCACAGAAGCTGCGAGCTGACGCACACAGGGTATCGGAGGTAAATGAAGATGGAAAAAATCAATGTTGTCATATTATCCGACGATCTGGATCTGCGCATCGAGGTCAAAAACCTCCTGCAGCGTGA
>JAEEGL015306244.1_pt1 | contig 11328 bp, 9 predicted proteins | sample 9134231 | NCBI WGS metagenome assembly JAEEGL01 (sample SAMN16246548, study PRJNA631951) | gut metagenome | biome: gut microbiome; feature: rumen; material: fiber-attached | host: Bos | place: Iran: Karaj | collected 2018-10
CCAGTCGCGTATGGCCTCTGAGCAGGCATCACTTAAGGTCATGTTGCCTGTGCGTACAGGATGAACCTTTGCTCCCAGCATCTTCATCCGTTCAACGTTAGTGTGCTGGCGCTCCACGTCCGTGGCTCCCATGAACACTTCGCACTCCATATCCATTAAGGCACATACGGTAGCAGTGGCAACACCATGCTGACCGGCACCGGTTTCTGCAATGATGCGCGACTTCCCCATTTTCTTAGCCAACAATATCTGTCCGATGGTGTTGTTGATCTTGTGTGCGCCAGTATGGTTCAAGTCTTCGCGCTTCAGATAAAGCTGACAGCCATATTTCTCACTCATTCGCCTGGCGAAATACAATGGACTGGGACGTCCAACATAGTCACGCAATAAGTCATGATATTCCCGTTTGAACGCTTCAGAGTCAATGATGGGCAGATATTGCTCCTGAAGGTTCTTGACTGTTGCATAGAGAATCTCAGGGATGTAGGCACCTCCGAATTCTCCGTAATAACCTTTTTTGTCTACTAAGTAACTCATATTTGTAATTGTTTTAATGTTGTTATTCCTTTACGTAAAGAAAAAGAGGCTCGCCGCGTAACCGACGAGCCCCCTATTCTTACAATCAACATATACAGGCTTCGTACCTCGCGACTATTTGAATCTCGAGTTACGCCACCACCAGATGTTGTTCGTTGTCTTCATTTACGTCTAGTTATTTTTAATTACGGTTGCAAAATTACACTTTTTTTGTTAATTACCAAACATTTTGATATATTTTTTTCACTTTTGATGGAAAAGTTGCTTAAAAATTTGCATTTTATACAATAAATGCTTAAATTTGCGCTCGATAAGTTGGTTATGACCATTGTCAAATGACTTATCATTATAAGTGAGGTTGGTAGCGTCCTGCACCAACCTCTTTATAAATTCAGACGGATGAGCGAAAAGCAATGCTTTCTCCGCCCATCCGTCTGATAATAATAATCTGGTCCCATCAGATTTCCCAACCTATGGCAGAAGCGCCCAAAACGGCAGCAGCTGCACCATCAAGTCCGCTTACCAGGAACTGGGCCTTACCGCGGAAGATGGGTAGCACGTGCTCGTCGTATGACTTCTTGATAGGATTCATAATCAAATCACCGGCTTTTACCATGCCACCGAAGAAAATGAAAGCCTCAGGCGATGAGAATGCAGCAAAGTCAGCACAAGCCTGTCCCAGCATATTGCCTGTAAATTCGTAGATTTCCTTGGCCAGCTCATCACCCTTTCCTGCAGCAATCGATACATCAAGCGAAGTAATATCCTCAGGATTCATTTCGCGAAGTATGCTGGGACGCTCCGTCTTGGCCAGCAGTTCGCGGGCAGTACGTGCCACACCAGTTGCAGAGCAGTAAGCCTCCAGGCATCCTGTGCGTCCACATCCGCAAGAACGGCCTTCTGCTCCACGTACCATTGTGACATGTCCCAGTTCGCCGGCAAAACCATCATGTCCATAGAGCAGTTGTCCGTTTACCACGATGCCAGAACCAACACCAGTACCCAAAGTGATAACGATGAAGTTCTTCATTCCACGGGCCACTCCGTATACCATCTCGCCTACAGCTGCAGCGTTGGCATCGTTGGTCAGAGCAACAGGAAGCCCTCCTAAGGCATCGCTGAAAAGCTTTCCCAAAGGTACGACCCCGTTATGAGCCCAAGGCAGGTTAGGAGCATATTCAATGGTTCCTTTGTAGTAGTTGCCGTTAGGGGCACCAATGCCCATAGCCTTGATTTTCTCAATGCCGCCCATTTCTTCGATAATGGGTTGCAGCGCGTCGACAGATGCTTTGACATAGTCTTCTACTGTTGCGAATCCACCAGTTTTGATGGCTGTTGTTGCTTTGATGTCGCCTCGTGCGTCAACAATGCCAAATACGGAGTTTGTGCCCCCCAAGTCTAAACCAATGACGTAGGGCTTGATACCTTGTTGTTCGTTCATATTGTTCTATGTTTTAAGTTAAAATAATTTGCGGTTTTGTGCACAAAGGTACAAATATGCGAGCGAAAAACCAAATTTTTTTTTGTTTTTCGCTCGCTTATTCGTACCTTTGCACACGATATGCCATTTCACGTACCTATTAATATATTAGATTTCATTTTCAAGGGCATGATGATAGGCGTAATAGCCTCTGCTCCGATGGGACCTGTGGGTATCCTTTGCGTACAGCGCACGCTGAACAAGGGACGCTGGTTTGGCTTTGCTACAGGTCTGGGGGCGTCGATAAGCGATATTATCTATGCAGGCATTGCCGGCTTTGGTATGTCTTTTGTGATGGATTTTATTACAAACGACCAGAATCGCTTCTATCTTCAGATTGCTGGTAGCATCATGCTGCTTTGCTTTGGACTTTACACTTATCGAACTGACCCGACGCGGAAGATGCACCAGTCTGGACAGAAAAAAGGTTCGCTGTGGTACAATACCTGGACGGCATTTCTAGTGACCTTTTCCAATCCGCTTATCATTTTCCTTTTTCTTGCCATGTATGCGCAGTTTGCCTTTGTGTTGCCCAACCATCCGTTCGAAATGGTAGTGGGGTTTGCCAGCATTGTGGGCGGTGCGTTGCTGTGGTGGTGGGGACTGACGTGGTTGGTAGACAAGATTCGCACCAAGTTCGACGATTTCGGCATTCGTCTGATAAACCAGTTTATTGGTGTAGCTGTAATCGTCGGCTCCATTATCATGCTGTTGGGAACAACAACGAATCTGTTGAGATTTTTTTAATATATGTTTATTGCAAAAGAATTACGTAAGAAGAATATTGCAGAGTATCTGCTGTACATGTGGCAGATAGAGGATACAATTAGGGCTTTCGATTGTTCTCTGTCGAGGATACGTCGTGAGTACGTTGCCCGCTTTGACTATACGGACGAACAAAAGGAAGAAGAGACAGACTGGTTTGGCAACCTTATTCGCATGATGAATTCTGAGGGGTGTCGTGAACAAGGTCATTTGCAGATTAACAAGGTGGTGATGCAACAGCTACAGGAGCTTCATGCCCAGTTATTGTCATCGTCCAAGTTTCCTTTCTACAATGCCGAGTACTACAAGGTATTGCCCTACATCGTAGAATTGCGCAATCATGGGGCCAATAAGAACGAGAATGAGGTGGAAACCTGCTTCAACTCACTTTATGGAGTCATGATGCTACGTTTGCAGAAAAAGGAAATCACTACCAATACGCAGCATGCGGTAAAGGAAATCAGCACCTTCATCGGTATGCTGAACGATTACTATTTGAAAGATAAACAAGAACCATTGGAGTTTGAATAGTTATGAACATTTTGATTACAGGCTGTAATGGCCAGTTGGGAAACGAGATGCAACAGCTGGAGAAGAATTATCCTCAGCATAGTTGGTTTAATACAGACGTGGAGGATTTGGACATTACCAATCAGTTGGCCGTCGAGCAGTATGTGGCTCAGCGTCAGATTGACGGTATCGTCAATTGTGCGGCCTACACGGCTGTTGATAAGGCAGAGGACAATAAGGAGCTTTGCACGACCTTGAATACGGTGGCACCTTCCTATCTGGCGGCTGCTGTTGAGAAACGTGGCGGATGGATTGTCCAGATTTCTACGGACTATGTGTTCAATGGCACCAAATACACACCATATATTGAGACTGATACACCTTGTCCTGACAGCGTTTATGGTTCTACCAAGCTGGCTGGTGAACTGGGCGTTTCCAAGTTTTGCAAACGTTCCATGATTATCCGTACGGCTTGGCTGTACTCCACCTTTGGCAGCAATTTCGTGAAGACGATGATACGTCTGGGCAACGAGAAACCAGAATTGGGCGTCATCTTCGACCAGATAGGCACACCAACCTATGCTCGCGACTTGGCCCGTTTTATTATGGTGGCTATAGAGAAAGGTATCAAACCGGGCGTGTATCACTTCTCCAACGAGGGAGTCATCTCGTGGTACGATTTTGCCAAAGCTATTCATCGACTGGCAGGCATCAGCAATTGTCATGTTCGTCCGCTCCATACGTCAGAGTATCCGACACCAGCCCGTCGTCCGCACTACAGCGTTCTCGACAAGACGAAGGTCAAGCAGACCTACGGCATCGAAGTTCCCTATTGGGAGGAATCATTAAAGGAATGTATTGAGAAATTATGAATCAAGAAATAGAGAGAAGAAGAACCTTTGCGATTATTTCGCACCCTGATGCCGGTAAGACGACTCTAACAGAGAAGTTCCTGCTGTTTGGTGGTCAGATTCAGGTTGCAGGTGCAGTCAAGAACAACAAGATTAAGAAAACAGCTACCTCAGACTGGATGGATATTGAGAAACAGCGCGGTATCTCTGTGTCCACCTCTGTTATGGAGTTCGACTATACTCCTGAAGGCTCTGACATAGAGTACAAGGTAAACATACTTGATACCCCAGGCCACCAGGACTTTGCTGAGGATACTTATCGTACGCTGACGGCAGTCGATTCTGCCATCATCGTGGTGGATGGTGCAAAAGGTGTCGAAACGCAGACACGCAAGCTGATGAATGTCTGCCGCATGCGCAATACGCCTGTCATCATCTTCATCAACAAAATGGATCGTGAGGGTCGTGACCCCTTCGATTTGCTTGACGAGTTGGAGAAGGAGCTCGAAATCAAGGTGCGTCCCTTGTCGTGGCCCATCAATCAGGGAGCCAAGTTCAAAGGCGTCTATAACATCTACGAGCAGAAACTCGACCTTTTTACCCCCGACAAGCAGCGTGTCACAGAAAAAGTTAGTGTCGAGGTCGGTTCCTCTGAGCTCGATCAAAGAGTTGGTGAGCAGGATGCCGCCAAGCTGCGTGAAGACCTGGAACTGGTCAGCGGCGTCTATCCTAACTTCGAGGTTGAAACCTATCGCTCTGCCGAAGTGGCACCAGTATTCTTTGGTTCAGCGCTCAACAATTTTGGTGTTCAAGAGCTGCTGAACTGCTTTGTTGAGATTGCCCCCAGTCCCAAGCCCACTAAGGCTGAGGAACGCGACGTACAGCCTGACGAATCCAAGTTTACAGGTTTCATTTTCAAGATTACGGCCAACATTGACCCCAACCACCGTTCGTGTATAGCATTCTGCAAAGTCTGTTCAGGCAAGTTCCAACGCAACCAGCCTTATCTGCATGTACGTCAGGGCAAGACATTACGTTTCTCGTCGCCGACACAGTTTATGGCTCAGCGTAAGAGTACCATCGACGAAGCTTGGCCTGGCGACATCGTGGGTTTGCCGGATAATGGCATCTTCAAGATTGGTGATACGCTGACAGAAGGTGAGCTGCTCCACTTCCGAGGACTGCCCTCGTTTTCGCCGGAGCTTTTCAAGTACATCGAGAACGATGACCCTATGAAGTCGAAACAGCTTCAGAAAGGCATCGACCAGCTGATGGACGAAGGTGTGGCACAGTTATTTGTCAATCAGTTCAATGGCCGCAAGATTGTCGGCACCGTTGGCCAGTTGCAGTTTGAGGTCATCCAGTATCGTCTTGAGAACGAGTACAATGCCAAATGCCGCTGGGAACCGGTTCACCTTTACAAAGCATGTTGGATAGAAAGCGATGACGACAAGGAACTGGAGAACTTCAAGAAGCGCAAGTATCAGTATATGGCCAAGGACAAAGAGGGCAGGGACGTATTCCTTGCCGACTCCGGTTACGTGCTCTCTATGGCCCAAGAGGATTTCAAGCACATCAAGTTTCACTTTACATCAGAGTTTTAAAAGCGGATTAACACGGACTTTTACAGACTGATTTATGACGAGAGAAGAAGATATAAAGAAAGCCGTAGAGGTGCTTCGCAAGGGTGGGGTGATACTCTATCCTACGGACACTGTTTGGGGCATAGGCTGCGATGCCACTAATGCTGAAGCCGTGAAGCGCGTATACGAAATCAAGCAGCGCGACGACTCGAAGGCAATGATCTGCCTGGTCGATTCCGATGCCCGTCTGCAACGCTATGTACGACAGGTTCCTGATGTTGCCTGGCAGCTTATTGATAGCCTGAAGGAGGGCGATGTCAAGCCCACTACCCTTATTTTAGACGGTGCTGTCAATCTGGCTCCCAACCTCATAGCCGAGGATGGCAGCATAGCCCTGCGCATCACCAACGAGACTTTTTCAAAGGAGCTGTGCTACCGTTTCCAGAAAGCATTGGTGTCCACCTCTGCTAACATTAGTGGCGAGCCTGCCGCCCAGAACTATTGCGACATCGACCCTCGTATCATAGAGCAGGTCGACTACGTCTGCTGGTCACGTCGCCAGGAACATAAGCCCCATACCCCCTCCTGTATCATCCGTTTACGGCAGAACGGCGAGGTGTCCATTATACGTAAATGAAGAGAACTTCAGCAATGTACAGTTGGCTGACGCGTCTGCATGACTGGCGCGTAACCCATGTGAGCGACAAGATGTTCCTACTCATCCTGGCGTTCTTGGTGGGTTTCTTGTCAGCTTTGGCTGCGTTTGTGCTGCATGGACTTATCGACGAGATACGCTCTTTGTTGACGGGTAAGTTCCATGCAGAGACCTACAACTGGCTTTATCTGGTCTATCCCGTCGTTGGTATTTATCTGACGTCGCTGTTTGTCCGGTTTGTCGTCAAAGACAATATCTCACACGGTATTACGCGCATTCTCTATGCTATCAGCAGCAATAGGTCGCGCCTGAAGACCCACAATACGTGGTCTTCAGTCATTGCCTCTGCCATCACTATTGGCTTTGGTGGTTCGGTGGGAGCTGAGGCTCCTATCGTGCTGACAGGCTCGGCTATCGGTTCCAATTTGGGACGCCTGTTTAAGTTGGACAACAAGACGCTGATGACTCTTGTGGGCTGTGGTGCTGCCGGAGCTATTGCCGGCATCTTCAAGGCTCCTATCGCAGGACTGGTGTTTACCCTCGAGGTGCTGATGATTGACCTGACGATGGCCTCGCTGCTGCCCATTCTCGTGTCGTGTGTGACGGCAACATGCTTCACTTACATTCTTCTCGGCGACGCTTCGCTCTTCACGTTCCATCTGGACTCCGGATGGACGGTAGTGCGTGTGCCTGCCTGTATTCTGCTGGGCATTACCTGCGGACTGGTGTCGCTCTATTTTATTCGCACCATGAATGCCTGTGAGGACATGTTTGCCCGCTTCAAGGACAAACCCTATGTCCGGCTGGCCATTGGAGGAGTGGTTCTGAGCACCCTTATCTTTTTGTTCCCCTCACTCTATGGCGAGGGCTACGACAGCATCAACCTGCTTTTGAACGGAAAGACAGATGCAGACTGGAACCAGATACTCGAGGAGTCGCTGTTCTACGGCCATTCCGAATACCTTATATTATATATAGGACTGGTCTTGCTGACTAAGGTGTTTGCTACGTCGGCAACAAATGGCGGCGGAGGCTGTGGCGGTACCTTTGCTCCTTCGCTGTTCATTGGCTGCTTCACGGGCTTTCTCTTCTCGCGGCTGTGGAATGTCTATCAAATAGGTGTCTATGTGCCTGAGAAGAATTTTGCCTTGCTGGGTATGGCTGGTGTTATGTCGGGAGTGATGCATGCCCCTCTGACAGGCATCTTTCTCATTGCCGAGATTACCAGTGGCTACAATCTTTTCATGCCGCTGATGATAGTCTCGGTTGCCAGTTACCTGACCATCATTATCTTCGAGCCTCATAGCATTTACGGCATGCGCCTGGCTCGTCAGGGGAAGCTGGTGACCCATCATACCGACCACGCTGCGCTGACACTCATGAGTCTTGACTCCGTCATAGACCGCGACTATCAGGCCGTCAACCCAGATATGGAGCTGGGACAGATGGTACACAAAATCAGCCGTTCGCGCAACAGCGTGCTGCCCGTTACTGATGCCGCAGGCAGGTTTCTGGGCGAAATCAACATTCTGGAGATACGTCATGTTGTGTTCCGTACGGAGCTGTACCATCATTTTATGGCCTCACAGCTGATGGCCGAACCTGCCGCCATCTTGAACGACAACACACCTATGAACGAGGTGATGAAAACCTTTGAGCGTACTCAGGCCGACTGGTTGCCGGTATTGGATTCGAACAGCCATCTTAAAGGCTATATCTCGCGCAAGCGTATGTATGACGCTTATCGGAAGATGGTTCATGACCTGAGTCAGGATTAGTTTTCTCAGCCAGTTATTGAGTTCTTAAATGATGTGCTTGATGCTCCAAGCGTTTATTGTCTTACTGATACAAATAGCGCTTGATGCTCATTTTTGGTGTTTTCTCAAAGGGCTCGGCAACGAGTTCCACTTCATGAATCTTGCTATAGACAGGCAGCGACTTGTTGGCGGTGGTGCGGATGATTTCGGGAATGCCCGACCTTGTATTCGCGTCCAAGTCATCAGGTATCTCGGCATAGATTAGGGCAACCAGCTTCCCCTTTCGTTCTACAACCAGCGATTCGTTCACATAGGGGCAGCCTGAAAGCACGGCCTCCAGTTCCTCGGGATAGATGTTCTGGCCGGAAGAGTTGAGAATCATTGACTTGATGCGACCGCGAATGAAAATGTTGTTCCTTTCGTCCATCAGCCCCAGGTCGCCTGTGCGGAACCATCCATCGTCTGTAAACGCAGCTGCATTGGCTTCAGGGTTCTTGTAATAGCCTATCGTGATGTTGGCGCCCCGTACCTGTATTTCGCCAGGAATGTTCCTCGGGTCGTCAGAACAGATCCTAAGGTCGTGGACGGGCTTGCCACAAGAGCCGGGAACGAACTCCGTACACCACTCCCAGCCCAGCAGCGGGCAGGCTTCTGTCATTCCGTAGCCAACGGTATAAGGCAGGCGTATCTTGGTGAAGCAGTCCTCCACTTCTGGCTTCAGGGCCGCACCTCCCATGATGAATCCGCGCACCTGACCGCCGAAGGCTGCCAAGACTTTTTTCCGTACTATCTTGTAAATAGCTTTCCGTGCTTGGGGCAGGGCTGTCAGCCACTTCATCTTGTCGAGGGCAGGCTTGATGGAATTGGCATACACCTTTTCCATCACCAGCGGTACCGTAACTACCATATAGGGCTTCACCTCCTGCATAGCTTTGAGAAGCGTCGAGGGCGAGGGTGTCTTGCCGAGGAAATAGACCGTTACGCCGTCGACATTGGGATGGATAAACTCAATGGCCAGTCCGTACATATGGGCCATAGGGAGCATCGAGACGATAGTCTCGCCAGGCTGGTTAGGGAAATGGCTGTTGCTGAACTCGTCGGTATCTGAAATGGCACCGTATGTGAGCATGACTCCCTTGGGGTTGCCGGTAGTACCTGAAGTGTAGTTGATGATGGCCAGCTTGTCCCAATTGTCCGAAGGATAGGAAAGCTTTTCCCTTGACAGTCCGGCAGGGTGGTGGAGCGCAAAGGCCTCCTCGCGTTTCTCCCAGGCTTCGGCCACCTTCTCGTCGCGGTGCCAGAGCATCTTCGCGTCCTTCACATTGATGGCAGCCCTGAGGTTAGGCATTTGTCCAGGATTGAGCTTCTCCCATATTTCCTTGTCTGTGAAGAGCAGCACACTATCAGAGTGGTTGGTGAAGGTCGATATGCTGTTGGGGTGGAAGTCGGCAAGAAGCGGTACGGCAACGCATTCATTGACATTGATGTCCCAGAAAGTCGTAGCCCAGCGTGCACAGTTTCGTGCACAGATGGCTATCTTGCTGCGCTTGGTGATGCCAGCCTCGTTCAGGAATATTCGAAACTCCTCAATGCCTCTTGCCACATCGGCATAGGTAAAGGATTCGCCCTCGTAGTCACAGAGTGCCTTCTGGTCCCATTGTTGGCGGATGGTTTCCTCCAGTGTCTTCAGATAGTGCTTCATCGTCTTTATTCATGCTGGTTATTGTATTCTAGTTTTCATTACTTCCACGCTGTCGTAGCAATGATGCTACAAAGATAGTGATTAATTGTCACTTTCTGTTGCAAGGCGACATGATTCTATCAAGAATTAGTTTTTTTTACCAGTTTAACTTGCGTTAAACTTCCAAAATTTACTTTGTTTTCTCGCAAAATCATTGTATTTTTGCAACACACATCTTGTTGTGTTCATAAGTAAAATAAGAAACGAAGAATTATGATTTCAAATCCAGAGTATGAGAAATTGGACGGACTGATGGAGTGGCTGAAATCCGTTCCATTCGAAGTGCTTCGCCACGGACGGCTCTACAATGCTGAGGAGCTGTATCGCGGCTACGAACCTTCGGACGACGAGAATAAGGACAGGGCTTCGTTTGCCAACTGCTACGACAGCCGCGTGTATCAACACTTCATGTCGCACGGGAAGATAGCCAAAGAGGTGTACGAGTCGGTGGCCCGTACGTTCCACGACCACGCTATCCACACGTCGCTCATGGCGTTTCTTGCCAACCACGACCCCAGGCGGTGTGTAGGCATCATGGGTGGTCATGCCATCTTGCGCACCGACCCAATGTTCGCCAGCATAGCCTTGTTGAGCAAGCGGCTTACCGAGGACGGCTTCTTCATGGTCAGCGGCGGCGGTCCAGGGGCGATGGAGGCTACGCATCTGGGAGCATGGATGGCTGGACGTACGGACGAAGAGACTGAGGAGGTTGTCCGTATGCTGGCTTCGAAAGCGGAGTCGTTCAAGGACAGGGCGTGGGTGTCGTCTGCGTTTGAGGTGATGCGCCGCTATCCACAAGACAAGTATGTGAGCCTGGGCATACCCACATGGCTCTACGGTCATGAGCCCTCAACACCGTTTGCCACCCATATTGCCAAATTCTTTGTGAACAGTGTCCGCGAAGACACCATCCTGACCGTAGCCTTTGGCGGCATCATCTATACGCCAGGAAGTGCAGGTACGTTGCAGGAAATCTTCCAGAACGCGGTGCAGAACCATTACTTGTCGTTCGGATTTGCCAGTCCGATGATATTCCTGGGCAAGCATTTCTGGACAGAGGACGTGCCAGTCTATCCGATGATACAGCAGATGATGGGGACGGGGAGATACAAGAACCTGCTACTGACGCTGACTGACGATTCCGCGGAAATAGAACAGGTGCTGAAGGATTTCCAAAAAACAATCCCGTATGATTGAGTGAAAGGGTAGGGGACGAGCTCATTTTTATGTTATGAAGATAATAGACGACAACTTAATGAACGGATTGGCCGGAACCGAGCGTACTGCTGGAGTGCAAGGCAGGCCCATTAGTAGAGCATGAAGTGGATGGGATTCTGGAAACAAATATCCTATGAACAAAGACGAGAAACGAGAACTGAGGCGCAAGCGGCTGATGGACAACAAGGCCTATCAGACGATGAACGGCCTGACACGCTACATGGATCGCTA
>JAEEGL016289893.1_pt1 | contig 11328 bp, 12 predicted proteins | sample 9134231 | NCBI WGS metagenome assembly JAEEGL01 (sample SAMN16246548, study PRJNA631951) | gut metagenome | biome: gut microbiome; feature: rumen; material: fiber-attached | host: Bos | place: Iran: Karaj | collected 2018-10
CGAAAATCACCGGTGTGATCACGGACCGCTGTCCTTCAGAAAACTACGTGAGATTTTTCGAAAGCAATAATATCAAGCTGATTTATTAACTTTCTGAACTTATACTAGTATTCATTTTGGTCACTTGTCAAGGTAACATGATGATAAATTTGATAAATTTGTGAGCAAATATCTTTTTGAGTATCAAATAATAATTGAATTTTGCGGGAATTCGTGGTCTGAAATGACAGAAACAGCCCGGAAAAACAGGAAAGAAAGGGCCGCATTCCGGCCCTTAAGTGTTTTTGGAAATATTGATTATTTGTAATGGTTTATATCTTTACAAAGTTGTTCAGTATCTGACCGTCTGTTTCAGAGACATGATCTATAGATGTTATAAATATCCTCTTTATCCATTTGGCAGTACTGACGTCCGAGCAGACGCTGCTGGTTGACGACCGTGGACTCGGCAAACGGTTCGATATCATCTTCCGAAGCTCCGTATGCACGCATCGGTTTGGCAGGGAGTATTTTCTCCAGGAGTTCTTTCAGACCCTCAAAACCATCCGGATTTCCGGTCACTTCGCGGAGAATCTGTTCCAAGCTGCTGATTTTTCCTTCCGGTTCAGTCTTTTTATAAAAAGATAAGACCGGCAGGAAGAACTGATAATTGGATTCTCCGTGCGGGACATGATATTTTCCTCCGAATGCATAGCTCATAGCGTGAACCGGACCGCATCCGGCATTGGAGAAAGCAATACCGGCATAATTGGATGCTTTCAGAAGCTGCGGGCAGCTGGGGCGGAAATCGTTCTTCCGGGAAACCGTATCGATGTAGCACTGAAGGATCTCACGGATGGCAGCGACGGAATACATCTCGCTGTATGGCGTCGCAAGCGGACTGAGATAGCTTTCAACCGCATGGATCAGAGCGTCGATCGAACTTGTGGCAAAGACATTGTACGGCATCGTTTCGAGAAGCTCGGGGATCAGTACCGCATAGCGGGGATACATGACATCGGAAACCAGACCCTGCTTAGTGTCGGCGGCGGAACGATAGACAATGGAAATATTGGTGATCTCGGAGCCGGTGCCGCATGTCGTAGGGACGGCAATCAGTTCTTTGTCTGTACGGAGTGTTTCCGCGCGCGCATATAATTCGTTAACATTCGTGCAGCCGTCTGCGACAGCGATGATCTTGGCGATATCAAGAATCGCACCTCCTCCGACGGCGATGATTCTGTGAAACGTATGCTTTGCGGCTTCGGCAAGAATGGCGTTGACCATGACATCGGAAGGTTCGCCGCTGCCGTAATCGTCGCGCAGGATTGTGATGCACGGCAGTTCGGTATCTTTCAGCGCACGAAGCGTGTGTGCGCCGGTAAACAGAAGATCGGTTTCACACAGCCCGAATGACTCCGCAAAGGAGGTAAAGCTTTCAAACTCAAAAATCTGAGGAACAATCTGGAACAATTTCATTGGTTAAATCCTTTCTTCATCAACAAGTTTACCAAGAAAAGATGAAGAAAAAACAAAAAATTTGTCAAAATGTGTTCAAAATGTGCTAAATTGTGTTATATCAAATAGCAGGGGAACCTCCCCAGGAATATCCCGAATGACAGAAAGGAGAAGAAAATGCCATTAAACGAGATATTAAATCCGGACATTATTGATCTGGAAGTACAGGGTGAAACAAAAGATGAAGTGCTTCGGTACATGGCCGGCGTTCTGTTAAAGAACGGGTACATCAACGATGTTGAAACATTTGTGAAAGACATCTACGAACGGGAAGCGGAAGGGCCTACCGGAATGGGGTCCGGAATTTCAATCCCGCACGGTAAAAGCAACAGTGTGCTGCGCAACGGCATAATGATCGGAAAAACAGTTAATCCGATCCGCTGGGAGAGCAGTATTTCAGACGACGGATATCAGGATTCTCATCTGATCTTCCTGTTCTGCGTCAGCGCAGATGAAGAATTCGCGAAGAACCATATGATGCTGCTGAGCGAACTCGCCGGAAAACTCGGGAATGATGTCCGTGTCACGAAGCTTTCACAGGCAGGCGACCGGGAAGAGATCATGAATCTTCTGCTCTGCGAGGATGATGCACTCGGAGAGGTTGAAAGCATCATTGATGAAGAAGAAATTGTGGATCTGGACATCGATCTTTGATCCGAAAGTGATCAAAAGTATACCAAAAATGAAATTAAGGTGTTCAAATGAGCATATAATGGTCATGTTTGCTTGAACCGCCTTGTAAAAGCGTTTACACTTTAGGTAAGTTACTCAAGGAAAGGAGACTTCTATATGAACATTGTTGCGGTTACAGCCTGTACAGCAGGTATCGCCCACACCTACATCGTCGCCGAAAAACTGCAGAAAGCTGCAGTTGAACTGGGACACAACTGTAAAGTTGAAACACAGGGCTCTGCAGGAATTGAGAATGAACTCACTGCAGAAGACATTGCGAATGCGGATGTCGTAATCTATGCGCACGACATTGCAATTCGCGGAACGAGCCGTTTTGCTGGGAAGAAAGTTGTTGACGTTCCCATCACAATGGCAATGAAACAGCCTAAGAGTCTGATCTCAACGATTGAAAAGAAACTCGCGGCTAAGAAATAGGGAAACTAAGAAAGGGAAATAAGTACTAAGTATGAAAATGCAAGATTTCAGAAAACACATAATGACCGGTATCTCGTTCCTGATCCCGATGGTTGTTATGGCAGGTATCACAGGTGCTATTCAGAAAGCATTCGCTTGGTCCGGCGTACCTCTGTCCGATCCGACAATTAACGGTCTGGCATATTCCGGATACTCCATCTTCAAAATCTCCGACTTCATGCACATGCTCGGTGAAATGAACAGCAACGGCTTCAACTGGGCTTATGCGTTCCTCTGCGCGGGTATTGCTTACTCCATCGCTGACAGACCGGGCATCGTTCCGGGCTTCGCAATCGGTTACTTCGCAGGCGGACCTACAAAGACAGGTTTCGTAGGCGCTATGCTGATGGGCTTCCTGGTCGGCTACTTCGTCAAATGGATGAAGACCTGGAAAATGCCGAAGGCTCTCCAGGGCCTGATGCCGGTTCTGATCATTCCGGTTATTGCTACATGTGTTGCGGTATTCGTATTCTTCGGAATCTTTATGAAACCCCTCGCTGCGATTATGCTTGCGTTCCAGGGATGGATCCAGGGTCTTGCGTCCGGCTCCCTCTTCGTTGTCGGTGCGGTTATCGGCGCATGCATGGGCTTCGATATGGGCGGTCCTATCAACAAGACAGCTTCCATGGCAGCCAATGCGCTTTATGCTGACAACCCTGAAACAGGCGGAATTGGTGAGTGCGCAGAAACAGCTAAGATCATCGGCGGTATGACACCGGCGATCGGCATGGGCATTGCGGCTATCCTCGCTCCGAAGAAATTCACACAGCAGCAGAAGGACGCAGCTATCACCTGCATCCCGATGGGTCTCTGCTTCATCACTGAGGGTGTTCTCCCGTTCGTAGCGGAAGATCCTCTGAGAGTTGTTCCTTCTTCCATGATCGGCTCCGCGATCGCATCCGGTCTTGCAATGGCATGGGGTGTCGGAACACCGGCTTCCCACGGCGGTATCCTTGTAGCTCCGCTCTCCAATAAGCTCGGCCTCTGGATTCTTGCATGCGTAATCGGTTCTGTAATCACCGGCGTGATCTACGCATTCATTAAGAAGATGCCTTCTGAAGAAGACACTGTTGAAGAAGAAGTAGTAGATCTTGATATCGATCTGTAAGATACAGACGAATTAATGTTCATATAGAAAGAGTGCAGATTTATGTATGTAAACATGAAGTATATCCTTGACAACGCAAACCGCGACGGCTATGCAGTAATGGCTGTCAACAGTGTTGACATGGAAATGGCGCGTGCTGTAATTGAGGCTGCGGAGGAAGAGCATTCTCCGATTATCGTTCAGTTCGGTGTCGGACAGATGTCCAAACTCGCACATCCGACTGAGATGGTGCCGATGATCAAAGCGATGGCAGAACGGGCGAGTGTTCCTGTATGCCTGAACCTGGATCACGGACCTTCCCTTGAAGCTGAAATCCAGGCGATTCAGATGGGTTTCTCAAATGTCATGATCGATGCATCTTCTCTTCCTTATGAAGAAAATGTAAGACGCTCGCGCATGATTGCAGACCTTGCACACGCAAAGGGAATCAGTGTTGAAGCAGAACTCGGTCATGTAGGCCAGGCTGCTGACGGAGACGGCACCACAAACGACATGTACACAAACGTAGAACAGGCTGTACAGTTCGTTAAAGAGACAGGCGTTGATGCACTTGCTGTGGCGATCGGAACAGCACACGGAAACTACCCGAAAGGATATGTTCCGGTTCTGGATTTCGAACGTCTGGCAGAGCTGAAAGCAGCGCTGAAGATGCCTCTTGTTCTTCACGGCGGATCGGGATCCGGTGAGGAAAACAACCGCAAAGCGGTTGCGGGCGGCATCAATAAGATCAATGTCTGCACGGACGCGTTCCATGCAGCGACCGATGCGATTAAGGCGAAATGGGAAGAAGATCCGAATGCGGATTATCTGACCATCATGATGACTGCAGAAAAAGCAGTGAAAGAGTTTGTCAGAAGCTACATTCGTCTGATCGGGTCGAATGATCGTTATACTTTCGAAGCCGCGGATAACGGCAGTAACGAGTAACCAGAGAAAGGCGGGAGTGTACTTCCGCCTTTCTTATAAAAAGTGAGGAATAAAAAATGAAAATTGCAATGATCAATGAATTCTCTCAGTCAGCGAAAAACGACACAATCATCAGCTGCCTGAAAGAAGTAGTAGAACCTATGGGACACACTGTATACAATACGGGAATGTCCTCGGAAGATGCACCTCTGCAGATCGGCGAGCCGGGCTATCTGACATACCTGAATATCGGTGTGCAGGCAGCGCTGCTTCTGAATTCCGGTGCGGTTGATTTTGTTGTGACAGGATGCGGTACCGGACAGGGAGCTCTCATGGCCTGCAACATGATGCCCGGTGTTGTATGCGGCTACTGCATTGAGCCGAGCGATGCCTATCTGTTCCTGCAGATCAATAACGGCAACGCCCTTTCACTCCCGTATGCAAAAGGCTTTGGCTGGGGCGCAGATGTCAATCTGAAGAATATTTTCAAGATCGCCTTCGGTTCCCCGAAGGGAATGGGATACCCGAATGAGCCGGGAAGAAAAGAATCCCAGAACAGAAATGCCGCAAAACTGGTGGAAGTCAAAGCTGCTGTAGCCAAACCGCTTGTAGAAGCACTGCGTGCAATGGATCAGGACATTGTCAGAAAATCACTTACACCGCGCTTTCTGGAATGCTTCAATGCCGGATGTCAGGATCCGGAGCTGAAGGCACTCGTCGACAGCTATCTGTAAGAAGAGAACACAGCGTCGAAAGACGCTGTTTTGAAAAAAGAAATATGAAACAGAACGAACTTCCAAGATATACCATCTCTGAACATGCATTTTCGGAAATGCCGCGTATTATCTCTTCCTTTGGTTCCAGAGCAACACTCATCACGGGCGAAAAAGCGTTTGCGGCCTGCGGTGAAAAACTGCTTGGTGCCTTAAATGGAGTGGAGATCACAACACATCAGATTTACGGCAGGGAAGCTTCCGTGGAAAATATTGAGCGGCTTAAACACATGGAGGAGATCCGAAACGCAGACGCGATTATAGCTGCCGGAGGCGGCAAATGTCTCGACGTAGCAAAGGTTGTGGGCGATCAGCTGGGGAAACCGGTATTTACGGTTCCGACAATCGCATCAACCTGCGCTGCAGTGACAAAGATTGCGATCCTACACTACGAAAACGGTGCATTCCGTGAAATATACCGTATGAACCGGGCACCGGTTCATTGTTTCATCGATCCGTCGGTGATTGCAGAAGCTCCCGCAGAATACTTCTGGGCGGGTATGGGCGATACGATGGCGAAACATGTTGAATGCATGTTTTCCTATCGGAATGATGACCCGGACTTTGAAGGGGAATACGGCAAAACGGTTTCCGTTCTCTGCTATGAACCGGTAATCAGATACGGAAAAGAAGCGTATGAAGATATCAGAAACCACAGAGTTTCTTCATCTGTGATACGCATTATAGAATCGATCATCATTGCGACCGGAACTGTCTCGCTCAGTGTTGCGCCTGACTGTAATTCCGCACTGGCGCATGCGCTCTATTACGGAATGACAGTCCGTGAATGGATGGAACATCGGCATCTTCACGGGGAGATTGTTTCGTACGGGACGCTTGTCCAGCTGATGCTGGACCATCAGACGGAGGAACTGAAGCGTGTGTATGAGTTCAACCGTTCCGTGGGACTGCCGGTCTGCCTTAAGGATCTGGATCTTGAGCGGGATGATCCGCTTACAGATGTGATCCATGCGGCGGCAATCAATCAGGAACTGGATCACATTCCGTATCCGATCAGTGAAGAGATGATTCGGAAGGCAATCGATGATCTGGAAGACTACCGACCGTAAAAAAAGAAGCTTGCGCTTCTTCAGATAAGGTAATTTGTTGGTATCAGAGCCAGAGCCACTGAAGCAATGAGAATGATGACTGCGATTTTGCGCAGTTTCTTCTCCTTCTCATTGTAGTCGAGCTGGACATCCGGCATCTGTTTCTGCCTGGTCGAGAAAAGAACACGCACATAACCGATCAGAAACAGACCCGTTAATGCTCCGATATACATTACGATATCGCGAATCAGAATCAGTGTTTTTATCATAGCGTTATTCTACATCAATCTTCAGATAGGAGGAAGGAAGAATGAAAGCAGTATTGATCCACACCAGCCCGGTTTCTCTGGATGAACTGAAGTCGTTGTTTCATGAGATGATGCCGGATGTTGAAATGGTTAACATCATTGACGATTCCCTGCTTGAGGAAGTAAAGCGGAACGGTTCAATCACACCGCAGATCATTTCGAGAATGTGCAGCTATGTACAGGTTGCCAAAACGTTGAAGCCGGATATCATTTTTAATCAGTGCTCTTCCGTAGGAGAAGCATTTGACATTGCCCGCACACAGGCGGAATGTCTGACGCTGAAGATTGATGAGCCCATGGCTGAAAAAGCAGTAAATCTCGGTGCCAGAATCGGCGTGGTAGCAACAGTCGCTTCAACGGTAAAACCGAGGTCGGATCTGATTCGCAATACTGCGAAAAAACTCGGCAGGGAAGTCACCGTCAGCGAGTATCTGGTGGACGGCGCACTGGATATGCTGATGAGAGGTGAAAAGGATAAGCACAATGAACTGGTCATCAGAGAAATCCGGAAAGCAGAGCAGGAAAACGATGTCGTTGTATTGGCACAGGGCTCGATGACGGCAATCCTTCCGCTGCTGAAAGAGACAGAAAAGCCGGTGCTTACTTCACCCCGTCTTGCGGTTCAGCGGGTAAAAGATCTGCTGTATGCGGACAGATAAATCACGCATCAAATACTAAAGAAACAGTTTCAAAGCTACAAAATAACCATAATATAATCAAAACACTCACAAACAGGTCATTTTGATGTAGATTTTACTATCAAAGTGATCTATAATCTGCTTAGCGGAGAGAAACTGATATGGGTGAGCTGATACAGGAACTGAATGAATTCGCGGCTGAGATCCGCCTGGAAACACTTCGTATTATTGCTTCTTTCGGAAACGGACATATCGGCGGCTGTATGTCGATTGCAGATGCGCTGGCGGTTTTGTACGGAGACGTAATGAATTACGATCCTGCGGATCCGAAAAAGAAAGACCGGGACTGGTGTGTGCTTTCGAAAGGTCATGCCGGGCCTGCACTGTACGCGGCATTGGGGCTGAAGGGCTATTTTCCTGTTGAGAGCGCCTATCACCTGAATGAATTTAATTCCCGTTTTCCCTCTCACACCGACCGGACACTGACTCCCGGAGTTGATCTTACGACCGGGTCTCTCGGACAGGGAATCAGTGAAGCGGCCGGTGCTGCGCTTGGAAACCGTCTCCAGGGAATAGACAGTTATATTTATGTCTTTGTCGGTGACGGTGAGGCAGATGAAGGAGAAGTCTGGGAAGCGGCTCAGTTTGCGGCACATTACAAGCTGGATCATCTGATCGCTCTGATTGATGAAAACGGCAGACAGCTTGACGGAACGATCGATGAAGTGATGAGTCACGGAAACGGACTTCATGCGAAGTTTGAAGCATTCGGATGGAATGTGATCGAAGTGGCAGACGGCAACAGCACTGCAGAGGTCCGGGATGCATTGCTGAAGGCAAAACAGACATCCGGCAGGCCGACCGCACTGATTCTTCATACCGTCAAAGGAAAAGGTGTTTCGATCGTGGAAGCCAGCGGCGTTCATTCTGCGAAACCGAATCAGGAAGAATGGAAGATCATGCTGGAAGAAGCTGAGAGGAAGCTTGCGGAAGTACGCGGGCGAAGAGGAGGCATTGAGTGATGTATACGCTTACTGCACCGAATAAGACAGATAAACGTCAGAACTGTGATGCCTATCAGGACGCGATGATCGACCTCATGAAGCAAAACGCCCGAATCGTCCACATTGACTGTGATCTGATGAACTGCATCCACACAGAGCGTCTGCAGGAGGCATTTCCCGATCGGGTATTCAATGCCGGTATTGCGGAAGAAAATGCGATGGGTGCTGCCTGCGGAATGGCAGCGACCGGGCTTGTGCCGTTTGTGCATACATTCGGTGTGTTCGCTTCAAGAAGGATTCTCGATCAGGTGTTTCTTTCGTCGGGATTATCCCGCCTGCCTGTGCATGTGATCGGATCCGACCCGGGAATTACGGCAGCCTTCAACGGCGCAACCCATATGACGTACGAGGACTGCGGGATCTATCTGACTGTCCCGAATGCGGTTATTCTGGATCCGGCAGACTATGCGCAGACATACGCACTGACAAAAAAAGCGGCAGATGTGCCGGAGATCACTTATATGAGACTGATCCGCCGCGCATTCAAGCCGGTTTATGAGGACGGTTCTGATTTTGAAATCGGCAAAGGAGTGCTGCTGAAACAGGGAACGGATGCGGTGATCATCGCTTCAGGAATCATGGTCTGCAACGCGCTGGAAACACAGGCAAAACTGCAGGAAGAAGGAATTTCCGTCAGTGTGATCGATATGCATACATGGAGACCGCTTGATGAGGAACTTATTCTTCAGGAAGCAGGCCGCACCGGATGCGTTGTGACAGCAGAGAACCACCAGGTTGACTGCGGACTTGGATCGATTGTCGCAAATCTGCTGATTGAGAAGAACCCGATGCCGCTTGAGCGGATCGGCAATCATGGCCGCTACGGAAAAGCGGGACCGCAGGATATGCTTGAGAAAGATTATCATATGACAGCAGACGATATAATTGTGGCTGTTCATAAGGCTATAGCGAGAAAACAGGGATAAGGAGAGAAAATCATGGAGAAAAAACTGTTTGGATATCCGAAATTCGACGAGACCGGAGAAGAGATTCTGTCAACTTATGACAACGAATACAGAGATATGCTGATGGACGTCCGAGTATATCGGATCAAAGCGGGAAATGAACGTGTCTTCTGCAGGGAAGGCGAGGAGACAGCGGTTCTGCTTCTGTCCGGCAAAATCGAGTATTGTTGGAATGAGATGAGTGAATGCGCAGCTCGCAGTGATGTATTTACCGAGGGCCCGTATGCGCTGCATGTATGCACCGGCACGAAGGTCACTGTAAAAGCACTTGAGGATTCCGAGATACTTGTACAGTGCACCAAAAACGAAACCGCATTTGACACAAAATTCTATCGGCCGGATGATGCACCGTGGAACTATTCCAGTGTCGGAAAGTTCGGAAATGTTGCCAAGCGGAGAGTCAACACGATTTTCGATAAGGAAATCGCACCGTATTCCAACATGGTTCTCGGTGAGGTTCTCAATGACAGAGGAAACTGGTCCGGTTATCTGCCGCACCGTCATCCGCAGCCGGAACTGTATTACTTCAAGTTTGACCGTCCGGAGGGATTCGGAGCGAGTTTTGTCGGCGACAGTGTATTCAAGTCTGTAGACAACAGTTTTTCGGCGATTCCTCCGCAGGAACTCCATCCGCAGTCTGCTGCGCCGGGATTCCAGATGTATACATGCTGGATGATCCGTCATCTTGATGGAAATCCGTGGCTTCAGACGACAAGAAATGAAGATGAGAGATATCTCTGGCTTCATGATGCACAGTTCTGATCGGATCAACCGAGACCAAATAAGAAATGACGCATAGATCAGCAGGTGATTGAACTGTTCCGGTTCAATTACCTGCTTTTCTTCCGTCTCCTGCGGGCATGCTCATTTTTCAGTGCATAATAAAGCCGGTCATCCAAAATGGATGCCGGCTGTATTGCCGATCTGAGATCTGACTTTTATTTGCAGTCTTTCAGGATATCAAGCAGGATCTTCCATCCGTCATCGAATGACTGAAGATCCATGCGCTCATCCGGAGAATGAATATCAAGATTTACCGGACCGAAGGTGATGATGTCCATCTGCGGATCAAGACCTTTGACGATACCGCATTCAAGACCGCCGTGTGTTGCCTGTTCAATATAGGTCAGCCCATGGCGTTCGAGCACGGATTTCATGATGCCGCGCATCTTTGATTCCGGCGTATATGCCCAGCCGGGATAACCTTTCGGAACATCAAGATTCAGATGCAGAAGATCCGCGAGTGCCTTCAGCTTGTTGCAGATATCAAAACGCATGCTGTCGGCAGCGGCGCGTGCCATGATTTCAAAGATGACCGTGTCATCCTGAATGGAGATGACGCCGAGGTTGAGCGACGCAACCGTCAGATTTTCAACAGCCATGGAGCGGTGCTGAAGTCCGTGCGGCATCAGGTAGATGTAATTGATGAGACGGTCGGAAAGATCCTTGCTGAAGCACTTCTCTGCTATGCCGTGTTTTTCAAGTGTGATCGTGACACCGGCATCGCTGAACTGCAGTTCTTCCGTGATGTCACGGATGGAATTGCCGATGATTTCATTGAGCTTTTCGTAAGGAGTATCCGAGACAAAACGGAATACCGATTCGCGGGGAATCGCGTTTTCCTTGAGACCGCCCTTAAGCGATGTCAGCACAACGTCTGCACCGGCAATCTGCGCTTCCTTGAGAATCCGTCCGGCAAGGATATTCGCATTGCCGCGCTCAAGGTGAATGAGGCCGCCGGAATGTCCTCCCTGAAGGCCTTTGACAGTCAGTTCATATTCCGGAAGAGAGCATGTCTCCCAGGTGATCTTCTCAATGATCTTCGGGCTTACCGCACCGGCGCAGCTGGTTTCGGTGATATTGAGTCCGCCGCC
>JAEEGL016665201.1_pt1 | contig 11328 bp, 8 predicted proteins | sample 9134231 | NCBI WGS metagenome assembly JAEEGL01 (sample SAMN16246548, study PRJNA631951) | gut metagenome | biome: gut microbiome; feature: rumen; material: fiber-attached | host: Bos | place: Iran: Karaj | collected 2018-10
ATTGACCGGGTCGGCTTCAGGACCGTCCGCATCGCGGGCGAGGATCTCCTTCTCAACGGCAGGAAAATATGTATCAAAGGCTTCAACCGTCACGAGGATCACGGCCAGTTCGGCTGTTCCCTTCCTCCGGAAGCCATGCTGCATGACCTGCAGCTGATTCTCGATCTGGGCGGAAACTCCGTCCGCACCTGTCATTATCCGAATGATCCCCGTTTCCTGGACCTCTGTGACGAACTGGGAATCCTCGTCTGGGAAGAAAACCACGCCCGGGCGCTGCCGGAGGCGGTGTTCCACAGCGAGCTGTTTGCCCGTCAGTGTGCGGCCTGCAATGAGGAAATGATCTCCCAGCACGTGAATCATCCGTCCATTTATCTCTGGGGCCTCCTGAACGAATGCGAAAGCGAAACGCCCTTCGGCCGCGGCGTCTATGAAAAACAGATCGCCCAGCTTCGCGCGCTGGATCCCACCCGGCCCGTCACCTTTGCCACCTGCCGGCTCTTCACGGATATCTGCCTGGATCTGGCGGATCTCGTCTCCTTCAACATCTATCCCGGCTGGTACACGCAGGAATCCACAGCCGATCGGCTCGACCGCCTGTTCCGCTTGATGGATGAGCACGGCGCAAAAAACAAGCCTGCCCTGATTTCCGAAATCGGTGCAGGCGCCATCGCCGGTTTCCATGATCCGTTCCGCCGTGCCAAATGGAGCGAAGAGCGGCAGTGTGAGATCCTCCGGGAGCAGCTTTCCGCCGTCCGGCAGCACCCGCGGTGCAGCGGATCCTACATCTGGCAGTTCGCAGATGTGAAAGTTTCCGAAGAATGGGCAGCCCAAAGGCCGAAAACCATGAACAACAAAGGGATTGTGGATCAGTACCGCCAACCGAAAATGAGCTATCTGACCGTCCGGGAAATCTACTCGAACGAATAAAGGCCCAGCTCCTGCAGCTTGCTCCGCAGGCTCTTCATATCCTCCCAGGCTTCGCGCTTCTTGTCCGGATCCCGCAGCAGGGCAGACGGATGGTAGGTGGGCATCATCCAGACGCCCTTGCGTTCCGTCCATTTTCCCCGGTCCCGGGTAATGCGGATTTCGGGGTCCAGCAGGTTCTTCGCCGCGGTGCTTCCCAGCAGTACAATCACCCGGGGCTTCACCAGCCAGGTCTGCATCCGCAGGTGAATCCGGCAGGCGGCGGCTTCCTCCGGGGTCGGCACCCGGTTGTTGGGCGGCCGGCACTTAACAACATTGCAGATATAAACCTGTTCCCTGGAAAGCTGAATGGCTTCCAGCATTTTGGTCAGCAGCTGCCCCGCCGGGCCCACGAAGGCCAGTCCTTCCTCATCTTCCACCTGCCCCGGGCCTTCCCCGATCAGCATCAGCGGGGCGTTCCGGTCTCCCTGTCCGGGCACCTTGTGTCGGATCTGCCGGCACAGGGAACACAGCCGGCAGGCCTCCACCTGCTTTTCAAAAAGCTCCCAGGTTATTTCCTGCATGGCCCTCGGCTCCTTTTTTATTTCAGGATATGGTACGTCTCCCCGTCCAGCGTTTTCCAGGAAAACACACCCTCCTCCAGCGTCATATATCCGCGGAAACTGTCCTGCTTCGGAATGGAAACGGATCCGGGATTCAGGATCCGGATTCCTTCAACGGTTTCCCAGCAGGGCACATGGGTATGTCCCTGCAGCAGTATTTCCCCCGCCTTCAGGGGCGGAAGATGATCCCGGTGGAATACGTGCCCGTGGGTGGCAAAAATCGTCACACCTTCCGCGGCAATCCAGGCATACTCCGCCAGGATCGGAAATTCCAGCACCATCTGGTCCACTTCCGTGTCGCAGTTGCCCCGCACGCAGAGAATCTGCTCCCTGCGTTCGTTCAGCATCCGCAGCACTTCCTTCGGACAGTATTCCTCCGGCAGGTCGTTCCGGGGACCGTGATACAGCAGATCCCCCAGCAGCACCACCCGGTCCGGGTTTTCCCGGTCCCAGGCCTCCAGCAGTTTCCGGCACCACCGGGCCGATCCGTGGATGTCAGACGCAATCAGCAGTTTCATGGGTCTTCCCTTCCTGTTTCTTCTTGTTGGTCATGGCCGTGGAAAGCTGTGCCAGAATCACCGCCGCGAACATCAGCACGCATCCGACGGCTTCCCGGCCGGTCATCTGCTCCCCAAGGAGAACCACGCCGGTCAGCACGGCAAAAACCGATTCCAGGCACATGATCAGGGAGGCGATGGTCGGATTAACCTCCCGCTGTCCCATAATCTGCAGCGTATACCCCACCGCGCCGGACAGGATGCCTGTGTACAGAATCGGAATCGCCGCCGCCCGGATCGCGTCCAGCCGGATTTCCTCCGTGCACACCGCAATGATCATGGAAAGGCCCCCGGTAATCAGGAACTCATCCCGGGCCAGCTTCAGGGGATCCGTTTTCGGCGCGTAATAATCCACGCAAAGAATCTGCCCGGTAAAGCATACCGCGCAGCCCAGCACCAGCCCGTCCCCGGTTTCAATCCGGAATCCGTCCGCCGGCACGCACAGCAGATACAGGGCAATCACCGCCAGCCCCACGCCGGCCCAGATCATGCCGCCGGTTTTCTTTTTCAGGAAAATGAGTCCCGCCACCGGCACCAGCACCACATACAGCGCCGTCACAAACCCGGCTTTTCCGGCGGATGTATAAACCAGTCCGGCCTGCTGCAGGCTGGTGGCGGCAAAAAGCAGCAGCCCGCAAAGCATCCCGGCCTTCCGCTGGGCCGCCCGGCCCTCCGGCGTCCGCCGGGAAGCTTCCCCTTTCCGGTTCATCAGAAGGGACAGCGGAAGAATCACAATGCCGGCCAGCAGCATGCGCACCCCGGTAAACGTAAAGGGCGGCATGTGCTCCATGCCCATCCGCTGCGCCGCAAACGCCGCGCCCCAGATCACCGCTCCCAGCAGAAGCAGCAGGCTGCCCCGGATCGATTTGGTATTCATTGCCGATATGCTCCAGACTCAGTAGATTTTACGGATCTCGCCCGTAATGCCCCAGCTTTCCCGGAAAGCCGCCAGGTCCTCTTCGCCGCGGATCAGCATCACTTCTTCAAAAGCGCCTGTATCCTTCCGCTGAAATCCGGCCACCTGCTCTCCCGTGCAGATGCTGCAGCGGATCACCGGTGTCCTCATTTCCGGGTCATACCCCGCTTTCGGGGCTTCTTTTCTTTTTCTGAACAGCATCCTGCCTCGCCTCCGCGAAGATTATAACGATCGTGATTTATCCTTGTCAACAGCCGCCGCAGGCGATATAATAAAGAATCATTTGTATAAGGAGTCCCTTAACGATGGAAGAGCAGGTAAGAAAGCAGGTTATCTTTTCAGGAATTCAGCCCAGCGGCACCCTGACCCTGGGAAACTATATCGGCGCCCTGCGGCGTTTCTCGGAGCTGCAGGATCAGTACGACTGTCTGTACTGCATCGTGGATGAGCACGCCATCACCGTGCGCCAGAATCCGGCGGATCTCCGCCGGCGCTGCCTGGAGCTGGCCGCCCTGTATCTGGCCAGCGGCATTGACCCGGAAAAAAGCATCATCTACTGCCAGAGCCATGTCAGCGCTCACGCGGAGCTGGCCTGGATCCTGAACTGCTACACCTACATGGGGGAACTCAGCCGGATGACGCAGTTCAAGGACAAGTCCGCCAAACACGCGGACAATATCAACGCCGGCCTCTTCACCTATCCGGTGCTCATGGCGGCGGACATCCTGCTGTATCAGACCAACTTCGTTCCGGTGGGTGCGGACCAGAAGCAGCACCTGGAGCTGACCCGGGATATTGCCCAGCGCTTCAACGGCGTTTACGGGGATGTGTTCACCGTGCCGGAACCCCTCATCACCAAGAGCGGTGCCCGCATCATGAGCCTGCAGGAGCCGGAGCGCAAAATGAGCAAAAGCGATCCGGAGGATACCTTCGTTTCCCTGCTGGACGACGCGGATGCCATCCGCCGCAAAATCAAGCGGGCCGTCACGGATTCGGAAACGGAAATCCGCTTTGATCCGGAAAACAAGCCCGGCGTCAGCAACCTGCTGAACATTATCAGCTCCCTCTCCGGCGAAAGCACGGACAGCGTCTGCGCGGAGCTGAACGGCCAGGGCTACGGCGCCCTGAAATCCCGCGCCGCGGACGTGGTCATCGCCGCCCTGGAGCCGCTGCAGGCGGAGTTCAGGCGCCTCATTGCCGATAAGGCCTATCTGTTCAGCGTGCTGAATGCCAGCTCGGAAAAGGCAGCGTATCTTGCCTCCAGGACCCTGCGCAAGGTGCAGAAAAAGATCGGCTTCGCCCCCCGTTCCTGATTTTTTCCCCTCCACAGGAGTTTCATCATGATTCGTAAAACAATTTCGCTTTTGCTTGCAGCGCTGCTGCTTCTTTCCCTCCTCTCCGCCTCCGCGGAAGAGGAGGTTTCTGCTGCCGGGGAAAACCGCATCTGCCTCCTCTGCGGCTCGGAATATCCGGGCGGCGCCTGCGATGCCTGCGGTGCGGTGGAAGGCCTGTGGGAATGCTTTGACTGCGGCATACGCAACTGCCTCCCCGCCTGCTCCTCCTGCGGCATCTCCCGTCAGGACTCCGTCCGGAAAACCGCCGCCTGCGGGAATTTGCTCCTGGCGTACCCGGCGGTCCGGTATCTGGCCGCCCGGCAGGATGCCGCCGCCCTCTGCGCCCTGGCCGGTTATTACCGTTCCGGCGTTATCCTGCCCCGGTCCCCGGAATCCGCCGCCGCCTGCCTGGAGCAGGCCTGTGAAAAAAACTACGGTCCTGCCTTCCTGGAATACGGCCGGGAGCTGGACCGGGGAGATTTCCTGGAAAAGGATCCCCGTCACGCCCTGGAATGTTTCCTCCGGGCGGCGGAGCTGGGCGTCGCGGAGGCCAGCTGGTACCTGGGCGTGTATTATGCGGAAGGCGTCGTGGTCACCCGGGACGATGCCAGGGCCCTGGAATACTACCGCCTTGCCGGCGAAGCCGGAGATCCGGACAGCTGGATGAGCCTGGCCTGGTGCTATGCGGAAGGCCGGGGTGTGGAGCGGAATATTGAAATGGCCGTTTCCTGGTATGAAAAAGCTGCGGAAGCCGGCAGCGCCATGGCCTGTGATTACCTGGGCTATTGCTGCATGACCGGCGAATTGGTGCCCCGGGATCCGGCAAAAGCCCTCGAATGGTATGAAAAAGCCGCCGCCCTGGGCAGCGCCCGCAGCATGATGGCCCTGGCCGTCGCCTGCGAAAAGGGAGAAGGCATGGAGCCGGATCCCGCCCAGGCCCTTTCCTGGTATGAAAAAGCCGCCCTGGCCGGAAGGCAGGATGCCCTGGCGCCCCTGCGGCGGCTGTCGGAAAAAGAGGACGACTGAAAAAGAATTCCCCTGAAATATAACCGTCACAGGCATAAAAAACCAGGCAGCCCGCGCTGCCTGGTTTTTTATGCGTTTTATGGGTTTTTATTGCTGCGGCGCCGGGGTCACGGTGGGTCCGGGCGTGGCCGTGGGTTCCGGCGTGGGAGTCGGCTTTTCGGCCGTCACCATCAGGTCAATCAGCTGCTGGTTCACCGTGCCGCTCTGGTAAAATCCGTTGTCCTTCTGGAAGTCCCGGACTGCCTGGGCCGTCCGGTCCAGGAAATGTCCGGTGCACATGGTGTTGTAATAGCCCAGCTCCTTCAGGCGGCGCTGCACCCAATAGACGTCGTCGCTTCGCTCGCCCTGCACCATGTTCCGTTTCTTTAGCTCCGGCGGATTCTCCCGGCTGTAGTCCGGCATGGCCGGTTCCGGGGTAAAGGTGGCGTTGGGGGACGCCGGCAGCTTCAGGGCTTCCTTCAGTTCCGGATCCTTCGGCAGGCTGGTGGTAATCGTCACCACGGTTCCCGCCCCCACGTTGTCATAAATCCATTTGGCGTCCGCAACGGACAGCCGGATGCATCCGTGGCTGGCCCGCTGTCCCAGCATCTTGTAGCTGCCCGTTTTCATGGCCTTGTTGCTCACGGAGCTGTAAATCGGGGAATGGAAGGCTACGGACTTGTTGATCCGCGTCCAGGACCGGGCGTAGTCGCCCCACTTGGGGAAATAGCACCACCGGGCCTTCCGGCCGTTCAGCACCCAGTCGCCCACCGGGCTGTCGGTTCCCACCTTGCCGGAGGAGCACAGCATCTGCCGCACCGGCACGGTGTAGTTCCCTTCCTCGTCCCGGGTATACACGGAAACAATCTGGTTCTTAACGTCCACCGTAATGGCAAAGGCCGCCGGTTCCGGGGTGGCCGTGGGCTTGGGCGTCTGGCCCGGCATCACGATGCCCGGATTGTTGAAAATCAGGTTCCAGGTGGCCTCGTCCGTCACGCCGGAAGCCTTCATACCGTTCTGGGTCTGTATTTTCTTGATGGCCTTCAGCGTCTTTTCCATGTAGTTGCCGCTGACCGGTCCGTCGTAGTAGCCCAGTTCCTTGATCCGCTCCTGCAGCTGTTTCACCAGGTCGGATCCCGTCATGCCGCTTTTCAGTTCCTTGGTGAAATAGACCGGAACGCCGGACATGGGCGCGCCGCTTTCATCCTCGTTCACCAGGTAATAGGAGGAATCGTCAAAGGGCGTCGGCGTGGGATCCGCCACGTCATACTTGGCTACCGCCTCAAAGGAGTACAGCACCTCCTGGGTCCGTGGATCCGCAACGCCGGTCACCTCAAGGTCGTTGTTCTTCTGGAAGAGCTTGATTCCGTTGGTGCTGCCCTCCAGGTAGTTGCCGCTGATCTTTCCCGTGTAGTACCCCAGGGCGGTCAGCCGGGTCTGCAGTTCCTTCACGTCGTCCCCGCCGGACCCGTAGCGCAGCGTCCGGTAGTGTGTGGCGGCGGCCAGGATCTGGGTGGCCTCGTCCGCCTGGCCCGTCACGGTCAGTCCGCTGGCCTGGTTGTCCGCCTGGAACTGGCGCACGGCCTCCTCCGTGTCAGGGCCGAATTTGCCGTCCGGCGTGCCGGTGAAGTACTGAAGGCTTTCCAGCCGCAGCTGGAGAAACAGCACGTCGTCCCCTTCGTCCCCGGCCTTCAGCAAGCGGATCACGGTTTCTTCAAAGCGTCCGCTGCCTTCCGTGCTCTCTCCGGAGGCTTCTTCCTCTTCCCCTTCCGGAATGTCCACCGGAATCTGTTCCGAGTCGTCGCCGTCCACGTCGTCCATTTCATCTGTTTCTCCCTCCGGCGCAACCGGAATCACCGGTTCCTCCTCGCCGAAGGCGTACAGTCCGGCGGCCGCCACCATCAGGGTCAGGGCGGTCACCAGACAGATCCATTTCCTTTTCATGTGTCACCTCAATATTTGGGAGTCCATTCCTGCGCGGTGCCCTCTCCGGCGCCGGCGGGCAGCACTCCGTCCTGCCTGCAGACAAAGCCAAGGTCTGCGTCATACTGGTTCCGGTTGCTGACCACGGTCACCGGGTAGGATTCCACGGTCTCCCCGTCATCCTCCCGCAGCACGGAAGCGATCATCTTCAGATCGGTCCGGTGCTCGGTCGGCCGCACCTCCGCAGGCACGCGGACCCGCAGCACGTACTCCGCGGGATACAGATCCACAAACCGGTAGAAGCCGTATTCGTTGGTGGTGGTTTCCGCCACGGTCTGTCCGTCCCGCGTCAGCTCAATGTGCAGGTTCGGAATGCCGGGTTCGTCGCCGGCCTGCAGGCCGTCCCCGTTCAGGTCCACCCAGCACCAGTCACCCAGCCGTCCGGGCAGCACGCACCCGAAGTCAACCTGCTCCCGGTCCTCGTCCATCCGGAGGCTCATGCTCTCCGTGGCGCCGGTCCGGTTGCTGGTGGACACGGCGGCGGAGCGGATCTCTTCCGTCAGCCGCGGATCGCCGGGCTCGATGAGGACGCAGCCTTCCGGCGCGGTCACTTCCAGGCGGAATTCGCAGGGCATCAGCTTCGTCAGCCGGTAGGCGCCGGTTGCGTCCGTCTCGGTTTCGGCAATCAGGCCGCCCTGTTCGTCCTTCATTTCAATCCGCATGCCGGCCAGGCTTTCCAGCTGTCCGCCCCGGTCAATCCAGGCCCGGCCGCTGATCTCCGTATACCGGATAATGCCCAGGTTCAGGCCTTCCCGCAGCTCGTTTTCCTGCAGCACAATACCCCGCAGCGCCAGCATGCCCTCCTCTTCCGTAAACACGGAATCGCCGGGCACCGTTCCCAGGGTTCTCTCATCTAACGGCAGGGACACCGCAAAGCTTCCCGGAATCATGCCTTCCGCGGAGAACTTTCCTTCCCCATCGGTCACCGGCGTGTCAAAAACGGTTCCGGTGGCTTCGTCCGTAACGGTCACGGTATATCCCGCCGGCGTCTTTTCACCTTCGTCATGGCGGCCGTGCCGGTTCTCGTCCATCCAGATCCGGCCCCGCAGCGCGGCTGGAATCACCGCGCCGATTTCCTGCTGCGTCCACGCGGATCCCATAGGCGCCGGAAGCGCGGCCCGCTGGGTGTTCAGTCCCGCCCGCACGGGCAGCTGCAGGTGATCCGTCCGGCTGGCCACAAAGCTCTCCGGGCACACCACTTCCAGTTCGTAATTATCCGGGCGGATATCCTCAATCCGGAAGCTGCCGTCCTCCGCCGTAACCGCGGTCATGGTTTCCAGGTCCGTCCGCCCGGGAATCAGGCGCACGGTCACCCCGGCCAGGGTTTCCTCGCCCTCGTCCCGAATGCCGCTGCCGTTGTGGTCCTGGTAAGCCAGGCCTTCCATCCGGCTCAGCGTCAGCGCGCCGCACAGGGGCGCCTGCCACAGGTCCCCGGTGGCAAAGTCAAAGGTTTCCGTCCGGGCTGTCCGGCCTTCGCCGCTGATCCGGTTTCCGCCCTCGGCGGTCACCGCGAACACCGTGTATTCCGGCAGCTCGTATTCCACCCAGTACCGGCCCGGCATCACCGCGTCAAACAGGAACCGGCCCCGTTCGTCAATCTCCGCCCGGAAGGCCTCGCCCTCGTCGCTCATCAGGCGCACCACAACGCCCTTCAGGCCGTTCTCGTCCGCCTCCCGCATGCCGTTGTCGTTCAGGTCGGCAAACACGGTGCCTTCCACGGTGCCGGGACGGATCATGCCGATGTCCATGCCGGACGCCTCCGCCCCCAGCTCCACCCGGAAGGGTTCGGAATAGCCCGCCCCGCCGGTTCTGTTCAGGATCACGTTGCCCTCGCCCCGTTTGGTAAAGGCGTATCCGCTCACGGCCGTCACGTCCAGGGAATACTCCCCGGGGGTCAGCCCGTCAATCTCATAAATTCCCCGGGCATCGGTCCGGTCGGATCCGGCCGGGTTGCCGTCGGCATCCCGCAATGTTACCACAAACCCGGCGGCAACCTTTTCCTTGCCGTCCCGGGCGGCGGAGAAATCGTCGTCATAGTACACCGTGCCCGTAACCTTGCCCGGCAGGATGGCGCCGATGTTCATTTCCCGCTGTTCCGCGTCCCGCAGGTTCAGGCCCTTGAGGGTGGCGGCCCGGGCGTCGCCCCGGGCGTAGAAATAGTTCCCCTTCGGATCCCCCATCGCCGTGCGGGTGTACAGGTATCCGCCCTCGGGCAGCAGGGTCGTCATGGTGTAGTAGTTCCCCCGCATGCCGGTCAGGGTATATCTTCCGTCCTCGCCGGAAACCGCCTTGGCAGCCTCCGCTCCGTCGTAGGCAAACAGGGCATAGACCTTCACGCCCTTCAGGGGCAGTTCGCCCTCGTCATAAATGCCGTTGTAGTTGGCGTCCAGGTAGCAGATCCCCCGCACCACGGCGCTCCAGTTGTAGCCGATGTTGCAGTCGGTGGTCACGCTGTCCACGTTCACAATCTGCCGCCGCCGGGGATTGTCGGAGGTCAGGTAGCTCCGCCGGCCCCGGGTCTGGGTGTACCGGGCCATCATCATGCCCTCGGGCGTGGAGGCGGAAATGACGTAGTAACCCGGCCGCAGGTTGGTAATCTTCCAGCTGCCCTGCCCGTCGCTGACGGTTTCGTAGGTCAGGTCCTCCCCGTCCTGGTAAACCATCCGGATCGTAATGCCGGGAATCGTCTGTTCGTCGCTCTTGTAAAGGCCGTCCGTCACGTTTTCCAGCCAGCATACGCCGCTGTAAATCCCGGCGCCGCTGTGAACGCCGGCCCCCTGCTGGGTCTCCGTCCCGGCGGAAATCTGCACCGGGCCGCTGGTCTGGCTGCCGCCGGCGCAGGGGCCGAAGGCGCTCCGGGCCAGGTCGTTTTCCCCCGCGGCCTTGGTGAAATAATAGTCCTCCGGCAGAATCACCCGGGTGCGGTACTCACCGGCCGGCACGTCCGTAAAAACAGCCATGCCCTGGGCGTCCGTGGTCACGCACAGCAGTGCTTCCTCCCGGGCGTCCAGCAGATACACGGCAATGTTCCGGATTCCGCTTTCAAAGTTTCCCTGGACTCCGTTTCCGTTCTTGTCGTTGAAAACCTGCACCCGCAGGCTGCCGGTTTCCCCGCTGCCCTCCAGGCCCTTCAGTACCGGTTCGGGGGTGGTGCTGTCCTCCGGCACATAAGGGGCCAGCGTGGGCGTCACCACGGCTTCCGGACCCGCAGGCATCGAAGGCACCTCGGTTTCTTCCGGGGGCACGGGCGTTGCCGCGGGCGTCTCGGAAGGCATCGCCTCCGGGGTCGGAATTTCCGGAATCCCCTCCGTCTCCGCGGGGATCACGGGCGTCCCGGTGGGCGGCGGAACCTCGGTGGGCTTTGACGTATCCCTCCGGTATACCGTCACCTGGAGGGTGCCCGAAGCCACGGCGGCGGAATCCGCCGTCACGTAGGCCGTCGAAAGATCCCATTCCGGCAGGAAGCTCTGGGGAATCGGCTCCAGCCGGATCCTGTCCTCGGTGTTCAGCGTCAGGGTATCCTGCCCCGCCTTCACGATGGCGGTTTCCTGGCCGTTTACAAACACCCGGAAACTGCCTTCCACCGTCGTCTGCCGGGTGGATCCGTCCTCCGACTGAATCACACCGGTCACGGCAATGCCGGTCCGCACCAGTTCCGCTCCCGCCGCCGGAATTCCGCACAGCAGCGCGGCGCAAAGCATCAGGGAAAGAATCAGCTTCATCTTTTTCATGCTGTCAGCAGCCTCCGATAAAAACAGATTGTGACGCGTCTCCGGTTTTTGCAGACGCGTCACAGATCATGGATTTCCTCCAGGGATAAAACGCCGCTTATTCTGTAGGCTTCATGGTGTGGCGAACCTTGTTGTACACGCCGTCCGCAAAGGTATCCGCCATACTGCGCGGATACGAGCAGTGCATGATATACAGGGTCTTGTCCACACAGTTGACAATCACCCGTCCGGCGACCCCGCGGCCGTCCTTCAGGGTTCCCTTGTAAGCCATATACA
>JAEEGL010433775.1_pt1 | contig 11327 bp, 4 predicted proteins | sample 9134231 | NCBI WGS metagenome assembly JAEEGL01 (sample SAMN16246548, study PRJNA631951) | gut metagenome | biome: gut microbiome; feature: rumen; material: fiber-attached | host: Bos | place: Iran: Karaj | collected 2018-10
ACTTTAGGAGCTCGGCAGGGGTGAATCGAGCAAAACGATCCAGTGGATCGTTTTGCCGAGAGGGGGAGCCTGCGATAGAGGCTCCCCCTAGGCGAATCGCCCTGCGATTCGCGATCTCTGGACTTTAGCGACAGACTGACGCGCATCGGGAACACACCCGGTGCGCGTTTTGTATATCCCGCCGTATTATTCACATACTATTCCAAAACAACAGGAAGGGTGTGTGAACATGAGGCAGAACCCGATCCGTCTGTATCTGCTTGCAGCGTTGCTGTTCCTCGGTATGGCAGGGCTTGCGCTGCGTCTGATTCAGGCATCGCAGAAGAATGACCTGTCAGCAGTCGGCGTGCGGCAGGGGAGCTTTCATATGCAGATTCCGCTCTGCACCGGCACGGTCTATGACCGCAGCATGCAGCCGCTTACAAATACTGAGGATGTGTTCTATGCGGCAGCTTCTCCGTCAGCAGCAGCGCTGGCACCGTATTTTACGCTGCTCAGCGATCATGATGCTGTTTCGCAGCAGATCATGTCGGGCGCACCGTTTGTCTGTGAGCTGACAGAGGATGCCGATTCCTCAGAGTTTGTGCGGGTGCTTCGCGGAAAACGGAACAAGTCCGGCGTTCTCCCTGCGCAGCATCTGATCGGATACCGGCAAAACGGCGCAGGTGTCTCCGGGCTGGAAGCTGCTTACGCCGACTGGCTCTCGCTCTGCGATGTATCTGCGGATCTGAAGTTTACGGTCAGCGCACGCGGAGAGGTGCTTGCCGGCGGAGAAAACAGTGTCGCGATCAACCGGCAGGCGGGCGGGGGACTGGTTACAACACTGGACAAGCGCATCCAGCAGATCACGGATACAGCGCTTGCCGCCGTACAGTCAGAGGGCGCCGCGGCTGTCGTCATGGACTGTAAAACAGGCGATATTCTTGCGAGTTCGAGCCTCCCTGTCTACGATCCGGGAGCACTCGGTGATTCCCTGCACGACCCGGCAGCCCCTTTTCTGAACCGTGCACTGTGTGCATACAATGTCGGCTCCGTATTCAAGCTTGTGACTGCCGCAGCCGCACTGGAAAGCGGCATCACACCCGGCTACTGCTTTGAATGCACCGGCCAGACGGAGATTTACGGTCAGCGATTTCGCTGTCATAAACTTTCCGGGCACGGTCTGCTGGACATGGAGCATGCAATGATCGAATCCTGCAATCCGTATTTCATCTCACTGAGCAGTCTGATCTCTGCCGAGCAGCTGCACAGCAGCGCAGCGCTGCTTGGTTTCGGCTCAGAGATCGCACTTGCTGACGGCATCTCCTCCGCGGCAGGCTATTTACCGAGTGAGCAGGAACTGGCTGTTGCAGCTGAAAAAGCGAATCTCTGCTTCGGGCAGGGGCAGCTGATGGCAACACCCCTGCAAATCTGTGCCATGACAGCCTGTATCGCAAACGGCGGGATTTACTCTGTGCCGCGTCTTGTGATCGGAGAGACTCCTGACGGAAGAGACATGCTGCGGCACGCGCAGTCTCCGCAGCACAGAGCAATATCCGAAGAGACAGCGCTTGCCATACGGAATATGATGCAGGCAGTGCTGGAGGATAAATACCACGCAAACGGAAAACCGCACGGTATCTCTGCCGGCGGAAAGACATCCACAGCTCAGACAGGACGCTTTGCGGAGGACGGAACGGAATATTGCCACGCCTGGATGACAGGCTTTTTCCCGGCAGAAGATCCGCAGTTTGCAGTGACCGTATTCGCGGAAAACGGCGGATCCGGCAATCAGACCGCCGCGCCTGTGTTCCGGCGGATCATCGAAGAAATATGCAGATAAAGAAAGTCTCCCAGATTCCGGGAGACTTTCACATTATTAGGGATCGCAGATGAATTCACCGCTTGCATAGCCTGTTTTCCCGTCATAGCTTGTGACGTACCAGCCGTCAGTTTCACCGTTCAGCACAAGCTCAGTGCCGTCGGGAATCTGCGTCAGAATCTTGCCGGAAAGCGACGGATAATCCCGCAGATTCAATCTGCTGCCGTCCGTGCAGACACGCCCGGGCTTCGGTGCGGTTGCTGTAATAAACGGCAGACCGAAGTAATCGGTCAGAGAGAGCACCAGATTCTGCGCGATCAGCTCAAGATTCTGTTGTAACCAGTGCGCATCCTCCTCATTGTCGTGATAACCGAGTTCGCAAAGAATCGCGACAGCACGGGTGCGAAGCACCTCCCCAAGATTTGTGGTCGGCCGGGCAAGCACATTGTCGCTGAGCGGATAGATCCGCTGCAAATTATTCGCCGTAATGGTTGCAAGAAGCTCACTGTCATAGCTCTGCGGCGCAAAATAGATGTCGATGCCGCGGAGCATTCCGGCAAACTGCGCAGGTGCCGCATTGGAATGCAGCGCCAAATGCACATCGAATCTTCCCGCATTGGAATCCGCGATCGCCCCTGCCACATTCCGCACGGGATCATTTCGCACATATGAGATCCCGCTTGAACGCAGATAGGGTTCCATCCGTTCCGCCAGCAGGTTCATGACCATCTCCTCGTTTTTATCCGGGGTGATATATGGATTGAATTCCTGTGTGGATGGGCTTAAGAATACAATCGGCATTGTACAGAACACCTCTTTCATGAATTTGCTATATTCTATGCGCCTGCACCCGATATGTGCATGTCATAGGTATTTACCTATTTGCATTTTGCTCCGAAATATGGTATAATACGAATGATCATACATGAACGGAGGTACCGTATGGATATCTTAAAACAGCTTGCAGAGGAGCTCTCGCTCAGACAGGAGCAGGTCGATCACGCTGTCGCGCTGCTGGATGACGGCAAAACCGTGCCGTTCATCGCACGTTACAGAAAGGAGCAGACAGGCTCCCTTGACGATCAGACGCTGCACACGCTGAGTGAACGCCTCGATTATCTGCGAAAGCTCGAAGCGCGGAAGGAAGAGATCATCGCTGCGATCGCTGCACAGGAGAAACTGACACCGGAGCTTTCCGCTGCAATCTCTGATGCCAAAACGCTCGTCGAAGTCGAGGATCTTTACCGCCCCTATAAACAGAAGCGCAAAACAAAGGCTTCTGTTGCGAGAGAACGCGGTCTGCTCCAGCTCGCCGAACTGATCATGGAGCAGCGGTTTGACTGCGATCCTGCGAAGGAAGCAGAATCCTACATCAGCGAGGAAAAAGAGCTGCCCGATACAGAATCGGTGCTCACAGGCGCCGCGGACATCATCAGCGAAATTGTCTCCGATGACGCAGAGCTGCGCAAGCGTCTGAGAAATGTGCTCTCCCTTCGCGGCTTCCTGACTGTCAAGGCGACAGATCCCGACGAAGACAGCGTATACCGCAATTATTACGATCACCGCGAGCTTGCCGAAAAAGCAGCCGAGCACCGTATTCTGGCAATCAACCGCGGCGAGAAGGAAGGCTTTCTCAAGGTCTCGGTTGTAATGCCGGACGGGCTCGGTGAACAGATTGTCACAAAGCTCTATGTGAAGAATCAGAGTGCAGCGGGACAGTTCACCGAAGCAGCCGCACTGGAAGCCTATAAGAAATCCCTGCTGCCTGCCGTGCAGCGTGAGGTGCGTGCAGCCCTGACTGACCGTGCATCGGAGCAGGCAATCAAGGTGTTTGCCTCCAACCTGCGGCAGCTTCTGCTTCAGCCCCCCATGCGCGGCGCTGTGACGCTCGGACTGGACCCCGGTTTCCGCACAGGCTGCAAGATCGCAGTCGTTGACCCGACGGGCAAGGTGCTCGATACCGGCGTTGTGCATATCACCGCGAATTCTCCGGGCGCTGTTGCAGGCGGCAAGCAGAAGCTCCGTGAAATGCTCCGAAAGCATCATGTCACCGCAATCGCGATCGGAAACGGTACTGCGTCGCGTGAATCTGAGCAGATTGTGGCCGAGATTCTGCATGAATTCCCGGATATCAAAGCAGCATATATGGTCGTCAGTGAAGCAGGCGCATCCGTTTATTCCGCATCGAAACTCGCCGCAGAGGAGTTCCCCGATTACGACGTCGCGCTTCGCAGTGCTGTCTCCATAGCACGCAGATTGCAGGATCCGCTTGCAGAGCTCGTGAAAATCGAACCGAAGGCGATGGGTGTCGGCGAATATCAGCACGACATGCCGCCTGCAAGACTGAACGATTCCCTGACCGGCGTCGTCGAGGACTGCGTGAACGCGGTCGGCGTCGATCTGAATACAGCATCGGGCTCGCTGCTCTCCTATGTTTCCGGCATTCACAGCGGCATCGCACACAATATTGTTGCATACCGTGAAGAAAACGGCGCTTTCACCAGCAGAAAAGGCCTCCTGAAAGTTCCGAAGCTCGGAGCGAAAGCATATGAGCTCTGTGCAGGCTTCCTGCGTGTGCGGGACGCAAAGAATCCGCTCGACAATACCGGCGTACATCCGGAAAGCTATGCGGCGGCAGAGGCATTGCTCCGGGCATGCGGCTACACTTTGAAGGATATCGGCGGAGACCTCAGTGAGCTGGTGCAGAAGGTCACGGCAAAGGGCATTCCCGCGCTGAGCAAGGAGCTCGGTATCGGCGAGCCGACACTCCGCGACATCGTAAAGGAGCTGCAAAAGCCCGGGCGCGATCCGCGTGACGAGCTGCCGAAGCCGCTCATGCGCAGCGGTGATGTCATGACAATGGAAGATCTGACACCGGGTATGGAACTGATCGGCACCGTGCGCAATATCATTGACTTCGGTGCATTCGTCGATATCGGCGTACATGAAGACGGCCTCGTGCATGTCTCTCAGCTCTCTGCCAAGTTCATCAAGCATCCGCTCGATGCGGTGAAGGTCGGACAGATTGTCCGTGTGCGCGTGATCTCCGCGGATCCGAAGCGCAAGCGCATCGCCCTCACGATGAAGGGTGTGCCGCAGGACAATCTCGGAACCTGATTCTGAAAATCACTTTAATAATCACTTACTTTTTCTGTCAGATTTCTGTTTTGCCTCATCAGCCGATTGACAAGGCTTTCACTTTGTGCTACACTGTAAATAGCAGCCAAATGTGCTGCGAATAAATGAAAAGGGGAGATTTCTTATGAAAGCACTTCATAAACTGACCGCACTGCTGCTGACGGCAGCGATGGCATCGACTGCAATGCCTGTTTTTGCAGCGGAGGATGAAACCGCTGACCTGATTCTTGCGAATGTCACGCTGAACGGCGACAGCGTCAGCATTGAAACGCTGGACAATGCAGCGGGCATCAGCGCAGACGGCACCAAAATCACAATCACTGCATCAGGCGCTTATCTTTTTTCCGGCACGCTGGCAGACGGTCAGATCATCGTCAATATCCCGGATGAGGTCGCTGATCCTGCAACTGTCAAGCTCTTCCTCAACGGCGTGGATATCACAGGCGTTTCCGAAGCGCCGATCTATATCATCAATGCGGAGAACACCTCCATCAATCTTATGGACGGCACAGAAAATGTCCTCCGTGACGGCGGAAAATACACCGAGACAACTGCGGTCATCTACGCGAAAGACGATATGACGATCAAAGGCAGCGTCGGCGACACAGCCGGTAAGCTGACCGTCAATTCCGTGTATCAGGACGGCATTCAGTGCAACAATGACATCAAGCTGACCGGCGGCAATGTCAAGGTTCGCACAAATGACGGCGACGGCACCACGACCGGCATCGGCGACGGCATCCGCGGAAAAACATCCGTCACAATCAAAGACGGCAAGCTGGATGTCAATGCGGGCGGCGACGGTGTGAAATCCACAAAGGGCACTGTGACGATCTCGGGCGGCGACACAGAAATCAAAGCCGGCAATGATGCGGTGCAGGGTGAGACCGCACTCGATATCTCCGGCGGCAGACTGAAGGCGAACGGAGACCGCGGTCTGCGGCTTGATAACGGCACCATCAATATCACCGGCGGCGATATTCTTGCATCTGCAACCGATTATCAGGTGAACGAGGCAGCCAATAATACAATCATCAACGCTTCACAGGTGACCGTGCTCATCTCGCTGACGGAAGAGCAGGTAAAGGATCAGGAGGTCAATGTGACGGACAGAGCGAACGACACGCCGATTATTTCCTTTACACCCGATAAAAAGTTCAGTTACCTGCTGCTCTCGAGCGACAAATGGGATTATGAGGGCAATTATAAAATGACGATCGCCGGCAAAGAGCTCACAGGAAGCGAAGAAGCGGGGACAACGATCACGGAAAACGGCCTGGTCATTGAATTCCTGAATGCTTTTCTCAAGGAGCCCGAAGCCGCTGTATATAATGTCGATATCGACTGCGACGGCGAAGAAGAGCTTGAAGATCTCGTGCTGCTCGCAAAGATCATCGGCGAGGATGACGGCATCAGGAATTATGTGACTGCCGACATGACGGCAGCAGCAGATGTCAACGCAGACGATGTGCTGGATCTCCGCGATCTGCGTCTCGCAATGCAGATCTTCGCAGGACAGGATGTATCCGCCTGATCAAAAAGCAACAGAAAAATGCGGCAGTAACCGGATGAAACGGCTTACTGCCGCATTTTTGCGCACCATAAAAAAATGTGGACAAAATCACAAAATGCTCTTGCATTCATGAGAAAAATATGTTATAATTATTCTGTATCATAATATGCCATAGATGATTCCATGCATTCCATATATAAAGGAGGCTTCCTGTCCTATGCTTGAACGTGTTTTCACACGAGAGGATGCCAAAAGCATCATCCGTACCAATTCTGAAAAAGTCAAGCTGCCTGCTGATTTTACTGTCATCGGGCGCGGTGCGCTCGCCGGATTCTCGCAGATGAAGGAACTGATCATCCCCGAAGGGGTGCGCAGGATCGAATCGCATGCATTCTTTATGCGCAGCTTCAAGGATGCCAGCAATCTCGAAAAGCTGACGATTCCCGCTTCTCTGACAGATTTCGGGCAGTGGTGCTTCTTTGGCTGCAACCGCCTGACCACGATCACACTGCCGGAGGATTTCCCTGAGCAGAAAGCACTGGAGCTCTTCTCTCATGTGCCGGAGGCAACGCTGAATTTCGGCAAGAAACTGCTCTTTGCCGCACGCTCGAAAACCGTGCAGCAGGTGATGGATGAAGTCGGCGGCTTCCTGACGCTCGGCAGTGCTTCTCTGCTGCAAGTGCAGGACGGCACACTGGAGATTCCGAAGAATTACATCGGTCTGACTTCGCATGCAATGCGCAGCGTGATGAATAAAGGCGTCAAGCGCCTTGTGCTCCTGCCGTCACTCCGTACCATTGCGCCGAACGCGTTTTCGATGCTGGATATGCTCGAGGAGGTTGTTTTTGCAGAGGGCACGGATCATATCGACAACTATGCGCTCTGCGGCTGCAAGCGGCTGAAAAAAATCACAATTCCCGAATCTGTAAAATATATCGGAGCAGGCGCATTTATGAATCTGCCGAGCCTGGAGTCGATCCGGCTTCCGTCTGAGCTCGGCGAGATCTGTGACGAGCTGTTCTCCGGCTGTACCTCTCTGAAAAAGGTCATATTCGGAAATAAGATCCGTATGATCGGTCCCGGCGCGTTCTACGGCTGTACCGCATTGCAGACGGTTATGCTGCCGGAGTCGATTGAAAGCATCGGCAACAGTACATTCTGGGAATGCACCGGGCTGCAAAGACTGTATATTCCGCGCGGAACAAAGGCGCTGAGTCCGTCTTCGCTCTGCAACTGCCCGGCACTGACGGTGCTCTATATGCCGCGTATTGTCAATGATCAGCTTGAAGCCAAGCGCGTGTTCGGAGATGTCACAAATCCGACAATCACATGGCTCGATGATGATGTGGAGCGTCCTGACTGGGATCTGGACGAGGTACTGCCGGATCTCTCAGAGATTGAGGAGGAGATCCCCGAGGTACCCGCTGAGCTGCCCGTCACGCCGCAGGCGCCGCAGAATGCATCGCTGCAGGATACCTTCGGCACAGGCAAGAAAAAGGCAGCACCCTCCGCTGCTGCACAGCAGCCCGCAGCAGGGGAGCCTGTTGATGCGGAGCGTGTGCGCCAGCTAGAAGAGACCATTGCGTCTCTGCGGCAGCAGGTTGCTGCATCCGGCACCGCCGCAGCGCAGTCCGCTGTCGGCACGCCGGTGGATGCTGCACGCGTGCAGCATCTCGAAGAGACCATCGCAGCACTGAGACAGCAGGTCGCCCAGTCCGGCGGCGCAGCAGCAAGCGGCGGTGCGCCCGTCGATGCAGAACGTGTCCGTCAGCTCGAAGAAACAATCACGGCACTGCAAAAGCAGGTCGCAGAGACCTCCGCAGCCGGTCAGTCCGGCGGAGATGCAAAGATGATCGCTGAAAGAGCCGCAATGAACAGTGCCGCAATCGCTGCTCTGAATGACAATCTTGCGTCGCTCCAGAAGAAGATCGAAGCGGCGGCAGCTCTCGGCGATTCCGCAGAAACCATTTCCGCGATGCAGGAGCAGGTCGCTGCAATCGCATCCATGCAGGAGCGTGTTGAGGAGATTGCGCAGCAGCAGGAGACCGTGCAGAAGCAGGTCGGCGCAATGGAGGAGATCCGTGAAAAGGTGGAAGCTATCAGTGCTGTGCCGGATATTCAGGATCTCGCCGAAGCTGTGACCGAGGTGCAGGAGAAGGTCGAAGCCATTTCCGAAGTGCAGGAAAAGGTTGAAGCGCTCTCCGGCATGCAGGAAAAGGTTGAAGCACTCTCCGATATGCAGGAAAAGGTTGAAGCACTCTCCGATATGCAGGAAAAGGTTGAAGCACTCTCCGATATGCAGGAAAAAGTCGAAGCACTCTCCGATATGCAGGAGAAGGTTGAGGCACTGTCCGGTGTGCAGGAGAAGGTCGAAGCAATCGCAGAGGTGCAGAGCCAGGTGAGTGCGATTCCTGAGATTCAGAAGCAGGTGGAGGAGCTCTCAGCGACACAGCAGCGCATGTCTGCCGCGGTCGGTACACAGCAGCCCGGTTCACCGGATACTGTGCAGACGCTCCCGACGGTCACGCCGGCGCAGTCTGCCCCTTCGGATACCGGTGCAGTCTCTCCTGTGCAGACTGCACAGCCCGCAGACAGCGCGGAAGAACCCGCTCCCGCCGTAACAGAAGCTGATCCGCAGACGAACGCGGAACAGACACCGGCAGCTGTGCCCGGCAAATTCGACGGCACTGCATTCTATACATTGCGTCACGGCGAATACGGCCCCGCTGATAAAGTGTTTACCTACCAGATCTCGAAACCGATGCCCGGACCGAAGGAGCGCAGCGCTGCGCTTAAGGATTACACCGTAATCGCTTACCGTTCCTTCCGCACAACCGAAGGCGGCGAACGGTTTGAAATCCCGGAGGGTGTCCGCAGAGTCGAGACACAGGGCTTCTGGGATTGCCCGCGCCTTCTGGCGCTGGAGCTCCCGATTTCACTCACAGAGGTCGAGCCGGATGCGTTTTCCGGCTGCTCCCGCCTGACGGATGTTTATCTCGCAGAGGATTTTCCGGACAGACTGGCGGTTGAATATTTCCTGTTCCGCCCGGAAGTCAAGCTGCACTGGCCGAAGAAGAGCATGTTCTCGAAGGCGCGTGTTGCGACAGTCGCCGAGCTGATGGAGCAGTATGATGATATTCTGACGCCGGAAAAGGTGAAGAAGCTGCATGTCCGCAGCCACATCCTTCAAATCCCGGAAGGCTATACCGTCATTGCCCCGAACATCGGGCAGTATCTCGATATGCGGCTTGATGAACCCGAGCATGCACTGAAAACAATTATTCTGCCGCATTCTCTGCGCCGGATCGCTGCCCACGCCTTTACCGGCATGGAAGCTGCAACGCATATCGTCATGCGCGAGGGGCTCCGGATCATCGACATGAACGCCTTTACCGGCTGCATGGGACCGCACCGTCTGGTGCTCCCGGATTCCGTCACCTATATCGGTCCGTTCGCATTTGCAGCACCGTGCCGATATGAACAGATCCGTCTCCCGCGCGCATTGAAGGAGCTCCCTGAAAACGCATTTACGAACTGCAATTCTCTTGTCAGCCTTCGTATCCCGGAGACTGTGGAGCAGATCGGAGAGATGGCGCTTGCCGGCTGCACGAACCTTGCGAGCCTGTCTGTTTCCCGCAAATTTGAAGAGCAGCTGCCTGCGATCCTTGACGGGCCTGTGAAAATCAATGTCCACTGGCTGGAGGATCAGGCGGAAAGCAGTTATGAGATGCCGTCCGATGCTCTGATGTCCGTGCTGGAGCAGCGCTTTATGCCCGCAACAGATCAGCGCCTGTTCACCTATGAAATGAGCAGCAAGTGCGCGAATTTCGCAGAACGGCTGTCACAGCTCCGGCTGCATCCTTATATTGCGCCGAACGCCCTGACAGAGATTGCCAATGCAACAAAATTCGAGATTCCGCTCGGTGTGCTCCGCATTTGCAGCTATGCCTTCGGCACCAACACCCGCCTTCTGACGCTGACTGTCCCGAAGGCGCTCTCCGAATTTGAATACGCCGCATTCTACGGCTGTGAAAAACTGCGCGATGTATTCCTTCCCGATGATTTTGACCGTGAGACCGCTGCTGTGCTGTTCATGAACCGACCGAAGATACTGCTTTCCTTCGGCAATACACGACCCGTGCGCGTGCGTCAGCTCACACATGACTGCCCGTGGGTGCTTTCCTCCGGCGACTCTGCGGAGCTGACCATTGAAAACGGTACCATCACGATTCCGGACAGATATCTTGTCATTGCATCGTATATGTACCACGGAATCATGGGGCTCGATGACCTGAAGCGCATTGAAATTCCCGCTTCTGTCCACCTGATCGGCAGCAAGGCATTCTGCCAGCTGAATGATCTGGAAGAGATCATTTGCGCGGAAGGTCTGCGTGCGGTCGAACCGGAAGCATTTGAAGACTGTGAGAAGCTCAGAAGCATTGTCCTGCCGTCGTCCCTGATGTTCCTCGGCACACATGCATTCTCCGGCTGCTCCGCACTGGAAACACTCGTACTCCCGAAACGCTTTGCCGATCGCGAGACTGAGATCCGCTGCGATGCACCGCATGTGAATATCACATGGCTGGAGGAAGCTGCTCCGGAGCCGGCACCTGCACAGACGAATTCCGCCGCAGAAACGGTCGGGGAGACGATCGAAGAAATCGCCGCACCTGCGGAAGAATCGCTGCCGGAGGTCGAAGTTCCTGAGACAATCCCGGAAATCGAGCCGGTTGCAGAAACGGTCGGCGAGACGATCGAAGAAATCACCGCACCTGCGGAAGAATCGCTGCCGGAAGTCGAAGTTCCTGAGACAATCCCGGAGGTCGAGCCGGTCGCAGACGCGGTCGGGGAGACCATCGAGGAAATCACTGCACC
>JAEEGL011765939.1_pt1 | contig 11327 bp, 8 predicted proteins | sample 9134231 | NCBI WGS metagenome assembly JAEEGL01 (sample SAMN16246548, study PRJNA631951) | gut metagenome | biome: gut microbiome; feature: rumen; material: fiber-attached | host: Bos | place: Iran: Karaj | collected 2018-10
ATAAAAACGGCTTGACCACAAAATATGGTGGAAAACCTGTTTATCATGTTGATAACTCTGATCTGATATACGAGAGAGTGACTGTCTGTTTTTACTATACAAGAGAGGTGGATATCGGGGAATACTCATACGCTTATGGCAAAGATCATGTAGCGGAAAACTCTGCTGAGCTTCAGGCACAGCCCTCAGATGATCCGCAGTTTGATGCCAATCGGGCTATTCCGTCCGGTGAAATGCTGGATGCAAGGTATTCTTTTCAGGATTACTATATCAACATCCGCTTAAAAAAATATTCCGGCAGTAAGTTTGTGCCTGTGGATGTATACATTTGGCATTACGATGACGACGGAGAATACAGAGAACAGAAAAAGAGGGTTTATGTAGACAGCGATTACAGTTACTACAGGATCGATACTGTGAGAATATTTAAGGCTGAGACTGCCGTCATAGAAAACGGTTCATTGTCTGAGAATGTAGTATTTCATGATATTTCCGATCCGGCGATAGTCTGCAGGATCAACAGGGGAAGCTATGTGCTGATACCTGACGAGCCCGATACTGCTTATATTTCAAGGGAGCAATACGAAGACGGCGGGCAGCAGGCTTTGATCGAAGTAGCCGAAAGCATATGTAATGGCTGTGAAGTCAGAAATGATCTGTTGTCCATAAATGGATATGTTTTCTTGAAGGGTATGTGGGAAAAGGGGAGTACACAGGGATTGACCACGCCGCAGGAGGCTTATGTTTCTGTCGTTTCCCAAAGTGGTATCCAAATTCCGGAAAAAACTGCAAACGGAGATCACGAATCCCGCGCATATGTTACCTACAGAAAGCTGCAAATGCGCAGGGACGGTATGTTTTCCGAAACGGAGAGCACGGTGATATATGAGACATCAGACGTTAATGATGTTTTTGTCCATACACCGGTGGTCTGCAGGGGACTTTGCACGGATGACAGAGCCGGAAACCAGCAATATAGTCCGACTGTGCACAAATCCCTTGTTCTCGGAAAGGAATTCACCCTCTCAATATCCGAAACCGGGGAGCATATTAAGGCTAAAGGCTACGGACGGCGGGATTACGGAAAATATTCCCGGAAGAGACAGGTCAGGATGCCTTTTGCGGTTTATTACGGTGAAAAATATGTTTTGCCATATACCTGGGTTACTCTGGCGGGCAGGTCGGGCACATTTTATTTGCCTGTGGGAGTGGAAGAGGGGGATTATAATATCGAATACAGGGTATTTGCCGTAAACTGTAGCGGATCGGAAACCGTTGCGGGAGTGCCGACGGATGTCTACGATCAGGTTTTAACGGAAAGTGCCGGATATGAACATCTTTCGGAGCGGGATGCCAATCTTCGCAGCGAGCATTATATCGCCTGTGATGATGTGACTGTGACCGTTACAGGTCGAATGTACGACCTTTCAGTGACAGATGTGGAAGATTATCCCAAGTGGTGGAACGTGTTTTACAGTGAGCGCGGAGTGAAAAAAGGTGTCAGATACAGAGCGGGCAGGCTTTCAATGGAGGGAGAGGTAATACCGGACAGGGTTTCTGATCCGCCTGCTCCTGTGATGGAACAGTATTATAAAGAAGGTGTTTCGGGAAACATAACGCATGATATGGCAGGCAGTGTTCCGGGAGCGGGTTACCGTATAATCTTTGAACTGAAGACCATAGGCAGTATGAGGGGTGAAAATGACGGCATCGTCATGCTGCCGAAATACTATCATATATCGGATGACTTCCTTACGCGCACGGAGGTCAGACTCTATTCAAGGAAGGATCTGAAGCCGGTATATACTCCTGTTAAATTGTCTGCTTCCGACAGAACCTATCAGCCGGTTTTCCAAAAAAATGTTGTGGACCACTCGATATGTGAGAAATCGATCCAGCTATGGTCAGGGAGCTTTCGTCTTGCGGATGATATTTATGCAGTCTCTGCAGTCGTTGATCTCGCGCAATATATTCAGAAAAAAGCCGGACGCATCAGACAGGATGACAGAGTTTTCCTCAAAGGCGGGTTTATACTGGTGCAATTCGAGATCCTGTCTGTGGCAAACGGTTCGGTGCATCTGAGCTACATTAACGAACAGAATGAGGCAGCAGGTTACTGCAATATGTGGAAAAAACAGGGATTTTCCTATGACCGCAGCCTTCCCGGCGGAAAATCCATCACACTAAGGGACGGTGACTTCCTGATCTTTGACATGAAAAATACCATTAATTCAGATTATGAGAGCATGGGTACTCATTGACGGAGTGTGCATTTTTGTGTAATTTAGCTCCAAAACAGCCCAAATACACCCCCTAAAACCGCAATAAAATAAGAGGTTTAACAAAATCTATAAAAAAATTAACGAAAAACATTAAAAAATAGTTGACAAACGTTTTCGATGGTGTTATCCTTTGTTTAACGATAAACATTAAAACTTAATCGCGAAACATAAAAGCGATTGCAAAGGAGGCACTTATGAACAAAGAACAGGCAGTAAAATCTATCAACAAGATCGGAAAAGCAGGATACATCATCGCGAAGATCTGCAGGATAGCACTTATGATCGGCATGATAGGATCTCTCGTCGGAGCGATCGTGTTATTCGCTATCCCCAATGATGTATTCAAGGTATCGCTTACAAGCAGCGGAGTTGCAGAGTTCAATTTTGAGGCAGCGGATAAAAGCGTGATTCCGGTTGATATCGGGCAGTCCGACATTGAAGAGTTCAATCTTGAACTTAATAAAGATCGGTATGTTGCCGCTGATACAACTGTCAGCGAAGATGGCAAGATGATGACGATCGCACTTACCGGCGGAGAAAAGTATGCTTCTCCCGACAGGGTTGCGGTTATTCTGCTGATCGCTATGGTATACATGATACCCTGCATTATAGTTATGTTTTTCATAGAAAAGCTCTGTAAAGCGCTTCAGACATCCGACAGCCCTTTCACGGAGAACGTCATTACCGCAATGGAACGTTTCTCATGGTCACTGATTCCCTGGGCAATTTGTACTTCAGTATTTGAAAACATAGTGGATCAGGCATTTTCGTTAACGATACAGATTGAAATGGGTGTCAGTCTCTCTGCGATATTAACCGTGATTCTCATTTTCGGACTTGTAAAAGTATTCAAATACGGCGCTGTTCTGCAGCAGGAATCTGATGAGACATTGTAGGAGGTGCGTATGGGGAAGATAATACTTAGACTTGACCGTGTAATGGCCGACCGCAAGATGAGTCTCAATGAGCTTTCCGAGCGTGTTGGCGTGAGTAATGTCAATCTTTCCAAGATAAAGACGGGAAAGATCAGCGCGATACGTTTTTCAACACTGGAAGCTATATGTGATACGCTTAACTGCCAGCCGGGGGACATTCTGGAATACGACCCCAATGCAGCCGGTGAAAAAGATACGACAACGGAATAGAAGCAGAGCCACGGCAGCAGCCGTGGCTTTTTTATCGACAGAATGAACAGAAAAAATAAAATAGCTATAACTCAATATTTTGTAAAAGAATGTCGATATAAAATATGTAGTTTTATGCAGGATATGTCAAAAAACGATACAGACCTTATTCAAATAGTATAAGGAGGAAATTAGTATGTTTGGAAGATCAAATGCTCAATATGTTGCTCAGCTGGAGGCGACCATAGCCCGTCTGGAGAGTCAGCTTGAAGAGGAAAAAGAGAAGGCAGAGCTGAATTATAGGATGCTGGACACTATCAATAATTGTACGCATCTTGGTTTTTGGGTGTCATACTACAATGATGCAGGAGAGCAGGATCGCGCAGTTTATTCCGACGAGTTCAGGAGAATGCTGGGCTATAACAGGACAGAGCTTCCCGATGATATAGCTGCACTGGGGGGTCTTATTCATCCTGACGAGGTAGAGGCGGTATTTGCAGCCTTCGGTGCGGCTGCTGCTGACAAGTCGAACCGTACAAAGTATGATATTGATTACCGTTTGAAGACCAAAAATGACGGTTACAAATGGTTCCATGCAGCAGGTGAATGTATCCGGAAAAAGGATGGAACCCCCATAGCTTTTGTAGGTACATTCACTGATATTGATGAAGCACGGATGAACGCAGAACAGCTTGAGTTGAGCCAGAGACGGCAGGGTGCTGTTGAAAAGATGATGCTGGAGGGCTCATGGAGCATGGATCTGACAAAATATGCCATTGATGATCCGGCCTCTCCCATGGTATATTCCGATCAGTTCAAGAAAATACTGGGATATCAGCCCGGTTCCCCGGAATTTCCGGATATAATGCAATCCTGGATAACCAAGATCCATCCTGATGATGTGGCAACTGCCTCTGATGCTATCGGCAAACAGCTTGCAGATGTCAGCGGGAATACTGTGTTTGATATGGAATACAGGATGCAGCATAAGGATGGAACCTACCGTTGGGTCAGGGCATCAAGTTATATTGTATGGGCAAGCAGGGTTCCTCTCATGGCAGCAGGTACGATACTGGATATTACCAGTGAAAAGGAGAATAAGCTCAGATTTGAAACAGAGATGGCTCCAAATATCGAATCCCTCAGAAACGGCATCACAGATATTGCAAAGACAGTTGATCTTGCTGCCGATCAGATGAAGGATGTGGCAACAAGGCAGGCAGAAGTTTCGGAATCTGCGAAGATCATTGAGGGGGCAGTGGATGCTTCCATGAACATAATCGGCAGTATTCAGAACATTGCAAACCAGACCAATCTTTTATCGCTTAATGCCAGTATAGAGGCAGCCAGAGCCGGTGAAGCGGGAAGGGGCTTTGCGGTTGTTGCGAATGAGGTTTCCAACCTTTCAAACTCCACAAAGGAGACGACCCAGAACATTGCAGATATACTCAATAACATGAACGATGCGGTCAAGGACATCTTAAAAAAGATAGATCAGATAAGCGAGAGTATATCCACCGAGAATGAAGAGATGAAAACCATCGATGAGACGGTTGATGAGCTCCACAAGGCCGCTAATGAGATAGCTGCCATGGCTGAGACTTTATACAAGTAATAGGTTTTTCTGTTATGTGCAGAGTGTTTTCTTATGGATCATCACTATCGTCATCTGACAGCGTGATATCTGTGCAATTATCTCTATTATCTATCCAGTATTCGAGAATATCGTATTTATCAGTCGGGAGGGCAGTATCCGGATCCTTCAGTTCACATACTGTGATCTGATCTTCTCTCCATCCCGGAATATCAGGCGACTCTGCGTCGGCAGCAAACGGGTTCTTCCGGCATATGATAAAGGATCGGACAAATATATGTTCACTCTCCAGCGCTATTTTCGCAAACTCATCCATATCCGTGATCGAAACCGGGAGAACATCCATTAGGATCACGGTATCTGTCTGCCCCCGGGAGTTTCCCGGCTCACCGGTGAATTCGGGATCGATAGTCACTGATGCATAGCAGGTACAGCTTGAAACATCGAAGCCCAGCTGATCCGCCTGTATTTTCAAAATACTGTCACTGAATTCCTGCAGACTTTCCGAGGAGTATATGCTGCCGGTTTCTACATTTGCCCAGAACTCGTATTTATCTCCGTCAAGCTTGTAGTTGCCTTTGACGTAATCACTCATCTCAAGCCTGTCAGCTGCCGGACGGGCAATATCCGCATATATCTCCGTCACCGATGCTTGTCTGCCCGTTTCGGCAAAATAATCTTCCATCAGTTTTTGTCCGGTTCTCACCTGCTCATTCTCTCCCTGTACACATCCGGTGAGGAGTAGCGCTACCGGGAGCATTAGTATTATGGATCTGATCCTGTTTGTGATTGTCATGTGAACCATTTCCCTGTCGTAGAAAACACTATTTTACAGTGACTTTGATCTTTTGTGTAACGCCGTTGACTTTCACGGAGATGGTTGCTTTTCCTTTTTTGATGCCCTTTATAGTGAGCTTTCCGTTCTTGTATGTCGCTTTTGCAACCTTGGCAGAGGATGATGAAACATTGACCTTATCACCGCTAAACATGGTAGCCACTTTGACGGTAGCGCTCTTCGACGGTTTGATCTTAACGGATTTCTTTCCGACAGAGACTATAGAGGTATTAAATGTCTCGGCATTCAGCTCTGTGAATTCCTGCTCTATCTCGCCGTAGAAGCCGGCAATAGCTTCTTTTTTGCTGTAATTGGTCTTGTATTTTTTATCGCCTATTTTGATCGAAGCATTTGCAACAGCGATCTTACCCTCAAACGCACGATCCATAGATACCCTGAACAGCGGAACAGCATCTCCTGTAGCCGGGATCGGATCGGTCCAGACTTTGTTGGAACCGGTTGCCTCATCCCAATCCTGTGTCTTAAAAGTAGGATTAAGAGCGGCATCCACTATCTCAACCTTGACCATATCGCCGACTACTTTGGCATTTTTTACGCAGGGAATGTCATCTGTTTCCTCGTCATTTTTAATGTTCAGGCCTTTCCAGAAAACACAGTTTTTTCCATAATCATATCCGACGCGGATAACAATATCGCTTTCCAGATATCCGTTTACGCCGAGATCCTCAAACCAGAATGAAACCTTTGGATCGATAAAGACTGAACCATCGTTTTCCATAAAATACGAACAGGGAAAATAAATGTCTGCACTCACTGTGTATGAATTAAAATCCGAAGAAAATAAGCCGGGTTCATTCCAGCTCTGAATATCGGATGATCCCCTCAGCCCGCCGTCGTCATTTACGACAACCGTCAATGGTGCGACAACTCCCTTAACTGACTGTGCCATTGCCGATACGGGATTGATGGCAGCTGCAAGCGAGAGCGACAGGGCAAATGCGAATGCTTTTTTTAGAACGCCTGTCTGTTTCATAAACATAATCTCCTTTTTGTATTTTGACTGTTTTGACAGTGTTTTACAGCACTGTAATGTGATCGGTACAAATTCCATTATACTCCTGTTTTTGTGGACAAGTCAACAGAAACGGGAGTTTTGTCCGATTCGGAAATGTCATAAACCTGACCGGCTCTTTTGGGGATTACTGTTGCTGTATCTCCCAACCATATTCCGAAAAGCTTGAGCCGCTTGTGTCCACATATAATCCCCTGCCGGAGACGAAAAGCCATCCCGGATCATATGAGATATACCCGCCTCTGAAAGGAGAATGTATGGTAAGGATCGGATTATTATCCAGATCTGTTGAGCTGCTGACGAGCCAGCGCTGAGTGTATTTACTCGGATCGTAATTATTTTTGGTGATCAGCTTACCACTGGCGGTATCTAATTCCAGGAGCTTTCCGTTAGGTGCGGTGATAGTATAATAGCCGTCGTCTCTGTAGGTAAAATAATAATATGAAGGATCTGCTGAGGTATATGCGTAACCCTCGGAATCCGTATTTCCGACTGTAATGTACCAGCCGTTGCTGATGCTGTAATAGCCGTCATCGAGTGTGCGATAGGTTTTAGAGAGTTTGGCTTTGTCTACTTCACTTCCGGGTATGTAATTATTTAGGACAGGAGCTTTTCCTTTTTTCCATGAATATCCTTTGCCGAGTTTTTTGGCAAATTGTTTTGATTTCAGCTTGCCTTTAGTGATTTTTTTGGCTGTTTTACTGTCCGCAAAGTTTTTCTGACCGCTTTTCTTTTCCAGCTTCAGGCCACAGTAGTATGAATTTTTGATGATATGTGTATCTTTGTCTGAAGTATAAGGAGAGAGTGCACCGTACAGACCTTTGCCGTCTGTCACGAGGCAGTTTACGATCCCCACACCGTTATCATCACAGGAAGTTATAAGACCGTATGTTCCGCCATACCCGTAAGATCCGTCTGCCGGTGCGAAGTTAAGTTTGTTTGCTTTGCAGTTATACAGGATCGTACCGTTGAAATCCTCTTTAATGCCGCTTCCGCCCATTAACAGAAGCGGGTTTATCAAAATGCCCATCATGGCGAGAGATAAGAACACGACGGTCTCGGGGCTGAATGCCGCTTTGTAGGAAGCTCCTACGATACCCGCCGCTCCGTCCGAACCGTAACCGATATTCGAATCCGAAACCTCAACATTCATAAAGACGGAGCCCTGGGATACTGCGGCAACGGCACCGATTGAACCATAGGCCTTCAGGTATGCTTTTTCAATCTTGAGGTTCATTACACTGCCGTAGCATACACATCCGAAGAGACCGGCATCGGATGAACCGCCCAAAAGACCGTATCCGCTCGCATCCATATATAACCCGATGATCTTATGTCCGTTTCCGTTAAAGTTCCCCGCAAAAGCCGGAAAACGGGTGAGCTCGGAACGCTGACCTATTGGAGTCCAGGAGTTCTTCGGTGGTTTTTTATCCCATTTTTTGAAATTGTTGGTTTTATTCAATACTATGTCTTTTGTCAGATTTATGGTGATACCCCTGAACTGGTCTTCATCCTGCATGTTGTTGGTGAGCTCGGCCAGTCCCGCCAGCTGTTCGGCTGTAGAGATATTGTAGCTGATCTTATCGCCTGTATACCATGAAGTGTCTGCTTTTCCGTTCCACACTTTTGACCTTGCGGATGCGAAAACGGCCTCTCCTCCGGGAATACCGGTTAAGACGAGTGAAGCTGTCAGTACGGCAGCAAGGAAAAACGAGGTTGTTCTTCTGAGAAATCCTTTCATCTTGCCCTCCATTAATTCGGTTATGCTTTTATAACTTATGAAAATATATGGTTTCTGTTCGTTATATTTCATGTTTTTCTCCTTATCGAAGGATATCTCCGAATCTGATAAACATTTATTATTGTAAAAATACTTAAAACTGAGTTGGTTTCTGACAATGAAGTATTCCGTTTTGATACAATGTATATTGTCACACCATGCGCTGTCTTGCTATTGTTACGGCATCTGAAACATAATTGTCTTTCTTCACAAAATCAGCCAGATAAGGGACGCAGAACATTAATTTCCCGCGTTCCGGAGATGCAATGATGCCGTGATTTATAAGATAGGATCTGGTGCGGCTTGTTTTATTCTGAGCTACGCCAAGCCTGCGGGCAATATCGGAAGTTTCCGCCAAACGATCCGCATTTAAGACCTCGGACATATTCAGTAAATATGTTTTTTCGGCGGCTGGTAATTCATCAAGTAAAGGTTTTAATGCCCGCTGCTCATAGGCAAATATAGCATTTGTAATGGCAATCTGAGCCTCATCGTCTGTAACATTGTGTTTTTTCCCTGAAACATGGTCATTTATATGCAGGATGAGATGGTAGCCGAGTAACTGCATTATATATGGATGCCCATAACAAGCCTGATTCAGTTTGTCTACTATGTTCTGGCTGACATTTAATCCTTTGATCTCTGAAAAAATAGAGTTTAACGCTTTATTAGCTTCTTCCCATGTGAACAGACCAAGTTCCTCATGCGTTGCACGTCGTAAATATGTGCATCCCTCGTGTTTGATAACATCTGAATAAGCGTATGGAAGACCGGCTACCGCCAGCATGATGTCCTGACCTTTTCTGGATGCCATTTGAAATGCATTGCAGAGAGAAGAGACATCGTCGATCGGAACCTTTTGAATCTCGTCAATAGTAACCAGAATACCATTTTTGTATTTTGAGCAGGCCTCCAGCAATAGATCCTGAAGGTTGTGTTTTCCTACATGTTCTGTTTTGGAAACGGCACCGGCACTTAAGCCACCTCCGATACCCAGTATGTTCACATTTGCCTGTGGATTTACGGTTCTGGTCACTTCATCGTAGCCGGTCAAGGCGTATATGATCTGCGAAATAGTATTCTCCGGTCCGAGATCAATAACCATCCTCTTCTGAGCCTTTGCTCTAATGGAAAGCTGTTCCAACAGTGCGGTTTTTCCGCTGCCGCGTGTTCCTGTGATAAATATTGCGCGGTCATCGCTGCCTGTATCGATCATAGCATGATCAAAAAGGGTTAACACCTTCTCGCGACCGAAAAAGACATCAGGTTTGCCTCCGAATATAGGTGAAAATGGATTGGAAAACATAAGCCACCTCCATATTGCTCGACAATCTACTTTTTCTGAATATTATACGCAAATCTACCTTGTCTGTCAAATCTGTATTATCTGTCAAATCTGTATCAACCGGAGAAGTCTGTAAATTCTGTATTGTAAATTGAAATCTGATATATATACTTATGCATTTTGTCTTCATAACACTGTCTGTCGTGAAAGCAGAGTGGTGGTGGATAGTAAAACTCAGGAGCAAAAACGCGATTTGACATTTCACATCCGAGCTGTTATTTTATTCATGTAAACTTGATTTTTATACGGAGGATGATTTGAGATGAGATTAATAGGAAACATTTTATGGATCATTTGCGGAGGACTGGTGAGCTGGTTTGCATGGATCTGTGCAGGATTACTCTGGTGCATCACCATAATAGGAATACCGGTCGGTGTGCAGTGTTTCAAGCTGGCATCGATATCACTGAGCCCGTTTGGTAAAGAGATCGAATATGACAGCAAGACCACATCTTTCCTGCTGAATATTCTGTGGTTGCTGATATCAGGCTGGGAGATGGCGCTCACAAACCTTGTGATCGGCTGCATTCTGTGTATCACCATAATCGGAATTCCCTTTGGAAAGCAGTTTTTCAAGATTGCCGGTCTGTCATTGAGACCCTTCGGCGCCAGAGTGGAAACCGAACATTACATTTAAGAACAATATCAAAAACAGCCCCGGATTATACGATCCGGGGCTGTTCTCGTCTTATCTCAGATTTTGCCGGTTCCACGTATTGCGGTAAGCTTGAATGCCTGTTCATCCGCCGGCTCGCTCTCAAATGCTTCCCTGACAGAGTCTATGATATGTGCAATATAATTTGATATTGTAATTTCGATTCACAGGGTTTGACATTTTAGCGCTTAGCTGATAACTTATATTTATGATTCAAGGCTTATTGACCCTCAAATCATACTTATTAATGACTTTGGAATCTGTGTTTTTTCGGAGGACATGCCTATGCCGGGAAATCTGCGACAGGAAATGGAAAAAAGGAGACCGGAGCATTGCGAAAAATGTGGTGCCGAGTACAAATCTCTGGGATTTGGTAAATTTCTGTGCCCTAAGTGCGGCAATATAGGGTATGATGACTACGGTAAAGTTCGCGATTATCTTGAGAAAAATCAGAGTACCATCACGGATATGATATCGTCTGCGACAGGCGTTTCGCCGGATTTTATTAATCTGCTTTTGTCTGAAAGCCTGATACGCACAGCGGATGAGTATGATTCGGATCTTGCGTGTCAGCGGTGCGGTCGTCCTATCCTAAAGGGACGATTCTGCCAGGAGTGTGTGGAGGAACTGGCGGGCGCCATAATGGAGCAGTATCCGAAACGTATAAAGACCACCGATC
>JAEEGL012438998.1_pt1 | contig 11327 bp, 6 predicted proteins | sample 9134231 | NCBI WGS metagenome assembly JAEEGL01 (sample SAMN16246548, study PRJNA631951) | gut metagenome | biome: gut microbiome; feature: rumen; material: fiber-attached | host: Bos | place: Iran: Karaj | collected 2018-10
CTTCCTTGAGCACGGCCAGCGACTTGAGCCAGGGGAAGCCGGGCACGTGAAGACGGTAGTAGGTGTTCACCACGTCAAGCACACGCTGGCGTTCGCCGCGCCCGAAGCGGAAGCGGTGCATCGTTTCGTAGTTCATGCGCAGCAGAGACGGCACGAGGGCAGCCTCGGCACCCGTGAGCACCCCGTCGTGTTCCGGCAGCGTGGCGCTGTAGCAACTGGCCAGCATGTCGAAACATTGTCCGGGCACCGCGCGCCGTCCCACGTTGGGCCAGAGTCCCAGGAAGTGCGACAGACGGATGACAAACACCAGATGGAAATTGGCATAGCCCCCGCGTTGCAGGTCGAGCCATTGGAGGGAACGGGCGATGTAGTCGTGAAGCGGTTCGCCGTTACGTTCCTGGCGCAGAGCATAGTAGAGGAATTCACTCAGGAAGAGCCCCACCGCCGCCTTGGCCGGTTCGTAGGGCAAGGTGGCATAGGGACGGTCGCAGCGGCAGTTGCGCAAGCGCTGCAACGCGCGTTTGGGCTGATGGTCCCACTCGATGTCGAGCAACGTCAGGGGTTGGAACAACTTGCTCTTCACCCCGGCCCGCTGTGTTTTGGGTATGCGCACCAAGAACGACACCGCTCCCTCCGCCGCCGTGAAGAGCACGGCCACGTTTGACGTGTCGTTATACTTGATGGTGCGCAACACCACCGCCTGCGATTTGGTCAGCACCGTGTTTATACCTTATTATATATAGGTGCAAAGGTACGAAGATTCAATGAACAATTAAAAATGAATAATTAAAAATGAACGACGAAAAATGTGTGGGAATGAATAATGAAGAATACCGCAGGCATCACGAAGCCGTAATAAAAACACTGTGAAAGCAGAAGCGGCGTTTCAAAACGTTGAGACGCCGCCTTTGCGGCCCGAAGTCCCACTTTTGAGCCCCGAAGTCCGGCCCTGCAGGGAAAATGCCAAGATTTTTGGTAATTATAATTCCAATTTGCCCGTTCTTCGCGTATCAGAAAGTCCGCAGAGAGAAATCCGGAAGAAAAGGCGGAAATAACGAAAAAATATCTGTGAAAAACTTGCGGCATTCAAATTAAAGGGGTAACTTTGCACCGCAAAAACAGAGCCAAGCTCTGTGAGGGGTCTGAAACCCCATGCGGCTGGCCCGTTCGTCTATCGGCTAGGACGAGAGATTTTCATTCTCTAAAGAGGAGTTCGACTCTCCTACGGGCTACACATTAAAAATCATAGATAAAGAAATGGCACATCACAAATCGTGTTTAAAGAGAATCCGTCAGACCAAGACGCGCACGCTCCACAACCGGTATTATGCAAAAACCATGCGTAACGCCGTACGCAAGTTGCGTGCCACCGAAGACAAGGCTGCCGCACTGGAACTGCTTCCCAAAGTTCAGAAAATGTTGGACAAGTTGGCCAAGACCAATATCATCCACAAGAACAAGGCTGCCAACCTGACTTCGGGCTTGATGCACCACATCAACAAGCTGGGTTAACTACAAACGGATTGTATCCTCAGAAATCAGTAACAAAAGGTCGGACTGTAGCAGTTCGGCCTTAATCGTTTAAACGAAACCTCATATAAAAACATGCTATGAAAGAAGACGTAAGCGTAAAGCATATTGACGACGTCGTCGTGCTCTTCTCCGGTGACTCCGGCGACGGCATGCAGCTGGCAGGTAACATCTTCTCCACCGTCAGCGCCACCCTGGGCAACAGCATCAGCACGTTCCCCAACTATCCGGCCGACATCCGCGCCCCGCAAGGCTCGCTCACCGGCGTGTCGGGCTTCAAGGTACACGTCAGCGCCGACCAGAGCTACACACCCGGCGACCAGTGCGACGTGCTCGTGGCCATGAACGCCGCAGCCCTCAAGACGCAGTACAAGCAGGCCAAACCCAATGCCACCATCATCATCGATGCCGACGCTTTCCAGGCCAAAGACCTCGAAAAGGCCGAGTTCAAAACCGACGACCCGCTGGGCGAAATGGGCATCGACCACGACCGCGTCATCATCTGCCACATGACACAGATGGTCAAGGACTGCCTGGCAGACACCGGCATGGACGTGAAATCCATGCTCAAGTGCCGCAACATGTTCGCCCTCGGCCTCGTGTGCTGGCTCTACAGCCGCGACATACAGATTGCTTTCAACTTCTTGCACGAAAAATTCGCCAAGAAGCCCGAAATAGCCGAAGCCAACATCCGCGTCATCCAAGCCGGCTACGACTTCGGACACAACACCCACAGCAGCGCCGCCAACGTCTACTACATCGACGCGCACAACAAACAGAGCGGCCGCTACATGGACATCACCGGCAACAAGGCCACGGCTTACGGTTTCATCGCCGCCGCCGAAAAAGCCGGACTGAAACTCTATCTGGGCTCCTACCCCATCACACCGGCCACCGACGTGCTCCACGAACTGGCCAAGCACAAGTCACTCGGCGTGACCACCGTGCAGTGTGAAGACGAAATCGCCGGCTGCGCCTCCTCCGTCGGCGCCGCCTTCGCCGGCGCCCTCGCCGTGACCTCCACATCCGGTCCCGGCATCTGTCTCAAGAGCGAAGCCATGAACCTGGCCGTCATCATGGAGCTGCCACTCGTGGTACTCGACGTGCAACGCGGCGGCCCCGCCACCGGCCTGCCCACCAAAAGCGAACAGACCGACCTGCTGCAAGTGCTCTTCGGCCGCAACGGCGAAAGCCCCATGCCCGTACTCGCCGCCACATCGCCCACCGACTGCTTCGACGCCGCTTACGAGGCTTCGAAAATGGCTTTGGAACACATGACGCCCGTCGTGCTGCTCACCGACGCTTTCGTGGCCAACGGCAGCGGTGCTTTCCGTCTGCCCGACCTCAACGAATATCCCGCTATCCGTCCGCCTTACGTGCCCGAAGAACTGCGCGGCACATGGACACCCTATCAGCGTAATGCCGAAGGCTCCCGCTACTGGGCCATTCCCGGACGCGAAGGCTTTACTCACATACTCGGCGGTCTGGAGAAGGACAACCTGACCGGTGCCATTTCCACCGATCCGGAGAACCATGACCTGATGACCCGCCTGCGCCAGCAGAAAGTGGATAAGATTCCCGTGCCCGACCTGCACGTGGCTGGCGACGTGAACGACGCCGATCTGCTCATCGTGGGCTTCGGCGGTACCTTCGGCCATCTGCGCGAGGCTATGCAGACCCTGCGCCAGCAAGGCTACAAGGTGGCTCACGCCCACTTCAAATACATCAATCCGCTGCCCAAGAACACGGCCGAGGTGTTGAAGAAATACCCCAAAGTGGTCGTGGCCGAACAGAACATGGGCCAACTGGCCGCCTTCCTGCGCATGAAGGTGGACGGCTTCGTTCCCCAACAATTCAACCAAGTCAAGGGCCAGCCGTTTGTAGTCAACGAACTGGTAACCGCTTTCCAAAACCTCCTAAACGCATAAGACCATGGCAGAACATACAGCACAAGACTATAAGAAAGGCCAGCCCCGCTGGTGCCCGGGCTGCGGCGACCACTTCTTCCTCGGCGCCTTCCACAAGGCTTTGGCCGAAATCGGCGTGGAACCTCACGACACCGCTGTCATCAGCGGCATCGGCTGTTCCTCACGTCTGCCCCACTACATGGCCACTTACGGCATGAATACCATCCACGGCCGTGCGGCTGCCATCGCCACCGGCTGCAAGGTGGCCAACCCCCACCTCAGCGTATGGCAAATCAGCGGTGACGGCGACGGTCTGGCCATCGGCGGAAATCATTTCATCCATGCCAACCGGCGCAACATCGACATCAACATCGTCCTGCTCAACAACCGCATCTACGGCCTTACAAAGGGACAGTATTCCCCCACTTCGCCGCGCGGATTCGTGAGCAAGTCGAGCCCTTACGGCACCGTGGAAGACCCCTTCCGCCCCGCTGAACTCTGCTTCGGCGCCCGCGGACGCTTCTTCGCCCGTGCCGTGGCCACCGACGCCCAGGGCTGCATTGACATCCTCAAGGCTGCCCACGCCCACAAGGGTACGGCCGTGTGCGAAATCCTGCAGAACTGTGTCATCTTCAACAATGGCACCCACGACAGCGTTTACAGCAAGCCCGAACGGGCCAAGCACGCCATTTATGTGGAGCACGGCAAGCCGCTCGTCTTCGGTGAGAACAACGAGTTCGGACTCGTGCAGGAAGGCTTCGGTCTCAAAGTGGTGAAGATTGGCGAGAACGGTATCACGGAGAAGGACATCCTCGTGCACGACGCCCACTGCCAGGACAATACCCTGCAACTGAAGCTCGCCCTCATGGAAGGTCCCGACTTCCCCATCGCACTCGGTGTCATCCGCGACGTGGAAGCCCCCACCTACGACGAAGCCGTGGCCGAGCAAATCGACCAGATTGCCCACAAGAAGCCCTACCATAACTTTGCCGAGCTGCTTGAAACCAACGACACGTGGGAAATCAAGTGAACCCACAGAGATATAGAAACGGCGTCTCAAAAATTCGAGGCGCCGTTTCTAATTTTTAAAGTCCCACTTCGGAAAAACGGAAGCGCATATAGGAAAACCTATATGCGCTTCCGTTTCATGCCCGTCTATTTCTTTGCCGCCATGGGGTTGCGCAGACCTTTGTAACCCGAGAGATAAGCTTTGGCCGTACCGAAATTGAGGTTGAGGTCGAGCCGGACGGGAACGTGGTTCTGGTCGTCAGTGACATAGAACGTAACCACTTCCCGTTCCTTCTTGCCTTCGTACTCCACAAACGACAGGACGAGGCATCGGTAAGAGGCAGCACTGTTTTTCATCTTCAACGTTTTGCGCTCGCGGAAAACCAGTGTCTGCATACTCTTGCCGTCACCGTCGGTCATCATGAACTGTATCTTCTGGCCGGGTTTGAACGTAGAAGCGTCCCACGAACGGGCCCGCAACATGATGCTGAGCATGTCGAAGATGACGTCTTTGTCGGTCTCCGTCTGCCACTTCACCATGCCATGAGGATTGATGTAGCGCTGACGGGCCGAGGTCACACCGTCTTTATAGGTGAACCACACGTCGCGCTGACGGTATTTATCGCCTTCCATGTCAGTCTTGGAATAGTAGCGCGGCAACATATCGCCTTGGGTCACGATGCTGGTGAGCGTGTCGCGCAACACAAAGAAACGGTCGGCCTTATCGGAGCCTCGGGTAAGCAAACGTGTACGGTAAGCCGGCTGGCCGTGCCACTGGGTTGAGGAAATGCTCATGGAAGCACTGCCGGCCTTTACCCAGACAAATTTCCAGTTGTAATAGAGGTCATACTGAAGAGTCTCACCGCTCTTGAAAGCCGTATTGGTGAACGGTTGGGCCATGGCACTCCATGTCAGGGTGCAAAACAGGATTATTAGCCAGTTTCTCATTGTTTTCTTGGTTTTTGGGTTTCAAAACTAACGTTTATTCTTCTCTCGCTCCGCATTGCGGTTCTTTATAGTGCGTCCTTTATCAGGTTTTTGTTTGGTAATCTCGAGCGGTTTCTGACGATAGCGGGGAACCGCGTGTATGTCCCACTCCTGCTCCACGTCCCACATGGCACGCAATTCTATTTTCCCAGGATAATAATACGTTTCCTCAGCCTGACGGCCTGCGGCATACTCGCCTGTGTCCCACTCGCCGTTACCGTTGCGGTCGAGGAACAGACGGAGATAATAATTGCCCGGCTTCACAAAATAGAACTCGGCACGGCCCTTTTTACTCCGGACAGTGCTTACCGGTTTGTCGCCATTGAGCAACTGGACCACAGCCAACGAATCTCCCGCACCTTTGAGGTTGAGGAAAAGTGAGGAATAACGGTCCAGACTGGGCACATTGAATCTCGTCTTCATCGCTTTGGACACCTGGCCGTAGATGCCTACGAAAGCGGCTGAATCAATCACGAGTTCATAATCCTGCTGCGGGCGCCATTCGGCATAGAGCGTATACTGCAGAAGCGACAGTTCCGAACGCTCCAATTCATAATAAGCCGGTACGTAAACACTGTCCTGCCGAAGCATCAGATGTATCTTTGACGTATCAACAAACGCCAACGGCTGCGGCACTTCTATATCCACATTCTCATCGGGAGCCAGTGTGCCGGTAGACTTGAAGCGTACTACAAGCGGCGTTGCAGGGAATTCGGTTTCGTAAGGCAGACCCCGCTTGCGCAACTTATCCTGAGCTTTCTGCCACTTGGCCACCTCTTCGGCATGCCACTTTTTCTGTTTTTCATGCGTAATTCTGGGAACGAGCCTCAGAGTATCAGCTTTCTCGCGCAACACACCTGTCGTGTCGGTGTCCATATAGTGGTAAACCATATGGAGCGTGTCCTGATAAGCCAACGTAGTGTCACGAACCCAATACTGTAACGTATCATTACCCTTCGTGCGGCTGACAAGAAATGCACCGTCGGCATCAAAATTAAGTCCTTCTATGCGCGGCACAACAGAATCCGGAGCCGTAAAGAAAACCTCAAAATGCTCCGGCACTTCACGGGTGGTTTTCAGCAGATGGCGTTCCTGCCCTTCTTCAAGGAATGCCAGGAGCACCACGTCGTCAGGCGTGAAATGAGAGAAGTGAACCGCACGAATACTGTCAATTCGTGTTCTAGCGTAATCGTGCCACACGGTGTCGGGACGCACGTCGATAAAACTGCCTGTTGTGAAACTGTCGGGCAGGAAAGCCAACATTTCGCTCTTTTGGTTAAACGTGAATGAACCGTCGGCTTCCTGCAGAGCATAGGCCCGATAAGTTCCGGGGCGCACGCCCTTAATCACAAAATGTCCGCTACCATTGGTGCGCGCCACGCGTTCCAAAGGCAACGACACAAACGCCGAATCCTCGAGATTACCGTGCAGACCGACCAAAATGCCCTTCACCGGCTCCAAATTCTGAGCATTGAGCACATAGCCGGCTATTTCCATCGTATCAATGGTTTCGCCCGTGGAGAAAACGAAAGTATAGTTACCCATGGGATTACTCTCGTTATTGTCGATGATGGCATCGCTGAAGTCCACCGTATACGTTGTATTCTCCTTCAGCGTGTCGAGCAACTGGATTTTGATGCGTTTTCCTTGCGTTGATATTTCGGGTTGGTTGATTTGCGGCGGACTGATTACCACCTTCTCGTTCGGATTGTCGAGTTGAATGAATTCATTGAAATATATCTCCACCTTTTTCTGCTTTACGCCCAAAGCGCCCATTACCGGCGAAGAGCCCACTACATGCGGCGGTTCCTCGTCGTAAGGCCCTCCATCGGGAGTACCGGGGCTGGCACACGACCAAAGCCACATGCCAATGAACAGAGAAAACAAAAATTTCAATGCTTTCACTGGAGATTTCGTTTTATGATTCCGGCATAATTGCCAACACCTCTTCTATAATTTTACGGTCGTTACACAAGCGGGGCACCTTGTGCTGGCCGCCCAGTTTTCCCTTGCGTTTCAACCATTCGTCAAACAATCCCTTCGGGGCGTCGATGAGTTCCAGACGTTGCAGGGTGATGTCGTTGGAACGTTTGGCCTCGTAGTCCGAATTTATGCGTTGCAATGACTTGTCGAGCACCTCGGCAAAGTGTTCCACACTGTCGGGTTGTTCACGGAACTCTATGATCCACTGGTGACGGCACTTGCCTTCGGCATCCATGAAGATTGGAGCCGCGGTATATTCTGCCACCACGGCACCTGTCTCCGTGCAAGCCTTGGCCAAGCCTTGCTCGGCGTTGTCCACCATCAGTTCTTCGCCGAAGGCATTGATGAAACTTTTGGTCCGACCACTGATGTGGAAGAAATAAGGATTCACACTGTCAAATTTCACGGTGTCACCGATAAGGTAACGCCACAGACCGCTGCTTGTGGTAATCACCATGGCGTAGTTACGTCCCGTTTCCACATCCCAAAGCGGCACGATTTCGGCATCGGGGCGGCCCAATTGCTCCAGAGGCACGAACTCATAGAAGATGCCATAGTTCGTCATCAGTTGCATGGCCGTGGTTGTCGGGTCGGTCTGCAGTCCGAAGAAGCCCTCGCTGGCGTTGTAGGTTTCCATGTAGTTCATTTGTTCCGAAGGAATCAGTTCCTTATAGGTCTTGCGGTACGGTGTGAATGCCACACCGCCGTGGAAGAACACTTCCAGATTCGGCCACACGTCGCTGATGGTCTTCTTGCCCGAGAGGTCCAAGATGAGGCTCAGCACGCTGAGCATCCACGACGGGACACCGCTGATATTGGTTACATTCTCCCTCAAGGCCCGCCGGGCAATAAGTTCGCGTTTCTCCTCGAAGTTCGGAATCAGAGCCACACGCTTGCTCGGGATACGTACCAGATTGGCCAGCGGATTGATGTTTTCTATGAGAATGGCACTGAGGTCTCCCACCAAACTTTCCTTCACGTTGTAATTCTGCTCGTGGCTTCCGCCCAATATGAGGGCCCGTCCGCCGAAGATATGGCTTTCGGGATGATGATGCAAGTAGTAGGCCACGCTGTCACGGCCGCCGTTGTAATGAGTGTCCTCCAATGCCTCACGACTCACGGGCAGGTATTTTGACTTGTCGTTGGTCGTACCGCTCGATTTGGCGTAGAACTTGACGCGGCCGGGCCACAACACGTCACTTTCACCGTGGCGCATACGGTCGATGTATCCCTTCAGATCTTCGTAATTGCTCAAAGGTACGCGAACGGCAAAGTCCTTGTAACCGCGCATCGTGTCGTAACCGTACCGGTGGCCCCATTCCGTGTCGGCCGCCGACGTTATGAGGCGATCCAACAACGTGCGCTGCATCTCGGCAGCCTGAGCCAACGCCACCGCTGTCGTTTCGTAACGGTGGCTGAAGTACGGCGTCATTATCTTTGTATTTATGCTAAACATGATTCGTTTGTTGTTCCGGGCAAATGTGGTCTGCCAGACCGACACGGCCCAAAAAGCTATAATTATCCAATTTAAGACACAAAATTAGCAGAAACTTTCCACACGGCCAATCTTTCCGCACGTTTTTCTCCATTTGGCCGCGTTCCGAAACCACGACAGACGGTACAAGGCATGTTCCGATGGAACGAAAGCACAGTTTTGGAAAACAACGTCCCACTTTGTTCGTTCAATGTCCCACTTCGTCCGTTCAACGTCCCACTTCGGTTTTTCCACACCGGACTCAGATTTGTCGGAAAAGGAATCTTCATTCTAAAACACGAACAAAAAGGCCCGGAACTTCGGTTCCGGGCCTAAATACGTCCGTATGACAAAAAGAAAAAACTTCTTTTCCTCTACTCTCTCTGAATTACCTGATGCTACGCTTATGACCGTCGACAATATAAATGCCGTCGGGCAATTCGGTCACGTTATTTTCGCTGCTTACCACTTGTCCTCCCAAGTTGTAAACCAGTCCGTTCGACTTCTTCCCGTTCACGGCCGACTTAATGCCTTCTGGAGCATAGCCCACACGCAGTTCACCCACGATGGGCAGGTGGTCGGACGTCACCTTGTCATTGATTACCTCATATGACAGCGTTTCCACACCACCTTGTGCGGTGTAACTGATAATATGGTCAATGATAAAAGTGCCTGCACCCCACGTCGGCGTCGTGCGGTCGGAATGGAACGTGAAATAACGCTCCAAATACTGGCACAACACCCCGCGGGCCCCCTGCATCTCTGAATCCGTGCCGTCATCGTTGAAGTCACCGGCAATGATGACCGGCTTGCCACACTCGTGGACGTAGTCCTTGGCAGCCTTCAGAATGATGCTTCCGCTACCGCGGCGGGCCGCAGCGCTCAGACCCACGTGGAGACTGCCGAACACATAGTCCTTAAGCTCCACCAGCACTAGCGTGCGTCTCTCACCGTCCGACGTCAGGTTCACACGACGGATGCTCTTCGGCATTTCGCTCGTCAGAACACCGTTGCCATAGCCACCGCCGGCATAATCTATCGACTTGCAGAACACACCGTACATGCCGGTTTCCTCTGCCAACTTCTTCAGCTCGTCAATACCGTTCGAACGGGTCGTCACGCTATCCAGTTCCTGCAGTGCCACTACCGTCGGGCGAAGGCCAGAGATAACCTTGGCCGTACGCTCGGGACTCAGTTTTCCGTCCATGCCGGCACAGTGACGCACATTGTAACTTACCACGCGGACGGTGTCGTAATGATGCTTGTCGTACGTATCGTCATCAGGGTTATATTCACCTTTCAAAGCAGCCTTCAGGTCTTCGGCCAATTTGTTGTAGAAGATGCTTTCCATGGTCTGTCCCACGCCGGCCTCGGCGGCAGCATAGGCAGCCTTCAGGTTCGCCGTCTGCTCTTCGTTCAAAGCCTCGTAAGCGAAGTACTCGGGATTGTTCGTCTCAGTCACCAATTTGGCCAAAGCCAGTTTTTCGGACGAAATACCTTCGACTTCGCTGTTCGAAACACGTTGGAACTGCCACTTGGCAGCAGCGTTTTCTTCGAGAGACCACCACTGGTTGCCGCCAACTAGGCCACAGGTGTTGGCACCATACTGGTGGCTGTCGGGATACATGCGGTTTTCGCCCAACGTGGAGTTAAAGATATAATATGTACCTTCAGTCTCCGCGCCTTCCACGGCCTCCAGCGTCTGTTCCACGGTTGGCTCGGCAGTCATCACCACCACGTCATCCGTCAGACCGCCCACGTATTGGCCGCTCACGTAGTTCTGAATAGTAACGCCATTCTCCGTCGGAGTTACTTTGAAAATGAAGCGCGGATCTTTCTCGTCGAGCACGTTCCATGCCAGTTCTGCTCCCGGAGTTGTCGCACAGCGGGCGTCCAACTGCGACTGCATCCAAGCTTCCGGTTGCTCAAACTTCGCGTATGTGTTCACAATGTAGTAATAGCCTTCTTTAAACGAAGTGTCCTCGTTGTAGCTCACCTCATATAACTTCCAACGGCCGGGGTAACCTTCCGTTGCGGCATCGCTGGAATAGTCGTCATTGCCCACACTTTGCTTGCACAGCGAGTTGTCGGGGCGGTCACTGCGCAGGTAGCCCTGCACATGCATGGAATACTCCGACTCACTGTTTGTAATAGAGAAGCGTCCCTCGCCCTCGTTCAGATCGGTCAACGTATGTCCCACGGGAGTGTTTGAAAAAATAATGTCCGACTCACCGCCGGCCGTATTCATCTTTCCCAGATATTTGCCGTTCTCCATATTGAGGAAAGCCCACTGGTCGCCGGCTTGTTCTGCTTTCCATACGAAGCCGTCCGATTCTACGTCCAGGTCACCCCAATACACATACTTGTCGCCCCACTTTACCGTGAAACCGTCCTGTTGCGTAGCCATGGCCTTGGGCTTGCCAGTTGCGTTGCCGGCA
>JAEEGL014027235.1_pt1 | contig 11327 bp, 9 predicted proteins | sample 9134231 | NCBI WGS metagenome assembly JAEEGL01 (sample SAMN16246548, study PRJNA631951) | gut metagenome | biome: gut microbiome; feature: rumen; material: fiber-attached | host: Bos | place: Iran: Karaj | collected 2018-10
GCACCCGATCTTCGCGCCCTCGCTCGGCGTGGTGCCGCTGCAGATCTTCGCCTACTACGTGGCGCTGCAGCGCGGCTGCGACATCGACAAGCCGCGCAACCTCGCCAAGAGCGTCACGGTGGAGTGATCGCCCCGCCCCTTCACGGGTCCGCAGAACGGAATAAACGGAATAAAAGGAATAAAAGGCCCTCTCTTGAAAACACAAGAGAGGGCCTTAATCGTCCGTCTGAAATGTTCCTGCCGTCATGGCGTCCCTCAGCCTCTGCCGTGGACAAAGGAGACATACAGCTTTTCGAGCAGAACAGAGATCTTTTTCATGGGGATTTCCTTCTTTCATTTTTATTTCGTCCCTTTCCCTCGGGACGACTGTATCATAGCACGGCTTGATGAAAAAAGGAAATACATATCGTAAAGCTGTTTCGATACAAGAATAATATGATGCTCACGCGTTTTCCGCGGCGGCGGGGCTTTTGCTTTATCGGAAAACATACAGGAGGTTCAGGCTGTCCGGCGCGTCGGGATCGACGTAGCCGCTGTCGACGAAGCCGAGCTTTTCGTACAGACGCAGCGCGGCCGTGTCGCTGCGCTTCACACAGACCTCGACGCAGCCGTATTTCCGCTCCGCCTCCAGCGCGGAGAGGATCAGCCGCAGGGCCTCCGTTCCGTAGCCGCGGCCCTGAAAGCGGCGGTCGATCATGAACTGCTGCAGGTCGTAGCAGGCCGGCTCCTCGTCCAGATCCCGCACCAGCGCCAGCCCGACGGCCGTATGGTCCTCGGCGACGCCGAAAACGCGTCCGCGGCAGGCGCGGTAGGCATAGCCGCGCGCCAGGATGCCGACGGCGCTGTCGAGAAAGCCGCGCTGCTCTTCCGCGACCTCCAGCGCGCGGAAGGCAAAAAAGTTGTCCTCGCCGATATCGACAAGTCTGATCATAGGCCGTTCCTCCCTGTGCCGCAGCGTGCGCTTCACTCGTATTCGACGGGACTTATCGGATTTCGTCTGATAAGAAGTATCGTCCGTCCTGCTCGCTGGTCCTTTGATTGTTTGATATATCCGTATGATCCGGCCTGCCGCCTCTTTTGTTGTCGGAGCTGACAACACGGAACGCGGGATCGCTGCGGATACCGGCGCTTTTCCCGCTCCGGACAGCCGCTTGGCCGTTACCTGTTCCTGTAGAAAATAACGATATCCGAGGAATACCCGCCCTCTTCCGGCGTGATTTGAGAAAAGTGTTCGCTGTTGTTGATGTAGTCCCAAAAAGGAAGGAGGGAGTAGTCGTGGTAGTCGATCCCGCTCTTCGGCAGCAAAATCGCGCCTATGTTCAGCTCCTCGACGGCCTGTGCTACCTCCTCATCCGTCCTGGCCTGTATCAAGCTCTCCGAATATGGATGATATAAGAGCTTCGGCAAACCGTGCAGATAATAAAGCACCACCTGGTTTCTGGTGAAAACGCTTCCGTCCGTAACCGCGGCCGCAAGATCAGCTATCCTTTTATAGTCCTGCACAATCGTGATGCATCTGCCGACATATGCCTTGGAATACTGCCCGCATCTCTCTGCTTCTGCCTTCAGAAAAAAGGAAAAGCCAAGCAGACATACGGCGAGGGAGAGCGCCGCCACGCTTTTTAAGCGGACCTTTCTGGTAAGCAGCCAGGCGCCCGTGACGGCAAACAGCATCAGAAAATACATCCTGTATCGTAACTGCTCCGCAAACCAGAGCGATACCTCATATCCGATCCAGTCCAGCACGCCGGTCATCGGGAGAAGCATGCCCAGAACGAGCAGGGCAAAAAAGGCGGTCCTTTTGTCTTTTTTTCTCCACGATACAGCAAGCATCACAAGAAGGCCGATCAGCCCCAGCACGATCAGAAATCGCAGCTCGAGCGAATAGCTGGCCAAAACGGTCGCTCTGTCCGCGCGGTTGTTGTTGACGGCTGCGATCTGCTCCACTACGGGCGTATCATGAAAGGGAAGGATCGTGGAGCTGCTCAGTCTCCCGGTCGTCAGAAAAATCCGGATGGTTTTTGTGGCTCCGAGCAGCGTTCCCGCCAGCACCGACGCGCCGCAGGCGAACAGATGCCGAGCCGGTGTTTTTGCAAACAGCAGGATCAGGCCTTCCGCAAAAAACAGGCCAAGCATAATATAGATATTGCCCTCATGCCCGTTCATGGAAAGATAGCAGAACAGCGCCATGACCAAGTACTGATACCACCGGGCTCTGCCCGTGCGGATCTCTTCCGTCTGGGCTGCGACATACAGGACAAGCAGCAGCAGCGCGACGAAGCGGTACGCGTCTCTGCTGCCCAGCACCGGCAGAAAGGAATAGACATAGATGTGAAAGAGGAAAAGCGCAACGACTCCCGTCCGGTTCGAGCCGCCTGCGTATGATGCCGTCAGAAAGAGGAGCAGATTGAAGCAGAGGAAGGTCCAGATCAGCGAATAATTGACGCTGCGAAGGCTGTCTTCCTGTCCCAGCGCGTCCGCCGTCATTTTTGCGTCGGCCAGATAGACGATCCACAGCGGGCCGTGATCATCCGCCAAGGATGATCCGGCCTTTTCATCCGAATACCGGTCGACCTCCCACGAGTTCTTGTCCTCCAGAAAGTATCTCGCGTCAAGCTCATAATGCGAGCGGTCGGAATCTATGCCCGGTCGCGCGATCACGGAGAGGGAGTGTACACAGACCGTTCCCGCAATCACAAGCATGGCAATGACGCAGAGATTCCGTCCGAGCGTACCGCCCCGAACCATTTCCCGGACAACAAACACGGCGGCTGCCGTGAGCATCAGCAAAAAGGCTCCCGCCGCCAGGATGCCGACGCTGTTCAGCGTGCGGAGGGCATTCGCGGCATATGCGAGGGGGTATGTCCCATTAAAGTAAAAGGAATAATACAGGACGATGCCAAGCGCGAGCACGCCGTCAAAAAGCAGCCACGCCCCCGTTTCTCCGGCAACGGCGCGGATTCTCGCCGCAATCGCCTTGACGGCTCGCCAGGCGGTGAGAAAGCGCTTTCCCACGGAAAGATATGCCGCCGAGAGCAGCATCGACGCAAGGAAATAAAAAACACTTGGCCAGCCGACAAAAACCAGACCGAGAAGATAATCCAGCAGACTGACAAGCAGCGGCGTCGCGGCAACGCCGATCAGCAGGCTCTGTCCTTCAGACAGCTTTCCGAAGAGTCTCCGTCTGATAAATACCGTTCCCGCAGCCAGGCCGAGCAGCAATAATCTGAAAAGGGAAAGAAGCATGAGCGTCGCTTCGGGCACGTATTTCATGGTTCCTTTCCTTCTTTCCCGTTTTGTCCTTTCGCCCGGCTCCTGTACGATTTCAGCAGCCGCTTCACCAAAAGATATACCGTATCATGGGAGGACAGCGCGGTCGAAAGCTTTCTTGACACCCTCTTTCGCAGCCCCACATCGTTATAGACCGCAACTGCGTCCTCTATGGACGCGGCGGGATCTCTGAGGCGATCCCACAGCTTTGCGTCCGCTTCCGAGTGCGTCCGCTTATTGGGAATGCGCTCGGCGCTTTTGACGACGATCTCTCCGTCTATGGCGCGCAGCACCTCTCTGCCCCGGTCCGTGAGCGGCGTGGCGATGGACAGTCCGTCGTGGATCTGCTTTCTCGTGAAGCCGTCGGTATAGTTCCATGCGTCGCCGACGCGAAGATCGGCCTTTGAGCGGTTCAGATACCCGCAGTTCGACAAGCAGCCGCTTTGAATGGTGCGCGCAAGATGATACAGAACGCAGAACGGATCATGGAACTTGTCGGCAAAGTACTCCGTTCCGTCCTCGAACACGACGTCCGTTCCATACACCATCCAGCTTTTCTTCTTGTCTCTCATCCGCAGCGAACGGATACCGCTGCCGTTGAAACGATGCAGGAAAGCCAGATACTTCTCCCACAGTCCCAGGCCGGCAGGCCCCATGCAGTCGAAGTCGACCAGGATCAGGCCGGGTTTGTTCCCGCAGAGATTCCTCAGCCCCGCGATCTGACACGGCGTACCGAAAACCACCGCCTTGTCCAGCTTCCCGATCTGCGCGAACGCGTCGGGCGTGAAGCTCTGCACATATTTGGTCTTCCTCAGCCGTTCCAATTCCGCCTCGTCCCTGACCACGATGTGCTCCACTCTTTTGAAGTCCCTGCTCCAGGCGGCCCCGACGACGGCGTATCCCTGCCGGAGATACCGTCTTGCGATCACGTGGGCAAGCCCGCCGGACGAGCTGCCCAAAGCATCCCGGCCGTCTCTGCCGCAGACGACGAACGAGGGCGCGTCTACCGTGTCGGCAGGCTGCTCCTGCGGGCAGACGGACAGGCATCTGCCGCAGTCGAGGCACTTGGCCTGGTCGATCCGGCTCTTGTAGTATCCGTCCTTGTCTCTTGCAAGCTCCAGCCCGGCGGGGCAGCAAAGCGTGCACACGCCGCAGCCGCAGCAGTTTTCACCGATCCTCTTCGTTACGTTCATTTTTTTCTCTCTCCGATCCGTTCCTGAACATTCGCCACGCAGGGATCGCGGCGATCACGGCGCCGAGCAGGGCGACCATGTAATAGTATATCCTGTTGATCAGCACCGTGGTGACGCCCGCGTCAAAGGCCTCGCCCAGGATCATGTTCATCACGCCGACGATGGCCTCGCTGATGCCGATATTGCCCGGCAGGATCGGCACGATGGAGGAAGTGCGGTACAGGGCATAGTAGAGCATCCCGTTGACAAAGCCCGTGTGCATGCCGAGGATGGAAAAAATGGACACAAAACGGAGCCCGCCGAGCAGCATGGACAGCAAAAAGTTCCCCGAGCAGAGCGCCATCGCCCGCCTGCTGTTGATGATCTCAAAAAAGCCCGCCATGACCGGGCGGGTATATTTTTGAAAGGGAAGGATGTCGAGTATGCGATCCTGCTTTCGCAGCACGACCGCGAAGACCGCGGCCGCGGCCAGGAAGATCGCGGAAAGCAGGAGCACATACTTTCGATCCGTGTTCCATTTCATCATCGTGACAAAGAGGCTGATGATCAGCAGAACGAAAGTGATCGTCAGACTGATAACCACGGTCCCGGACAGGATGGAGATATAGCGCGAATAGCTCAGCGCCATCTTCTTTTTATAGTAGATCGCTTTGATGACGCTCCCCATCTGAAGGGGGATAACAAGATTGATCGCCGACGCGACGAAGGTGAAGACCACCGCGTCCGGGACGGTGAGCTTTATCCCGTAGGCCTTCGCGCAGGTGATGTCCAGAAAAGCGCTGAGCGTGACGCTCAGGGCCGTGGCAAGCAGACCGAAGGCGACAAGCTCCTTCGGCGCGGCGGCGATTCTCTCCATGATGTCCGCATTGCGGGAAACATAGCGGATCAAAAAAACAAGCACCGCGATATATACGGCAAAGATTATCACGCTGCGGATGACCTTTCTTCCGGAAGGTCTGTTTTCGTTCTCGTTCATACGGTATACCGAAGCGCGCAGGGCGCCCCCGTCAAATGATCCCCTTCTCTTTCAGCAGCCCGATGACGAGCTGCTCGTTTTGGGCCGAGCGTCGGATCACGTCGCCAAGCCTTCCGTCGATCTGTTCCCTGACCTCGTCTTTGTTCGTATACAGCTTTTCCGCCATGGATTTGACGTTCTCCGCGTTCATGCCCGTGTATTCCAGCACATATTCAGCCAGTCCGAACTCGCCGAAAAGCTCCCGATACTTGTGACTCCAGCCCAAAGCCATGGACGGCACGCCGCTGGACAGCGCCGCGATCAGGAAATGATAGCGGCTTCCGACCGCCATACAGGCCCCGCCGATGAGCGCCTTGAGATGTCTGGCGGACACCTCCTCGGTGACTATGGCGTAGTTGTCGCTTTCGAGCTTCGCGGCGACCTCCCGGCACACCGCCAGGTCATCGTTGACCGTGTCGGCGCCGAGCTGGGCGCTGTGTATCCACGAGTGCGGCACGAACAGAAGCTTTCGCTGCGAAATCTTCGCGATCCGGTTGAGCGCGCCGGAGAGGATGTCGGAGTACACGCCCTTTTCAAAATAGTCCCGCATGACAAAGCTCGGGCCGACGGCGATATACTCTCCGTCACGCAGTCCGTATTTCTCCAGCAGCGCCTCCCGCTCACTCCCCTCCGCGGGCCTGAGGCAAAACGCCGTGTCGGGCAGATTGTAGATATTGTCCTTCTTCAGAAATGCTTTCGTCAGCTCGTAGCTGCGTTCGCCGCGGCATACCATAAAATCCAGGCGGTTCAATACAAGCTTTCCCAATACCTTCACATAGCTTTTCCCGAACGGTCCCATGGATTGCGAGAGCTTGACTGCCGGGATTCCCGTCACAAGGGCCGGCAGGAACCACAGCGTGTTGATGAGGATGTTGGAAAAGGATCTGTCGTCGGTAAAAGAGATCCCCGAGGCGTCGATCAGGATGTCGTTGTCAAAATACGCATCCAGCGCTCCGCCCTTTTTGACCGTCCAGCGGCAGGGCAGATGCAGCGCCTTGAGCAGACCGCCGAAGAGGAAAAAGCATCCCCCGTCGATGAGCTGCCGGATCGTCGGAAAGGCCGCCATGCGATAGCCTCTCTTCTCACATTCCTCTCTGTCGTCATGCGGGTATTTGGAGAGGACCGTCACCTCCGGATCGGGGATGCTTTTTTTCAGCTCGTCAATGATCGAATCATACATGGCGGGCGCGCCCATGTTCCCCTTCAGCGCCCCTCCGCACAGCAGTATCCGCAGCTTTTTGTTTTCGCTCATTTCTTACCTCTCTCTGCGCCGCACTTTCCGCGCGTCAGTCGTTATTCTCTCAGGATAATCGCTCGTCATAATCGCTCGTCGAGCCATGCGCCGGCTTCCCTGACGCTGCACATCCACGCCCCGTCTTTTGCCGCTTTTTCCAGAAACCGCTTGTACATGGCCACGTTTGGGGGGTACTCCGTCTCGTTGAAATGACACTGGTGGAAATTGAGCATGACCAGCCCGCCCGCCGCCGCGACCTCGCAGCAGCTTTGGAAGACCTCCTCTGTCAGAGGGACCGTATCCATCAGCGTGATCGGCATCTCCACCAGGCCCTCGCGCGTTCGGTACGGCTGTTCCGTTCCGACCTTTGCGGCGTATCCCATGGTAGAGTCGTTGCGGAGGCCGAGCGCGGCGTGGATCTTCCACGTCCTGTTCGCGTCAAAATTCAGATGATGCTGCCTCGTGCTGACGATCTCATGCCCCACGATCTCTTCCAGCGTCTGCTTTTCGGCGCGGAGGAGTTCCTCGTCGCTGTAAGAATAAAAGGACCCGTGCAGGCCGATCTCAAAGCCCCTGCCGTCAAGCTCCTTGATGATGGATCGAAGCTCCGGCGAACGAATGTCATACCTGCCCATAAAATTTGCCGACAGTTCTTTATGGCTCTCGTTGAGGAAAAAGAAGGTCGAACGCACCCCGAAGCCTTCTTCCAGCGCCGCGATCTTTTCAAAATTCCAGTACGGCTCGCTTCCGCGGACCTTCTCCCACAGGCTCCTGATCTGAACCGCGGGCCTCTTCATGCCGTAGACGCCGTAGTGATACCACTGTTTATCCGTCCGATCCACGTCATGCGAGAGGCACAGCGCGTACGGAGCGTCATTTTTCCATTTCACGGCTGCCGATCGCTTCCTCCATCTTCTTGAAAAACACGTCATTCGGATCGGGCATCTCGGCCAGGATCCGTTTTCTCTTCTCTTTTCCCTTTTCCCAAAGCTGCGGATCCTTCATCAGCTCCGCCGCTTCGGCGAGCGCGGTATCGTAGCGCGTTTCGGGGTCGTGGAGCACGCGGACCAGGTGAAATCTCCTCTCCTGCTCCTCCGTCGTGCCGGAGGCGATCTCGTTGAGATAAAAGGCGTGCGTGCCGAGGATCGCAGCCTCGCTGGCCATGCTCGCGCCCTCGCTTATGACAAGCGAGGCGTAGTAAAGGATGTGGTGGATGTCTTCATACGCGATCCGCAGCTGATAGGGCTTCAGCTCTGCCGGCAGCTCTGCCTCGGAAGAGATATAGACTTTCCCGAGCTTTCTGAGCTCCTGTACGAAGGCGATCTTTTTCCTGTCTGAGATCCCGCCCATTCCAAGGTCGTGGCTTGCGTTCCAGGAGACAAAGCGCACGATGATATAGGGGACCGTGTCGTCGATCCCGTTCTTTCGGAGGATCCCCCTGTCGGGAGAAAACTCCTTCTCGTGCAGATAGAAAAGCTCCTTGTAGATCGGCCGGCGAAGCTGTTTTTCTCCCAGATCGGACAGGAAATTGTCCGGCGTGATGATGCAGGAGGAGAACAGCCTGCACAGCCGCAGCGAAAACCTGGACACCTCGGTGTCCTCAAAGAGGACATGGGGCTTCCCCGCCAGCTTTGCGGCGACGGCCATCATCGGCGAGGCTCTGCCGATAAGGATGTCGGGATCGAATTTCTTCACTTCCCGGTAATAAGAAACGCACAGTCCGAGGAAAAGGAAGCCCTTTTCGAACACGTTCTTTCCCGTGGAGTCGGCCAGCTTGACATATCGGATGCCGAAAGCGTCCAGCAGCTTCAGATCGCCGTCCTTGTCGATGGCGAGGACGAGCGTCTTGCCGTCCCTGTTGATCTCATTGATGATATAGCGGAACTGGTGCGCCCAGGCCGGGTGCTCGATGCTGATGGCCGCTTTCATTTATTTGTCTTCTCCAGTTTCTGGTTGTCCTGCATGTCCATCCACATCCCGAAGCCGAGGCTTTGGAAGGAAAACAGCGTGAGCAGCAGGAAGGTGATATACCAGCCCACGGTCACATGGCCGCCCCGGATCAGCACATCCACGATCAGCTTGATCGTGACGGGCAGATTGACGACGCCCATGATGATCCCGAAAAAGTACATGATGAACAGCGGATGGAAGCTGTCTACCAGATACTTCTGCCACAGCCGTTTGAAGAAGCACTTGATCAGCAGCCACGAAATCTTCGGCACCACTTTGAGGATCTTCATCTTCGATTTTTCGCCGACGTTGTAGATCGGCTTGATCGGGACCTCAAGCAGGGTGCATTTCGCTATGTTCAGCTTGACCAGAATATCGTTCGGGCAGCCGTAGGAGTGGTAAATATCGTAAAGCGGGATCTTGTTCAGCGCGGAGAGTGAAATGGCGGTATAGCCCGTCTGCGTGTCCGAAACCGACCAGTAGCCGGAGGCGATCTTCGTCATCAGGCTCAGCACATTGTTGCCGAAATACCGGATCTGCGGCACGATGACCTTGGCAGCGGGATGCGAGAGGCGGTTCCCCTTGACATAGTCGATCCCCCGCTCGACGACGGGGCTGACGATGCTCAGGAGCTCGTCCGGGTCCATCTGTCCGTCGCCGGCCATGACGGCCGTGCAGTCGATCGCGTGGTCGCGGCACCACTTGTAGCCCATGGCGATCGCCGCGCCGACGCCCGAGTTCTCCTCGGTGATGAGCACGATCCTGTCCGTGTCGTTGTCGTTGAAGATCTCGTACTTCGGATACTTGGATTCCTCTGCCGCCCGCAGCTCCTGCAGCACTCTGTCCGCCCGGTTGTAAATGGTTTCCTCCAGCTCGACCTTCGGCTTTTTGATAACGACCGTTTCGTGTTTGTCCTCTTTTATGTACTGTTGTACGATGGCAGCGGTGTTGTCCTTCGAGCCGTCGTTCACGATAACGATCCTGTCGACAAACTCCGGCATGGTTTCAATGACCATGCCGATCTGCGTTTCCTCGTTATATGCGGGTACTGTCACCGCAATCGTCTTTCCGTGCAGCATTTCTCTCTGTTCCTTTTGTTTTATTTATAAAGCTTGGGAATGCGTTCTGCGGCATTCAGGGCCGTTTCCATGTCCACATGGATGGTGTCAAAATACCACTTGAGCGATTGGGGACGGCTGCTGTTTTCCCGCGCCACCCTTTGCAAAGCTTCCTCGCGGCTGATGTCGCCCTCGCGGATCTGATTGCTGCGCAGCGTATCGTTCTCTGTGAAGCCCGCCGCCGTGTAATAAACATAGTTGTAAAAGGCCGCCGTTCCGTCCCCGATCCGCCAGGTGGTCGGAGTCTCCTGATCCAGCTCCCAGCCGTACTGCTTCACGAGCGTGTCGTTGACCGTCTCCTCGTTCCAGCGCACGTAATGGTAAAGGTCGATCTGTTCCTGCTTGATGTCGTAGAACGAGAAGAAGGCCTTGGCGGTATCGAGCAGCGAGCTGTTGATGTAGGCCGGATTCGTCAGATATTGCCTGAGGTAATAGCCGATCAGCCTGCGCTTGCCCTGTTTTTTCAGATGATGGATCTGCTCCGCCCCGAAGTTGGGACGCACGCCGCAGAAGCCCGTTTTGAAATCCGTTTTTTCCATGGGGTTCGTCCCGATGAAAACGGTGCTGATCCCCCGCTCCTTCGACAGCCGGTTCACTTCCGCGAAAAAGGCCTTGTCGCCGGCGGTAAAGAGCGGGATCATGCCCAGATCCGGCTTTCTGCACCAGGCCTTCACGTTTTTCGCGATATACTTTCTCTTCTTCATCTTGTCCCGGTCGACAACGATGCGTTCCACGCCGAGCTGCTCGCACATCCTTCTGGCATTTCTCTCGCCCAGAGGCGTGCTCATGCCCCAGTCATAGGTGAACACCAAAGGATGCAGCGCCAGCTCTTTCACCACATAATGCAGAAGATAGCTCGAATCCCGTCCGCCGCTGAACATGACCACGCAGTCCTGCCCGCCGTCCTCTCTCCGGATGCGGTCGGCAACGGCCCGCAGCTCTGCGATCGGCTTAAAGCTCATTTTTTTGTAGTTCCTGCAATAGTTGCACACGCCCTCCTCGTCGAATTCGATAAAAGGCATCGTCTCCGGGAGGATGCAGCGGGTGCATCTGCGAAGCGCGTGCTCGTCCCTGCGTTCTGTTGTCGTATTCATTTCCATTCCTCTTCCTTCAGAAGATTTGCGGCATATCGTCTCGGCCTGTTCCCGAAAAGCGGCGGGAAGGTCCTTTGTCCCCGTGCCCCGCTCGCGAAAAAAAGCCCCTTTTATATTATATCAGACCTGTTTTTCAAAGTCCACCATTTACCACAGCATTTTCTCTCTTCCCGGGTGATCGGCGGCCTTTTTCCCGGCAAGGCCGCGGACGCTTCCTCCTCAGAGCTGCCGGTGCTGCCGTAAAAAGCAGCGGGCATCCCGAAGAATGTCCGCTGTTCCAGTTGATCCGGCGTGTTTCAAGCCAAAGATCTCCTCATTCGTATTCCACGGTGGCGGGGGGCTTGGAGGTGACGTCGTAGAGCACGCGGTTGACGCCGCGCACCTCGTTGACGATGCGCACCGACACGGTCTCCAGCAGCTCCCAGGGCAGACGCGAGAAGTCCGCGGTCATGA
>JAEEGL014798932.1_pt1 | contig 11327 bp, 11 predicted proteins | sample 9134231 | NCBI WGS metagenome assembly JAEEGL01 (sample SAMN16246548, study PRJNA631951) | gut metagenome | biome: gut microbiome; feature: rumen; material: fiber-attached | host: Bos | place: Iran: Karaj | collected 2018-10
AGTCAACACGTGAGCTCGAACGTATAATTTTACTTTCTAATGTTGATGAAAAATGGATGGATCATATTGACGCTATGGAGGAACTTAAGCGTGGTATTAATCTTCGAGCGTACGGACAGCGTGACCCGGTTGTTGAGTATCGTATGGAAGGCTTTGATATGTTTGACGATATGATAAATAATATTCGTGAGAATACTGTTAAAATGCTTCTTTGCTTTAAACTTAATATAGGAGGGCATCCTTCCGGTGTGGTACAGTTTCCGTAAAGATAATTGACATTTGAAATATTGTCTGTAGCACTTCTTTGAACACGAATATCCGGCTGATCAAAAACTATAGATCAGCCGGATGTTTTATGTAAGAAAATATTGATATTAAAAGTTTTTTGGGACTACTCAAAATTTTTCGTTTTAATTTTTACACAATTGTTTAATTTAAGCTCCAATTTTTAAACAGCCGCCACGTGTGTTAACGTGGCAAGCTGCTTTTTGTATGTAGAAAACCACGCAATAGTTGCGTGATTTGGTAAAAGCTTAGGCGGTGAAAAAACTAATGTGATAAACTAAAAATAAGCCAGGCCGCTTAAGAAGAGAGCACGTGATGAGAAATTAAGATGCAAAAGTAAGATAACCCTGTGAATAGTTTAACACGTATGAAATTAAATTATAGACATCTTGCGCCAAGATACAGAAGGAAAGTATTTTACAAAGAAAAGAAAATCAAAGCAAGAGAGATTATTAAAATATTATGTCAATGGAAAGTAGTGGAGATAATAGAATGGGAAATATGCCCGGAACATATACATCTATTACTAGGTATACCACCCAAGATGAGTATATATAGGAACTGATAATTTTGGTACAAAGAATAGTTAAGTGGATACAGCAGAGAAAAATGCAAAAGCAATAAAGAAATGCATACAAAATCAGTTAAAGCAAAATAGAGGATATGATCAATTGAGTCTATTTAATTCGAGGGACTCTTTTAAATGGTAGAAAGTAAATAAACGTATGGCTGTTAGGCTAATAAAAAGCCACTTGTAGCCCGATGGTAATGTTTGTATCTATGTCCAAAACAAAAATACCACCCGTTGTGTAGGTGGATTTTTATTGTCATTTTAATAAGCTATGATACTAATATTCACTGCAAAAACTAGAGACGTATGCGGTGTTTATTTGGTGGAGATAAGCGGGCTCGAACCGCTGACCTCTTGAATGCCATTCAAGCGCTCTTCCAGCTGAGCTATACCCCCATAGTCTTTAAAAAGGTCCATGTCAATAGTTTAAATATTACCGGAGGAAAAGTCAACTATAAATTTTTATATTTAAGAATGTGATTTTTAATAATCTTAATGATCTTAAGGTTATAGTACAAAAATATGTAAGTGACGGTATTCTGCTGAGTAGCATACTTTAAAATAGTGTACACTTAGTGGATTGTCACAATCTTTTATGCAAATGAATTTCCATTTTGATACATAGAAGTGCGGTTCGTAATCGTGGCCCGATAAGGTCACAGTAGTGTTGCGGATTAATTCTAATGATCGTGTGGATGATACTTTATCTGTTTGTATCAGTATACATTCTGGAATATTATCAATATTGGTTGACATCATATGCCGCGGCAAATTTTCTGTGGTACTAATACTGATTTTTCCATCAGGTGTTGTAATAGGTCGTGATGAATTTAAGGCGTTAAGTTCTTCGATGGTCAAACGTATATGAATGCTATTATTACCATCTAAACTATCTAAAATATCTACTGCGTTTATTTTTGTTATCGAACAAAATGCCATAAATACTAGAAAAATAGTTGATAATATTTTTTTTGTTTTAGAATTCATAAAAACCTTCTGTTGTTTTAATTTTATCGATGTAAATCAATTTACTATATCATTAAAATTTTGTCAAATATATTTTAAATAAACATAGTAAATATATATTGAAGAAACCATTTAATATTATTTGGTTTTATGCCACGCTTTTTTTACCTCATGCATTATCGAAAACGAACCAAAAACGATTATAGCGCTATTTTTATGATTTTTTGATTTTTTAAGTGCATACACTGCGGCGTCGCTGATTTTTTTACAAGCAGTGGTATTTTTGCCTAATTTTAAACAGTAGGCTGTAATTTCTTCAAGCGGAAGCGCTCTTTCTGATTTTGGCTCTACCGTTATAATCTCATCAAAAAGCGAAGCGGAAAGGGGAATTACTGTTTTGTAGTCTTTATCTTTGTACATGCCGAGAATGCCGATAAGATAATATTTCTTATATAAATAATTCTTTATAAAATCGGCAAGTGCTGCGGCGCTTTCTTCATTATGTGCTCCGTCTAAAATAATCAAAGGATTTTTGCTTATAACTTCCAATCTGCAAGGAATTTTGATATTTTTAAAACCTTCTATTATAGATTCTTGTGAGATTTTTATTTTTCCACTTATTACAGAAAGTATGTTTAAAACAGTAGCAAAATTTTTTATTTGATGAATTCCTAAAAGCGGAGTGCTGATTTTCATATTTTCGTATTCAAAAGATATTCCTGAAGGTAACGAAAGTTCTACGTTTTTGAGCGCTAAGTTTTCTGAAAAATATATTTTTGAGTGATTTTTTGCCGCTGTTTCTTTTGTTATTTTATGAATGTTTTCAGGTAAATTGCTACCAATTACAAGTGGGCAATTTTTTTTCACTATTCCAAGTTTTTCTATTGCTATTTTTTCTAAAGAATTACCCAAAACATGCGTGTGGTCGAGCGAAATTGACGTTATAACGGAGCAGAGGGGATTTTTAATTACGTTTGTTGCATCTAATCTTCCGCCGAGTCCTGTTTCCAAAACCACTATATCGCATTTTTCATCCCAAAAATATTTAAAAGCTATAGCTGTTGTAAGTTCAAATTCGGTTATGGGGTCATTTTTAAATTCAGGATGTGCTAATATGGGCTCAAAAAATGCCATGATTTGGCTTATTTTATCTTTGGGTATCATTTTACCGTTTATTGTTATTCGTTCTCTAAAATCGAATATTTCGGGCGAAGTATATCGTCCTACTTTGTATCCGGCTTCCTTTAAAACAGAGGCCGTCAGAAAACAAACGGTTCCTTTGCCGTTTGTTCCTGCAACGTGAATAAATTTTAAATTATCCTGAGGATTTCCGATTAATTCCAAAAATCTTCTTATTCTTTCAAGACCTGGTTTTGAGCCAAAATTTTTAACTTTTTTAATTTTCTCGAGAACTTCTTTATAAGTCAATTTCTTCACCTTTTATTATTTTAAAAGACTTTTCGTTTTCGGATATTTTAATATTAGGTGTAAAAAAGCGGTATAATTCCGAAATATCACATTCTGATTCGAAAAAATCGGTTGCTTTTTTGCCGAGTTTTTTAATTTCTTGAATTCTTGAAACTATCGGAAGTTCGGAGGTTTTTTTCGTTTTTTTGAGTATTTCTATACCTTTTTTGTTTGTACCCAAAATTTTTATATATGGGATTTTTTTGTTTTGCATGTTTTTTGTAATTTTTAAAAAAATAAGCAACAAAATTCTTTTAATACGAGCCATAGTATAACGCTTTGTCTTTATTTTTTTAAGTAATTCACAAACGGAAGAAGAGGCCGACGCACACTCGATAATTCGGTTCTCAAGACCCTCAGATACGTCCGAAATTTTTAAAATATCGCTTATGTGAGTTGTTTTTAAGCTATATAGCATAGCTTTTTCGGCGTTTTCTAAAACAGCCAAAAATCCTTGATTGATTTCTTTTTCGAGTAATTTTGCCGAGGCTTTTGGAACGTGATTTTTATATCTATCATTTTTATTTAAAATCAAATTTCTTATTTCGGTTGAAGATAAAAAATCACTGTTTCGCTTGATTGTTATTGGTTCTATGGAGGATTTTAATTTTTTTAAAGCCCTTAAATATTCAATTCCAAGTATGTTGTTGGGACTTTTTAAAGTATCGAGTATATCTTCGTTATCCGTAATTTCTTTTAGTGCCAGATACTCTGATTTTGGGTAGGAATTTCCCAGTGATATGTACTTTTTTAAAATATTTTTAAACTCTTTACTTTCTAAAATATCTATGGTTTTTGTAAGCTTTTGGATATTTCCGCATTCGCTTCCGAAAGCGACCCCATCTACGCAGCCCAACTTTTTAGCGATTTCTATGGCAGAAGTCGCATATTTTTCGGCAGAATTTAAAACTTTTACGGTCGGCATTTCGATTACCAAATCTATTCCGTTTAAAATGGCCGCTTTGCTTCTTGATTCTTTTGAAACTATGGCAGGTTCTCCGCGCTCTACAAAATTTCCGCTCATAATGGCAATGATATGAGTGAATCCTTGTTTTTTTATCTCATCTATTAAGTATTTATGACCATCGTGGAAAGGATTAAATTCCGAAATAACAGCACATATTTTCATAAATTTTTATTTTAAATAACATATTATAGAGCCGATTATTCCGCTTATCATCAGGAAAGAGCCAAATATGGCGAGTATTCTTATAATTCTTTTTCTTCGGGATGCTGCTCTTTTTGCCGGATTTTTCGGTTTTTCGTCCAGTTGTTTAAGCAGTCGTTTGGCGTTTAATTCATTTTGGTTCATTTTAATCTCCTTTTTAAAATTGTTCTAAAAAAAATTTACCGTCATATCTATATTGTATCAAGAAAAGATAGCTTCGTAAAATAATATTTTCGAAAGGAAACTAAAATGGCGGAAAATATAAAACCTAAAAAGTCAAACGAAACCAAACACGGAGGAGATATTTTAATAGTCAGAATTATTGTTTGCGTGGTAATTTTGCTTGGGGCTTTATTTGTTCGGTTTAATAATCAGTATGTCTATGATAGCTTGAAATGTTGGTATAAAGAAAACGTTTTGGAAGAAAGATATTCTTTTGAATCTGTCGGAGAAAGTATTAAAAGTGTGTGTTCGCCTTTAAAAACAAAGGTTTTGAACTTGTTTTCAAAATCGAGTTCAGCTGATAAATAAATCGGGTATTTCTTTTATCATTCGTTCCGCTATTTCTTTAAATACAGGTCCACAGCTTTCGCCTCCTCCCGAGCCCGCTTCCGATAATATAACAATACTGTATCTTGGGTTTTCATATGGAAAAAAACCGGCAAACCATGATTGGTCTATTCTTTTGCCGTCTTCCATTATGCCTGTTTGAGCGGTCGAAGTTTTTGCGGCGGCGGTGGTATTTTCGGGTTTGCCTTTTTCGCTTGTTCCGTATTCTATGGAAGCTTTCATATGGGAAGCAAGTATTGCGGCGGTGTTTTCATATATAACTCTTTCTTTTATTTCTGGTACTATATCATTTTTTACAATTTTCATGCTCTCGTCGGTTAGGCCTTTTATAAGTTTTGGATTGCTGTAAATTCCTTTTGAGGCGATTGTATTTATAAGGCCCGTAATTTGCATGGGAGTTGCCAGAAGCTTTCCTTGTCCGAATGCAAAATTGGCTAAGGTTTTAATATTATCAAGACTTTCTTCCGAAGGCAGTGTACCTTCTTTGGAATCTATTCCCGGCGCTAAATTAATTGGACTTCCAAGTTTTAATTTTTTTGCCATGTTAAGTACTGTGTTTTTTGGCATTTTTCTGATTAAATTTATAAAATACCCGTTGCAAGAATATGCAAGGGCTTGTTCCATGTTGATAAGTTCATGCTTTTTTGAGTTGAAGCACCTAAATTTTGTGTCTTCGAGTTCATAAACGCCTTCACAGTTATATTCTGTATTTGCACCTATTCCTTTTTCGAGAGCTGCCGCCGAAGTTACGAGTTTGAATATGGAGCCAAGATTAAACGCACATAAAGAGCGGTTAAGTAGCGGTGAATTTTTATCATTTAAGTATTCCGAAACGTTTTGGGGAGTAAATCCCGGGAAGCTTGCCACAGCTCGTATTTCGCAGTTTGGCACTTCCGATACTACTACTGCGCCCCTATTTATATATTTATTTGCCGTTTCTTCAGCCAACGCTTGAATGCGCGAATCTATATTTAAAACTATTCCTTTTGATTTAAAATAAGATTTATCTTCAGTGAATTCCTTTTCACCCGGTAATATTTTCCCCGAGGCGTCTACTCCATAGGTTACATAAATATCATGTTCTTTGCCGGCAAGATAATCATCAAATGCCTTTTCTATTCCGCAAACTCCTTTTTTATCTCCCGAAAGGTAGCCTATAATGTGTGCGGCCGGTGTTATGCCGCTGTATCTTACGGGTACTTCAAAAACTTTGACAAAAGGAGAATTTACTTGTTTGGTGATTTCTATGGTAAATGGCATGTTTTGGGAGCATTTTTCATAAAGCTCACGTTGTTTTTTTGCGTCCACTGCCGGAGTAAGGACAGAGAGTGTTTCGGTACTCGGAATTGCTGCGGCGACTAATTTTTTTGCTTTATTTACGAGTGATATATTGCGGCAATCGTATATTTCTCCTCTTACATCCGATATTTTTAATTTGTAATACTGCTGACTGAGTGCGGCATCGTGCAAATTTTCTTTGTTTGCAAGGTAATCAAGAAAAAAAAATGCTACGCAAAAAGCAAACATGAAAATTCCGAAAAAAATTACACATCTTTTATACATAACAATGCCAACACCTCACTTTAGTTTTTAAACTAAAATAAATTGTTGGCATAAGTAGGTTTTTTAATTCAAATTTGTTATTTATTTTATAGTTTAATTCTATACATATACAAATAAATTTATTTGTACAAAATTATTTTTAAAAAGCACACAAATTAATGAAAACGTTCCTGTATTATGCAAGTCCAGCCTTTTTGAGATTTGATAAATGTTCTGCGTTGGTTCTGGCGTAAAAAGCTTCTCCATCATTGCTATGGCAGTAATAATAGTAATCAGTTTTTTCAGGATTTAACGCCGCTAATATAGCATCCATTCCAGGGTTGCAAATTGGTCCCGGAGGTAGGCCCTCGATATCGTATGTATTATATGTACTGTGGAACGTAGTTGCTATGGACTTAGGGACACTGGCTTTGTTTTTGTATGGATAATAAACGGTTGAGTCTATTCTAAGAATTCCAAGAGAAAATTCTCCAGCTGAATTTTGTCCGCCGCTTCGAAGAGTTGCCAGCCTATTTTGAATTACAGACGAAACCTTGTACATATCTTCTTTATTTGCTGCTTCCGCCTGTATTAATGATGCGATATTTAAAAGTGTGTCCGTATCCATACCGTTATTTTCGGCGAGCTCTTGTATACTTGTTTTTTCTTTGTATCCTTCAATTTGGCCTTTTTTAATAACTTTTTTCTGATAGTTATTAAGGCACTTAATTATTATTTCGGAGGGTTCTTCGCCCTGGTAAAACTTGTATGTATCCGGAAATAAATATCCTTCGAGTTTATAAATACGATTTTCGGCGTTGTTTATGTCTTTAATAAACGGATATTTATCATCAAACTGCCTGGAATTACAACATTTTAAGAAATCATCTTTATTGCAAACATGTTCTTTTTCCAGAAGATTTGCGTAATCGGTTACACTCATTCCCTCGGTAAATGTTATTTCGGAAACATTTTTGATATTAGATTGATTCTTAAGATGGTTTATTATAGTTTGGTAATCCATCCCGGTGTCCATCTCGAATATACCAGAAGAAAAGCTGCCGGCGGCTTTTGTTGCTTTGGCATAGAGTTTGAAAAATGTTTTTTGCGATATAATTTTATTTTGTTTTAAAATTTCTGCGATGGCATCGAGTGATGAATTTTCCGGTATTTCTATCATAACGCTATCCGAAGGTTTTCCGATTGCAAGCATATCGCTTATTCCAACCAGCGCATATCTTGCAAGCAAAGCGGAAATGACACATAAAAATAAAATCCATGATATCTTAAAAAAATATTTGCTTTTTTTCGAACCCCTAATTTTTGTAAACCTTTTCATTTAAAGTAACCTCTTTTTTTAGTTTTGTTGGTGTTAGTCTTTATTTCTTTAATATACTTGTCCGTGAGTAATATATCAACTGGTTTGTCAAATTTCCCATGCGGTAATTTATAAGTTATCGAGTCGCTGTAGCAAATGCCAAGTATGGTACCTTTAAAATTTTGTAAAAAGCGATCATAGTAACCGTATCCGTAGCCGAGACGAAACCCTTGCCGGTCAAAGCAAAATCCGGGGACAATACAAAGTCCTTGTGAAAAAACAGTTACTTTTTTACATTTCAGAGGTATTGGCTCTAAAAGACCGAAAGTGCTTTTTTCTAAATCGTCAAAAGAATTTATAATATAAAAATCCATAGATTTGGTTTCAGGTCTGCATTTTGGAGCAGCAACTTTTTTGCCGTCTTGCCAGCATTTTTTTATGAGTTTATAGGTATCTACTTCGATATCCTTGGAAACGTATGTGAAAACGATATTTGCAGATTTATAAGCATTTAATATTGTTATTTTTTTAAGTATTTTTTCGTCCATCAATTCTTTTTTATTTTTATCTAGATTTTCTCTATAAGATCGAAATTGACTGCGCAGCTTCATTTTAAAAAGTTTAATATTTTGTGCCATGATATTTCCTTTTCTTTGTTAATCTAATGCAAGTCCCAAATAAGCGCCCGGATCGTTGGTATGCTCAAAACTGCTAATTGTTTCTTTAGCCGCTTGAGATAGAGGTTTTATCATACCAAAAAAGTGAGTTTTTACATTTTCTTTAAAAAAATTATTGGTACTGCTTGTTTTAATTTCAAAATTTTCGTAGTTTGGAAAGTTAATATAAATTTTTTGAAGCAAATTAGGTATAAATTCATTTTTGCAAGTAAAATCCTTAATTTCCAGGGTTTTTTCGTTTATAGGTACGCAAATACCATATCCTTCCTGTAAACTTATAATATTACCGCTAAAAAATTTATATAAATTTACCGCATATTTTATATCTTCTTCACTATATAAAATATGGTCTATATTATTATATATATTCAATCTTAGGTTTTCTATATTTTTATAAATATTTTTGTCTTCTGTTTTGGAGGAGATGGCTTTTGATAAACGGCAAATATCTAAAATTTGATCTTTTTTTAGGCTAATATTTTTGGTTTTGAAAAAATTTTTATATCCAAATTTATAATAATAATTTTTAAGATGTTCATTATCTGGCACGAGGATAGAAAAATCAAAACCATCCAATTTCGATTGTATTTCGCAGTATTTTATAAGTTTGCTCATGTATCCTTTTTTTCTGTATTTTGGCGCGGTGCAAGCGCCATATATGTACGAACATTTAAAATAATTTTCTTTAAGTTTAATTTTATAAAATAAAGAATGAAGGACTGATATAATATTGTTGCCTTGTGTACAAGTATAGCATTTACTTTTTGGAGGCTTGTTTTCAAGAAAAAAATTCACCGAAGAGAGCGGCTCGTCAAAGCAAATGGACATTATTTTGGCAAGTTTATTATTTTTTTCGGAATTAGTTTTAAATAAAGCCATATTAATGACCTCTATCACTTTAAACTTGATAATCAGTTAAAATAGCATCATATTTTGGAAGTAAAGCAGCGGGTTTGTAAGAAAGTTTAGCTTTTCTAAGGCCAGGTATACCCATATCTTCTTCGCGATTTATAAAACTATATTTTTTATCTAAAAGAGTTTTTGCAAATTCTTTGTTAATTATGCTGTAAGCGCCTGAATATTCCGGCAGAGCTTTTTCAAAATGAGTTAAGAAAATTTTGCTATTTATTCTTTCCCCTAATGTAAAAGCTACTATTTTGCCGTGTATTTCAATTACGCCACCTTCAAAATCTAAACTTTCAATATTGTTTATTGCTGAGGTTATAGCAATATATTCTTTTTCTTGTTTTATTTTTTCGTAAGATAGTTTTTTTCTAAACCAAGTTTCTATAAAGTTAAGATATTTTTCTTTGTTTTCATAATTAAGAGATTTATACTGCCAATCATATGTTTTACTAAATTTTGATATATGGTTTTTCTTTCCGTGATATTTTTTTCCGGGAAGTAAAGCTAGATCCTTGGTTTTATATATATACTCATATTTGTTACGATTTGCTGTTATTTTAAATTTTTCGGGGAACGCACTTTGAAGTCTTAATATTTCTGAACCTAAAAGTTCTGTAAATTTAAATTCAGATAATTTTAATTTTTGCGCGTATTCTATTAACATTAGAATGGTTTCACGTAGTTCGTTTATCGACGTTGTACCGCGCGGGAATTCAAATACAATGTTGTTTACATTGGTGCCAATTTTTTTAAAAATAATATTTTCAAATTTACAGATTTCCACATTTAGTGCATTAGCCCACAGAAACCACGTTCCGAAAGTGGATTCTGAATGTATGTTTTTCTCTTGGGCAAGTATTTTTTGAATTTCATCTTTATCGCTTATTTCAGGTTTTCTGAAAACTAAACTCATTTAAAGCATCCTTTCGTAAAGAAAAACTTTTTAACTTAAAATATTTTTTGTAAAAAATCCAATATTTCACTGTGTATTTTTTCCTTGCTTTTTATTTTTTCGTTTTCTATACAAGAAATTCCAAACCAGTTATCATGGGAAGAAATGTATGTTGCCGCTTTTTCACAAGTTTTTAAAAATTTTAAATTAGCTTCGTGTAAATCTTTTTTGGATTCGTCTCCGTTATACCTTTTTTTCATAAGATTTTGAGAAACACTTATCGGCATTTCAAGATAAATTACGGCTGTTGGTTTTGGGAGCCCGAGTTTGCTGTATTCATAGTCGTAAAGCCAGGTTAAGTAGTCTTGCCACTCGTTTTCGCCAAGTTTACACATTTGATATATTGCGTTTGAAGTTGTATATCTATCACAAACGATGATGTTCGAAGGATTTTTATAAAAGGTTTCCCAATATTTTTTAAAGTCAGCGTAGCGGTCAACGGCATAAAAAGAGGCCGCTGCATAAGCATTGACGTCTTCGGGTTTTTCGCCGAACTCAGAATTTAAATACATTTTAACAAGCGCCGATGATGGGGAAGAGTAGTTCGGAAAAGAAAGATATTTAACGTTTTCAGCTTTATAATTACCTATTTTCGATTTTGAAAGGGCATCTATCAAAAGCTTTGTTTGAGTATTTTTTCCGCTACCGTCAAGACCCTCTATTACTATAAGTTTTCCGTTCATTTTTAAGCTTCTTTCTATTTTTATATGTTTTTAAAAAACTCCCGCATGGCAGCGCTTTGTCCGCAAGACATTTTCCCTTCTTTGCATGGGCCTTTAACGCAAGGCGGACCGGCAAAAGCGAATATATTTGGAGCTATATTTTTAGCTATTTTCAGCATTTCGGTCGAAACTTCCCTTATTTCCCACTGAGCTCTTTGGCAACACCTGTGAGAGAAGAAATTA
>JAEEGL014884133.1_pt1 | contig 11327 bp, 7 predicted proteins | sample 9134231 | NCBI WGS metagenome assembly JAEEGL01 (sample SAMN16246548, study PRJNA631951) | gut metagenome | biome: gut microbiome; feature: rumen; material: fiber-attached | host: Bos | place: Iran: Karaj | collected 2018-10
TAGATGAATTAAAAGTAAAAGCAACGGAGGCGAAATGAATATTCTCGAAGTAAAAAATCTCACCAAAACTTATGGCAAGGGCGATAGTCTCGTTAAGGCTGTCGACAAGGTTAGCTTCTCGGTCAAAGAGGGCGAATTTGTTGCGATTATTGGCGCGAGTGGTTCCGGTAAATCGACCTTGCTTCATATGATTGGCGGCGTCGATCGTCCGGACAAAAAGCAGGGCAGTATCGAAATCGCCGGCGAGGATATTTGCAAACTCAGCGATAATAAACTCGCGGTTTTTCGTCGCCAAAAAATCGGCATCATTTATCAGTTTTATAACCTCATTCCAGTTTTGAATGTAGTTGAGAATATTAGTTTACCGACCGACCTTGATAAAAAAGATGTCGACGAAAAATATCTCGCCGAACTTATTGATGCATTAGGCCTTAAAGGCCGGGAAACGCATTTGCCGAACCAGCTTTCCGGTGGCCAGCAGCAGCGCGTTGCAATTGGTCGCGCACTCTTCGGTCGCCCAAGTTTAATTCTCGCTGACGAGCCGACCGGTAACCTCGATTCCAAATCGAGTGCCGAAATCGTGAAACTCTTGAAGCTTGCAAATAAGAAATACAATCAAACAATCCTGCTCGTGACCCACGATCTTGAAATCGCCAAGCAGGCCGACCGCATCATTACTTTCGCCGATGGCAAAATTGTTTCCGACAAAGGGGCAAAGAAATAATGCGCATTCTAAATAAGCTCACTATCGCGAGCGTGAAGCGCAATAAAAAGCGCTCCATCGTTACGATGATCGGTGTGGCGCTCTCGACCGCTTTGATTTTTACGGTCATCGCGATTCCGACCAGCGCGATGAATACAGTTAAGAATTATCAGCTCAAAACCTACGGCGATTTCCACTATGCCTTTGAAAATATTCCGGGCGACAAGCTGTCGATTGTTGAGAATTTTCCGAACGTCGAAAGTTACTATTATTCCGAGCCGGTCGAATTCAGTAAGGACGATATCTTCCTCGATGGCAGTTCCGCGCCATACCCACAGTCGATGTATGAGCGCATTGATTCTTTGTCCGACGAGGATCGCGTAGCTGAGAAAAACTGGACGATTTACGTTCGTTTCAACAAGGCAAAACTCAAGTATCACGAGCGCTACGGAAAAGACATTAATTATGCGCTTGCGGACGAAGAAGTTTATCCGAATATTCGCGTGAACAGTTCGTTGCTTGCCTATGATGGCGACATTGATTATAATACGGCAACCGTCGTCGCGAGTATCGCGGTGCTATTTATTGGTACGCTCGTGATTGCGAGCATCTTCACGATTCGTAACTCGTTTAATATCTCTACGACTGAGCGCACGCGCGAGTTTGGCGTGCTGAGTTCGGTTGGTGCGACGCCGCGCCAGATTCGTCGCTCTGTGATTTTCGAAGCCTTCATCATTGGGCTCTTTGCAATTCCGGCCGGGCTTTTGCTTGGTACGATTGCGACGATTATTTTGCTCATCATTACTAACTCACTGCTCGGAATTACCGACGCGGCGCTTTCGTTCTTCGTGCCATGGTGGGCGGTGCTTGCCGATGCTGCGCTCGGCTTCATTATCGTCTGGCTCTCGTCTGCCTCCGCCGCAATTCGCGCCAGCCGTTTGTCGCCAATCGAAGCCATCCGTAGCAGCCAGGACATCAAGATTAAAAACAAGAAGCTCAAAACTAGCCGCTTCATTCAAAGCTACTTTGGCGTAGGTGGCGTAATTGCGAGCAAGAACCTCAAACGTAGTCGCCAGAAATATCGCACGACCGTCATTTCGATTGTCGTGAGCGTCGCGGTCTTTGTCGGTTTGTCGAGCTTCGTGATTGACGGCAACCGTATTATCGATATGTACTACCCAGACTTTGGTGCCGACTATACGGTGCAAAATGGCGACAAGGAACAATACCGCGACCTCGTCAGTCGCTTTGGCGTCGAGGATTTCGTTTACTATGAAGATGTTCGTGCGACGAACGGCGCGGCGATGTCGCTTTTATCGCGCGAATACTTCGAGAAGTTTGCGCGCTCCGTCGGCATAACGAGCGACTTTGATCGTGCTGTCATTATGAACGATATGCTTACCATTGATCATACGAATGGCGCGAAAACAATTAAGCGTACGACGGATTATGTTGCCGGCGATGATGCGACGGTTATTATGAATAAGCCGGACGATTCCGGCACGGATAGTATCGTGTTGAAGCTTGCGGCCGTGACGGACAAGAAACCGATGGGGACTTCGGAAATCTCCCGGGTCTCATTCTTCGCGTCGGAGGATTTTGTCAATCGTGATAAGCTATATCTCCAGGAAGATATTCTGCCGCTCTTCATGAACCCAGGTGACCGCGCCGACGATATTACCGATTATCTCAACGGTTTGCTTAAAGATAAATATTTTGAAATCGCAAATAGTGAAAGCGATGCTGATTTAGAGGCAATCACAAGTACCCGCACGATGATTGGCTTCGATATGAAGGCGCAACTCAAACAAATTAATAACATCATGTTATTGCTTGCAATCTTCATGTACGGCTTCATTGCGGTTGTTGCGCTCATTGGCGTCACGAACATCTTTAATACGATTTCGACTAACGTCATTCTGCGCGCAAAGGAATTCGCAATGCTTAAGTCTGTCGGTATGACCGACAAAGAATTCAATCGCATGGTGCAGCTCGAGAGCATTCTTTACACGCTCCGCGCGCTCCTGATTGGCCTACCAATCGGCATCATCATTTCCTACGGTACGCACTTCATGCTCACTCAGGGCGGCATTGGACTAAGCTATCAGATTCCGTTCATTCCAATCATCATCGCCATCGCCACGGTCGCGATTCTGATTTCGGTCATTATGAAATTCTCGGTCAAACAAGTTTCGCGTCAAAATATTATCGAAACGATTCGTCAAGATAATATCTAATTAAGCGCGGATTGAATCATATTGGCGTCAATTACGATGTTGGCGCCATTGTCGGCGACGCCGCTGAGCACGGAGCGCGCGACGATATTTTCGACAGTCTTTGAGACGATGCGACGCATTGGACGCGCACCGAGCTTCGGGTCGTAGCCACGCTCAACGAGCAGGGCCTTGGCCTCGTCATCGAGCGAAACGCTAATCTTGCGCGGCGCGAGCGTCTTATTCACGCCGGCAATAATAATATCGACAATGTTATAAAGCGCGTCTTTGGTGAGCGGCTGGAAGACACAGATTTCGTCGAAGCGGTTGAGGAATTCTGGTTTGAACTCGCCGGACGTGATGAGCTCGTTTGTGAGCTGTTCTTTAATCGTGGCCATGTCTTCGCCGGCATCGATATATTCGCGAATCTTGTTGGCGCCCGCGTTGCTCGTCGCGACCACAATCGTATCGCGGAAGCTAACTTCGCGGTTGTTGACGTCGCGCAAAATACCTTCGTCGAGCAACTGGAGTAAAGTCGTAAGCACGAGCGGATGCGCCTTCTCGATTTCATCAAGCAAGACGACGGAGAATGGATGCTTCATGACTTGCGCCGTGAGGCTGAGCGAGTTTTCGGCGCCATCAGCAATCAAACGCTGAACGTCGTCGGCGGAAACATATTCGTTCAAATCGATGCGTACGATTTCGCCTTCGCCCTTGAACCAAACTTCAGAAATCGCTTTGGCGAGCTCGGTTTTACCAACGCCGGTTGGACCAAGGAAGAGGAAGGTGCCGATTGGACGTTGCTCGTTGCGTACGCCGGCTGCGGCGCGGCGCAGAGCATCGCTGACGGCTTGAACGGCCGAATCTTGCCCGATCAAACGCTGATGAATAATCGATTCCATATTGAGTAATTTTTCTTTGTCCTCGTCGGTGTGCGAAGTCTGCATTTTGACGCCGGCGGTTTTTTCGACGGCCTGCTGGACGGAAGCATCGGTAATGAAGCGGCCTTGGACCGGGAAGGAAGCGGCGGTTTCAAGCAAGTTGATTGCGCGGCCCGGCATTACGAGATCATGCACGTAGCGTTCGGATAAACGGTAAGCTTCTTTGAGCGCCCAATGCGTATAGATGACGCCGTTCTGTGCTTCGAGCAGTGGCACGCGGTCTTGGAGAACCTTGTGCGTGTCGGCTTCGTTCGCTGGCTCAATCATGATTTTATTCAGCAAGTTCGTAAGCGTGCTCTTACGGGCGGAAATTTCGAGGAAGCGCTGCTCGTCGAGCGTGAGAATAATACGCAAACCACCAGCTTCAATGACCGGCATGAGGATACTCGAAATATCTACCGACCCCGGCTCGTCTTCCATGAAAACCTGGGCATTGTCGAGCCAGAGAATCACGTTCTTCGCATGATATGCCTCGTTCAAAATGCAGGTCATTAAATATTCGAGCTTGCTACGGTCGTCAGCGGCGCTGATGAGCGCGCTCGCATCGAGTTTGAAAACCTGGCGGAATTTGAGGCGGGAAGAAATCTTATTGTCAGCGTCCATAATTTCGCTCGCAAAATCGTTCACGATGGTGCCGCGACCACAACCTTCTGGACCAATCAGCGCGACGTTTTGGCGACCGCCCTTTGAGAAAATATCAATCATCTGCTGCGTCTGCTCGCGGTGCAGAGCAATCGACATGTCGCGTCCGATGCGCGCTTCGAAACGATTCGAAATATTTTGTGCATAGCGTTGCAAAAGCGGCGTGTAGCCAAACATTAAGTCGCGCGCGAAACCGCCGGTGTGGCGTTTTTGCTTCGTGCCTTTGACGAGGTCGTTGAGATAATTAAACCAAGTGAGACCGTCATAGATATCGTTAATGTCGAGCTTCATTGAGCTGAGGATTTGCTCTTGGTTTGGATGGCAGGCGATAATTGCCGCGGCAAGCACACCGCCAGAAATCACTTCTGAATTGGTCTTTTCGCGAATCTCAATCGCTTTGTCGTAGAACGGCGTCATGTCCTGCGGTGCGGTTTCCGTAATCGCTTCCATGAAGCGCGGCGTAATGCTGTAGCGCATCGCGAGGAAGTTGCCGCTGCGGGTTTTGATATACCATTTTGCGACTTGCTGCGGCGTCGGATGCTTGCCCATGTGAACGAGGCATTCGTTGCTGAGCAAATCGTCGATGCTGTCACTCTTGCCGGTCGGGACCATCTTGAGCTCATACTTGGTCCAGATCAACAGTTCGAGCGGGACGAAAGCGAAGCCAATGAGAACCCAGCCAAGTGCTTTATGGAAGAAAAGTAGCGCGCCGCCAAAACCGAGCAGGGCGAGCAAGGTCAGAACAAGTAGCGCCTTCACGAGCATCGAGTTCGCGACTTTGCCGACGCGCGCTTCGTTGGCGCGCATGCTGTTTGGATGATACTTTGCCATTAGAACGCCACCCCCATCGTACATAGAATAATGCCGGCGACCGGCGCGAGCGGAATGAGCGGCCAGACGATCGAAATTGCAAGGCCGATGACAACCATAAAGGCGAGGCTAACGATACCGCCAACAATCACGAATACGCGTACAATAAAGCCAATCACGCGCGAGAGCAGGCGATCGAAAAATGCAACTAGCGCGCCTTCGAGCCCGCCGGTGTCGCCGCGTTCGTTCGCGGAAATTTGGCGGAACGGCTGGAAGAGCGTTTTGAGCAGGAGCCCAATCGAAAAGAAGTCGGCCGTATTGCGCAGACGGTCGCGGAAGCCGAGAAAATAAATGCCCCAACCACGCGAATACCACCACTGCAAAAAGCTTACGGCTAACATAGTTTTATTATAGCATAGACCTTGATTTTTTAATCTGTTTATGCTAAACTAAACAGGTAAATCATGAAAACAAACAAGAGAAACCAACAATACCAGTATGCTGTCATTGCCGTGCTTGGCTTTGCGTTGTTTTTCATGGCGATTGGCTTCGCGGCCTATCTGCGTTTTACTTCCGATTTGAACGCTTCGGCACTTACGGCTGGTCTCACTCAGCGCGCCGGCTTTGATGCGAGCTCGTATCAGGAGAGCGATTCGTCGGTCGCCGCCCGCGCCAAGACGGTGCGCCTACATGAAATTGATTTCTCGATTCACCTGAACAAGGGCGAGCATTATGCTGCGATGATTAATATCGTGAATCCAGACAATGCTGACGCAGTTTTGAAAAAGCTTGAACTATCTGGTCTCGGCAATTATGCTGACATTATCGATTACCGCATCTCGCTTGACGGGGAAGACTACATTGGCACGACCGACGACATCAATCTCGCAGTTTTGCGCAATGGCACCGGTGATCGCAAACAGCTTTTCATTGAAGTTTCCTATCCGGCCGATGCTAAAATTAGCGGTCCGATTGATTTGGATTTGTTCGCTAAGCTTGAATTGGCAAAGTAAGAACGCGCTCCGCAAGGGGCGTATTTTTTATCGCATCGAAAAATACATTGAGCTTCGTCTGGAAAATGGCCAAGGTCACCGAGATGATCGGCGTGTTCGTGTGTGCAAATCGTTTTGTCGCCAGTAATATTATAAAGCCATCTATTTAAATAGCCAGCGAATTTTGGCTTTGAGATAATCGCGAATTTCAGTGAGGGTTAAGTCAACCTCGCCGCGATAATAATTGCGCACAATTGCGATTGCGCCGGTAGTCGTAAACAGCAATTCTGTTTCAGCCTTTTTGTCATAGATCCCGTTTTTATGCAACACCGCCAAGACACGCTGACTCATGCTGTTTTCGAGCTGAAGCAAAAAGTCTGTCGAGGCGTCACTTGAAAGCAACTCGCGAAAAATGCCGCCTTGTTTTTCGAAATATAAATACACTTCGTCAATATAGTTTTCAATCGCTTCGAGCGAGTCGAGGTCGTCATATTTGGCAAAAAGCTGGCGCTCAATTTCGCCCTGCAATTCCGCGCCGACCTGGTAGAGGTTGTCGTAATAATTATAAAAAGTACCGCGCGTGATTTCGGCGCGATCGGCAAGTTCCGTCACTGTAATGTTTGAAAGGGAACCACGCTCAGCCAAAAGCTCCGCAAACGCCTCTTGGATTTTGCGGCGATTTTTAGCGGTAGCACGAGTATAAGACGACTTATTCATCTTTTTATTATACCACAGATTGAACAATGTGTCAATGAATTGTCTAATTTTGAACAGAGTCTAAGCATTTTGTCCTTTTAGAACAGGGGTGGAATAGATATAATCTTCTAGTATGCGCAAAATTACGGATTTTATCGTTAATCACTGCTATATTATCTTTGCCGTATTTTTGGTGCTCACCGGTATTTGTGGCATTCTCGCGACCAAGGTCAAAATCAATAAAGATATTTATTCCTATATGCCCGCCGATTCTGAGACTTCGCTCGGCCTAAATATTATGAACGACGAGTTTGACTATAGTGCCACGAGCAGCTATGAGATGATGTTGACGGATGTCCCGGCCAATCAGAAAAATGCAATTAAAGAGCAAATTGAATCCGTCGATGGTGTAAAGTCTGTCGATTACAACGATTCGGATGAATACAATCGCGATCGCTATACGCGCTACAAAATTACCGTCGATGCGCCTGCCGATTCTGAAACTGCCGGCCGCGTCTATAATGAAATTCATAATAAGTATTCTGAAGAATACGAAATCGCCGAATCTGGCCAGGTCCACGATTATAACGGCACAGTCCTTCAAATCCACATCGCTTTGCTCGCCGTCGCTTTCGCGATGGTCATTCTCATCATTATGAGCGAATCCTGGGTTGAGCCATTCCTCTTCTTGTTTGCGATTTTGCTTGCCGTCGTGGTAAATAAAGGCACGAATATTATTTTCCCGAACGTCTCGCATATTACTGACGCGATTGCTGCAATTCTACAAATGGCACTGTCGATGGACTATGCAATCATGCTTTCGACGCGCTATCGTCAGGAAAAGGCGAAGGCTGACTGTCCGGACAAACAAACTGCGATGCGTCGCGCGATGCGTTATTCGTTTGGCGCTATTTCATCGAGCTCGGTCACGACTGTCGTTGGTCTAGCGGTTCTAGTTTTGATGAGCTTCACGATTGGGCGCGATATGGGTCTCGTGCTCAGTAAGGGTGTCATTCTGAGTCTCGTTTCAATCTTTACTTCACTTCCAGCCCTGCTTTTGCTTTTCGATAAAGCCATCGAAAAAACTGCCAAGAAAACCATCAATTTCAAGATGGATTGGTTTGGTCGCTGCGCCCATGGTTTCCGTCATTTTGCTTTGCCGGCCTTCCTTATTATTTTCGTCGGCGCCTTCATGCTGAAGGGTAGTACGACGATTGATTTTACTTCTTCGCAAAACAACAAAATCAAGGACGTCTTTGACGAGACGAACCAGATGGCGCTGGTTTATGACAAGAAAATGGACGAGAAGGTAACGGATATCTGCAAGAGGCTTGATGCGCGCGAAGAGACGACGCGCGTGCTTTGCTATGGCAACACGATTAACGAGCCAGAAAAGTACAACGAAATGGTGCCGAAGGTTAATGAGCTTGGCGACGAAAAGGTTGACACGGAAGATTATCTCGTTCGCGCACTTTACTATCATTATTATCGTGATATTAACGCTCATACAATTTCGCTCGATAGCTTCGTGAAGTTCCTTCAAAATGAAGTATTCCCAAGTGAGCGCTTTAAGGATGAAGTGGATAGTGCTACGGTTGCAAAAATCAATCAGTTCTCGTATTTTACGGACCAAGTAAAAGTTAAGCAGCCACGCACGAAAGCGGAGATTGCTAAGATTCTTGGCGTCGATGAGACGAAATTAGATGACGTGTTTGTGCTGTATCTTGCCGATCAGAATCCAACCGTCAAGCTTACGACTTATCAATTTGCGCGTTTTGTTTCTGATGAAATCTTGAACGATTCAAAGTATGGCTCGATGCTGACTAATGCGCAGAAATCTGATCTCGCGAAACTACTAGTTTTCAGTAATGGCAATATTACGAACGCGCCGAAAACTGCCGCCGAGTTGTCGAAATTGTTCGGCATTGACCAGGCGACGATTGAAAAGATTTTTGTTTACTATAGCTACGCAACAACCGAAACGCCGACTATTGGCGCGACGGTTGAGCAACTTGTGAACTTCGCACTCACGAACAAAAATGCGCTTAGTGCGCTTGGCATCAGTAAAGAGCAGGCGAACAAAATCCTCAGCGAAATTGCATCTACAAAAACTACGCTTACAATTAGAAAGCAGGAACTGTCTAGCCAGCTCGATGCCATTATTGCATCCTTGCCGGAAGAGACCGAAGCGGAGAAGGCGGGCAAGGCAAAAGTCATTGAGTTACGCGCCAAACTTCAAGAAAAAATTGCCCAGGCCGAAGCCGTTATTGATGCGAAGTACACTTACGTCGATGTTGCCGGTGCTGTAACTAAAATTGACGGCACGATTAGTAAGGCTGTCTCGGAGCTCAATAATCTCGATCTTAGTGAATATGATGCTTTGAGTAAAGAGGCGAAAGCGAAGATTGATGGCTACGCTAAGCAGGCTGCTACCGCTATCGAAAACGAGCGTCAGAAGATTAACCTTAGCGACAAACTCGCGAAGCTAAAAGATCTCTATAAGCTCTACCAGGCCGAAATGACTGCGAAAAATACGAAATTATCGCCACGCGCGCTCGTAGATTTTCTTGTTGCTCATGCTGGCGACGAAAAACTAAAATCCTCTTTGTCGCCGGAGATTTTGTCGCAGCTCAAACTTGCGCAATTTGTCATGCACAATCAAAATGTCGGCTATACCTATAGCGGTCTCGCACAGGCCTTCAGTCTCGATGCTAGTAAACTGAAACTTGTCTACGCACTATATGAATATCGCCACATTAATACACAGCCACGCATTTCGCTTTGGGATTTGATTAATTTTATCGACGAAAAAGTTTTGCCAAATCCGGAGTACGCTAATCGTCTCGGCGAAGAGGAGCAAACGAAACTTTCGACGCTCGCCGTTTTGATGCGCGCTGCCGCGGCGGGAGTGCAATATAATTACGAAGTGCTCTATCGTGCGATCCTGCCACTTGCTGGAAACTTCGATAAAAACAAACTCTTCCTCGCTTATCTCTATCACGGCTCGCTTTATGACTACGATGAAAAATGGACGCTCACGATTGAGGTCTTTGTGAATTTCTTAGTTGATAAAGTTTTGCCGGATTCACGCTTCGTTACTCGCATCGATGACGAAATGCGCCAAAAAATCATCGACGGTCGCAAGACGGTCATGGATGCCAAGGAAATGCTTGTTGGCCCGAAGCATTATCGCGCTCTGATCGAGTCGAATTTGCCAGCTGAGGGCGATGAGACTTTCGCCTTCATTAAGAGCGTCAAGGATGAGCTCGGTCCAAAGAACAAGGTTGACTATTATCTCCTCGGCGACTCCGCTATGGCCTATGAAATGTCGCAGACTTTCAGCGGTGAAATGGACTTTATTACAATCGTCACGATGCTCTCGATTTTCATTGTGGTCGTCTTCACCTTCAAGTCAATCTTTGTCTCAATGCTCCTTGTGCTCGTGATTCAGTGTGCGGTTTATATTGTGATGTCTTATCTTTCGCTCACTGGCTCTAGCATTTATTTCATCGCCCTAATTATTGTCCAGGCAATTTTGATGGGCGCCACGATTGATTATGCGATTTTGTTTACTTCCTACTACGTCGAGAACCGCGGTTACTTTAAGCTCGGCGTCAAAGACGCATTGATTCATACTTACAATAAATCGATTAGCGCAATTCTAACTTCGGCCTCGATTCTGATTATTGTCACTGCAATCGTTGGCAACTTTACCTCAGCAATTGCGGGCAAGATCTGTCAGTCGATTTCGCTCGGTACTTTCTGCGCGACGCTCATTATTCTAGTCTTGTTGCCGGCGCTTCTAGCTACGCTTGACCGCTGGATTATTAAGAAGCCAAAAGCCTAGTCTTAACTCTTGCATAATTTCGCGAACTCTGATATAATTAACGGGTATTCACGGATGGGTCAGTAGCTCAGCTGGTTAGAGCATCTGCCTCTTAAGCAGAGTGTCGTGGGTTCAAGTCCCACCTGACTCACCAATTCATGAAAAAAGAAGCCCCGCAGGGCTTATTTTTTGTGGTTCAAATTTCGTTTGGTTCGCCAGGTTTTGCTTTCTTGAATGGGCGACGTTTCGTCATAATACCTCTTTTCGGTTAGAGGTGCGCCTTAAGGGCGATATTATGCACAGTTCTTTTTATGCGCTTTGAGCTTCTTCATCGCCCAGTCGTAATGGGAGGAGAGAACACTCACGAAATATGAGCCGAGTACGGAGCCGCCAACCCAAGGATACATGCCTTTGGTGAATAGTTGTTCTTCGCTAAGGCTTTCGGCTAGTTTCATGACGTCTTTGTGGGATTTCTCAAACATCTTTCTAGCATCTTCGAGCGAA
>JAEEGL016198149.1_pt1 | contig 11327 bp, 8 predicted proteins | sample 9134231 | NCBI WGS metagenome assembly JAEEGL01 (sample SAMN16246548, study PRJNA631951) | gut metagenome | biome: gut microbiome; feature: rumen; material: fiber-attached | host: Bos | place: Iran: Karaj | collected 2018-10
AAGGCTGTCCAAGGCTCCCGTGGCGTGTACCAGCGACGAGTCGAGGCACATGTAGATCTTCTCGCTCTGCAGGTCCATGTTCTGATACTTCACGTGGCTGGAGCCGAAGAGGTGGGCCATGCCCGTACCCGCCTCGTAGATAAGCGAGTCGGTAGCCGAGAACTCCACGGGCGAGTCGATGCCGTTCTTCTTCTGGCGGTTCAGGCTGTCAAGGCGCAGCGAGTCGTCGATGACCTTGTTATACTTATAGATGGCCAGCTCCAGTGAGTCCATCGTCGTGGTGTCGCGCTTCAAGGCGGCAGCTGCCTTTCCCACAGGGAGCGTGAACGTCTCGTCAGCATCCATCCCGTCGGTTATCCCCTCTTGTAGGGAATTTTGCTTGTCCAATGCCACCCTCCGCAGGGAATCTTGCTTGTCCAATGCCGCCCTCCCTAGGGAATCTTGCTTGTCCAATGCCACCCTCCGCAGGGAATCTTGCACGTCAGATTCCACTCCTCTGTTAATGGCCGAATCAACAGCAGCCGACACCTGGGGCAGGGCACTGATAACCTTGCCTATGGAGTCGACTGCAGACGACACCTCAGGATGAGAAAGCAGCTCCGACAAGTTGGCATCGATCGTCTGACGTCCCGCCTCCGGCCCTTGAACTTCAACCTTCTCACGGCTTTTCGTCAGGCCGAGCGGACTGCACGCCCACATCAGAAACATGCCCACAAGGAGCAGCAAAAGAGAAGTTTTTTGCTTCACGGCTGCAAAATTACACCAAAAATATGGAATTACGCCATCTTTACCATTGTTTAACGTAATTCTGCACGCTATCTGATTCGGATAGTTATTCCCCTAAATCGTTTGCAGTTAAATAGCGTTAATTTTTTCTATTATTCGCGTTAAAAAATCGCTTAGTTACATAAAAATATGTATCTTTGCAAGATACAATAAACAAAAGCATAAGAAAATGCTGCACATGGGCAACAAATATCGCATTCTGTCTGCCTTTTTAGGTGTATGGAGCACCCTCCTGCTTCATACCCTCACTGTGCATGCTGTTGTGCTCTCTGACCCAGACTTCTATAATAAGTACGGGTACATATATATTATAAACGACGATGCCCCCGTACCCACCCTCACCGACGAGCAGTTCTTCGACCATGCTGCCAGTGTCACCTTCCCAGTGGGCGTGAGCCAGCTGCCGAAGAACGATGCACTTCTCAATGAGCTGCGCACCACCGTCATACCACAAATCAACGGCGACAGCCTACAGCTCGTCAGCATGATCATGCGCGGCGCAGCCTCACCAGAAGGCTCCATCGACCTGAACCGCCGACTGGGCAACGAGCGCGTAAAGGCTCTACTGCAGTTCTTCTCAGAGAACCTGCGCTTCCCGCTGGGCGACGACGTGCTCTCAGTGGGCACCGACATCGAGGACTACCGCTCGCTATGCCTCCTCATGCGGCGCGCCGACGACTCCGACTACACCACCGTGAAAGGCCTCTGCGACAGTTTCCTCGACAGCGACCTGCCCCGCCTGAAGCAGAGCCTCAAGGCCGAGCAGGGAGGACGCCTATGGCAGCGGCTGCTCACCACCTACTTCCCCCAGCTGCGCACCGCACGCTTCGTCATCGTGCTGCGCAAATTCACCCCGAAACCCGAAGAGCCAGTCACCGTTCCCGCAGTGCCCATAGAGCCCATAGCTTCCATAGCCCCTATAGCCTCTATAGATACGATAGCCTATATAGATACGATAGCTTCTATAGAGCCTATAGAGCCCACGGCCCCCGCAGAGCCTCTCGACACCATCCTCCGTCGCCGCGAGCTGCTCTCGGTGAAGACCAACCTGCTCTTCTATGCCGTATACATGCCCGGCTACGACCGCTGGTGCCCCATACCCAACGTGGCACTGGAGTACTATCCCAAGCGCGGACACTTCACCTTTGGCGCATCCTTCGACATGCCCTGGTGGCAGGACTACGACGCCCACAAGTACTTCCAGCTGCGCAACTACCAGCTGGAGACCCGCTACTACCTGCGCTCCAGTAGTGTGCCCGGCGGTTATCCCGCCGGGAAATCCCCCGCCTTCAGCGGCTTCTACCTCCAGGCATACGGCCACCTCGGACTCTTCGGCATCTGCTTCGACGCCAACCGTGGATGGGTGGGCGAGGGAGCCGGCGGCGGACTCGGACTGGGATACGTCACCCCCATCAGCCGCAACGGACACTGGAGGCTGGAGTTCGGACTGCAGGCAGGATTCTTCCGATGCAAGTACGACCCCTACAAGTATGAGAACCCCGTCAACCCAGCATACCACGACGACCTCTACTACTATAAATGGACGCAGAAGCCCGAGCTCTTCAAGAAGCGCCAGTACCGCTGGAACTGGCTGGGACCTACACGCATAGGCATCACTCTCACCTACGACCTGCTATACCGCCGCATACAGAAACGTGGCGCAAGCTTTAAGAGCACAGAGAAACAGACCCTCCCCCAGCCCCTCCCTGTGAGGGAGGGGAGTAGATACACTAACACCCAGAAATAGTCATCAAGATGTTAAAGGCAGTACATAGCATAATACACTATATACTCCCCTCCCTCGTAGGGAGGGGCTGGGGGGTGGGGCTGTTTTTATTGGCCTCCTGCTCCCCCGAGCCGCCACTCCATCTCTATGACGCAGAGGATTTCATCATCGAACCGCCCATCATCGACCTCAACCTGGAGGTGTACTGGGACTACGAGACGGCCTTGGGAATAGACTACGACTGGCAGACGGAGTGGTACTACGGATGGGACGAGGAAGACAAACGACTATGGGGAGAACTGGGATACTCAGAACCCAAAAGGTTCAACCTGAGACGATACTACACGGGAGAAGTACCCGACGCGCCACATACAGGTGTCATCGCCAAAAATGGCATAGAAGGGAACCATTTCAGAGACTCTTACGACTGGGGATTCTGGGACATACTCGTATGGAACGATATTGTCACACTCGACGGAATACAGAGCCTCGTCTTCGACGAACAGTCATCGCTCGACAGCGTCACAGCATACACCAACCCGTCGATGCATCCGTCACGATACAACGCGCCGAAATACACAAGGGCCTTCTACGCTCCAGAACCGCTCTTCACCGCATACGAGGAGGACATTGACGTGAACAAGAACAAAGAAGGATTCACCTTCGACCCTGAACTCAACATTTGGACAAGGACGCTCACCATGATGCTCAGGCCCATCACATACATATACCTCACGCAGGTCATACTGCACAACAACCACGGACGAATCTCAGCCGTCGACGGATCATCGAACCTCTCGGGAATGGCACGAACAACGACACTCAACAACGGACGAGCAGGCGACGATGCCATCTCCGTCTACTACGGAGTGAGAATGAAGAAAAACCACCCGCTGGTGCCCTACAAGACACGAAACGAAGAGGTGCCAGACACAGTGGAGCTGGTAGACATCATAGGAGGACGACTCATGACCTTCGGAATACCAGGACACCAGGCTAACAGCATCAGCAGGGCTGACGAGGTGACCGACACCTACCAGCACTACATGGACGTCAACATGCAGTTCAACAACGGAATAGACAGCACCTTCGTCTTCAACGTCACAGACCAGGTGAGACGAAGATACAAGGGAGGCGTCATCACCGTCGAACTCAACATGGACACCATACCCACACCCTCACGACGAGGAGGCTCCGGCTTCAATGCCGTAGTACTGGAACCCGACAGCATCACGCACGTCATAGAAATGTAGGATAATTAATATCGAACCGTAGGGGCAGACCCCGTGCCAGCCCGCAAATCGAAAATCCGTAAATCGAAAATATAACAGATGAAGTACCCGATAGGAATACAGAGCTTTGAGAAGATTCGGCAGGACGGCTTCGTCTATGTCGATAAGACCGACTTGATCTACAAGTTGGCTCAAGGCAGCGTGTATTTCCTTGCCCGCCCGCGCCGCTTCGGAAAGAGCCTGCTCGTAAGCACGCTTAAAGCCTACTTCGAGGGTTGTCGCGACCTGTTCGAGGGCCTGAAGATGGCAGAGCTGGAGCAGAACTGGACGAAGTACCCCGTCGTGAGCTTCGACTTCAACCTGGTGAACAAACAGCGGGCAGAGGGCCTTCACGACTATATCATCGGGGTCATAGCGAAGCTCGAAGACCTTCATGGCATCGTTCCGGCTATGGACTATAAGGACGGACGGGCCATTCCGACTCCTGACGTGGCACGACGCTTCGACACACTCATTGCCGGGCTGCATCAGAAGACAAGTCAGCGCGTGGTGGTGCTCATCGACGAGTACGACAAGCCACTGCTTGACCTTGTCGAGACTGGCAATCCAGGCGACGAGCAACAGCTCATCGACAACCGCGAGCTGCTCAAGGGATTCTTCTCTACCTTCAAGGCCGCCGACCAGCACCTGCGCTTCGTTCTCCTCACAGGCATCACCAAGTTCTCGCAGATGTCGATGTTCAGCGGCTTCAACCAGCCCGACGACATATCAATAGACAACCGCTACGACACGCTGCTGGGCATCACCGAGAAGGAGTTGCATACTGTCTTTGCAGAAGGCATCACCAAACTGGCAGAAATGCTGGGAACGGACGAGGAAGAGACAAAGGAACTGCTGAAGCGACGCTACGACGGATACCACTTCAGCAAGCGCATGATTGACGTCTACAACCCCTTCAGCATCCTCAACACCTTTGCCAAGCTCGACATGAAGGACTACTGGTTCGCCTCCGGCACACCGTCGTACATGGTACGACTGCTGTCAAAGAGCCAGGAGGAGGTGATGACCTACACAGGCCGCTACTACCCGGAGCAGATGTTCGTGGACTATAAGGCCGACACGGAGATGCCACTCCCAATGTTCTTCCAGAGCGGATACCTCACCATCAAGGCCGTGAACAGGGAATTCAACACCTATCTGCTCGACTATCCGAACAACGAGGTGAAACAGGGCATGATTACGCTCCTGGCCAACCAATATCTGAAGTCAAAGGAAGAGGCTCCCTCATGGGTGAGTCAGTTAGTATGTGCGCTGGAGAATGGAGACCTCGACCTGGTGCGACGCCTCTTCACCAGCTTCCTCGCAGAGACACCATACTCCATGCGACCGAAGAAGGACCAGAAGGACCGCGAACTGTACTTCCACTATACGTTCTACCTGCTGCTGCGCCTCATCTCCTGCTATACCGTCTACACGGAGAAGCAACTCTCCGAAGGGCGCGCCGACTGCATCATAGAGACACCACAATATATATATATCTTCGAGTTCAAGCTCGACGGAACAGCAGCAGAGGCACTCCAGCAAATCAATGATCGAGGCTACGCCCGTGCCTACGAGGCCGACAGCCGACCAACATATAAAATAGGAGCCTCGTTCTCCAGCAAGACAGGCACCATAGAAGAATGGAAGATTGAAGATTTTAAAACACGAATTGCCACGAATAAGATAAATGACGAAATGACCATACGGAACGATGGAACATAAACCGACCATCTGAAACCGGACTCTCAAACAAAAAATAAATGAACAAATTCTTTTAATTAATCTTTTTATTAACTTTTCAAAACAAACCAATTATGAAAACAAAGTATTTTATCTTCGCAGCCATCGCAGCCGTAGGGCTCGCAAGCTGCACGAACGATGAGTTCTTGGGCGACCAGGGCCCCAACGTCGTCGAAGAGACAACCGTCGACGATGGCATCCGCTTCGGATTCGAGCTGCCGAACATGACACGTGCCGACATCTATGGTCCTGCCGCAGCAGACCTGCTCAGCAACCGTTTTTATGTAACGGGTACGAAAGGTAAGGAAAAAGCAACCTATCCTACTGACAGTCTTGTCTTTGACAACTACTTGGTAATGTACGAAGCTAACACAGCTGGCACCACAGCATCGAACACGGCTAACTGGGAGTATGTAGGTTTGGCACCGGAAATCACTGCCGCCGTTACAGCTGCCACAGGCACGGGTGTTTGCAAAGACAGTCTGAAACTGTCGGGTGAGAAAGTGACCACCCAGGCGATCAAGTACTGGGACTACACCCATACACAGTATGACTTTCTCGCTTTCTCAACGGGTAAATACAAGGCCGTCGCCAAAACAGCAGTCGCCTCTCTTGAGGCTAATGAAATTGGTGTGACAGCTATGAAGTACGGTGATGATCTTGTTAGTGGTGCCACTGCTTACACCTTCTACCTTCCCTCTGTTCAAGCTCTTAAAAATGCTTATATCACAGATATCACAGAGGTGGAGCGGGCAAACTTTGGCAAAGAGGTCACGCTGAAGTTCAAGAACCTCGGTTCTAAGGTGCGCGTCGCTCTCTATGAGACCGTTCCTGGATATTCCATATTGGCTTCAAGCGTGAAGTTCTATACGGTAGATGGAACAACTGATTTCACAGGTGCAAAGGGCGCTCCTGCAGCCTTGATTAGTGCTAACACAAGTAGTTTTGCCTCCGCAGGTACACTTGCGGTCTCATTCCCCAATATTGGTACAAACAATCATGGCAATGACAACTATGACAAAGCTGCTACAGATGTGACTGCCTCTGCTGGAGCCACTTCAAAGACATTTGGTGAGCTTGACAATAAAGCAACCGCAGAAGGAACGGAGGCTGCCGGTTCTTTATATCTGGGTCGCTCACTTCCTACAGCAACATTTGCCGGCTCGTCAGCTGCGGATTATTATGAGACCGTATTCCCCGTTACCACGAGCTATCCTCTTACGCTCCGCGTAGACTACCAGCTTGTCGCCACCGACGGCTCTGGTGAGACCATTGATGTCTATGGTGCCAAGGCTGTGGTGCCTGCCACTTACACTAAGTGGCAGCCTAACTACGCTTACACCTACATCTTTAAGATTTCTGACAATACTAATGGTTGGACTACACCTACAGTTACTGATCAGCTTCCAGGATTGTTCCCCATCACCTTCGATGCTGTCGTGGCTGAGGCTACGGATGCAAGCGGCAAGCAGACTACCATCACTACGGTGGCAACTCCTACCATCACCACCTATCAGCAGAACCACAATGCTGCAAGTGACAAAAAGCCAACGACTGACGAGTACTCAAAGGCTACTGAGAAGAATATCTATGTGCAGGTGATGGACAACAGCACAACAACTCCTACGCTTAAGGATGACCTTAATGAAGCAGTTGATGCAGGAAAAACTCCTGAAGGAACAGCCAAGTCGTTGCTCTACTTGCTAAACGATAATAACGCTACAGAGGCAATTGTGATGGATGCTCTGGAGAAGCGTACTGAAACCTATAATGGCGCTGCTGCCTCCATAACAGGACGTAACGATCTCGGTCTTACCAAGCAGACTATCAACAACGCGGTGACTTCTATTGTGAATGGTGTTGATGACAATCCCATTACTATTACTGCCGGTCAGGCTGCAATGATTACTATCACTGGCGATAATGCTCTTGCAGCAGGCACATACGCATACGTCTACGACTACACGACAGTTACGTCACCTGCCACTGCTAGAGCAGAAATCCAAGTGTATCAACCCATTGTACCAGGAGGATCGTATGTTGAGAGTGCCTCATCTACCAAAACCTTCTATACTGTTACAACTGCTCAGTTGAATGTCATTCCAGCAGAGACTAGTGCTGTCGATCTAACTGCCGCAGGTGCCACTGACTACCTCTATTTCTCCAAGACAACCAATGGCACTGGCACGACAACTTATTCCTATATCAGTGTAGAAGGCAAGGAGACCCTTCCTCTTGGAGTAGTTAAAATTGCTAAGACTGCTGTAGGTACTGCCGGCGGCAGTACTGTCCCTGCGGAGAACACTTTCTATTTCGACAAGTATTTCTCCAACGATGGCAAGTACGCTGTGAAGGTCATTAAGATTACTAATTAATCCTGTAGTGGGTAACGCCTCCGAGCGTTACATCCCGCTACTGACTGCAACGCTTTGAAGCGTTGCCTACTAAAAGCTCGTCGGGGTTCGACTCCCCGGCGGGCTACAAGAAGAAAGGTGAATTTGAAATACGAAAAAAAGCTGATGAATACAAGGACTATAAACCCTGTACAGTTGCACCTCTTAGAAATGTTTAGCTACTGTGGTAGCGAGCAGACGGTTTCTGAGATGAAAGACGTGCTGGCAGACTTCTATGCCAAGAAAGTACAGAAGGAAGCCGATCGTCTCTGGGATGAGGGAACACTTAACGGTGAGGCCATAGAGCGAATCCTTCAAGAGCATTGGCGGACGCCATACAGAGAATAGAATGAGAAGAATAGTCATTGATACAAACTGCCTGTTGGCCATTCTCCCGACAAGGAGTCCCTACCATAGTGTTTGGACGGAGTTCCTTGCAAACAAGTTGGAGATATGTGTGTCTAATGAGGTCCTCATGGAATATGAAGAGATTCTCTCAGAGAAGACATCTCCATCCTTTGCCGACTCCAGTTCGAGCGCGACTCCCCGGCGGGCTACAAGAAGAAAAAGAAACAGTTACATTAAAATAAAGAAAGAGTATGGAAGACTGGTGGATGAGCCTCCCCGTTGAGGTAAGGAAGGCATTGGTACAGAAAAGGATGGAAGCATCTAAAAGGATGCAGGGTAGCATCACGTGTGAGAAGTATGGAGTTTACATGAGGCCATGAGATACCTGCTTGATACATGCATCTCCCCCCAAGGGAGAGGGAAGGGAAAGAAGAAAGAAAGGAAATATGAGAGTAATATCTTTTACCATAATAAGGGATTTCATTGCAAAACATCCAGATGCAGAAGTGGCTTTGCGTAATTGGTACAAAAAAACGCTAAAGGCAGAATGGAAGAACTTTGCAGATATCAAAGCTACGTTCAATTCGGCAGATTATGTCGGGAATGACCGCTATGTGTTTGACATAAAAGGTAATGACTATCGCATCGTTGCAGTTGTGATTTTCATATTCGGGAAAGTCTATATGAGATTTGTTGGAACACATGAAGAATATGACAGAATAAAGGATATTAAAAATATATAGAGCTATGGCACGGATAAAAGACGAGAAACAATACAGGGCAGCACTCAACCGCATTGACGATCTGCTGAAAGTATGCAGCAATGAAACCCCTGCGACTGACAAGAACATGTTGGAGCTGGATATGATTTCCGACCTGGTGGCAGACTATGAGGAGGAGCACTATCCTATCCCTGAACTGTCGCTGATGGAAAGCATCCAGTTGCGAATGTATGAAATGGGACTGACGAAGAAGGCGTTGGCAGCAATGTTGGGACTCAGTATCGCCAGCCTGAACAAAATCATCACAGGCAAAGGCGAGCCTTCGCTCAAGACAGGACGCGAGATCAGCCGGAAGCTGAACATTGACCCCGCCATCGTCTTAGGAGTGTGAAACGTCCGCTCGGACAAGCAACAACAAGCCCGTGCGGGGTTCTTGCTTCTCTCCGATACGCAAGCGAACAAGTTCGAGCGCGACTCCCCGGCGGGCTACAAAAAGAAAAAGCCCCCTCCGGCTTCCCCGAAGGGGAGGGAAAGGGAAAGAAAGGAAGAACTTTTTTTTGAACACAAATTACCATTAATGACCCACGAATTATCCATAAATAAAAATTCATGACAAATTCATGAGCAATTACATGGAAATTCGTGTAAAAAGAAAAATATAAAAGAAGAATAATGTACGCACACGCGAGACAGACGAACAGAGGATGAAGTACCCGATAGGCATACAGAGCTTTGAGAAGATTCGCGAAGGCGGATTCGTCTACGTAGACAAGACGGCTCTTGTCTACAAGATGACTCATGAATACAGCTACGTGTTCCTGAGCCGTCCCCGCCGTTTTGGTAAGTCGCTGCTGACAAGCACCCTGGAAGCTTACTTCGAGGGACGCAAGGAGCTGTTCGCAGGGCTGAAGATGGCGGACCTGGAAAAGGATTGGACGAAGTACCCTGTGTTCCATCTGGACCTGAATGTGAATAAATATGAGACGCCTGAGAGCCTGGTGGAAATACTGGAGAAATTCCTCGTCTCGCTGGAAAAGAGATATGGCACGGACGCCACAGAGAAGTCTCTCGCCCTGCGCTTCTACGGTCTGATACAGCGTGCCGCAGAGAAGGAAGGCCTTCCTGTTGTCATCCTGGTGGATGAATATGACAAGCCCATGCTCAACGCCATTGACAACCCTCAGTTGCAGGAGGCATTCCGTGGCGAGCTGAAGGCTTTCTATTCCGTGCTGAAATCGCAGGACCGCTACATCAAATGGGCCTTCCTGACCGGCGTGACCAAGTTTGGCAAGATCAGCGTCTTCAGCGATCTTAACCATCTCTTCGACATCTCCATGAGCGAGGACTTCGGTGCGCTGTGCGGCTTCACCGAACAGGAGATACACGACTGCCTTGGCGAGGAGGTGGCGGCATTGGCACAGAAGAGCGACATCACCACCGAAGAGGCCTACAACCGGTTGCGTGAGAACTACGACGGCTATCACTTCAACCGTTTCCAAGCCAAAGGCATTTACAACCCCTTCAGTCTGCTGTACACATTAAAGAACCAGTCATTCGGCGACTACTGGTTTGAGACGGGCACGCCCACCTATTTAGTCACCCTGCTGCAGAACTACAACTACAGGATAGACGAACTGACGCAGGAACAGGTGACGGAGGATGTGCTCAACAGCATCGATCCGTCGTCGCAAAACCCCATACCGGTGATCTACCAGAGCGGTTACCTGACCATCAGCGGCTACGACGAGGAGTTTGAACTCTACAGTCTGGGCTTCCCCAACAGGGAGGTAGAACGCGGTTTCACCCGCTTCCTCATCCCCTACTACACGCCCATGACCGACAACCACGGACCGGCCACCATCGCCCAGCTGGCTCGCGACATACGCAATGGCAACGCAGAGACGTTCATGCAGCGCCTGCAGGCCGTCTTTGCCGACACCGACTACCGCATCGTGGGCAATCGCGAGCTCTACTTCCAAAATGCCGTCGCCGTCATCTTCAAGATGCTGGGCTTCAACATCCAGACTGAGCGGCCTGCCAACGGAGGACGCATGGACATGATACTACAGACAGCCTCATACATATATATCATAGAATTCAAGATTGACAAGTCGGCCGAAGAAGCCCTCCTGCAGATCAAGGAGAAAGGTTACTACCTGCCCTTCACGACCGACTCGCGCCCCACGGTGCTCATAGGAGTGAACTTCTCCTCGGAGACAAGGGGCATCAGTGAGTGGAAGATTTCACGGAATAACATATAACCATTACAAAACATTATTAACATAAAACTATTACAATTATGAAAAAGTATTTTCTTTTCGCAATGGCCCTCGCAGCG
>JAEEGL017118465.1_pt1 | contig 11327 bp, 9 predicted proteins | sample 9134231 | NCBI WGS metagenome assembly JAEEGL01 (sample SAMN16246548, study PRJNA631951) | gut metagenome | biome: gut microbiome; feature: rumen; material: fiber-attached | host: Bos | place: Iran: Karaj | collected 2018-10
CTCTCCGGCAAGTCCTTTATCCCGATCCTGATCGGTACGGGCTGCGGCATCCCCGGCGTTATGGCCTCACGAACGATTGAAAATGAGCGCGACCGCCGTATGACGATCATGACGACCACCTTCATCCCCTGCGGCGCGAAGGTTCCGTTCATCGGCATGGTTGCCGGCGCGATCTTCGGCGGATCCGCCTGGGTTGCGACCTCTGCTTATTTCCTCGGCATGGCTGCCATCATCTGCTCCGGTATCATCTTAAAGAAGACCAGGATGTTCGCGGGCGAGCCTGCTCCGTTCGTCATGGAGCTGCCTGCTTACCACTGGCCGACCCTCGGAAATGTGCTCCGCAGCATGTGGGAGCGCGGCTGGTCCTTCATCAAGAAGGCCGGAACGATCATCCTGCTTTCCACCATCGTGATCTGGTTCCTGTCCAGATTCGGCTGGAATGACGCCGGATTCGGAATGCTGGAGGAAGATGAGATCGGCATGAGCATCCTGGCACGTGTCGGCAATGCGATCGCCTGGATCTTCGCGCCTCTCGGCTGGGGAACCTGGCAGGCTGCCGTGGCTTCGATCACCGGCCTGGTTGCGAAGGAGAACATCGTCGGTACGATGGGTGTCCTGTATCATTCCGATGAGACCTCTGTCTATGCGCAGCTGGCGCAGGCATTCACTCCGATTGCCGGCTACAGCTTCCTGGCGTTCAACCTGCTGTGCGCACCTTGCTTCGCGGCTATCGGCGCGATCAAGCGTGAGATGAACAGCCGCAAGTGGACGTGGTTCGCGATCGGCTATCAGTGCGGACTGGCTTATCTGGTCGCCCTGGTGATCTACCAGGTGGGCGGACTCTTCACGGGCAACGTGAACGTGATCGGCCTGATCGTGGCACTGGCTGTGATCGCTGCATTCATCTACCTGCTTTTCCGCCCTTACAAAGAGGCGACAAAGCTGACTGTAAAAGCGTAAGAAAAACCTGAAGGAAAGGAAGTGATCTTGCATGATGACCTGGTTTGCTGCAAATGCGGGAACGATTCTGACATTGCTCGTGCTGGCGCTCATCGTGGGCCTGATCATCCGGGGAATGATCCGGGATAAAAAGGCCGGGAGGTCTTCCTGCGGAAATAACTGTGCGCACTGTGCCGCGGCGGGAACCTGCCACGGCGGCAGAAAAGAGAATAGTACAAAATGACAGACAGGGCGGCCCTGAGGGCCGCCCTGTCTTGCGTTATGGGCTCAGGGAGGAAGATCGTGGAGGGCTGGCTGAGCCCTGAGCATCCCCCGGGCCGCGAAGGGCCTTCGGGGGATTCCCCAGCATTCACCCCACAAAAAAACCGGATGCGTTACCGCATCCGGTCCGCCTGCTTCGGCAGGAATCTCAAGGATGATAGACAGGGAATGTGAGCGTGGCCTTGAACAGGTCGCCGTCCAGATCCAGCCGGAAGTCCGCTCCCTGGAGCTTGGCCAGGCTCTCTGCGATGGATAGGCCGAGACCGCTTCCCTCGGTGCTTCTGGACTGGTCACCACGGACGAAGCGCTCCATGAGTTCCTCGGGCGAGATGTTCAGCTGCGTTGCCGAGATGTTCTTGATCGAGAGCGAGACCTGACCGTCCGCTTCGTCGACATCCACATAGACCCGGGTCCCTTCGAGAGCATATTTGCCCGCGTTGGAGAGAAGGTTCTCGATGATGCGGAAGGTGCGCCTTCCGTCGGCAAAGATGTAGACCGGGTGATCCGGCAGGGAAGTGATCATGGAAAGATGCCGCTGCGCGAAACGGTCTTCGTACTCTGCGCAGGACTGCCGGATCAGCTCAATGTAGTTGAGCCGCTCGCACTGAAGGGTGATGGCCCCGGAGGATGCCTTGGAAGCTTCGACCAGGTCCTCGATCAGGTTCTTCAGCCGCCAGGACTTGTTGTTAAGGATCTCGAGGTAGCCGTTGGCCTTCTCGTTGTCCAGGTCCATCCTCTTCAAGAGGTCGACGTAGTTGATGATCGAGGTCAGAGGCGTCTTGATGTCATGAGAGACATTGGTGATCAGGGCGGTCTTGAGCCGCTCGCTCTTCACCTGCTCAGCAACTGCATTTTCCAGGCCCTGGCCGATGTTGTTGATGTAACCGCCCAGCGTGCGCGCCGGAACGGAGCGCAGCGTCTCGGGAACCTTGTGGTCAAAGGAGCCGTCCTGGATCTGTTCGGTCTCCTGGATGATGATGTTTAAATCCGCGCAGGTGCGCAGAATCCTGTGCGCGAGCAGCAGGAAGAGGACGATGTAGAGCAGGATGCCGAGAATCAGGTAGAAGCCCTCCATATGCACGCCTGCGAGGTAGAGAAGACCGAGCGCGAGGAAACCTCCCACAAAGAAGAGCAGCAGGAGGATACCGGCCTGCATGGTGATGCTGCGGTTCTCAAAGAACCGGCGGATCCAGTGCATGAGCTTCTTGCCGCCCCGGACGACAAAGAGACCGGAGAACAGGGTGCCCGCCTTGTATCTTCGCACGAGGCTGAAGAAGTACGGCACAAAGAACAGATAGCTCAGCGTAAACTGCAGGAAGAAGTAAACCAGGTCCCGGTTCTCTGTCACAAGCCTCATCAGATATGCGTCCCAGAGGTAACCGAGAAGGAAATACCTGAGGAGCAGATAGACGAGGATACAGCCGAGCAGGGCAACCTCCGCAGGGACGCGGTCGAAGCCGCGCAGATCGACCTGGCTTCGCTTGATGCGGCGGATCGCCGCGGGGTCGGTCTCACCCTCGGGCAGCCGGTATCCGGCCGAGTAACCGCAGAGGAAGAGGGCAAAGCCCAGAAATACGAGCGTGCAGATCAGGCCGACCGCGGAGCTGGTTCTGCCGCTCTGGTAGAGGCTCCGGGCTCTGGCAAAGAGGTGATAGCCGTCGGAGAAATCATCGACGCTTCCGTCAAAATTGCCGGAGCTGAGCGCATAGAGAGTCTTCAAGCCCTCGCTCTCCAGAAGATAGCTGCGCACAGAGGGTGTGAGAAAACCGTAGTTATCAAGATTCGTGTTGTAGATACCGGAATTGTAGATGATAAAATACGGTGCGCCTTCGTTGACCATCTTCTTGATCTGCGTCACCGGGTCGTTGCCGGCCGCGGAGCAGAGCTTCTGAAGCTGAGGCGAGATATAGTCGGCCGAGGGAGCGATGCCCTCCACGTAGTAGAGGAAGGACGTTCTCCCGCCGTTTAATTTGCGGTTGTAAAACTCCACCTGGGCCTGTTCGGTGTCGGTGGGGAAGGCGCGGAAATCCGAGCCACGGATCGCGCGGCCGTTGATGCCGGAGAACGAGGCGTCCGGCTCATAGCCCTGGTTGCGCAGAGCCGTGTAAGCGGACACCCGCTCGACGTATTTGTAGAAATGCTGCTCGAAATCCGAGGTCTGTTCGTAGGAGGTGCAGGCACTTCCGTCAACGGAATAATTGTCCGTAAAGGAACGGACCATCATCATGCCGCCCGCCACGGAAAGGCAGGCTAAGAAGAGCAGCAGGTGCACCAGGATTCTTCGAAACTGATAAAAGTTCATGGGACTGCTCCGTGACGGCTCAGAGCCGTTCAATCTTATAGCCGATGCCCCAGGCGACCTTCAGGTACCGGGGGTTCTTCGGGTCAATCTCGATCTTCTCGCGGATGTGGCGGATATGGACCGCGACGATGTTGTCAACGCCGAAGGAAGGCTCCTGCCAGATCGCCTCGTAGATCTCCGAGATGGAGAAGACGCGGCCCTTGTTCTTGACCAGGAAGCAGAGCATGTTGTACTCGATGGGCGTGAGGCGCACAGGCTCCCCGTCCACGGTGACTTCCTTGGTGTCGTCATTGACCACCAGGCCGCCGGTCGAGTAGATGTTGTCGGCCGCGGGAAGGCTCCCGAGCACCGTGTAGCGGCGCAGCGCGGACTTGGTGCGGGCGATCAGCTCCAGGGGATTGAAGGGCTTGGTGATGTAATCGTCCGCCCCGATGTTTAAGCCCAGGACCTTGTCGGAATCCTCGGACTTCGCCGTGAGGAAGATGATGGGCAGCGCCTGGTTCTTCTCGCGAAGCTTCATCACCGCGTGGATGCCGTCCATCTCGGGCATCATGATGTCCATCAGGGCGAGGTGGATCTCGGTATTGCCGATGATCTCCAGGGCTTCCTTCCCGTTATATGCTTTATAGATCTCATAGCCTTCCTGGCTTAAATAAATTTCAATCGCGTCGACGATGTCTCTGTCATCGTCGCATACAAGAATACGGTACATGTTGCGCACCTCCGTAATGACATATTTTTTTCATTCTGATATCATAGTAAAGCGCGCCCAGAGGCAAATCAAGAAAAAATTTCATTAAGATTCCTTATAGGGGCGAACAAGGTGCGTTCAGGCAGAAAGGGTTGACGCGGCAAGCTCTGAGATGCTATCATTCCTTCTTGTAGGAACACATGGCCTGAGGCTGCAGGGCAGCCTTCAGACAACTACGGATGCATTATGGGGATCCGTGCGATACGGAGGGAATGAGATGTTTAAAATCCTGAAGAAAGAATATCTTGCCAACCGCATCTGGCTGATGGACATTGAGGCGCCGCGCGTGGCGAAGCACTGTCTGCCCGGCCAGTTTGTGATCGTCAAGATGGATGAGGTGGGCGAGAGGGTTCCTCTGACCATCTGTGATTACGACAGAGAGAAGGGGACCATCACCATTGTGTTTCAGACGGTCGGCGCTTCGACGGAGCGGATGGCGGCATATGAAGTGGGGGAGAGCTTCCGCGATTTTGTAGGTCCGCTGGGACGGCCTTCCGACCTGATGACCGAGCCTCTGGAGGAAGTGGCGAAGAAGAAGATCCTGTTTATCTGCGGCGGTGTCGGAACCGCGCCGGTGTATCCGCAGGTGAAGTGGCTGAAGGAGCGGGGAATCGCGGCGGACGTGATCATCGGCGCCAGAAGCCATGACCTCATCATCCTCGAGAAGGAGATGGAGGCGGTCGCGGATACGCTCTATATCGCGACGGATGACGGCTCCTACGGATTCAAGGGCAACACGACGGATATGCTCAACGAACTGGTGCTCAACCGCGGCATCTCTTATGACCATGTGGTCGCGATCGGCCCGATGATCATGATGAAGTTTGTCTGTCTGGCCACGAAGAAGCTCGGCATCCCGACGGTGGTGTCGATGAACCCGATCATGGTGGACGGCACGGGCATGTGCGGCGCCTGCCGGCTGACGGTCGGCGGAGAGGTCAAGTTCGCCTGCGTGGACGGGCCGGAGTTTGACGGGCACCTGATTGATTTTGACGGGGCGATGAAACGGCAGCAGATGTACAAGACCCTGGAGGGCCAGGCTCTGCTGAAGTACCGGGAAGGGCTGACCCACACGGGCGGCGGCCGCGGATGCGGAGGTGACAGATGATGGCTGCAGATATGTTCAAGAGAGTTCCGGTCAGAGAGCAGGATCCTCAGGTGCGCGCGCACAATTTTGAGGAGGTCTGCTTAGGATACAATCAGCAGGAGGCCATGGAAGAGGCAAGCCGCTGCTTAAACTGCAAGAATGCCAGATGTATGACCGGCTGCCCGGTCAGCATCGATATCCCTGCGTTTATCGCGCAGGTGAAGGAAGGCGAGATCGCCGAGGCTTACCAGATTATCTCCAAATATTCCTCGCTGCCGGCGGTCTGCGGGCGCGTATGTCCCCAGGAGTCGCAGTGCGAGGCGAAGTGCGTGCGCGGCATGAAGGGTGATCCGGTCTCGATCGGCAAGCTGGAGCGCTTTGTCGCGGACTGGGCGAGAGAGAACGGTGTGAAGCCGCAGAAGCCGGAGACCTGCAACGGACGGAAGGTCGCGGTGATCGGGTCCGGCCCCGCGGGACTGACCTGTGCCGGCGATCTGGCGAAGAGAGGCTACGACGTGACCATCTTCGAGGCCCTGCACGACGCGGGCGGCGTCCTGTCCTACGGCATTCCGGAGTTTCGTCTGCCGAAGAGCACCGTGGTCGCTTCCGAGGTGAACAACGTCAAGGAGCTCGGCGTGAAGATCGAGACCAACGTCGTGATCGGCAAGGCAACGACCATCGACGAGTTGATGGAGGAAGAGGGATTTGACGCGGTCTTTATCGGATCCGGCGCGGGACTTCCCCGCTTCATGGGAATCCCCGGCGAGAACGCGAACGGCGTCTTCTCGGCAAATGAGTACCTGACCCGCAATAACCTGATGAAGGCCTTCCGCGAGGATTATGATACACCGATCATCGGCGGCACGAAGGTGGCTGTCGTGGGCGGCGGCAACGTCGCGATGGACGCGGCCAGAACCGCGCTGCGCCTGGGCGCGGAGGTGCACATCGTCTACCGCCGGTCCGAGGCAGAGCTTCCCGCACGTGTGGAGGAGGTCCATCACGCGAAGGAAGAGGGCATCCGGTTCCACCTGCTGACCAACCCGAAGGAGATCCTGGTGGACGATAACGGCTACGTGACCGGCATGGTCTGCGTGCAGATGGAGCTTGGCGAGCCGGATGAATCCGGAAGAAGACGTCCGGTGGAGATCCCCGGATCGGAATTCACCCTGGACCTGGATACGGTGATCATGGCGCTCGGCACGAGCCCGAACCCGCTGATCTCTTCGACGACGAAGGGACTGGAGGTCAACCGGCGCAGATGCCTGGTGGCCGACGAGAACGGTGCCACGACCAAGGAAGGCGTGTTCGCAGGCGGAGACGCGGTGACCGGAGCGGCGACCGTGATCCTCGCGATGGGCGCGGGCAAGACGGCTGCGGCCGCGATCGATGAATATCTGAAGAACAGATAATCCGTAAAACCGGAGCCTGTCGGGAGATTCTGCCCGGCAGGCTCTTTTGCACGGCGCGTGCAGGGTTTTCAAATCCTTCCGGTTGTGGTAAACTTCGTTTAAGGCGGCAGGGGCGGAAAGCTCCTGCAGAGTAAGAAACGGAAGGCGGCTCGCCCGCCGATACGGAGAATACGATGAGTCATGTAACATTTTTGCTGGCAGCGACGTGGGTGCAGGTGGCCGGCGCGGCCTGGGGGGTCGCGTCGCTGGTGCTGATCATCTGGCTGCTGTTTTATCTGAGGCGCCCGGAGCAGAAACGCAGGGCGGTTGCAGAAGAGATCAACAAGATGGCTTCCGGTATGGAGGAGGAGCGCAGGGCGGCGCAGGTCCTGATTCAGAGGGAGAGAGACGCGAGGGACAGGAGGCGCCCGCAGATCGACCAGCTGCAGATGTCCAGCGCGGTGGACCCCCTGACGGAGCTGCAGAATTATTATGCTCTGGTGACCTGGCTTGACAGTGTGACCGCGACGATCCGCAAGGAGGAGAAGATCGCGATCCTGATGATGAACATCGATGATTATCATCAGATCATCGACGAGCTGGGCCATTCCTACGGTGATGAGCTTCTGATCGACGTGGCGCACCGGCTCATGCAGGTGATGGGAGAGGATGATTTCCTGGCACGTACGGAGAGCGATACATTTGCCATGGTCAGCCAGAACCTGGCGGATTATTCCGAGTATGAGGAGAAGGTGCGCAAGATCCAGACGGTCATGAATTACCCGTTCCAGCTGGCCGGCAGGGAGTTTGTGATCACGCTTTCGATGGGCATCTGCTTCGCGCCGCAGGACGGGATCAATACGCGGGTGCTTCTGCGCAATGCCGACCTGGCGCTGCAGAACGCGAAGCGCATCGGCAAGAACACGTACAGCTATTATACCGCGGAGCTGGAGGAGCTCTCCACCGAGCGGATGATGCAGCACGCGCAGCTTCGGACCGCGATCTCCGAGCATCAGCTGGAGGTCTGGTTTGAGCCCTGTGTGGATCCGTTTGACGAGTCGCTGGTGGGCTTCGGGGCATCCGTGCGCTGGCGCCATCCGGACCGCGGCATGGTGAATTTCGCGGAATACCGGGGGCTGGCGGAGGATACGAACCTGTCGGTGGCCATCGGCGACTGGCTGCTGCGCGAGTGCTGCCTGCAGCTGAGGCGCTGGAACGACGAGGGGAGAGATCCCGTCATCGCAGTTCCGCTCTTCTTCAAGCAGCTGCGCGAGGAGAGCTTTATCGAGAAGCTGGACGCGGTGCTGGAGGAGACCGGCGTGCAGAGCGGGCGGCTGATGTTCGAGATCCGCGAGGATACCTTTTTTGAAAATGAGGAGAGGCTGCGGCCGGTGATCCCGAAGATCCACGAGCGGGGCATCCAGCTTGCGATGACGTATTTCGGCGACCGGTACGGGTCCCTGACGATGCTTCGCAAGGTTCCGGTGCAGTTCCTGCGCATCTCGAACCGGATCTTCGCGGAGGAGACGCAGGCGAATAACGTGGAGTTCCTGAAGGCGGTCGACGCGGTGACGCACGCTCTCGGGATCCGGATTGCGGTGGACCGCATCGAGGAGCCGGAGGATGAGGCCGTGCTCAAGGATATGGGCTGCCACTACGCGAGAGGGCTGCTCTACGGGGAATCCCTGCCGGGCGATAAAGTGTTCTTTCCGGAAAAGAATGCTTGAGCATTCCGCCGAAGGGTGGTAAAGTGGAGAGGCAAAGAAACGGTGTCTGCCTGCGCCCGCATCTTCCGGTTGTGACGGATGAAACCGAAGATGTTTGATCCCGAGAGGATCTTTTACCGGCTGATGAACGCGGAGTATGCCGCGGATCATCCGGAGGCCCTGACGATGCCGTTTCACGGAATGACGATTACATTTCACTATTATCTGGGAGACCGTGAGGGAGGCTGTGCTTCCCTCATCTTTACTTACGGCATGGCTTATATGATGGAGATGGACGCGGAGTCTGTCCTGTCTGCGGCCCACGAGAACACGCCGGTCCTCTTTCCGCTCTGCTGTGAGCCGCTGCACGAGATGTGCATGAAGGCGGGTGACAGGGAGAAGCTGCCGGAAGAGGAGGACATGGAGCGCCTCCTCGAGAGGGAGATGCCTCCCGCGTTCGTGATCACGAACGAACAGGGGCTCTGCGGCGCGGCCGCGGTGCTGTATCCGGGGGTGCTAAGGAGTGTCGCGGAGTATTTTGAGGACGACCTGTACCTGATTCCCTCCAGTATTCACGAGATGATCCTCGTGCCGACCCGCCTGAAGGCGGACCGGGAGGAGGTGGATCGCATGATCCGCGAGGTGAATGCGGCGGTCGTGTCGGAGGAGGAGGTCCTCAACGAGCGGTGCCTGTGCTACCGGCGCAGCGACGGACATTTCGACTGACCTCTTTACAGATCGAAATAAAAGTGCTATATTATGAGGTGGCTGAGAGATCAGCCGCCATACATCCGTAGCTCAGTGGATAGAGCAATGGCCTCCGGAGCCATGTGCGTGGGTTCGATTCCCGTCGGATGTAGAAGAGAGAGCATTGCTTCGGCAATGCTCTTTTCTTATCCGGATCGGCCGATCTGCGGCCGGCTCTGCTTGATTTCGCGGATCAATCATAGTAATATAAACTTGCTATGACTTTCTGACAGATAGGGGAAGCTTATGAGATCCAAGTATCGAGTGGTTGTTATCATCACCTTTTTTGTGGCGATGATGGTGGGAACGCTCTTTATGTCCACCGGGTCCGGGAGCGGAGGATCCAGGGGCGGCCGGGGTGCCGCGACGCTGGACCAGCTCAAGGAGGGCAGGGTGGTGAAGGTGAATGACGAGGCGCTGCTGAGTCTGTTCACGCATTATTACACTTACTGCATCGCGGACGATATGGACGGGCTGGAGGACTGCGTCAGCAGCATCCGGCTGATCAACCGGAGCAATCTTCGCCAGCGTTATCAGTATATCGACAAGATTGACCATCTGGCATGCTACGCCGCGCCTGCCGTGGAGAGCGATTTCTTCGTGGTCTATGTGCAGGGCGATATGTATATCCGCGGGATCGAGACACCGGCGCCGACGCTGAGCGTCTACCTGGTGGCGAGGACATTTGACGACAGCATGGTCGTGTTTGTGAGCGCCGTGCCGGAGGAGGAAGCGGAGAACCTGGAGAAACTGAACAATTCCGACAGTGTCCGCAAGCTGAGCGAGCAGGTGAACCAGGAGCTCGCGAAGGCGCGGAAGAAGGATGCGCAGCTGGATGAATTTGTCCGGCGGCTGCAGGAGGCCGGCAGTGGAAGCACAGAGACTGAATAAATATCTGAGCGCCGCGGGAGTGTGTTCCCGGCGGGAGGCCGACCGTCTGGTTGAGCTTGGGCTTGTGACGATCGACGGACATGTGGCCGAGGTGGGCGAGAAGGTCCTGCCCGGACAGACGGTGTGCGTGCGGGGCAAGAGGGTCGAAGCGGAAGAGCCGGAGGTGCTGCTGGCGTATTATAAGCCGAGGGGCATCGTCTGCACCGCGAAGCGGTCGATTCATGACAATATCATCGACGCCATCGGGTATCCGGTGCGGATCTATCCGGTCGGAAGGCTCGACCGGGATTCCGAGGGGCTGATCCTGATGACGAACCAGGGAGACCTGACGGAGAAGATCGTCCACGCAAGGTACTGCCACGAGAAGGAGTACCTGGTGCGGGTGGACCGTCCGGTGACGGAGGAATTCCTGCGCAGGATGGCGGGCGGCGTGCCGATCCTGGATACGGTGACGAGGCCCTGCGAGGTGACGGGCATGGGGAAGTATACCTTCTCGATCGTGCTGACACAGGGGCTCAACCGCCAGATCCGGCGCATGTGCGAGGCCCTGGGATACCGGGTGCGTGAACTGAAGAGGATCCGTGTGATCAATATCCGGCTGGGGAACCTGATGCCGGGGGAGTACCGGGAGATCACGGGAGAAGAGAAGGCGGCGCTTCTGGCGGCGCTTAGGCAGGAGTAAGGAGAGCGTGGAAGAGAAGTTACAGCGGATGAGAGAACTCGGCAGGATCCTGAAGGAAGCCTCGAAGGCATATTATCAGGACGCCGAGGAAATCATGAGCAATTACGAGTATGACCGGCTCTACGACGAGCTGGCGGCTCTCGAGAAGGAGACCGGCACGGTGCTGGCGGGCAGCCCGACGGTGACGGTCGGCTATGAGGTGCTCTCCAGCCTTCCGAAGGAGAGGCACGAGACGCCGATGCTTTCGCTGGATAAGACCAAGGATGTCGGCGCGCTTGCCGAATGGCTGGGGGACCGCAAGGGAATGCTTTCCTGGAAGCTGGACGGGCTTACGGTGGTGCTCACGTACGACAACCACGAGCTCGTGAAGGCTGTGACCCGGGGCAACGGAGAGGTCGGCGAGGTGATCACGCCGAACGCGCGGGTGTTCCAGAACATCCCGCTGAAGATCCCTTATGAGGGGACCCTGGTGCTGCGGGGAGAGGCCCTGATCCGGTACAGTGATTTCGAGGAGATCAACGCGCAGATCCCGGAGGCGGAGGCCCGTTATAA
>JAEEGL011222135.1_pt1 | contig 11326 bp, 8 predicted proteins | sample 9134231 | NCBI WGS metagenome assembly JAEEGL01 (sample SAMN16246548, study PRJNA631951) | gut metagenome | biome: gut microbiome; feature: rumen; material: fiber-attached | host: Bos | place: Iran: Karaj | collected 2018-10
ACGCGCAATACGGAATGATGGTGCACTGGGGCCTTTACGCGCTTCTCGGCGGCGAGTGGCAGGGCAAGCGCATGAACGGCTACATCGGCGAGTGGGCGCAGCAGTATTTCAGAATACCGCTGGCGGAGTACTCGAAGCTGGCGGAGGCGTTCAACCCGGTGTATTTCGACGCGGAGGAGTGGGTGAAGCTCGCGAAGGACGCGGGAATGAAATATATCGTGTTCACGTCGAAGCACCACGACGGCTTCGCGATGTTCAAATCGGACGTCAGCCCGTATAACGTTTACGACGCGACGCCTTTCAAGCGCGACGTGGTGGAGGAGCTGGCCTTCGCCTGCAAAAAACACGGTCTGAAGCTGGGCCTTTACTACTCTCAGGACCTGGACTGGCAGCACCCGGACGGCGGCGGTTACCGGAGCGGCAAGATATGGTGCGGCGACGTTGCGTATCTCACCAACAACTGGGACTACCCTGACGACTCCGCCAAGAACTACACGAACTGCTTCGAGGAGAAGATTAAACCGCAGGTGAAGGAGATTCTTACCAGGTACGGCGACCTCTGCCTGATCTGGTTCGACGTGCCGGTGACGCTCTCCCGCGAACAGACCGACGAACTCTACAAACTCGTCAAATTCTGGCAGCCGGACTGCCTCATTAACTCGAGAATAGGGAACGGCTACGGTGACTACGTGTCCTGCGAGGACAACGAAATTCCCGCGGACGACAAGGCGGGAATGCTCTACGAGTCTCCCTGCACGATCAACGACACCTGGGGGTACAAATCCTACGACAACAACTGGAAGTCGCCCGAGGAAATCGCCAGGCTCAGGAAGCACCTCAATTCACGCGGCATCAACTATCTTTTAAACGTCGGCCCGGACGCGCTCGGGAGAATTCCAGGTCCCTCGCGCGACGTTCTGCTCGAAGCCGCGAAACTCTTCTAAACGCGGCAGGGAAGCGCCTGAGTTGGAAGCAAATAAGACGAAAAAAAGAGGCTCGCAAAAAGCCTCTTTTTGATGGTCGGAGTGACCTGACTTGAACAGGCGACCTCTTGCACCCCAAGCAAGCACTCTAGCCAAACTGAGCTACACCCCGACAACGGCACACAGTATACCACATTATTCCCGCCTTGTAAATAGTTAATTTAGAAAAAATCGATTTTTCGCGTTCGAGAACAATTCACGAACAATTCACGGATCATTCATGAATCATTCCCGAGCAAAACCGGCCGCAAATTCCTGCCAAAAGTCATTTAATACGTGCGCGGGCGCGGGCATGCGCGCGAAAGCATAAAAAATAATTAACATACTTGAAAGGGCGGGAAAAGAGTGGTATAATATTCCATGCAAAGAAAGATTTTCCAAGAAATCAGAGTGCAGACATTTTTTATTGTTTGAAAGGAGATAAAAATGGGATTACTTAGTGGTATAGTTAATTTGGGAAGCAATCTTCTTACTGCCGGAAAAGGTGCTGTGGGGTCCGCCCTTCAGGATCAGTGGAAGGAATTCTTCTACTGCGAGTCCATTCCGAACGACACCCTTATGGTTAAGGGTCAGAAAGTGATCACTTCCCGCTCCGCCAACACCAAGGCGAGCGACAATATCATTTCCAACGGTTCCGGTATCGTAGTAGCTGACGGCCAGTTCATGATTATCGTGGAGCAGGGCAGAGTAGTCGAAGTTTGCGGCGAACCCGGCGAATTCACGTACGATTCCTCGACAGAGCCGAGTATCTTTTCCGGAAAACTGGGCAAGTCGATAGTTGACACCTTCAAGATTATGTGGAGAAGGTTCACCTACGGCGGCGACACCGCGAAGGACCAGAGAGTTTACTACTTCAACACGAAGGAAATTCTCGACAACAAGTTCGGAACGCAGAGCCCCGTTATGTTCAAAGTGGTCGATACGAAGATCTCTCTCGACCTCGACGTGCCGATCAAGTGCTCCGGTGTTTATACCTTCAGAATCGCCAACCCGCTGCTCTTCTACGCCAGCATCGCGGGCAACGTTAAAGACGTTTACAAGAAAGACGACGACGGTCTCGCAACAACGATGAAGGGCGAGTTCATTCACGCTCTGCAGCCGGCTCTCGGCAAGATCTCGCAGCTTGAGATCAGACCCAGCGAGCTTACGCTCCACGTAAACGAGCTCGGTGAAGCCGTCAACGAAGAGCTGTCCCGCCAGTGGGGCGAGGGCAGAGGTATCGAGGTCGTTAAAGTCGCCCTCAATCCTATCGTTCTCGACGAAGAGTGGCAGAACAAGATCAGCGAGGCTCAGTACGAAGCAAGGTACAGGAATATCGACCTGGCGGCCGCGGGTCTCACCCAGGCTCAGATCGAGGCCATGAAGAAGGCTGCCGACAACGAAGGCGGCGCCATGACCGGATTCCTCGGACTCGGACTCGCACAGAACGCGGGCGGCATGAACGCCGGAAACCTCTATCAGCTCGCTGCCAACCAGCAGGCCAATCAGCCGGCACAGCCCGCTCAGCCTGCGGCTCCCGCTGATGCATGGGTATGCCCGGGATGCGGCAAGCAGGCGTCCGGCAACTTCTGCATTAACTGCGGCACCAAGAAGCCCGCGGCTCAGCCCGCTCCCGAGACATGGACCTGCCCGAAGTGCGGCAAGCCCGCGACCGGCAACTTCTGCACCGAGTGCGGCACCAAGAAGCCCGAGGCGAAACCCGCCGAGGAAGGCTGGACCTGCCCGAACTGCGGCAAGCTCAACAAGGGCAACTTCTGCACCGACTGCGGTGAGAAGAGACCTGCAGGCGCTCCGCTTTACCGCTGCGACAAGTGCGGCTGGGAGCCTGAGGATCCGCACAACCCGCCGAAGCACTGCCCGAACTGCGGTGACATTTTCGACGACAACGACAAGATCTGATTCATTCATGAATGACCTTCACGGTCGGTTGAGATTTAACGTGTCGTAGAAGATTGAATTAGTTGTTCCGGCTTTCGCGCGAAAGCAAAGTTGTTTTGTTGCGGCTGCATATTAAATTAATGCGGACAGAGCCGCGGGAGCCGGAATGTTTAGAATATGTGCTTAAAGATGATGTGACTTTTTCGCGTTACGTATTATTTTCGTCAGAAAGGAACCGTCTTTAAGCACATTTTTTATGTCCGGCCGGGGCCGGAGCGAGAAAAGAGGAATTGAAATGAAAAAGACTGAGATACAGTTTCCGGTCAGAATCGTGAAGACCGAGGGCGAGTTTATTAACGCCGAGTCGCTGCTGAGAGAGAAGCCGCTGCAGATCGGCCTGTCGGAGCGGGACGTTGCCGTCGTAAAAGGCGACGGGTATATCGTTCTGGATTTCGGGAAGGAGATCTGCGGAACCGCGAGGATTCTGACGTTCGCGGCCGGCGGTGCGGGAAAGATCCGGCTCAGGTTCGGCGAGTCGGTCGGCGAGACGATGGCGGAAATCGGCTACAAGGGCGCGTGCAACGACCATTCGAACCGCGACATTGAGACTCATTTGAGAGACTTTTCGGATATGAGATTCTGCCAGACCGGTTTCCGGTTCCTCAGAATAGACTTCACGGGCTACAGCCAGGTGCTGCTGAAGAGCGTTGTCGCTGAGGGCGAGATCTTCGCGGCGAAGGTCATTTACAACTACAGGGGCGGCGACCCGCTTACGGCGAGAATTTTCGACACCGCGAAGAGGACGCTCGACCTGTGCGCCTCCAGCGGCTACATCTGGGACGGCGTGAAGCGCGACAGACTGGTCTGGATCGGCGACATGTACCCGGAGACGATGGCGATTGCCACGCTTTACGGCAGGCAGGAAGTCGTCGAGAGGTCCCTCGATTTTATCGTGGATCAGACGCCGCTGCCGGGCTGGATGAACGGCATGCCCGCATATTCCATGTGGTGGATCATTATTCTGACCGACTACGCGCGCAAGACCGGCGCGAACGAGTACCTGAAGGGCAGAATTCCCTACATGAAGGCCCTCGTGGCGCAGATGAACGAATTCGTCGATGACGCGGGCAACATGACCTATCCGGGGTTCTTTGTCGACTGGCCGACCCACGACCAGCCTGACGAGCCGGCAGGAATGCGCGCAATCAACATCATGGCCGCGAAGAGGGCGGTTTCCGTCTTCAAACAGTTCGGCGAGAACGAGGGCGCCGCGGACGCGGAAAAACTGCTCGCGAAGCTGGAAAAGGTCGAGATGAACGTGGAATCCGCCAAGCAGGTCATTGCGCTCAAGTACTTTGCGACCGGGAAGCTGTCCGGAATCGAGGCGGCGAAGCTGGTCGAAGGCGGCGCGAAGGGCTTCTCGACGTTCATGAGCTACTTCATTCTTACCGCAATCGCGAAGTACTACGGCGCGGAGGCGGCGCTCAAGCTGATGAAGGACTACTACGGCGCGATGCTGGACCGCGGCGCGACAACGTTCTTCGAGGACTTCCACATGGAGTGGCTCGAGGGCAGCGGCAGGATCGACGAGCTGACGCCCGAGGGTGTCAAGGACATTCACGGCGACTACGGCGCGTACTGCTACATCGGCTACAGGCACAGTCTGTGCCACGGCTGGTCGGCGGGCGTCATTACGTTTATTGAAGAGAACACTTAATACCGCGGAACGGGAACGGCTTGTTATGAACATCAGAATTGCGAGTTTTTCGGTCGACCACGACTTCATTGTGCCGGGAATGTACATTTCGAGAATCGACGGCGACGTGACTACGTACGACCTGCGCACCAGGAAGCCGAATTCGGGCGACTATATGGACAACGTGACGATGCACACCGTCGAACATATGATGGCAACGTTCCTGAGGAATTCCGCCATCGCGGGCGACGTGATTTACTTCGGGCCCATGGGCTGCAGAACGGGATTCTACCTTCTTGTTCGCGGTCAAGACCATGAAAACGTGCGGCGCGAGGTCATAAAGGCGCTCAAAAAGACGGCGGCCTATGAGGGCAAAGTGTTCGGGCAGTCGCGCAAAGAGTGCGGGAACTACAGGTCGCTGAGGCTTTCGGCGGCGAAAAAAGAGTGCGCGGAGTACGCTAAAGTGCTGGAAAAACAGGCGGAAGAGGGCGCCGGGTTCGACTACCCGGCGCCTCCCGGAGGGAACTGAAAATGATCGGGATAATCGCTGCAATGCAGTCCGAGGCGGAGGAACTCATCCGCAAGATGAAATACAAAAGGACCGCGACCGTGAGCGGCGCCAGATATACACGCGGAAAACTGTTCGGCGTTGACGCGGTCGTCTGCGTCTGCGGCGTCGGGAAAGTCCGTGCGGGCGTCTGCGCGGAGGTGATGGCGCTCAAATACAAGCCGGATTACATTATCAATACCGGCGTGGCGGGAACGCTTACCGACAAGCTTTCGATCGGCGGCATCGCAATCGCAAAGGACGCGGTTCAGCACGACTTCGACACCACTGCTCTCGGGGACCCGCGGGGCGGCTGCTTCATTGACGGCAAGTTCGAGATATACATTAAAAGCGACAAAAAGCTCGTGAAGCTCTTCGAGAAGGCCGCCAAGGCGGAAAACCTTGCTTACGTCACGGGAACCGTCGCCACAGGCGACTGCTTTGTGGCCGGGAACGACAAAAAGGCGGAGATCGTGAAGTGTTTTCCAAGCGCGGTGTGCTGCGAGATGGAAGGCGGCGCGATTGCCACGGTCTGCTTCATCAACAAGATTCCGTTCGCGATCGTGAGGGCGATTTCGGACAGCGCCGACGGCGGATCGCCGGACGACTTCCCGGAGTTCCTGAGGCAGGCGGTCGCGAACAGTATCCGCGTGCTCGAGAGGGTAGTCAAGGAGCTCTAAGACGCAAAAAGGCCGGGCTTTCACAACCCAAAGTATTTTTTAAATAAAAAGAAGCTTCACGCACCGCGCAGGAGCTTCTTTTTCGTTTACAGTTATAAGTTCGGGACTCGAACCCTCGCTAAGGGAAATGCGCGTCGGCCGACGCGCATTTCCCGCCTTTTTTACGCGCCCCGTTAACTTTTTGTGACAAAACTAATTCGCGCAAATGTGATATAATAACAGTAAAACGGATTCTCCGGTTGCAACTCAATATCGACCGGAAAACACGGAGGAGATTTTTTGCCGCTTTGCACTTCTGAAAAGATAGCCGAACTCAGAAAGACCAAGGGGATGTCGCAGCAGACGCTGGCTGACGTGCTTTTTGTTTCGCGCTCACTCGTGGCGATGTGGGAGGCCGGGGCGCGCGTTCCGGACAGCGTCAGCGTCGAGCGGATGGCGGAGCTTTTCGGGGTCTTGCCGGAGGACATAATGAACGACTCGCGGTACGCGTACGTGTCGAGGCTCGAAAACGATCTGATTGACTCGGAGTTCGAGGATTTTACGGACAGCGGAAGCGCGCCGTGCGACACGGAGAGGGCGGAGCGGATAATCGAATCGTTTTTGCGCAAAATCGGGAAGCGCGACAAAGATCTTTTCATGAGCCGCTATTTTTCGATGAAAACGTGCAAGGCGATCGCGGACGAATTCGGCATGAGCCTCTCTTCAGTAAAGGTGAAGCTGTCCAAGATCAGAAAAAAGCTGAAAAGATTTATCGAGACGGAGGAGTCAAAATGAACAAGGACGATTTTAGAAAAGCTCTTTCAAATATCGGAAACCGCGAGCCCGAGCCGGCCGGTGCGAAATACAAGGCCGGGAGGATCGTCATCGCCGCGGTCGCGTCTGTCGCTGTTCTGGGGGCTGTGGTCGCCGCGGTTTTGCTTCCGACGTTCTTAAAACCCGAAAACCCATTAAATAATGGCGGAGAAGATATCGGTATGGTCGCGGAAGGCACCTCTAAGGAGGCTGAAGCGCCGACGCCGTCTGAAACCGGAACCGCAGCCGAAACAGCAACCGGAGGCCACGATTCTGTGTCGACGCCAACGCCTGGCGAAGAGCCTTTCTGGTTCGGGGACGTTACACTCAGCGTGAACCTTCTTACGTACGAAGACGTCGACAGCACAATAAAAACGTTCAATTCTGACAGTTTGAACGCGCACGTTATCTCCACCTCCGTTTTCGGAGAGCACGAAAATTGCGAAAACGTCTACTACGACAGGGAGACAGGCAGGGTGACGTGCCTCTATCACGAGCTGGAGGGGATCATAGGGGAGGACGCGCTCAAGGACTGGTGGGTCTTTTTCAGACACGACACGGTGCGCGACGACCTTGCGGCTGTTTTTATGAAGAAGAGATTCTTGATAACTCCCGAGAAAATGGAGAATGCCGTTTTGCTGTTTGACATTAATCGCCGCACGGTCACGGAGCTGAGTCCGCCCGAGGGCGTCGAGGATTTCGAATTCCTCAGCAACTACTCGAGGACGTGTTTCAGAAACGGAAAACTCGCGCTGAACACAAGTTTTCCCGACGGAGGTCAGTGCATTTATATTTTCGACGCTGCGACAGGCGGGTGGCAGAAGATCCTTGAGGACAAAGGCCTTTCTTACATAGCGGGCTGGTTTTTAGATGACGATCTTCTTTTCGTCAACGGCGACGATCTCAACGGTTTTTACAACCTGAGCACCGGCGTTCTGACGGAGGTGATCGGGGACTACTGCTTCGCGACACGCGGAAAAGTATACTCGGTCAAGGATTATTACGAAAAAAACGGACCGATGAAAGTCGCGATCTACGACGCCGTCACCGGAGAGCAGCTCGAAGGAACGGTCCCGGTGCCTTGCTATTTCAGCGGTTCTAACTATTCCGTCTATTCCGTGAAGCTCGTGGGGACGGACGGCACGCGCAGGACAGCCGTGACCGGGCTTAACCGCGAGACGGAGTGTTGGAGCAAAGACGGCGCGTACTACTACTGCTATTCCGCGAGGGGCGAAAACGTCTACTGCTTCTCGGTAGAGACGGCAGAGTGGACGAGTGTTCACGTCGACAGGATTTCGGAGGAGCCTGTCGAGCTTGACGGAAATTTGTACGCGGTTTTCGCGGGCTACGGAATGGCGGCCGGGGACAACTGCAGCGAGGTCACACTGTACTTCACCAGAAAGCTCGAGCTTGTCCCCGAGCTTCCCGCGTATGAGGACGATAAGGTCGACTCGCCTTACTGGGACGTCTACAGGAGCATCAAATTTTATAATTTCCCTGAGAAGCGCTATTTCTCTATTGCGGACCGCGAGGATATGATGAACAGCCAATCGTTGTATTTCAACGGACACGACGTCTATTTTGAGATGGACGAGCTGAGGGATATCATTTTGAAGCTGCTCGAGCAGCGGACGAACGTCTACTCGCACGCGCGCTTTGAGAAGAGCACGTTTTCGCTTTACAGAATTTACATAAACTGCGGCAGTCTTGAGATCGCCTTCGGAGAGGACGACGGAGGCCTATATAAGGCGTATATCGGGTACAAAGGCAATGCCATCGAAGGGTACATAGCCGAGGTCTGCAACGTTCCCGAAAGCCTTTTCAACGAGGCGGTGAAGCTCCATCCGGTGCATACAGTTCTGAAAATTTATCCCGAGGCGAACAAGTTTTATAACGAGGAGAGCGACTGCGACATGATACTTCCGGTGGCGCCGACGGAGGAGGACTCGGAGTACCTTCTGGGAATACTTAACAGCGGGCGCTGGCAGCCGGACGACACCATGAATCTCTCGTATTCGCACATTTTTTTGAACGGCGATAAGGAGATCTACTACCTTGACGCGAATGGGCTGTTCAGGAACATAAAAGAGCGTGTGTTCATAAAGGTGACCGAGGAGGAGCGGCTGTTTATCAACGAACTGCTTGAAAAATACAACAACGCGTAGAGGCGGAGCGGCGATGCCGGGAGGAGAGGCTCCCGGCATCGCCGCGCGCGTTTAAAACCCTATTTTGATAAGGAGGGCTTGACATGAACGAAAAGCATTTTGGAATGGCAAAAATGAGATTTTTGAAGATGGTTATTGCTGTTCTTACGGCTTCTTTGATGGTCGCGACGTCTTTTGGCTGCGGCAAGGCGCCACAGGAGGAGCCCGGTGAGACAGGCGGCGAGACGTTTGATGAGTCGCACGATTCCGACGCGTCTTTAACGTGCGTCCGCGGCGTAACGTCGTTTGAACCCGGAACGATTTACGTGGGCTACGTTTACGTAACGGTCCTGGACAAAAACGGCTTCGGCGGCGGAGGAGAGTTCGAGGACGACGTTTTTGTCAAATACGCCGGCGCGAACAAGGCTTTTGGGTGGTTCCAGACGCTGAGGGTCGTTTTTGACGGAAAGGACGTGGTCAGGGAGACGCTGCAGCATGAGAGCGTCGGAGGATACTATCATGAGACGAAGCTCACCGTCATGAAAACGATAAGCGTCCGGCCCGCCGATCCTGCCACGGAGCCTGTTTTTGACAAGCCGATCATCTACCTCTACCCGGAGGAGGATACCGTCTGCAGCGTCCGCCTCGACTTTAACGGCGTGCTGACGTGCACGTACCCGGAGTACGGCGAGGAGGGCTGGACCGGCTTCACTGCTTCAAAGGACGGAACGCTGACGTTCCCCGACGGAAAACGATACTATGCGCTCTACTGGGAGGGCAGGGGCGCCTGCGGGACCGATTTTGACTTGTCGAAGGGCTTCTGCGTAAAAGGCAGCGAAACAGCGTCGTTCCTTTCCGAAACGCTCCCGAAGCTGGGGCTTTCCGAGAGGGAGGCGAACGAGTTTATCATCTACTGGCTCCCGCTGATGAAGGACAACCGGTACAACCTGATCACGTTCCAGACAGGGGCGTACGAGAAAAACGCCGTCCTGACTGTCGATCCGGCGCCGGACACTGTTATCAGGGTGTTTATGGTCTTCAAACCGCTTGAAAACGAGACGGATGTCGAGGCACCCGACCTTAGCTTGCTTGCCGCGCCCGAGCGTAAAGGATTTACCGTCGTCGAGTGGGGCGGCAGCAGGATCGATTAAAAAGATACGTCGTTTTTTGGGGGAGAGCGGTTGATTTTTTGACGAAACGCGGGTATAGTTAAGGGTAAGAGGCGGCGAAAACGTACGGCGCGGGGGCGTGAGATTTTTGTAAAACTAGCCGGAAACGTGCCGGATTCCAACGAAACACGTAAAACACGCCCTAAAAAACGCTCTTCGGGAGGAAAAAATGGGCCTTATCACAAACATGTATCAAAAGAATTTTTTGCAACGGTACGACAAGGACGAGGCCGTCCCGTATTACTCCGCGGCCGATTTTCCGGGACTTTTGTGTGAGCAGAGGTCGTTTTCGAATTCGGCCGGCGTCAGGATCGAGTACTTCACGTATTTTTACGAGGGGTATAAGCCGGGGAAACTCGTTTTGTTCTGTCCGGGAATGGGGCCGGGGCACACCGCGTATCTTGCGGAGATCGAGACGCTCTGCAGGGCCGGGTACCGCGTGGTGACGCTTGACTACACGGGCTGCGGCGCTTCGGGAGGCGAAAAGATGACCTCGGTGAACGCGCCGACCGCGGACGCTTTGGAACTGCTTGACCTTTTGAAACCGGCGGAGGAGATCATTCCTGTCGGCCACTCGCTCGGGGGCTACACGGCGCTTAACGTCGCGAACGTCTTGCCGTCGGTGACGCGCGCGGTGATCATTTCCGGCTTTGTCACGATTTCCGACGAGATGATGGGCTTTGTGAAGCTCCGGATCCTTGCCGACCGAATCAAACGCTTCGAAAAAAAGCTCGACCCGCGCTACGCGTCGCTCGACAACCGCGCGTACCTCAAAACGACTTCCGACAGGATTCTCTGGATCCACTCCACCGACGACCCGATGGTCAACTACAAGCACAACGCCGGCAGGGCCCTTAGATCCGGCAACCCGAACGTCCGCGTCGTCACCGTCCAAAACAAAAAACACAACCCCCAGTACACGCCGGAGGCGCTCTCCCTGATGAACGGGTGGGTGAGCGGCTACTACAGGCTTATGCGCGAAAACAAAGACGTGACGCTCGAGGAGCGGAAAGCGTTTTTTACGGACAAGGATATCGCGAAAATGACGGCTCAGGACCCGGCGGTTTTTGACGAAATTCTCCGATTTATAGGGGAATAAAAGGGTCGGAAATGATTGGAGGGAGGTGCCTCTTGCTATGAAAAGGTTTTTCGCGGCGGCAGCAACAGGATTGCACCTCATCAACAAAGAAATCCTCGCAAAACGAGGACTTCTAAGCTGTTTGGATTATTACTTGAGTTGAACCGACGTATGCCGAACGGCACGTACGGTGGTGTGAGAGGGGCTACTCGTTAGCCCCTACTCGTTTTTATACATGGTGCGGCGCATGGGTCGTTCCCGCCCGGAAACGATTCTTTAAAAAAGCTTGAAAAAACGCATCAAGACTGTTCAAAAGTTTATTGATCTGTGCTATAATGTTATGTGATACAAAAAACAGG
>JAEEGL011727718.1_pt1 | contig 11326 bp, 7 predicted proteins | sample 9134231 | NCBI WGS metagenome assembly JAEEGL01 (sample SAMN16246548, study PRJNA631951) | gut metagenome | biome: gut microbiome; feature: rumen; material: fiber-attached | host: Bos | place: Iran: Karaj | collected 2018-10
CGTGAAGGTTAGATTATTCCCGTTCCCACCTTTCTCCTTTACTACCCCGCAGATACAGGAATTTTGGATTTTTCGGCGGACGTCCATCGTGCCGTCAGCCCAGTACTCCGCTAAGCGAGAGGCGGTTGCGAGAGCGGTGGGGACGTCGTCCGCGAGGTTAGATTTTTGGGATTCGAGCCGTTCGATTTCAGCCTGTATTTCGCCCGATTTCTCCTGGAGGACAGACATGCTCTCCCTATAGATTTCGGACGAAATACGACCCGTTCCGTAGCGTGTGGTGACCGTCTTTATGTCATCCTGGACGGACGACAATTCAGCCTTCAGGACGGACGCCCTCGCGTCGGCGGCAGCGGCGGCAGCGGCGATGCGGGACTGTAGGTACTGTGTGAACTGTGGGAGGAGTGGGGACGGGAGTGCATAGGAGCGGAGTAAGTCAGCGTATGCAGCGTGGAGTTTCTTGGCTGATATGTTGGAGTGACACCCTCGCGTGTTGCACTTGTAGTAGTACTTGTGTTTCTTCTTGACCTCGTATGCCGTCAGGAACTTCCCACAGGAGCATCGTATGTAGCCTCGCAGGGGCGTTCCTTCATTCTCATTGAGTGTAGGTGTATAGGAAACGACGGGGTGTCCGTTCGCCTTGGCGAAGGTCTCTTCGTCGACGAGGGCAGGGTGATTCCCTTGGATGATACGCTCACCAAGCAGCCTATTCTTAATCTTCCCAGTATAAAATGGGTTGGACAGTATCTTAGGCACCCGGCTGCGGCAGACCTTCAAGCCTTGTCTGTTGATGAGGCGATGAATCGTGGAATCGTCGACACCGTCCGCTTTCCATAGGAACATCTGCTTGACAAGGGGTCCCGTCTTCTCGTCGATGATAAAGCGGTGCTTCTCCTTAGTCTCTGGATCCTTCTTGTATCCGAGAGGTATCAGACCGAACCAGTCTCCACGCTCCAGACATTCGACCATACCTGCACGGCATTTGTCTCTGCGGAGGTTGTTCTCGAACTGGTTGAAGAGGAACAGGATGTTCTCCAGGAACTCGCCCGCCATAGAATCCCCGTCTATGGGCTGCGTGACGCTAACAACACAGATCCCCTTGGATTTGAGGTACGCCTTCGTGATGATGCCCTCGGCTCCCGCACGGGAGAAGCGGTCGTATGAGTATACCAATATTGTATTCACTCGGCGATGCGAGGAGACATAGGCTATCATTTCGCGGAACAGCCGTCCCTCGGTCTTGGCGGACTCGTTCGTCTGTCCCATGACGCGGTCTATCTCGATGTGGTTTCGCTCGGCATACTGGAGGCAGGCTTTCTCCTGTGTGTCCAGGCTCAAGTTATTCTCAGCCTGTTCCTTAGTGCTGACGCGGGTCCAGAGGACGGCGACCTTGCGGTCATCGGGGGTTGTACGGTTTGATATAGGGGTTCTGAGTTTCATGGTGTATGTGCCGGAATATCAATGTGTTAATATAATTAAAGGCGTTGAAAAATGCAAATCTTCGGGAAGGTTTTTGATAAGATTCACTATATGAACACATCTTTTTTGTAAATTTGGCTCAGGCGCGGATCCTGACCATCAGGAAACCATTGAAGCCATCCTGGAATACCTTTACGAAACCTTCCAGGCGGCTAAAGCCAACTAGCGGATAACTGCACGGAAACAAACCATCGGACAAGTTCTAAATGAACCTGTCCGATGGTTTGTTATTTAAATTTTTGTATATTTGTTGTACAACTGGGAAGAGTAATGCCCAGAGCAGAAAGGTAGTTCCATCTTTAAGAGAAAATCTGGACAATTTTTTACACCAGATGGACAATCCGGTTCGATATGTCTCAAAGCCATTCGTGGTTTTGAACATATAGGCAGGAATGTCTATTGGTGTTAGCCCCGTCCAGAGGCTCTCTTAAGGTAGGCAAGATTCCTGCCTTTCTTTATTTATACGCCGAGTCTGGAATCTGTCGGGAAAGAATAACATTAGCCTTTATGGACTATTCGAACATTAAAGACCGTAGAGTGGAAAACCAGTTGTTTTATGTTCTAAAACTGTATTTCTATTCAACACTAAATGGCAATTATGAAGATTCCCAAAAATGGTTTCAAGCTATCGGTAAAGCAACTGAGGGATGGAAGATGATGTCTAACGAAAGGACAGCAAAAATAAATAAAGATTTTGATGTGCCCGAATGGTTTATGTGGGCTATACACGCAACTCAATAGTTTCTGAACTGATATACATTTAATATAACATAGAATATGAACACTCTCAGATTATTAGCAGTAATTTCACTTGTTTCTGTATTCTCTTCTTGTGGTGGAGGCGGAGAGGATAAACCTAACGGACCTATAACTCCCGCCAATGTTTCTGTTACTTCTGTTTCTCTTTCAAAGGCGGAAGCAGAGTTGGTTATTGGAAACACTCTTCAACTAACAGCCACCGTGAATCCGTCTAATGCTACTGATAAAAATGTCACCTGGAATTCTTCTAATGCAACTGTCGCTACTGTTACGCCAACAGGACTTGTGACAGCAAAAGCAGAAGGCGCCACTAGCATTACCGCCTCTTGCGGCGGAAAAAGTTCAACCTGCAAATTAACAGTCAAAAAACCTGCGGTTGCTGTAACTTCCGTTGAATTGGATAAAACGGAAATAACTCTTGTATCAGAGGAAACCTATACTCTTAACGCAACAGTGAAGCCAGACAATGCAACAGACAAGACCGTTACTTGGACTTCATCCAAGCCAGACATAGCAAAAGTAGACAACAATGGCAAGGTTACATCTGTCAAGGAAGGCAAAGCAACCATTACTGCAAAGGCAGGAGAAAAGTCGGCATCTTGCATAGTTACCGTTATTTCTAAAACAGCAGCCCCTCTCACATTTACAGCTACTAGTGTCCCAGTAACCATTTCTCTTACTAAGGCCAATACTAACTATCCTTGTGAGTATCGGATAAATGATGAAGATTGGAAAAATTATTCTGGGGGCGTTAAACTAACTACTACTGGACATAAGGTATCTTTTAGAGCGCGATCTGAATATACCGGGCGTATTGGCAAATTCGTTATTACAGGAAGTGGTAGGGTTGAGGCATCTGGTAATATTATGACTTTACTAAAAAAAGAAGGAGACTTAACTAGTGTTCCGGATAATGCCTTTGCAAGGTTGTTCGAGGATTGTACTGCTTTGACCACTGCTCCTGAACTCCCGGCGACAACATTAGGAAAAGGCTGCTACAAATATATGTTCTCTGGTTGTAAAAATTTAAAAACAGCTCCTAAAGAACTCCCGGCGAAAACATTAGTATTGAAAGATTCCTGCTACAAATATATGTTTCGGAATTGTACTGCTTTAACCACCGCTCCTAAACTCCCGGCGACAGCATTATGGGATCACTGCTACTATGGTATGTTCTATGGTTGTAAAAGTTTAAAAATAGCTCCTGAACTCCCTGCGAAAGCATTAGGACAAGCCTGCTACTTTGGTATGTTCTATAATTGTACTAATTTAACCACTGCTCCTGAACTTCCGGCAACAGAAGCACAATATGCCTGCTACAAAAGGATGTTTGAGGGTTGTAAAAGTTTAAAAACAGCTCCTAAAGAACTCCCGGCGAAAACAAGTGGATGTTGCTTCGAAAGGATGTTCTATGGTTGTACAGCTTTAACCACAGCTCCTAAACTTCCGGCGACAGAAGTAGGAGGTGCCAGCTACAGCGCTATGTTCTATGGTTGTACTGCTTTGACCACTGCTCCTGAACTTCCGGCGACAAAATTATGGGATCGCTGCTACGAAAGTATGTTTGAGGGTTGTACTGCTTTAACCACCGCTCCTAAAGAACTCCCGGCGACAGCATTACGGGATCGCTGCTACGAATTTATGTTCAGGAATTGTAAAAGTTTAAAAAGAGCTCCTGAACTTCCTGCTACAACACTTGCCGAGTTCTGCTACTTTTGTATGTTTTATAATTGTTCTAATCTTAATTATATAAAGTGTCTTGCTATTGATAAATCTGCTTCTTCTTGCACATATGATTGGGTGTGTGGTGTAGCTGCAAGTGGTACATTCGTTAAGAAATCAAGTAATAGTTGGGGGAGAGGAACAAGTGCTATTCCTGAGGGATGGACGGTGCAAAATATTAACTAGATAAATAATATTTTAAAACTTGAATATTATGAAAATAACAGTATTGCTTGAGTATTTTGAGAGGCAGAAAGGGCAGGACAATTCAGAAACATATACCCTCTTTTGTGATTTTGCCACGATAGACGATGCCAGGACTCTTTATTCCCATGTGACTAAACAAGAGATTGGTCAGGATCAGATTCAGTCGCTGCCTACTGGAGTACACATCATCGGCGTAAAGGGTAAAAGACGCTTTGCTGAGGATACATATTATGAAATTGATGTTGATGCAGCAGGTGTTACTGTAGATAGAAATCCAGACTTGACGACAGTATATAATTCATATACGATAGATTTTGGCGGAGCAAGCCTTGAGATTACAAAGAACGCTATTAATAGTGTGCCATATACAGTCGTTGAATCAAAATTAGAGAAGGCGGCTTCTACTATGGAAACTAAGGGGCTTGTAAAACTTCTTGGTTCAATCGCAGAGGCTGGAAAGGGTGAAGATGAGTATGTACGTGTTAAGAACATCGGCCAGGGGAACTGGAATGAATATCATATTGGTGACCGGATTCCGTTAGTGTTTGATTTGGGTACTTGGATGAATGCTTCCAACCTCAAGGCTCGCTCTTTGGTTGACGAGAATTCTCCTAAATATGCTTCCTCAGCAACAAAACCGATAGTAATTCTCTCTCATTGGGATTTAGACCACTACAGATGTCTGCTGGAAATGAAGCCTAAGGAGATTGGGTATTTTGGAGCTTTTGTAGTTGTTGAAACTCTTCCTACAGCTACTGCCCAGAAAGCTTATGATTTGATTAAAAAAGCTCCTAAAGTCAAGATTGTTGCCATTCCGACATACGGCAAGTCAAAAAGCAAAATACCTGTAATGTTCAAGGACTGTATTCAAAGTTCAAAAGTATCCATTTATCCTGGCGTAGGCAGCAACCGCAACAGCAAAGGTCTTATAGCTGTTGTCAAGAATAAGAAAACCGCTGTTTTGTTAACGGGAGATTGTTTGTGGAGTCAGCTTAACCATGTAATGAGGAATGAAGCAAAGGCTAGTAATGAATTAGAATGTCATCTTGTAGTACCTCACCATGGGAGTTCTAAGGATGATTTATATTATGGCTTTGTTATTCCTTGTTGCTGGAAGTATGGCATTGCGGCAATTTCTGTTGGAAAAGGTAATCGATACCATCACCCAAATAGAAGCTTGTTGGCATACATTAAAGAGTTGTATGGTATAAAGAAAGCTATAGACAGGACTGATAAACTTCAGGCAGATATAGACTTAAAGATGTAGAGTTGTGGGGATATTGTATAAAACAAAAAGAACAGGTTGCTGCCTGTTCTTTTTTTGTCCTATAGACCGCGGAATTTGCCTTGAAAAGCATAAAAGAATATCTTTGCACGATTGAGTTATTCTGCGGAAAACAACATTAAAAAAGATATGAAGAAACTGTTTTTAACCGCTCTGGCAGCCTTTGCGTTTGCAAGCCTCCAGGCACAGATCGTAGATGTTGACGTGCTTCCTGTATCGGACGACGAAAAGACATCAGAAGTCAATTTATCATTCGGAGAGAATTTCTATTTCGGAGGCGTTGCTCCTCTGGATTCTCCAAAGGAAATGGGCCTGAAGGCCTTCAAGTCCTGGGAACTGGGATTCGACATCGTTAACCTCTCCTACTCCCCTGTCGAGCAGCACAGGTTTGACTTTGCACTGAACTTCGGCACCAGGTTCTTCAAGACCCGCCACAAGAATATGATTACCAATGTGGATGGTTACTATGTAGCGGCACCGTTCCCTGTAGAGTCTATGAGCAAAAGCAAGAGAAAGTCCAGACTGGACGTATACGAGCTCGGCGCTTCTCTGGGTTACGAGATCAAGGTTCTGGATGACCTGAAGATCGGATTTGACCTTATGGGCAACTACAACTTCTCGGCAAAGAGCGTCACCAAGTTCAAGATCGGCAGCTCAAAGGAAAAACTGAAGATGAAGCACTGGAAGACCCAGAAATTCACTCCGGAGTACCGCCTGACCATCGGCCTTCCTGAAGTGAAGCTTTATGTGAAGTACGCTCCGCACTCACTCTTCCAGAAGGAGTACGGTCCGAAACTCAGCTATATTTCTTTGGGTATCATCCTGTAGTCTGTTTTTGGGCAGGTTCATCGTTATTTTGTAAATTTGTTCGTTTAATCGCCGAAGGCACTGAGTATTCTCAGCGATTATTTAATTTGAATTTATGAAACAGGTTAAAAAAACGCTATGTATAGCAGGTATGCTGCTGGCTGTGACTGCTTTGTGTCTCAGACTGGCAGGATGCGAAAACAAGGAAAAGGCTATGGAACAAAGACAGGCCGCATTTGAGGATTCTCTGCTGACTATAATCAGAGAAGCCAACATACCGATGATCCAGCTCAAGTACACCGAACCTTCAGACAGCGTTTACTGCCAGGTTGGAGTAACCCCGTGGTCAACGGAAAAGCCGGCTGCAGTCGACTCCGCCAGCTTCAGCTACAAGGAGACCGGCAAGGCAGACTATGAAAAGGAGGCTGTGTTCCAGGCGGCATCGCTGAGTAAAGTTGTGTTTGCATACATCGTGATGAAGATGTATGACAAGGGAGAGATAGACATAGACCGTCCGCTTTACGAGTACACGGATATTGACCGCTTCGTAGACAAGGATATGGCAAAGAAATTGACTGCCAGGCTGATACTTATGCACCGCAGCGGCATAGACGACTGGGCTGCGTCCCCGTCTTCTGACGAGTGGCCAACCGCTCCTATCAAGTTCACGTTCCCTGTTGACTCCATCTTCGGGTACAGCGGAGAAGGCTACGCTTTCCTTCAGAGAGCCGTTGAGGCTATCAAGGGAAAGGACATCCAGTCCATCGCAAAGGAATATGTGTTCGAACCTCTGGACATGCCGCTCTCTTCATACGAGTGGATTCCTGAATTCGAGGGCATAACCACCGCATCCGTAAGACGCAACGGAGAAAGCCAGGGCGTAAGGCAGTTCCCAAGGCAGAACGTGGCCTACACCCTCAGGACCAACGCCATAGACTATTCCAACTTCATCCGTGCCGTGATGGACGGAAAGGGTCTCTCCCAGACCAGCCACGCTCTGATGATAACTCCTTGCAGCGGCCCTGCAACTCAGTTCCCTCCTAAGGTAAGGCCGGTGGACGAGAAACAGTCCATCTTCTGGGGCCTTGGTATCGGCATCGAGGAGAACAAGAATTACGGCAGGATTCTCTGGCACTGGGGAGACAACGGCAACACCAAGGCTCTGTTCGTGATAATCCCGAGCCAGAAGAAAACCCTGGTTTACTTTGCAAACAGCGGAGCAGGCCACGATATAACAAATAAAGTTCTGGCCCTGTTTTTCAAAGACGGCCCAATGGACATTCAAGACTGGATTCAGCAAGAATAAAATCATCTTCAGATGGAACTCAGAAAAACCTTCAAGGGCGGACTTTACTATATGGGCTTCAAGGAGTTCATCCGCTTCCTATTCAACCATTTTCTATACAGGAAAGTCTACAAGATCGGAGATGAAAAGATTCTTCCGGACGGAAACGCCCAGGTGATTGCCTCCAACCACCAGAACTGCCTGGTGGACGCTATTGCGGTGATGCTGTCCTTCAAGGGACCTGGAAGAAGGCCTTTCTTCTGGGCCAGGGCAGACATCTTTGCGGTAAGCAAGGTACTGGAAAAATACCTTAGGTTCCTTGGCCTTATGCCGGCATTCAGGATGGAACACGAGGGAATGGAAGATGTAGGAAAGAACAGCGCTTCCTTTGACGAAAGCTACCATCTTCTCAAGCACGGGCAGAGCGTGATGATATTCCCGGAAGCCGGCCATCAGGACAAGAGATTTCTGGGACATTTCACCACGGGCTATACGACAATGGCGTTCAAGGCCGCCGAGCAGACAGGTTTCGAAAAGGAAATCTTCATTCTTCCGGTAGCCAACCACTATACCAACTACTTCGGGATGAGAAGGGAGATGTGCGTCATGTTCTCCGACCCTATTTCCCTCAAGCCGTACTACGAGCTTTACAAGGAAAAGCCGAGAACGGCGATGAGAGAAGTCAACCAGCTGGTCAGGACAGCCATTTCTTCAATGATGCTGGACATCCAGGATCTGGACAACTACCCCGCAATAGACTTTCTGAGAACCAACTACGGAAAGACTTTTGCCGCCCTTAGCGCAAAGCCGTACGGCAAGCTCCCGGAAAAACTGACGGTCGAAAAGGATTTCGTGGCCGCTCTGGGAAATCTTGAAGACCAGACCAGAGAGTCTGTCTACGCCCAGGCTGAAGGCCTGAGGAAGGGACTCGAGGAAAACAAGCTCACTTTCAAGTCGCTGAAGAAGAAAGTCAGCTCTGCTGCCACCATACTGAAACTTATTGGAATGGCGCTGTTGTTCCCGCTGTGGATTTTCTCCCTGTGGCCTAATTTCTTCAACTACCAGATTCCGAAGAAACTCACAAAGAGGGTGAAGGACAAGATGCTCTCGTCTTCTTTCCTTCTGGGTGTGAATGCGGTAATAACGACACCTTTATTCGCGATAATCTCGTTTGTGCTCATCTGGTGTTTCATGACCATCTATATGGCTTTGATTTACTTGCTTTTAATGCCGCCTTTGACATTGTTCTGCTGGTATTATACCGAATGGTGGGACAGTCTGAAGCAAGATTTGCGTTTACTTAAGTTCCATAAAAAATCAAAAATTGCTACCTTGTGCGGTCTAAAGAAAGACAGTGAAATACTGGAAGACAGACTTTGGTCAATATTCAAGAAATGAAAAGAAGAGTAGTTATAACAGGAATGGGCATTTACTCCTGCCTCGGCAAGACTCTGGACGAGGTGAGAGACTCCCTTTACAACGGCAAAAGCGGTATCATTTTCGACCCGGTCAGAAAGGAGATGGGATTTGTGTCGGCTTTGACTGGTTTTGTGGAAAAGCCTAATCTTAAGGGTATTCTGAGCCGCAACCAAAGAGTGTATATGCCGGAGCAGGCACTGTTCGCCTACTGCGCTACAGCAGATGCTCTCAAGGCCGCCAACATAGGACAGGACTGGCTTGACAGCCACGAGGTCGGCCTGATTTACGGAAACGACTCCAGCGCAGAGCCTATAGTGGAGAGCGTGGACATAATGAGAGCAAAGAATAACACCTCGCTCATCGGCAGCGGCGGAATATTCAAGAGCATGAACTCTACCGTCACGATGAACCTTTCCTGCATCTTCAAGCTCAAGGGTATCAACCTCACCGTTTCCGGAGCCTGCGCCAGCGGATCCCATTCCATAGGATGGGGAGCGATGCTTATCCAGAACGGGCTTCAGGATATGGTAATCTGCGGCGGAGCCCAGGAGACCAATCCTTATTCCGTATGCAGCTTCGACGGCATCAGCGCATTCTCCAAGAGAGAAAGCGAACCTGAGAAAGCCTCCCGCCCTTTCGACAAGAACAGGGACGGTCTGGTTCCTTCAGGAGGAGCGGCAACAGTAATTCTGGAAGACTATGAAAGCGCTGTCAAAAGAGGCGCTCCTATAATCGCCGAGGTTCTCGGATACGGATTCTCCTCCAATGGAGACCATATATCAGTCCCTAACGTGGACGGCCCTGCCAGGTCGCTGAGGATGGCACTGTCCCACTCTGGGCTTCAGGCCAGCCAGATTGGCTACATCAACGCCCACGCCACCAGCACGATGGTGGGAGACCAGAACGAGGCCAAGGCTATCTATCAGGTATTTGGAGACAGCATGCCTCCTGTTACCAGCACCAAGAGCCAGACCGGACACGAGATGTGGATGGCCGGAGCAAGCGAGGTGATCTACTCCATCCTGATGATGAAAAACGGCTTCGTTGCCGCTAACCTCAACTTCGAGACCCCGGATGAAGACTCGGCTAAGCTGAACATTCCGGCAAAGAGAATCGAGAGAAACTTCGACTGCTTCCTCTCCAACTCCTTCGGTTTCGGAGGCACCAATTCAACATTGATAATCAAAAACCTATGATAAAATGACAAAAGAAGAAATGATTGCCAAGGCCATTGACATCCTGGCAGAAGAATTTGAAGTTGACAAAGAAGATATCACTCCAGATGCTGACATCAAGAAGACTTTGGACCTGGACAGCCTTTCACTTGTAGACCTGGTGGCTCTGATCGAGGAGAACTTTGACATAAAGATCAAAGGAACAGACCTTATGCAGACTGCCACTTTCAGCCAGCTCTACGACTTCCTTTACGCAAGAATATCCGCCAAGTAAATGACCAAGCTCGCCCTGGCCGTATACCGCTTTTTCAAAAAGCACAAGAGCGTATTCTACCTGGTTCTGCTGGGTAGTTTCCTCGTATTGGCGTTTCTGGCCAGGAAGATGTACTATGAGGAGGACATCACCAAGCTCCTCCCTGCTACAGAACAAAACAGCGGCGTGAGATTCGTCTTTGACAAGCTCAAGGTCAAGGACAAGATCTTTGTCGAGATGAGAGTCACGGACAGCACCCTGTCAAAGCAGGATGCGCTGGACACCCTCATTTCGGCCGGAAGCCGCCTCTGCGATTCCCTTACGGCCCACGACAAGGATTCGGACATAGAAGACATTCTGTTCCGGGTAGACCCTTCTCTGCTTGAAGACGGAGCGTCTCTGATTCTGGACAACGCCCCTTGTTTTCTCGACAGCACGTTCTACCCTCAGCTGGACAGCAGGCTCAACGCCGCCTCCATGGATTCGCTGATGGCCCAGAACGTGGACCTTCTGGAAAACGACGGAAGCGGAATCTGGTATGACATCATCTGCAAAGACCCTCTCGCCTTCAGGAATATGGCGATGAGCAGCCTTACCAGCGCCGCCGACCTTTCGGACGGCAGCGCGGCCAAGAAAGAAGGCTCCATAACCCTGACAGACTTCCACCTGTTCTCATCCGACAGCACCACGGCTCTGATCTATATCTCGCCGGCATTCAAGGCAATGGACAGCAAGGCCGGAACCAGGCTTATAGACCTCATCGAGGATGAAGCCGCTCAGATTGCAAAGACCTCGCCCGTTGAAGTCCTGATCTGCGGCAAGTCCGCAAAGAGCGTTTACACGGCCAAGAGAATCAAGAAGGACCTGGTAATCACGGTTACAATCGCGATGATCCTGATTATCCTGATTATCGGATACTGCTTCAGGACGAAAGACAC
>JAEEGL012268512.1_pt1 | contig 11326 bp, 18 predicted proteins | sample 9134231 | NCBI WGS metagenome assembly JAEEGL01 (sample SAMN16246548, study PRJNA631951) | gut metagenome | biome: gut microbiome; feature: rumen; material: fiber-attached | host: Bos | place: Iran: Karaj | collected 2018-10
GATTAGAGAATCCGGCTCAAAACTTGTCACAGAAGATTCCTGTTCTTCTATAACTTGTTCAATTTCATCTATATTTTCATCAAAAAAACTCATTTCATTATTTATTTTAGAGAATGTATTGGGATGAAATACTTTCTTTATTCACTACCCTACGGATAGTCTCTGCCAATAGATTTGCAGCAGTCACCTGAATTACTTTGTCACAAGTTCCCTTATATGGGATTGAGTCTGTAAACACAACTTGTTTCAACGGAGATGCACAAATCCTTTCTGCTGCTTTTCCGGACATCACACAGTGACTTGCAACAGCAATTACACTATTTGCTCCGTTCTCCATCATCAATTCAGCAGCTTTAGTAATCGTACCAGCAGTATCTACCATATCATCAACCAGAACGACATCAGCACCCTTGACATCTCCGATAAGCTGCATAGTACCTATTTCATTCGGTCTTGGTCTTGTCTTGTTACAAAGAACGAGAGGACAGTTGAAATATTTTGCATAACTGTTCGCTCTCTTTGAACCGCCGACATCTGGAGTTGCAATGACAATGTTCGGAAGATTCAACTTCTCAATATACGGAACCAATACTGAAGAACCATACAGATGATCAACCGGAACATCAAAGAACCCTTGTTCCTGATCAGCATGTAAATCCATTGTTATAACTCTGTCAATACCTGCTACACTTAGCATATCAGCAACCAGTTTTGCACCAATGCTGACTCTTGGTTTGTCTTTCCTGTCTTGTCTTGCCCATCCAAAATATGGAATAACAGCATTAATAGAGTTAGCAGAAGCTCTCTTAGCAGCATCAATCATAAGCAGAAGTTCCATTAAGTTATCTGCTGTAGGGAATGTACTCTGGACAATGAACACATCCTTGCCCCTGATGCTTTCTTCATAATAAACCACAAACTCTCCATCAGAGAAACGAGTGTATTTCACCCTACCCATCTCTTTATGAAGACAATTACAAATCTTTTTGGTCAGATATTCAGTTGCTGAACCAGTAAAAACAACAAAATCTTCCATTGAATATATATAATTTTGAAATTGTGAAAAATTATCTCATATCTCTTGTATCCATTGCTGCTATAGCATTGATAATTCTGTCTCCAGCAAATTTTGTATATCCAGATGATGCTAATAGTTCTGTAAAATATAGAATATTATAGAATAATTCATAAATTACTTTGTTTTAACGCTTCATCGGTCCCTTAGTACTCACTCCCGCGGTGTTTTCACACCGCGGGTTTTCCCAGAGGGAATCTCCACGTTCCGTCTCCCCGAACTCAGGGGCAGCCTCATTTATAGAGTCGAGGTTCTCCTTTCCGTACAGGAACTCATTGAGTTCCTTGTTATGCTCACTTACTCCTTCTGTGAGAATCATTATAGATGCATTGTCATCACGCTCATGCAATGTCCCGCATACGGGACATAACCATTGTCTCTCAGAAAGAGTCAGATTCTTATATTTGTATCCACATACGCTGCAAGTCTTTGATGAAGCAAAGAATGTATCAATTCTTACGAATTTCCTTCCGTATCTGAACGCCTTGTAGTCAATCATACTGATGAACTCTCTCCATCCGGCCGTCGAGACGGCCTTGGACAGTTTACGGTTCTTCAGCATTCCCTTCACATTCAGAGTCTCTGCTGCAATGAATGCATATTTCTTCACTATCTTCGTAGATTCCTTTTGGTGAATATCCAGACGGATATTCGCTATCTTCTTGCTCTTAGCCGCCTTTGTCTTTCGGCATTTCTCATACCGGTTTGAAGCCTTGCTCCATTCTTTCCGGTTACAGAACGGGTTCTTCTCGGAAGAACCCTTTTTCTTGTTCTTCTTCAAGTGCTTGAATGGCTTGGTTTTCGCTCTTTTTTCCAAGTACTTCTGGAATCTTTCTTCTCTCTTAGACTCTCTGTATGCTTTCTTGTCAAACTTACACTTTGCTTCATCTCTGTTCTTTGAAGTAGTGTGTGTCTCTGTATTGTATTCTTTCCTTGACAGTTTTCTCTGCCAGTGCTTCTCTTTCTTTGTGTGCCACTGGAGCCGGGTATATCCGGCTCTCTCGTATGCTTTCTGTTTCTGTCCGGGACATCTGTAGTCATTGACGGAAGGAACATGGAAATGTTCCTTGTTCTCTCCAGTAAGAACTATGAAACCGTCATCATCCTTACTGATTTTCTCACTATGACCGATAACCAGTTCCTTGAGTCCCAAGTCGAATCCGCATCCATCATCAGCCGGTTCTGCCTGAACCGGCTGTGCTATAAGCAGAACAGATGCATATGCCTTGCCGTCCGGGTCAATCGACACTGTGATTGACCGTATCTTTTTCTGATGACGGGCCAGCCAACTTTCATCTTCATCAGAACCCTTAAACAGAACATTCTTGAGTTCACTGCAAATGGAAATCCTGTTTCCATTTACACATTTAATTCCTTTCTTAGCTTGTGCTCCGGGTATTGCATCAATCGGTACTCTGAAACTGTAAGAATGATCGTGCTTGCTCTTGAAAGTCGGCTCATCATACAGTTCAGGGAACTTGCCGTGATTTGTCACGGCTGTATTGAAGTCCCTCATAGCCTGCTGGATAATCTTGGAATTAGTATTCTTCAGATATTCCATATCCGGATTGTTACGCAATCCGGTGACTATCTTCCCGACCAGTTTCAAGTCATACTTGAAATACTTCTCGTCTGTAGTTCCGTTCTTCTTTCTTTCTTCAAATGCTTCCTTATTCTTATTATAGTCTGCCACAAGACAGTTATAAATCTTGCGGCAGTTGCCGCCAGCTTGATAACAGAACCTATACTGTTCTTTGTTTAGATATATTCTTATTTTCTTTGGAAGATTGCTCAAGTCTCTTTCCTTAGTGAGTTTCTTCCTTCTCTCTTTCGCAGCAGCAGAGTTCCTCGGAAGATTCAAAGACTTTTGAATCTTCTTCTGCTTCTCTTTACGAGAATGCTTTTTATGTCTGGCTCTGTCATGCTTCATATATTATTTATCTCAACACAAATTGGCTAAAATTGAATTCTCCTACGAGAATTCTATAAATTTCCAAATTATTTATTTTCATTCTGTAATTCAAGAATCAATTGTTCTGTTCTTTTTTTGTTTCTTCTCTGTCCATATAATCTTGCACAGAATGAAGTGATTATTGAAACAAAATCTTGCATCAAGTCGTCTCGGTCATCCGAGACGCTATTAACAATTTCAATCCTTCTGTCATCCATTTCAAGCAATTGCTGTATATAATTCAGCCCGAATCTTGAAAAACGGTCTTTATGCTCAACTACAATCACTTTTATGCTTCTGTCTTTAAGTAGAGACTCTAACTTAGGTCTCTCATCATTTAAACCAGAACCAACTTCCTTTACTATCTTATCTATTTTATAGCCCCTTGCCATACAATAGTTCACAAGACGCTCTGCTTGAGCGTCAAGGTTGCTCTTATTTTCTGATGAAGAAACTCTTGCATAGATTGCAACTTTAGCATCTTCGTCTTTGACGAAGTGCTTTATCGGCAAAGAAATATGACCGGTTTCATCTACTATCGCATCCGGAAACTGACCTCTCTTGTATCTGTTCCATGCAGTTCGGTAACATATACCGAACTTCTTCGCATAATCACTGAGTTTAATATAGTAATCCATACATTTCTCAAATCTCTTTCTTTGTATATTTATTCTGGATTATTCTATGTTTTCTGTGAATGTTTATAATACTTTATGAAAAGATGTTATAGATCCATATGCATCTGATACATGAAAACTATTTATAATTCTTATAAACATTATATCATATCTTTAGTATTCATTGAAGCATTGCCAGATAACAATAAAAACACTTTATCTGGTTTTCCGTATTTCTTATACTCTTTAACAAGAGAATCATAAACATCAGAACGATATGGTCGATATATTTCTTTTATTCTCATCTGTACATCGGAATTTCTGAAATCTTACAATGATTGTCAATAGCAATATTATAACAAGCTCTACACAAAGTGACATATTTGTCTTCTGCTCCACATTCAACTTGTTCTCCCTCATTGACAACATAACCTTCTGAATCAATACGAGCATTCACAGATGCCTTGTTTCCACACTGACAAGTAGATTTCATCTCTTCAATTTTGTCAGCAATTTCAAATAGTCTCTTAGAACCAGGGAACAATTTTGTCTGGAAATCAGTCCTCAAGCCATAGCATATAACATTGATATTGTATTCATCAACTACATAACCAAGTTGATCTACTTGTTCTGGAGTCAGAAACTGCGCTTCATCAACCAATACCCATTTATAGAAATCATACTTGAACTCATTTTCAAAGAATTCCAGTATATTGTCTTCTGGAGATATTGGAGTACATTCAGTCTCTGTATTCAATGCCCTACTTTTTATGACATCTATAGAATCTCTTGTGTCTAATGTAGATTTAAGAACAAGACAAGATATCCCACGTTCTTTGAAATTATATGCTTTTGCAGAAAGAAACAAAGACTTTCCACAATTCATAGGTCCGTACACAAAATATAACTTAGCATTCATTGCTTAGAATCAGATTTTCTTTTTGTAATTTTTTGTAGAGAAGTTTTCCGATATTCACTGTCTTAATCTTGTTCTTTTTTGTGTTGAAATAAGAGACAGAAGATTCGAGCAAATCATTCTCAATAAATTCATCCAATGTTTGATTAATGATAACAGAATTATTGTAGTTTCCGTAATTTGCAACAATATCTTTTATCTTGTTGTCATCAATCACAGCATATAACTGAATACCGAGACATCTGTGAGATTTGTTTCCGTATATCAGACTACTCATTATATCAACTTTTTCTTTTTCAGTTTTTTATAAAGAGATTCTCCGATATTAACTGTTTCTACATCAGGTGACATATGTGTAACAGTATAATCTCTCAAATTCTTCTCAATGAAATCATCTAAAGTCTGATATGGATGAATAGCAGAATTCCTGTTACCATTACTGTCTTCAGAAAGAATATCAATTACTTTCTTATCTTCAATAATAGCAACAAGGCAAATTCCGCTTTCATCATCTCTTGACTTATCACTATACACAGTACTACTCTTAGCAGCCATACTATATTAAATAGTTTTCTTTGGTTCAAGAATCTTGTCAATGATACCAAACTCCTTAGCTTGTTCGCTTGTCAGCCAGTAATCAGCCTTGTCGGAAATCTCATAAATCTTTTCCTTTGTCTGATGACAGTGCTTTGCAAGAATATTGAACAACTCATCATTGAGTGACTGAATCTGCTCAAATGTAACTTTGATGTCTTCAAGACGACCGTATGCACCAGTGCTTGCCTGATGAATCATCACTCTTGCATGGGGCTGTGCAACACGCATACCCTGATCACCAGCTGAAAGAAGAACAGATGCCATAGATGCAGCAGTTCCAGTCACACAAGTCACCAATGGAGCATCAAGATACATCATCGTGTCATAGATGCTAAGACCGTCTGCTACTGAACCACCGGGTGAATTGATATAGAGAGAAATTTTCTCTGAATCACTCTGACTGTTCAAATACAACATCTGGGAAGTCACAATAGAACCAGTATAGTTGTCAATCTCAGATGACAAGAATATAATCCTTTCCTTCATCAAACGGCTGAACACGTCAATTGCAACACCGAAGTTACTGCCAGTCGGCTCAATGATAGTTGGAGACTGCCAAGAATCATCTACAATATTATTCTGTTTTCTCATATAGTCATCAAAAGTCTGACCGCTCATATAACCGCCGTTGTACTTCTGACTCAATGCAAATTTTCTAAAATCCTGATTATTTACCATATCAATTATCTAATATAAAAACATAATTTTCTCTAAAAGTTATACTGAAAAATGATAGTTTTGTAAGAACATTGAATAGATAAATTTCAACAAACAAGAATTCCGTACATTCATTTCTGAGTGTACGGAATCACAGTCAAATAACATTATTGTTGTGTTTTTTAAATATAGTCTTTATAAATTCTTGGTTATCAAATAGTTGTTGTGTTGTTTATTAAAAGAATCGTTGTTATTAATTTCTTCCGGCATATTAACTGTTCATCACTGAAAGTCTTCCAGTCTCTTTGTCAATGATACCCTTGTTGTTGATAGTTGCATTGACGATTGTCCAGTAAAGATGGAAAGTCTTCTTTGCATCATCCCTGATATAGTCATTATCATAGTCAACATTCAGCATAATTGAATTATAACTGTTCTGTCTCCAGAATGAAATCAGTGAATTGAAGTAGTTGTTACGAACAGTGTCATCATCAATTGTTCCCATATACTCGAAACTTTTCATCACACTGTCATGAATCTTCAGAAGATCATCAGCCTGTTCATTGTTCAACTGAAGGAATTTCTCAAGCTTGCCGAAATTCTTTTTCAGATCTATATTATAAACATTCATTGAATCTGCTGGCTGAGAGAGTTCATTTGAAATTCTCATTACAGTTTCTTCAATACTCTTCTTCTTACTAATGTTATTTGCCTGTACATTGCAGTTGAATGCTACCAGCATCACTACTGCCAAAATCATAAAAATTTTCTTCATAACTTTTAAATTAAATTAAAATTTTATTTGTACATCGGAAGTTCAACAAATTGTGTATTAAATACACTTTTCGTCTCTCTTCTGAATATTTAATCTCTATATAAAGAAAACTTTCAGTTCTGAACACTACAAAAACACAAAAATCAGCCATTTATTGATGCAAATCAAAGAATGTGCCCGCACACAGAAGCATTTTTGGTCATAATGTACTAAAACAAATGACTTCAACTCTAAACAGAGTCAAAGTCATTATCAATGTATAATAATCTGTATGTTATTTTAATTTATGCGGAACTTCATAAGGCGACAACTTTAGATTATGTAAAGGTTTCCATTCTTGTTTCGGCCACTTTGAAGTGTCTACTATCTCATAATGTGAAAGTTTCTTCCCTAAAAACCAATCACAATGAGCATCACATAACTTTATCAAGTCATCAAGTTCTTTCTTTGTAACTCCGGAATTAGACCAATGCTCTGCCCGTTTCACTATTATTTGTTCTTCATTGAAGATTTCACATACTAACAAACCGATAGTGCTATTATCTTCTTTTACAGAACCAAGAATCTTGTAGTTTCCCTTGCCTTCACCGTCAAATATGACATCAGAGAATGCACTATTACTCTTCGGTTTGAACCCAACTTCAAGAAGAATATCTCTTGTCAAAATTGTATCATCAAATAAATAACCATCCATACCCATCACTCTCTATATTCTTTATTACATTTATCACACTTATAATAGTCATAATGAGAATCATGTCCAATGTTACGGAAATTATGGTCACACTTATCCTGTTTCTTACTGAGATGATTTATGAATCTGTTGTATTTAGAAGAAACTTCTTTCCTCAGTTTCATAAGTTCATTATATGATTCATTGAATGACTCTTCATCATATGAGACATTATACTCAACAAACACATCTTTAGCATTGTCAAGTTTCTTCAGTTTCTCATCTACTTCTGACAGTTTATGACCAAGTGCATCAAACTCATCTTCGATAGCATAACCGTCTGATGAATAAATGAACTCAACCACTTCAAGTTCTGTCATACCGATAGTCTTACTTTTCACTTCCATATAAATTAATCTCTTCTATATTATAATATGTGTTGTACTCACTGTATTCATTATGGTCATTGTAGATGATGGTTGCTTCAGCAACTTCTTCTGAATAACCTTTCATCATAAGGAACTTCTTGAACTCCACTTCCTCATCAATCTCATCATATTTAATCCACTCTTCTTGTTTGATGTCTTCTGACTCCCTATCACCGAATGTCTCTTTCCAAATCCATTCAGTGTATTCCTGATGAAGATTGTCATATAAGTCTTTATCCGGGTTTTCATCAGCAAGATATGCAGAATAGAACTCATAACGAGGACTCTTGATAGCAATCTCCTCAATATGCTCTTGCCATTTCTTATGGTCTTCTATGAATTTCTCTGCATCTTCTTTCTTTGTATATGCAGCAACCGGACCATTTGACTTGTCCTCATACTGTCCGCAATTATACATAACAACATATATAACCGGAACATTGCTATCAATATCTCTTCTCATCTTATTCTAATACTATAAATTTGTAACTATGGGCTTCTAAGAACTTACCCGCTTGTTCACATGCAATAGCAAAATCTGGAGTTACTCTGTTTTGATATAATACAAATGTATTCTTAACAGGAACAAACACACTTTCCAGTCCATAAATTATATGCAATCTTTTTGCAATTTCCTTGCTATCAATCATAATCAGGCGTAAAAATTTTATCATACTTGAAAGACACATCAAAAGCAGTTGTCGTGTTCATATAAGGGAACACATAGAGAATATCTTTCCAATCATTTTCACCATAATGTCTGACACAGAACTTCAAGTCTTTATCCAGACATGCATATGCTTCATGTTCTTTTCCGGACATAAAGTTTGCAATGGGAACAATTCCGGACGTAGCAATGAGTCTCTGATATGTCTTGATGATATGTCCGATATCAGAAAGAACCCATTTAGGATCAATATCCGGAGCACTACCCAAACCAATCATCATTGCTGTCAGAAGGCTATGTGCTTGTCCTTCTCCACCACCGATATAAAGATTCTGCTTGATATCTTCTATCCTATCTTCATAATTTTTGTCCATTTCTACTTTTTCTGCCATAGCTATTTCTCATTAAATGTACATTATAATAAACAAAAACTGCTCTTAATGTATATTATATGATACATTATCAGTGCTTCTCGCCGAACCGACGCCGCATAAATCTCTTGAACTCTTTCTTTGACTCAAAGTACTTTCATACTCTTGTCATAAATGTATCCACAATACTTATAAAGTATCATATATGATGCATTATAGCCATTTTTGCACCATAACACATCATATATGACAGCTTACATACTCCAACAGATGACATAAAAGAACACATTTGCATACCTGTTGCATTCATAGTCTTCTATCCAGACTTCCTTTGCCCCGTTCTTCTTCATATTTCCCATCACTCTCTGGACTTCTTTATTCATCTCAAAAGTGAACTTGTCATTATAGAATCTGAGCAGAATTCCATAATGATAGTCTTTGATATCTTCCACCCACCATCCATAGAAGTCAAACAACTCTATATAGTCATCTTTCAGATGGACATCATCAAATGCACTGACTATCTTAGATAGTTTATTCTTCTTCCTGTTATAGACTTTAAGATGTTCTGGTTCATGTTCTTCACCAACTGTATATAGGAAATACTCATCATCAAATGTATCTACCCAGAAGTTAAATGTCGCATTTTCCGGCTTATCAGTCAAAAGATTATCAATCGATGATATCAGTGAAACAGTCAGACATCTCTCCATATCATGAACAAGATGTTCATTCGGAGAAACTTTCTCTTCACTACCACTCTCATCAGATTCATCAGGATCGTCAGACATGGCTCTATGAATACAGTCGAATGTAGTGTCAACTGTCGTATCCACAATCTTGTGAATCATCTCAGCAGACAGATTCCCGTTTTCATCAAGACCGTTACCAGACTTAATTACCTGCAGCATATTTCTTGTTCAATATATTTTTGAGGTAATTACACTTCACTATATTTCCGAGAGTCTTTCCCATATCACAAGACAGTTTCACACAGTCATGTCCTTCTCTCTTCTCTGTGATAGAACACCAGATGAGCTTGAAGACAATGTTCATAGGATCAACACCGTCAATATCACAAGTGAAATTAGTACCGATGCCATATGAATCAAGAAACTTCCCGACAAAATATCTGTGAATTGCAATTGCTTTCTCAACATCAAGTGCATTACTGAACACTACAATCTTGTTCTGTGGGTTGATACCGAGTTCCTTGTACTTATCGATAATCTTGTCACCCTGAATATACTCATCTCCGGAATCGACTCTCAGACCAGAATACAGCATAGCCATCTTCTTAGAGAAGTTGTCAAAGAACACATCATCCCCGAAACAGTCATAAAGATATGTTCCCAAATCTCCACCGTATGTCTCAGCCCACTTGTTCATCACACTGTAGTTACACTCGAATACAGAAGCGACATTCTCTTCAAAAGAGACAATCTGGTGTGACATAGTTCCGATAGGAGTCAGACCGTACTTCATAGCGAAATACACATTTGAGGTACCGGCAAACTTACCAAGAGAAACCATATTGTCATCAGCAGCATCAACGATTGCCTTCACAATCATATCATGGTGGTCAAACGAAAAACGTCTGCGCGTGCCGAAATCAGAGAATGTAAGACCCTCACTTAACATTCGTGCGGCCTTGTCATACATCTTCTTGTATTCACGCTCCTTGTTATACTTTTCAAAGTCACCTCGTAGCATATGCATCAATTCGGATGTACAAGACAATACCGGCATCTCCCACATCATAGCAGAATACCAATCACCGTCACAATATCCATGTAAATGATTCTCATCATCCAGCCAGAAATGAAGTTCACTTGGGTCAAATCGGAATCCACGGAGGAACACTTCAATATACCACTTCGGGAGATAGTAGCATTTCTTCAGCATAAATTCTACTTCTTCATCAGTGATGACTACATTCCTCATCATTTCCATCTGCTCCATCAACATCTTGTCAAATCCATCTGGATAGACAGTGTTGTTTCGATCAAAGAACTCAAATCTCGCTTTGGCACGAGGATAATTCATAATGATATAGTACCCGACTGTAAATGTGTACAAATCATTGTCTGTAAAATGTGTAATAATCTGCTTCATATCTTGTTTTTTAATATGTCTTCAAATTTCTCAATATCTTTTTCTATTGTTGTCTTCTGATAATATAATGAATCAATACAACTCTGCAATTCTCTTTTTAGAATATCATTAGCAACATTTTCATCAGTCGTATAATAGACATATTCACCATCTGGACTTTCATTACTTGAAATCATTAATTGATGACATTCAAAATAATGCTGTTGATATTCAGTTTTGTCTAATTTACAGTAAGAATCATAAGATGGTAATCCAATAATCCCTGTATCAAAAACAAATACTATCTCATTACCTCTCAAAAACTTTGAACCATTTTCTATCGTTTTGATTTCTTCAATAATTTTTGTTTCAATACTGAAATTATTATGTTTAAAGTCATAATGAACTTTGAACAACTTGTCGCCTACTGACAAATCTTGAAATGTCTTTTTCATAAAATGACAGACTTTACATCATCAATGATTTCAACACCATTATTTTCACA
>JAEEGL013621916.1_pt1 | contig 11326 bp, 6 predicted proteins | sample 9134231 | NCBI WGS metagenome assembly JAEEGL01 (sample SAMN16246548, study PRJNA631951) | gut metagenome | biome: gut microbiome; feature: rumen; material: fiber-attached | host: Bos | place: Iran: Karaj | collected 2018-10
TCTACATGACCCGCCTCCAGGACGAATGGGACAAGAAGCCCGGCGAGAGTTCGCGGGGCTACAATCCCGAGGACTACTACTTCGCGGGCGAGGACCTGAACCGCCTCCGCAACACCGCCGTCATCATGCACCCGCTGCCGAGGCGGGCGGAGATCTCCACGGAATGCGACAACGACCCGCGCGCCGTCTACTGGCGCCAGATGCGCAACGGCATGTGGATCCGCGCCGCCCTCATCGCCACCATCTTCTGCCGCGACCAGGAGATCACCAACTACTACATGCTGAACAACCGCTGACAGACCGAAACCCGGAAAAGCGGATATATTAAGCCCTGGCCCCGAGGCCTCCCTTCCCGTGCCCCAGAACACCCCCGCCCCATCCCCATGCTGAGCAGCAAAGTCATCGTCGTCGGAGCGGTCTCCGACGATCCTCTGGCGATTGACATCGCCCACTACATGCACCAGGAGACCGACATCTCCGACATCCTGGCATACAAGCAGTTCGCGAACACCGAGTTCTGCCCGCGCTTCATCAGCGACGAGACGGACTTCGACCATATCGGGCACGGCCTCGACGGCAAGACCGTCGTCATCGTCTCATCCTGCTCGGGCGAGCACACCCGCAACGCCCGCGCGATGCGCAACTTCCTCGTCGCCCGCGCCGCCAAGGACAACGGCGCCGAGCGCGTCATCCTCGTCGAGCCCGACCTCTACTACAGCGCGCAGGACCGCGGGGCCCGCCCCGAATACGGCCATGTCGCCTTCCGCCGCACCCCGCAGGACTACAAGAAGTTCGACGGGCAGCCCTGGTCGAGCCGCCTCTACGCGCAACTTCTCAAGAGCGCCGGTGTCGACACCGTCATGACCGTCCACAACCACTCCGTCGCCGTCCAGGAGCTCTTCACCGACATCTTCAACGGCGAGTTCTACAACCTCTCGCCCGCCTCGCTGTACGCGGGCTACCTCGCCACCCACGCCTCCCTGACCCAGATCAGCCCCGACCAGGGGCTCGTCATCTGCGCCCCCGACAAGGGCGCGACCCCCTTCGCCCACACCGTCTTCGAGCACTACTGCAACGAGACTGCGGGGATGCTGCTGCACGGCAAGCCGAGTTTCATGGTCATGTCCAAGGAGCGCCTGGGCGAGCGCAGCGTCGTGATCACGGCCGCCGAGGACAGCCCCACCAAGCTCTCCGAACTCGCGGGGCGCGAGGTGGTCGTCTGCGACGACATGGTGCGCACGGGCGGCACCATCAAGGAGTGCTGCAAGCGCCTCAAGGAGGCGGGCGTCCTGCGCGTCCTCTTCGTGGTCACCCACTTCTATTCGTCGCCCGAGGTCAAGGAGAACCTGAACGACGGCGCCATCGACGACATCATCACCACCAACACCCTCCCCAACATCCTGAACCGCGACATGCAGGGGCGTCTGCGCCGCAAGATGCTGATCCTGAAAATCGAGCGCTGGATCGTCAACGAACTGCGCAAGCGCATCCTCCACGTCGACCTGCCGCCCTATCGGCCGCCATACTCCGTCGACATCTCCCGCAAGAACCCCTATTGGGAGGACAACCAGGAACTCGCCGTCAAGCCCATCGGCTGATCCCCCGACGCGAACATCCACCGGCCCGAGAACGGGCCGGCACGGAACGCCGCCCCACGATGAGTCTGAAGTCTGGGGTCTGGGGTCCCCGATGGGTCTGGGGTCTGAAGTCTGGGGTCCCCGATGGGTCTGGGGTCTGAAGTCTGGGGTTCCCGATGGGTCTGGGGTCTGAAGTCTGGGGTCCCCGATGGGGCTGGGGTCTGAAGTCTGGGGTTCCCGATGGGTCTGGGGTCTGAAGTCTGGGGTCTCCGATGGGTCTGAAGTCTGAAGTCTGGGGTTCCCGATGGGTCTGAAGTCTGAAGTCTGGGGTCTCCGATGGGTCTGAAGTCTGGGGGCCATATCGGAAAAGGTTGTCCTGCGGGGAAGCCAATTCGGGAATTGCAAGATATATTTAGAGTTTTGCCGAGCGAAGGCGGGCGCGGGGGAGGGCGCGCCGTCTGGATTTCCAGCCCCATCACATAGGTTAGCAACTGCCATGCGCATGACCCAGCTTTTCGGGCAGCGCCTGCGGGAGGCCCCGCGGGACGCCCAGACCGCCAGCCACATTTTCCTCGTACGGGGCGGCTATTGCCGCGCGGTGTCGACGGGCATCTATTCGCTGCTGCCGCCAGGCAAGCGGATTGTCGCGAAGATCGAGCGGATCATCCGCGAGGAGATGGACCGCATCGGCGGCCAGGAGGTGCTGATGCCGGTGGTGCTGCCGGCGGAACTCTGGCAGCAGTCGGGGCGCTGGGAGACGGTCGGGGCGGAGCTCCTGCGCTTCAAGGACCGCAACGGCAAGGACATGCTGCTGGGCATGACGCACGAGGAGTCGGCGGTGCAGATCGCGCGGACCGAGCTCAACAGCTACAAGCAGCTGCCTGCGATGATCTACCAGATCCAGACGAAATACCGCGACGAGGCGCGCCCGCGCGCGGGCCTCATCCGCGTCCGCGAGTTCACCATGAAGGACGCGTACAGCTTCCACGTCTCGCAGGAGGACCTCGACCAGTACTACGTCGTCTGCCGCGACGCCTACAGCCGCATCTTCAAGCGCATCGGCATCCGCGAGTTCCTGTGCATCCAGGCGGATTCGGGCATCTTCGGCGGCAACCGCTCCGACGAGTTCATGGCCATCGCCGATTGCGGCGAGGACACCATCTTCGCCTCCCCCAACGGCAACTACGAGGCCAACCGCGAGGTCGCCTGCTCCCCGCTGAAGTTCACCCCCGAGGAGCCGCTGCCCCTGGAGAAGGTCGAGACGCCGCACTGCAAGACCATCGCCGAGGTCGCGGCGTTCCTCAAGACCGACGCCGCGCACACCTGCAAGGCCGTCTTCTACAAGGACAGCCAGGGCAGGCTCGTCTTCGTCAACATCCGCGGCGACCTGGAGGTCAACGAGACAAAGCTCGCCAAGGTCGTCAAGGACGGCAACCTCGCCTTCGCCGACGACGAGCTCATCCGCTCCGTCGGCGCGGTGCCTGGCTTCGCCTCGCTCTACGGCCTCGACTTCGCGAACATCCGCGTCGTGGTCGACCCCTCGGCCGTCCACTCGAACAACCTCGTCGTCGGCGCCAACGAGGAAGGCTACCACTACCGCAACTTCAACTTCGAGCGCGATGTGCAGGACAAGGCGCATGTCACCGTCGCCGACATCGCCACCGTGCGGGACGGCGATCCCTCGCCCGTCGACGGCGCGCCGTTGAAGCTCCTGCACGGCATCGAGATCGGCAACATCTTCCAGCTTGGCGTCAAGTACTCCAAGCCGATGGGATGCAACTTCCTGGACGCCGACGGGCAGTCCAAGCCGATGGTCATGGGCTGCTACGGCATCGGCGTCGGCCGCGCGATGGCGGCGGTGCTGGAGCAGTCGCACGACGACTGGGGGCCGATCTGGCCGCTGGCCATCGCGCCGTGGCAGGTCGAGATCGTCGGGCTCAAGTACTCCGAGCCTGCGGTCAAGGAGGCCTGCGAGAAACTCTACGGCGAGCTTCAGGGCCTGGGCGTCGAGGTGCTGCTGGACGACCGCGGCGAGAAGGCGGGCAGCGCCTTTGCGGACGCCGACCTGCTGGGCATTCCGTACCGCGTGGTCGTCTCCCCGAAGACCATCGCGGGCGCCGAGGTCGAGTTCAAGCGCCGCGACTGGGGCAAGAAGAGCGAGATGCGGCCGCTTGAGGGCCTTGCCGCGCGGCTGAAGTCCGAAATCGACGCCGAACTGGCCGCAAACCTCCTGGCGGAGTAGCCGCCGTGTCGCCATGCCCATCTGCCGGATCTTCAATTCCAAAGGCACGGAACTGACCCACTTCCGCACCGAGGACTTCCCGAACCAGCGCCGCATCGTGGTCGGGCGCTCCTCCAAGTGCGACGTGTCGCTCAAGCACCTGGCGGAGAACAACATCAGCCGCGAGCATTTCTTCCTGTCCCGCAGCCTCGGCAGCGACGACTGGAAGATCCACGACACCAGCCGCGCGGGCATCGTCCTCGACTGCCGCAAGGTCCCCGAGGCCGACCTCCACAACGGCAGCGTGCTGCGCTTCGGCCAGCTCTTCTTCTGCTTCGGGGAGCGCGCCGCCCCCAGCCCGTACTTCCTCGCCTGGAACAGCATCGGCGGCGGGGACGAGGAGTTCGCGCGCCTCTGGCCGGGCGTCAACTCCGTCGGCGCCTCCCATGACAACTACGTCATGGTGCGCGAAGGCTCGGTCTCCCGCTTCCATGCGCAGGTGGAGGTCAACGGCGACCGCCTGCTGCTCTCGAACCTGAGCGCCATGGTCGAAAGCCAGGTCAACGGCGCCGAAGTCACGGGGCCGCGCGAGATCCGCCCTGGCGACACCATCGTCCTGGCCGACGTCCAGGTGCGGCTCGGGCGCACCGAGGCCATGGCCGCGCCCGTGGCGGACATCCTCTCCGAGAAGGCGCTGCAGCGCCAGAACCAGAAGTCGGAGACGGACCGCAACCTGCGCCCCACGATTGTCGTCATTCTCCTGCTTGTCATCATCGGATGCTTCGCGATCGCCCTCTTCTACGGCGCCCGCCTGCTCCGATAACCCCAACCGCAAGGAAATCATCCCCCATGAACAGCAACCCAGCCAACACGGAGCCTCCCCCGTATGAACGCCGCAGAGATGGAAAAAATGCTGGCGCCGGGCAGCTTCGGCGCACTCAAATCCGCCCTTGAGGAAATGAACCCCGTCGACATCGCGAACGCGATGGGCGACATGGACAAGGGCAAGATGCTCCTGCTGTTCCGCCTGATGCCAAAGGACCAGGCGGCGGCGGTCTTCACCTATCTCGACCCAGGGGAGCATCGCCACATCGTCGACGCCATCTCCGCCGCCGAAGCGGGCGACCTGCTCGACGAAATGTATACCGACGACGCCGTGGACTTCCTCGGCGAACTCCCCTCCAACATGGTCCGCGCGATCCTGCAGGAGGCCGAACCCGAGACCCGCAAGATCGTCAACCAGTTCCTGAACTACCCCGAGAACTCGGCCGGCAGCATCATGACCTCCGAGTTCGTCTACCTCTTTGAGACGATGACCTGCAAGGAGGCGCTCGCCGTCATCCGCGCCGCAGGCATCGACAAGGAGACCATCTACACCTGCTACGTCACCGACGCCTCGCGCCACCTCACCGGCGTCGTCTCCCTGCGGACCATCCTCCTCGCCAGCGACGACACGAAGATCGCCGACATCATGGAGACCGCCGTCGTCGTCGCCCATACCCACGACGACCAGGAGGAGGTCGCCAAGAACTTCTCCAAATACGACTTCATCGCGATGCCCGTGGTCGACAAGGAGAACCGCATCGTCGGAATCATCACCGTCGACGACATCATCGACGTCGTCGAGGCCGAGAACACCGAGGACGTGGAGAAGATGGCCGCCCTGAAGCCGTCGGACGACGAATACCTGCATACCAGCGTCTGGAAGCTGGCGCGCAACCGCATCGTGTGGCTGCTGGTGCTGATGATCTCGGCGACCTTCACCGCGATGATCATCCGCCACTACGAGGACATGCTGACGAAGATGGTGTTCCTGGCCGCCTTCGTGCCGATGCTGATGGACACCTGCGGCAACTCCGGGCAGCAGGCCTCGACGCTGATCGTGCGCGGTCTGGCGGTCGGGGACATCGAGCTGGGGGACTGGCTGAAGATCCTGTGGAAGGAGCTGCGCGTGGGCTTCCTCTGCGCGCTGACGCTGGCGGTGGTGAACTTCGCGCGGATCTGGCTCTTCCATCTGGCGAAGCCGCGCGTCAACCTCGTCGTCAACCTGACCTTGCTCTTCGCGGTCATCCTCTCCAAGCTCATCGGCTGCATGCTGCCGATCCTCGCCAAGCGCGTCAAGTGCGACCCCGCCCTCATGGCGTCGCCGCTCCTGACCACCTCCGTGGACGCGCTGACCCTCGCCATCTACTTCAACATCGCCACCTCGCTGCTGGCGGGCTCCTGACGCAAAACCGCCACGAGAGATTATAGTAAGAAACGCATCTTCCGCTGAACCCAATCTTTCCGTTTCCACCCGCGATGCTTCATTTCTACTTGCAATCCCGCGCCCGCCAGTGGGGTGCCCGTGACGACTGCCCCATGAGGGCGCAGTTGGAGTATATGCGCCGTGCGGGCAAGTTGCGGTCCGTCCAGACCGAGGCCATCGAGACCTATTTGTTCCTCAAGGTCGTCTGCCGCAACCGCCCCCTGTATGACATCCTGGCCTCGGGGCTGCTGAACACCCTCGACCCGAACCAGCTGCGCGTCTCCCAGCCCGTCCGCGAGTTCCTTGCGACGCATCCCGCATCGCTGGCGCTGCTGGAACTGGCGGGTCAGAGGACGGGGGCAGGGCGGCAAGTGGTCGCCGAGGCCTTGAAGGAGCGTCTGGAGACGGCGCCGCAGGACATCGACGCCCCCGCGCTGCTACGACGGCTTTTCTACGGCGTGCCGTATGCGGACTATCTCTTCTCGCTGCCCATGGGTGCTGGCAAGACCTTCCTGATGGCGGCGTTCATCTATCTCGACCTGGCCTTTGCGCTTCAGGAGCCGGACAATCCTGCGTTCGCCCGGAACTTCATCGTGCTGGCGCCTTCGGGCCTGAAGTCCTCGATTCTTCCCAGCCTGCGGACAATCCAGGCCTTCGACCCCTCCTGGGTCGTCGCCGAGCCGCTGGCCACGCACTTGCGGCGGCAGCTGCAATTCGTGGTTTTGGACGAGGAGGCCTCGGCCAGGGATTCGAATCGCGTGCGCAATCCAAATGCCAGCAAGCTGGCCAATCTGCAGCCTTTCGAAGACCTCGCCGGCCTCGTCGCGGTGACCAATGCGGAGAAGGTCATCCTCGACCATCTGGAGGATCCACGGCAAGGGCGCATCCTGGAGCAGACCGAGTACGAGAAGGCGGCGGCGGCCAACGAACTGCGCGCCCTCGTGGGGAAGATCCCCGCGCTGTCGATATTCATCGACGAGGCGCATCATGCCACCTCCACGGATATCAAGCTGCGTGGCGTGGTCGGGGATTGGGCCAGGGGCGGCACTGTCCGTACCGTGCTGGGCTTTTCCGGCACGCCTTACCTGCCTTCCGCCGAAAAGATCCAGGTGGCGGAGGGACTGGAGATGAAGACGGCCGAAATCACCAACACCGTGCATTATTATCCGCTGGTCAATGGAATCGGGCGTTTCCTCAAGAAGCCGACCGTGCATATCGTGCATGACGCATCGGATTCCCTTGCCATTGTCGGGCGCGGAATCTCGGAGTTCCTCGCCCGCTTCGGACGCACCCGCCTGGCCTCGGGCGCCTGGGCGAAACTGGCCGTCTACTGCGGCTCCATCGACCGCCTGGAGCAGCAGATCCTGCCGCTGGCCGTGCGCATGTGCGAGGAGAATGGCCTCGCCCCCGCCAGCGCCATCCTCCGCTACCACAGGGGGAACAAGGCATTCCCCGCGCCAGAGGGCGCCGAACTGGCCTTTGCCTCCCTGGACACGCCGCATTCCCCTGTCCGCATTGTACTGCTGGTCCAAATCGGCAAGGAGGGGTGGGACTGCCGGTCCCTGTCGGGAGTCGTCCTGTCGCAGGAGAAGGACTGTCCTCGGAACATGGTTCTGCAGACCTCGTGCCGATGCCTGCGCGAGGTCAGGCATGGGGCTTCCGAGGAGGCGGTCATCGTGCTCAACGCCGATAATGGCAAGGCGCTTTCGGAGCAGTTGAAGCAGCAGCAGCATGCCACCCTGGATGAGTTCCAGCAAGGCGGTGCTTTTTCCAAGCGCATAGAACGCCATGATCGCACGGGCGTGCTGCATTTGCCAGAGATGCCCTTCTGCCAGTTGCGCGTCTCCTATGGCGCCGAGGTCGTCGCCGAGCCTGCGACTGCCGTGAACCGCCTGCACGCGCTGCTGCACGAACTGCCTGGGATGCGGCGGCGCATGACGGTGACCACTGGCACCTTCGAGGATCTGCAGTCCATGCTACGCGAGGAAGGCGCGCGGTACAATGCCGGCGCCCTCTCGTCCTGTCCGTTTTCCGTATGGCTGGATCTGCTACAGAAGGAGAGTTTCGGTTTTTGGAGGCGCGGCGCGGCGAGCGCGGCCGAGTTGTCGCAGCTGCGTGCCATCCATGAGGCGATTTCCGTTGCCGACGCCTCGGGCGACAGATTCCTGTCTCCAGACTATGACCAGCGGGCGATCCGCTCACGGGTCGTCACCGCCTTCTGGCCGCGGCGGCGGCTGTCGGTCAGGGAGGAAATCGTGCCGACGAGCGCGCGGCTGCTTCGGATCGAGCGCCTGATTTCTCCCATCGAAGTCCCGAAGTCGTCCGAGGCGTCCTTTGTGCCAGACCAGAACGAATGCCGCCGCATTGTGGAAGCTGACCGCACTGGGGCGACGGCGGACGAGGCGGTCGCGGTCGCGCAACGAAAACTGCAGGAGGCGCTGGAGGAGGGGGACGAGGAGCTCATCGAACTGCGACGGCGCAAACTCGCCGCCTCCCGAACTGGGCGGGCGGCCAAGGACCGCAGCTACCACTATCTCCCCTATCGGACCGACAGCGCCTTCGAGCGCGCGTTCCTGGACGAGGCACTGCGGCGCGCGGAACTCGCCGACCTGGGGCTGGAAGTCTACTACAATGGCGACGACACCCTGACCGAATTCCGCATCCACTGCTATCAGCGACCCCCTGGAAAGCCCGAGGGGCCCTGGCGCAGCGTCGGCATCTACACGCCTGACTTCCTGGTCCTGCGCCGCGATTCGGCCACCAACGCCATCGCGGCCTGCCTCATCGTCGAGACCAAGGGGAAGTTGTACGCCCTGGATCCCGCCTTCCAGGCACGCCGTGCCTTCACCGCTGGGAAATTCCTCCGCCAAAACGCGGAGCGCCCAGGGATGCCCCGCTTCCAATATCTCTACTTGGAGGAAACCGCCGACTGGCGCCATCAGCTCGTCGCCGCCGTCCAGGACTTTTTCGCCGCGCCCGCAGAACATTAGGAGCCACCGCCATGCCCATCCAATACATCCCCTTCTTCCCCGAGCCCATCCGCGGCCAGGCTTTGCTGGACAACTTCAAGCGCACCCTGCGGTACTCCAGCAGCGAAAATGCCAAGCGCCTGGTGCGACGCGGCATGCCGCTCTATGAAATCGCGACGACCGAGGTGGTCGGCAACGCCCCCGACACGGAGAATCTGGTGCTCCACGGCGAGTGCCTCGCAGCCTGCGCCGCCTTGAAGGACGCAGGGCGCACCGTCGATCTCGTCTACATCGACCCGCCCTTCGCCTCTGGCGCCGACTACGCCAAGAAGATCTACCTGCGCCGCAATCCCCAGAAGGCCGCCGAACTCGCCGAGGCCGAGCGCACCCTCGATTCCGACGAACTCGCCGCCTTCGAGGAGAAGATGTACGGCGACATCTGGGAAAAAGAGAAATATCTCAATTGGATGTATACCAACTTGCTCGCCATCAAGGCAGTCATGGCCGACAACGCATCCATCTACGTCCACCTCGACTGGCACATCGGACACTATGTCAAAATCCTGATGGACGAAATCTTCGGAGAGGAAAACTTCCGCAGCGAAATCATCTGGAAACGGTCCACTGCACATAGTGACGCGGAGTTCTATGGCGTGAACTTCGACACGTTGTTTTTCTACACGAAGTCTCAGGGGAGTTATACATTCAATCCAGTCTTTCAACCATATACGGAGGAATATCTGGCGCGCTTCAAACGACAAGATCCTGATGGGCGAAAATGGGACAGTGGAAACCTGACAGCCAAAGGGCTGTCTGGAAGTGGATATGAATACGAATACAAAGGCTTCCGTTCATTATGGAGAATGCCAAAATCTACGATGGAGCAAATGGATCGCGAGGGGCGTCTGCATATTACAAAAACAGGGGGCATTCGCTCAAAAGTCTATCTCGATGAATTGCCGGGAATGCGCGCACAATGCATTTGGGATGACATCAATCCCATCAATTCCCAGGCGTCAGAGAAGGTCGACTACGCGACGCAGAAGCCAGAGGCTTTGCTGGAGCGGATCATCAAGGCGTCATCGGATAAGGGGATGACGGTGGCGGACTTTTTCGGGGGGAGCGGGGTGACGGCGGCGGTGGCGGCGCGGCTGGGTCGCAAGTTCATCCATGTCGACGTCGGGGTGAACAGCATCCAGACGGCGCGCGACCGTCTCCTGGCGCTCGGGGTTTCCTTCCAGGTGCGCGAGGTCAAGGACGGCGTCTCGCTGTTCCGAAATCCTGTGCAGACGATGGACAAGCTGAAGACGCTGATTCCTGGGCTGCGCGGGGATGAGCGCCTGGGCGACTTCTGGGCGGGGGCCATCCACGACAGCCGTCTTGGACGGATTCCCGTGTATCTTCCGAATCTCCTGGACAGCGATTCGCGCATGCTGGACCTGCCGCTGCTGTTCCGCATCGTGCACAAGGAGATCCCCGATTTGGCGGAGGCGGTGAAGAAGGCGGTGGTCTACTATGTCCAGGCGGAGGATATGGAGGCAATGCAGGCCTTCCTCAAGGAGCAGACGGCGACGCAGGCCGAAGTCGAGCTGCGCGACCTCAAAGAGCTTCTGGACGACATTGTCGTGAATGACGAGGTGGAGTGGCGGCTGAAGAAAGAAGCCTCCGACGACCTGCTGCACCCCTGGCGTCTGGTCATCGGGCGCTTCTCCAGCGACCGCGTGCGCCAGAAGGTCGCGGAATACAACCAGCGCGGCGCGGCCAATCCAGGCAAACGCGGCTTCACCCCGATCCAGCTCTCCGAGAACGGCCTCGAAACGCTGGAGGCGATTGCCGCCGACTGCACCGCCAAGGACGGCCCCTTCCATGCCGACCGCGACCTGCGAATCGACAGACTGGGGCGGTGCGTCCTCGACGGCGTCAAGACCGACCAGTTGTGGGATGGCGCCCTCACGCTCTCCGCCAAGCCGCTCCGCCTCCGTTTCCGCAACATCTGCGGCGACGAATCCATCCTCCCCGTCCCATAACCCAATCTCCATTCTTTCAACCATGTTCATCGACCTGCACGTGCATCTTCGCGAACCAGGGCAGACCGCCAAGGGGGACATCGCCCACGAGACCGCCGCCGCCAGGGCAGGGGGCTTCGGGCTGGTCGTCGCCATGCCGAACACCACGCCCGCCATCGACACCGTCGGGCGCTGGCAGGAGGTCGCGCGGCTCTGCGCCGAAAAGGCGGCGGTGCCCGTGATCCAGGCGGCCGCGATGACCCTGGGCCGCGAGGGCAGGGCGCCCACCGACGCCGCCGCGCTCA
>JAEEGL015826638.1_pt1 | contig 11326 bp, 13 predicted proteins | sample 9134231 | NCBI WGS metagenome assembly JAEEGL01 (sample SAMN16246548, study PRJNA631951) | gut metagenome | biome: gut microbiome; feature: rumen; material: fiber-attached | host: Bos | place: Iran: Karaj | collected 2018-10
CTTGAAAGAAGAACTATCTATGTTTTTATTGTAACAGACCGGTTTGTTATTTCTACATAACAGCGAGCTTCTTCGTGCATGAAAAAGATCCGTCCGAAGACGGATCTTTATCTGATTCAGAGCTTGAAATACTCTTTGAGGAAGACGGATACTCCCGCGTGATTGTTGTCGCCGCAGACGTAGTCACAGGCTTCCTGTAGGTCTTTTGAGGCGTTGCCTACCGCTACGGATACTCCTGCCGCCTCCAGCATGCTCAGATCGTTTCCGTTGTCTCCGAAGGCCATGACGTCCTTCAGATCCACACCGATCATGCCGCAGATCCTCTCAAGCGCCTGTCCCTTGGTGGCCGTCCTGCTGTTGGCGCAGTAGATGTAGTTCTCCGCCTTGAGGAAGGTCATCTCCGGGAAGTCCTTCTCTACGAGCTTCTGAAATTCCGGGAGATAGTCTTCATGACCGGTAAAATCCGAAGTGATCTTGTAGAAGGAGTACTTCGACTGATCTTCCGAAGGATCGAACGGGATCATCAGATGGGCCACGGAAGCCATTCTGGTCTCGAAGAACTCTGTTGTCGAATACGCGTAGAATCCCTCGATGGCATACGCTCGGAAGGCGACTTCGTGGTCGTAGAGAGCCTTCAGGTAGGCGTTGTTGTAGGAGACAGGGCTGCAGTCGTTGAGCAGGCAGACGTGCTTCTGATAGATGTTTCCGCCGTTGTTGGTGACGTAGGGAAGGGTACAGTCGAAGTGGTCGACGTAGTGATCCATGATCTCCTCGTTTCTTCCGGAGACGATCGTAAATCCGATGCCCTTCTCCCGTAACTGTTTCAAAACGTCCTTGAGATACGGATCAGGCTGCTTGCGGTCGTCGAGGATGGTTCCGTCGAGATCACAGGCGATCAGCTTCATTTCTCAAATACCTGATCGAGCTTGTCCCGGAGGAAGTCACAGGATTCCTTCAGGTTCTCTTCCCATCTCTCCGGATAGTCGCACCAGAATTCGCCGTTGAACATATGCACGCCGAGTTCCTTGAGGACTTCGAGGTTGGAGATGTAGTCAGTGAGGCCGGTTCCCCATGGAACGGAGCGGTCGGTCTTCGGCTTGGTCTCCTTGAGATGGCAGGCCAGGATATGACCGGCTCCGGTGCGCAGATCGTCGTTGACGCTCTTCTCGTATCCGAAGTCATGGCGGGCACCGGCGAGGTTGCCGATATCCGGATAGACGCCGAGATACGGGGACTTGCAGATATTGACGAATTCCATTCCCTTTTCGACGGTGTCGATGAAGTCGCGGTCCATCATGGTCTCAAAGCCCATCAGGACACCCTTGCGGGCAGCCATCTGTGTGGCGATCTTCAGGTTCTTGATGAACTCGGCTCTGGTCTCTTCATTGGCTTCTTCGTAGTAGCAGTCATAACCCGCCAGCTGGATGATCCGGATGCCGATATCAGCCGCGAAGTCGATGGCTTTCTCCATGATCTCCATGGCCTTCTCGTGTTTCTCTTTTCCGAGGGAACCCAGAGAATACTTCCGCTGCGCGCTGAAACACATCGTATAGATCGGAGTCCCGGTCTTTTTGATGAGACGTACGAGTTCGTCCTTCTGTTCCTTCGTCCAGTACAGACGGGCGATCTTCTCGTCGGTCTCGTCGATCGAGATCTCGATCCAGTCGAAACCGGCTTTCTTGCAGGCGTTGAGCTTGTCTTCCCAGGTCAGGTCTTTCGGCATGGATTTCTCATACATGCCTAAGAGGTAGTGTCTATTGGCCATAGTAGGCTCCCGGACCGTGTTTGCGTAAGAAGTGCTTATCCAGAAGTTCCTGCTGCATGACCGGCGTATCCGGATTGTTGAGGAAGGTCTTGGTCGCCATCTCGGAGAGGGCTTCCAGTACGACGGAGTTGTGAACAGCATCGTGTGCGTCCTTGCCCCAGGTGAACGGACCGTGGGAGCGGACCAGAACAGCCGGCATGTAGTTCGGATTGATGCCTCTTTCCTTAAAGGTCTCGACGACGACTTTGCCGGTATTGAGTTCGTATTCTCCTGCGATCTCTTCCGGAGTCATGTAGCGGGTGCACGGGATCGGTCCGTAGAAGTAATCCCCGTGGGTCGTACCCAGAGCAGGGATGTCCTTACCGGCCTGTGCCCAGGCGACGGCATTGATCGAATGCGTATGGACGACACCGCCGATATCCGGGAAGTTCCTGTAGAACTCCAGATGCGTCATGAGGTCGGAAGACGGTTTCAGCTTTCCTTCGACGACATTGCCGTCAAGATCGGTCACGACCATGTCTTCCACGGTCATCTTGTCGTAATCGACACCGGAAGGTTTGATGATGACGAGACCCGTTTCCCGGTCGATGGCCGAGACGTTGCCCCAGGTGAAGATGACCAGTCCGTGTTTCGGCAAGCTGAGATTGGCTTCAAATACTTCCTGTTTCAGTTTTTCCAGCATATCAGTCTCCTAATACTTCGTAGATGGCAGCCTCGTTTCTGGTGTGGTTGGCTGCCAGAATGTATTCTTTTCCATTGCAGTGCAGTACATCGAGGTTGGCCGGTCCGCCTCCCTGATCGACCATATGGACTTTGTATTCCCCGTCTTCATAGGTGAGGACGAAGCATTCGCAGTCGATACGGCGGATCCCGGCGACGAAGCAAGGCTTGCCGGTAAAGGTCGTCGAGACCAGGGCGTGGGCGAAGTCGATCTCGTTCGGATAGGTGTAATCCACTTCGTACTTGCCGTCTTTCAGTCTGTATACATGGATGGTGTTGCCGTGGAACGGTTCGATCGTCATGATCTCGTCGTTTCCGTCTCCATCGATATCGATGACGGCGACTTCGGAGATGTTCCCTTCAAGGATCCGTTCGACTTTCCAGTCTTCCCCGTCATGCGGCGGAGTGACGCGGACGATCCCGTAATCGGAACCGAAGTATCCGCAGACTCTGCCGTCGTATTGACCGCGGGTGTAGCCGTGATTGCGGAAGTATCCGTCGCCGATCTGACGCAGGACGACGTTGTCGTTGTCGAGATCTGCCGGTACTTCTCCGACGTAGATCTGACCCGGTCTTGTCCAGTCACCCTTGTCTCTCTTGTCTCTGGCGATGGTCGCGCAGATGACGTAGTCCTTTCCGTCGACGTGGTAGATGTCGAAACGGTGCAGATACGGGAGATTGAAGAGATCCTTGACTTCCCATCCGTCTTCCGTCTTTTTACCCCAGACGAGTTTGGAAGCGGAAGGGGAGATCTTCAGATAGAATTCGTTGACGGCCAGGAATTCCCCGGTACGGGTCTGGAACGGGATGATGGACATGCATCCGACCCTGGTTCCTTCCCAGACGACTTCCTTCTTTTCGAAGTCTTCTCCGGTATAGGAATAGCATTCGCTGGTCGGGTTCTCGGATGCGAAGAAGGCGTATGTATTTTCGCCGATATCGATGTGGCTGGTACAGTAGCAGCGGACGATGTCGTCCAGGTGTTTCTTGACGAATTTCATGATGATTACGCGTACTTGTCGGCAACGGCGAGGAGGTCTTCGTCGTTCTGAACGGTCAGCAGGTCGTTGACGAGGTCATCGTTGGACAGCAGGTCGGCGAGCTGCATCATGTTGTTGAGGTGTGCTTCGGAGTCGTTGGAGGACAGCATGAAGAAGACTCTTGCGTCCTTTTCCGGATCTTCCGGATCGAAGTGGACCGGATCATTCACATGCATGAAGCCGATCCCGGTCTTCAGAACGCCCGGAGCGCCTTCCGTGGAGTGCGGCATGGCGACGTTCGGGATGATGACGATGTACGGGCCGTATTTTTCGACACAGGCGATGACGGCATCGACATAGGAGTCCTCGAGGTATCCCTCGTTCTTGAGCGGGACGGCATTGGCGCGGATCGCGTCTCTCCAGTCATCAAAATGCTCCTCATAGCAGGTGAGTTTCTTTTCGACGATATCTTTTAATAACATGATTACCCTGATGATCGACAGCGTGTGTCGACCAGATCCTTTCTTACCTACATTATAAAAGAAAAAGCGGTTCCTGATAAGTGCGGAACCGCTTCTTTCCTTCGTTGAATTCGGAAATCTGAAATAATTCAGCGCGGAGCGGAATTATTTCTTATCCAGCCCGGCAGCGACGATCTTTTCTTCGATCTCTGCTTCGGACAGGAGGTTCTTCAGACCGACGATCTTGGTGCCTTTCTTTTCGGCACTTTCGAAGTTCTTGACGAAAGCCTGGGATACGAATACGGCGTCATAGTTGGAAGCCATGCTTGTAGCAGCACCCACACTGGTGTGGTCGACCTGAACGTCGACACCGAGTTTCTTGAAGACTTTCGTGATCTTCATCTTGATCATCTGGCTGGAACCCATTCCGTTCCCGCAAGCAGCAATAACTTTTAACATTAATACAATACCTCCTGAATTATTCAGAACCCGGAGACCGGGGTCTTTCCTTGATAGAGATTATTCGATCCCTTTCGCAGCTTTGTAGGCTTCGTAGTCGCTGACGACTTCGAAGTAGTGCTCAGGATCTCTGCGGTACTGCAGCTGAGGGATCAGGAGCAGCAACACGATGCAGATGACGTAACCGATGATGCCGAGATATTTCTGTAAGGCACCGCCGAAGAGCCAGACGGTATCCATATCGAAGTTTCCATGCCATCCGCCGTACTGGTAGGTCTGGAAGAGGGATGCACAGACAGCGCCGCCCAGGACCTGGATGATACCGGAGCAGAACGTCAGGACAGCCGCAGCCTTGAGACCGGAAGCCTTGTTGGCGAAGACAGCGAAGGTCGCGTTATCGAAGAATACCGGAACGAAACCCGTGATGATGAGGATCGGGCTCTTGAAGACGACTAAGCCGAGGATCGCAAGGAACTGGCCTAAGCATCCGAAGAAGAAGCCGACGATCGGAGCGTTCGGGGAACCGAAGCCGTAGGTAGCTGCACAGTCGACAGCCGGAACGGAACCCGGAAGCAGTTTCTCAGAGATACCTGTGAAGGATTCGGTCAGTTCAGCAACGAACGTACGGACACCTAACTGCAGGATGCTGAGATAGACAGCCATGTTGAAGGCAGTGGTCATGATGTAGAACGGGAAGCTGACAGACATGGAGACCTTCAGGTCGTTGACCAGGAAGTCTTTGCCTAAGATCGTTAAGAGGATCCCGAAGAAGATGATCATGAGCGTGGAAGTAGCGACGATGTTGTCGGAGAAGATGGACAGCCAGCCCGGCAGTTCCAGATCTTCGATCTGCTTGGCGTTCTTGCCGCCGATCTTCGGAGCAAGTTTGTCGACAAGCCAGACACCGAACATCTGCTGATGACCGACAGCGAAGCCGCCGCCGTCCGTCAGACGCTGCGTCGGTTCAACCGTGAGGTTGGAGGAGACAGCCCAGAAGACGCCCAGGAGAGCACCCATCATGACGACGATGGTCATGTCCTGAAGCTGCGGGAAGCAGAACAGGGTCATCCAGAGAGCCGTTGCGGACTGCTGGACCATGATGTGACCGGTGATGAACAGCGTGCGGATCTTCGTGACCTTCTGCAGGGCGACTAAGAGGATGTTCAGGAAGAACGCGACCAGTAAGCCGACCATGACCAGGGACGTCGTACGGCCGATGCTTTCGATAGCGGCATTGGCAGCGGACTGACCGAAGTACGGGTCGATGACAGCAGCGTTCAGGTTGAATCTCTGGTTCAGACCTGCGAGGATCGGACGGAAGGTGGAAACCAGTCCGCCGGAACCGACGTTGAGAATGAGGTAGCCGACAGTAGCCTTAACGAATCCGGCATATGCCTGGTAGAAAGGTCTCTTGAGGAGAAGATAGCCGATGAAGACCAGCACACCAACGAAGAATGCCGGCTGCGTCAGGATGTTCTTCTGGAAGAGAGACCAGATAGAAAGTAAGAAATCCATAAAACCCCCTTTTAGTAATGGATCGTGATAGCGCTTTCTTGTTGGATATGATTAAGAGGCGATAACACTACGTATATATCATACAGGAAACAGAAACCCTTTTGCAAAGCCAAAATAACAGCGGATCCCGTTTATTTGCCGGAATCCGCTTTATTTCTCCTCTTTTTTATTATCGATATTTAAATACCGATGCCTGTAATAGGCCTCATGGCCGTACCAGTACGCCAGTCCCGCGGCGATCACCAGCGGAATGGACCACCAGTCCAGAGAGAACTTCAGTCCCTCGAGATCCCTCGATGCGAAGAGATAATAGACCTTGACCAGAAGATACACCATGAAGGCATAGAAAGACACGGTCATCACGTGGTAGACAGGACCGCTTTCCCTGCGAAGCCCCCATAACTGCCAGTAGGACATCGCCCTGATCTCTTCCGGTGTATACTGTTTCTTCTTGTCGCTCATACGATTTGATTATAAATCTTTTCCCAAAAAGGGTAAACTGGTAGTATGAACAAGCGTAACGAGATCGGTTATTACCTGAGGATCGTCATCACTGCGGCGATCTACATCGCATTCTTCTATTTTGTCGCGAAGAACGTCATCGAAGCGAAGGATGTCTCCACCCGTGTTTTCAACATCCTGGTCGGGATCTTCATCGGCGGCTTCGCCCTTCTCTATGAGATCATGAAGGCCCTCTACGACGCCGCTACGAAAGCGCTGATCGTGGACGGCGACCCGCAGAAGTGTCTCTCTCTTCTCGATAAGGTCGAGACGATCGACGTCATCAGGAGTTTTAAAACCTCGATCCGGATGATGCGGATGCTGAGCTATGTGGATACCCGGGATTATGAGACGCTGGATGAACAGCTCAAGGAGATCGCGCAGGACGAAAAGAAGGACTATGACGTCGAGATCGTCGCCATGCATTCGCGGATGGTCCGCTATGGCGAAGAGAATATGAAGGGGAAGATGAACGACGCCTTCAAGGGATATGAAAAACTCCGGGATATGACCAACCGGAGAGGCAAGAGAAAGAAAGGCGCCTACTTCTACAACTGGGAGCTGGTCCAGGCTGATCACAAGATGTATGAAAAGGATCCGAAAGGAGCGCTCAACTGCCTCAAGGACATCACTTCCGACAACATGAACAAGCGCGAGGCCATGCATCTCCACCTGTCGAAGGCAAGGGTATACAAAGCCCTGCATATGGATAAGGAGTATAAAGAAGAAAAGGAACTGGCTCTGAAAGTCACCGGAAAGAACACGGTGATGAGGGAGTTCATCGAAGCATTGTAAAAGCAGGATCGCTCCTGCTTTTTTTCTTAGTTCGAGATCCGGCTGATGTTGAGGAAGGTGACCTTTCTGTCTTTCAGTTTCTGAGGAAGAGCGTTTTTCGCATACTTCCGGTAGGCTTCTTCCGTCAGTTTGATATAGCTGTCCGTCTTTCCGGTCGCGATCAGGCTTTCCGATTCGAAGTGTTTCATATTCTCCGTGCTGACCGCCAGGATCACCGGGTCTCTGATGTCATCACTTCCCGGGACTTCGAAGGTGTCGTCGAAATGATAAGTCTGAAAGGCGATGTTCCGTTCCTTCATGAACACCGTATCGATGAGCGATCCTCCATCGAGCCCGTTCAGCGCATCCTCTGTCAGGAACTGTTTCATCGTTTCCTCATCATCGCAGGTATCCGGGATGAGGTAGTAACGGACGCCGCTTTGGATGGCATTCTTATCTTCCTCGGAGAACGTCATGCCCCTGTCTTCCAGATAATTGACGGACGCGACATAGTAGGACAGATCGCCTTCCGGGATGGTATGGACGTATCCGGTCTTTTTCCATTCCTGCAGGGTCTCTTCCGGGTAATGCTCATAGTGAAGGATGTAGACCCCGTCTTCACCTTCGATACTCTTATACCATTCATACATATCGACCGTGAATTCGTCGACTGTCTTCCGGAAGGCATCTCCCTCTTCGGAGATGTAGAAATGGTCCAATGCGTAGTATTTGTCGTGACCGGCGCATCCCGCAAGGAAGAGGACGGCCAGGAGCAGTGCGAACAGTTTCTTCATCGTTGTCACCTCAAGACCATTATAGGATCTACGGGACAGAAAAAGGTCATAAGAAGAGATGAAGAACGGATGAAGAAAACCTCCTTCCGGAGGTTTTATTTCTGTCCGTATGTCTGCCACCCGGCTGCTTCGTCGGCGATCTCCTGATCGGTCAGTTCCGGGACACTTCCCATGATGCGGGCCATGCAGTAGGTCTTGGCGGCTTCTTCGAGGTATACCGCCGCATAGACAGCTTCCTCGAGATCTTTCCCGAAGGCGATGACGCCGTGGTGCTTCATGATGACGGTATTGGCGTCTCCGGCGTATTCCAGGGCGATTTTGCCCATGCCGATATCGGAGGACTTCGTCCATGGAGCGACGTTGATCCGGGCGTGGTTGGCGTCGATCAGCGTGACCATGCAGGCAGGAAGAGAATCGTTGACCATCCCGATGGCTGTGGCATACGGCTGATGGGTGTGGATGGTCGCGAAGACGTCCGGACGGTGATCGTAGATGTAGATCAGGGCGGTCCAGTCGCTGCTCGGTTTTCTCGTTCCTTCCTTGAGATGTCCTTCGTGGTCGATCACGCAGATGTCGTCGATCGTCATCTCTTCATACAGCATCCCCGACGGAGTCACCAGGTAGGTGTCCTCGTCGATCTTGAGGGAGATATTCCCTCCGGTCAGTGAGATCAGCTGATATTCCTTCATCCGGAGACAGTTTCTCAGGATCTTTTTCTTCTCATTTTCGTACATATGGTTTTCTCCTCGATTTCTTTATACCACGCCTGGGAAATCATGGAACAGATATGAGCGGAAAGAGACATAAAAAAGACAAAATGATCGTATATCCCCCTTCTCAAGTTCCTTCCCGGAACGATACAATAAAGGTGCAGATTCACACATTCATAATTCAAAAGGAGGAAAAAGAATGCCGAATGTAAATGATATCACTCGTGAGAAATGGATCCTCTCCACTTTCCCGGAATGGGGTACTTATCTCAACGAAGAGATCGAAGACGCAGTCGTGGAACCGGGCAAATTCAAGATGTGGTGGCTCGGAAACACCGGTATCTGGGTCAAGTCCGAAGGCGGCACCAACATCATGGTCGACCTGTGGGCTTCCACCGGCAAGAAGACGCACTACAACGATGACGGAACCGTCAAGAAGATCGATCCGGATCACCAGATGGCCAGAATGTCCGGCGCTACGCAGATGCAGCCGAACCTCAGAGCGATCCCGTGTGTCCTCGATCCGTTCAAGATCAAACACCTCGACGCTGTCTTAGCTTCTCATACGCACTCCGACCATATCGACATCAACGTCGCTGCGGCCGTTCTGCAGAACATCGAAAAACCGATCCCGTTCATCGGCTCCAAGTTCGCGACCGATCTCTGGAAGAAATGGGGCGTTCCGGAAGACAGATGCATCACCGTCCGTCCGGGCGATGTCGTCGAAGTCGGCGATATCAAGATCCATGCGCTCGAATCTCTCGACCGCACGATCCTGATCACCAATCCGCCTGCCGGCGATCTGACTCATCTCGAGAACTTCGGCAGAGACATGGACGAAAGAGCGGTCTCCTACCTCATCGAGACCCCTGCGGGAACGATCTATCATTCCGGTGACTCCCACTTCGGAAACCTCTATGCGAAGCACGGAAATGAATACAAGATCGACGTCGCGTTCGGTTCCTACGGCGAAAACCCGAGAGGCATCACCGACAAGATGACCTCCAGCGACATCCTGAGAATGGCGGAAAACCTCAACTGCTCCGTCATCATCCCTTATCACCATGATCTGTGGACGAACTTCCAGGCCGACACCAAAGAGATCCTCTATCTCTGGGCTATGAGAAAGAACCGTCTCCAGTACAAGTTCAAGCCGTTCATCTGGGAAGTCGGCGGACAGTTCACCTGGCCGGATGACAAAGACCGTCTCGAATACCACCACTACCGCGGATTCGACGACATCTTTGCGAAAGACATCAACCTGCCGTTCCCGGCATTCCTCTAAGAAACGATCGTATGGCTCACTGTTCAGTGAGCCATACTTCAAAAAGGAAAACGTGTGATGGACAATCCTTTCGGCATCTACGAAAAAGCGCTGCCCTCTGTTTCCTGGAAAGAGCGTTTTGGGATCGCGAAGGAAGCCGGTTTCGACTTCATCGAGATCTCGGTCGATAAGGAACGCATGGACAGACTCGACTGGAACGAGGAACAGATCAAAGAGCTGAAGAGACTGTCCGCTGTCTATGAGATGCCTCTGCTGACCCTGACGCTCACCTGCAACCGCTTCTTCCCGATCGGAGATCCGGAGTTCAGAAAACAGGGCATCATCAACACGAAGAAAGCCATTCTCTTAGCGGAGAAACTCGGGATACGCACAGTCCAGCTGACGGCGTATGACGTCTATCGGAAGGAATCCACGGAGGAGACGAAGAGGCTCTTCAAAGAAGCCATCGACGAGATCCTGGCGTTCGATGAGGATCACGGCATCGTTCTGGCGATCGAAGTTCTGGTCGACGTGCCGCACTTCGACACGTCGGAGAAACTCTGCGCCTATCTCAGGGAGAGAAACCATCCCCTGCTGAAGGAATACGCCGATGTCGGCAATCTCGCCTACAACGGCTATGATGCGGTGGAAGATCTGAAGAAAGCCATGCCGTACACGGAAGCCGTTCATCTGAAGGATGCGGTCCTTCATAAGGGACGCAATGTGCCTTACGGGGAAGGACTTGTGGATTTCAGGGGCGTCTTCGATGTCCTGAAGGAGTCCGGGTACACCGGACCGCTGGTATCGGAATGCTGGTGGGAAGAAGACCATCATCCGGACCTCAAAGCCATCAGCACGTTTATCAGACAGTATATGAAGTGATCATGACCCTCGGTTTCGATCCGGAAAGGACAGTATGAAAAACCCTCTCGGCATCTACGAAAAAGCGCTGCCTCCTCTTTCCTGGGAAGAGCGTTTTGAATGTGCGAAGAAAGCCGGTTTCGATTTCATCGAGATCTCGGTCGATAAGAATCGCATGGACAAGCTCGACTGGAACGAGGAACAGATCGGTGAAATGAAGCGTCTGTCCGAGACATATGAGATGCCTCTGTTGACCATGACGCTTTCCTGCAACCGCTATTTCCCGATCGGCGATCCGGATGTACGGGAGCAGGGCATCATCAACACGAAGAAGGCCATACTTCTGGCGGAGAAACTGGGCATCGGACTGATCCAGTTAACAGCCTACGACGTCTATCAGAAGGAATCCACAGACGAAACGAAAAGGCTCTTCCGGGAAGCGATCGAAGAGATCCTGCGTTTCGACGAGGAACACGGTATTCTCTTAGCCATTGAAGTCCTGGAGGACGTCCCGCACTTCAA
>JAEEGL016739794.1_pt1 | contig 11326 bp, 11 predicted proteins | sample 9134231 | NCBI WGS metagenome assembly JAEEGL01 (sample SAMN16246548, study PRJNA631951) | gut metagenome | biome: gut microbiome; feature: rumen; material: fiber-attached | host: Bos | place: Iran: Karaj | collected 2018-10
CATCTGGCGGATTCAAGTTCGCGCAGCTTCTCTTCCCCCTGCGGAGATATGGAACGACCGAGGTTGCTCTCCTTGACAAGGAGTCCCGTGTACTCCATCTCGCGCAGCAGGCGTCCGACGGAAGCCTCCGCTATAGAATAGCCGCGCGTCTTCAGGCGTCTCTGGACGGAACCGGCGCCTGCCGCCTTTCCCTCTTCCTTAATATAAGAAAGCACTTCGTATATAAGCTCGTCTTCTCTGCTGGTATTCATCCGTAACACTCCCGCAGAATTCAGTGCGATTATAATGCATTAATATTTGCAAATCTATTATACACACATCTGCATAAGCCGCGCAGGATACAGAACGGGATTCTGCAGAGTGCTTCGAGCAGGGAAATCCGAAGACAAAAAAACGCTATCTTCCGACTATTACAGTTAAGCCCTCCATCTCTTTCAGCAGCGGGACAGAAGAACTTTCGTCGGTCTCGGTGCAGAAAAAGACGTCGTTGTCAAAGCCGAGCCCCGACAATATCCGTCCGTGCGCCGATTCCCGGCATACCGCGGCAAGATCCGGTCCCATGTGATGCCATAATGCAAGGGCCGCCATGGCGCCGTCGGTAAGCTCCATCTCTGACGCGCCGTTTGCAGGGGCAAGGGCCAGCAGCTTTTCGATCAGCATGCCGGCGCAGACGGTATCCTCAAGAGAGAACTCTCCGTTGCGTCCGGCGCATATGATGCCTGTCCTTGTGCCGGAACAGAGCGCGTCCCAGCATACGGCTTCCGCGTTTCGCGCACAGCCGGCGGTGACGCGGGGACATCCTTCGGCGGCGCGCATCAGCGCGCCTGTCCCGTTCGACGTCGTGATTACGGCTTTTTCCGGGGCGCCCTTCTGCATCAGCTCGAGCGGCGAATTGCCGAAGTCAAATCCGGGAGCGGGAAGCCCGCCGCGTTCTCCCATTATCATCCATTCTTTTCCCAGACGTTCCTTCGCTGCGAATGCCTCTTCGACCTCCCGCACCGGAACAAGAAGGGTGCCGCCGCAGTCGAAGAATGTCGTTATCTGGGTGGAGGCGCGCAGCAGGTCGACTACGATGCGCACGTCATGCTCCTTTAAAGCTTCGCAGGGAAGAAATGCAGCGTCAAAAATATATTTCAAGCCGTCGTCTCCTTTTTAAATGCTGCGCCAGCGTTTGAAGCCCTTGCCAAGAACTTCGTCGGCCGCGCATACGGCCATGAAGGATCCGGAATAATTTTTGGCCAGATACCTTTTCAGCTCCATAGTCTGTCTCTGGTTCATCAGGCACATTATCGTAAATCCCTGTCTGTGCGTGAAGCCGCCCTCGCTGGCAAGCATCGTGCAGCCGCGGCCGAGCTTCCCGTTTATGAATTCGGAGACTTCCTCCGTGTGCGGAGTGACGACAAAAACAAGTTTCCGCCGGTCGAATGAGGCAAGCACGCCGTCTATCGTCATCCCGCATATATAGCAGGATACAAGACCGTACAGTACGTTTTCGAGTCCGACGATGCCGGTGGATACCGCAAGTATCGCCATATTGAAATAGAGGCTGAAACGTCCGGCGTCAATGCCGTAGCGCGCCTTCAGCATCATGATTATTACGTCTATGCCGCCCGCGGTCACACCCTCCCGGTAGAAGAGCCCGGTGCTTATTCCCTTTACGGCGCCGCCTACGACGGCTACAAGCAGCATATCGTTTATGTAAGGATATCGGAAGAGCGCGAAGAAGTCTATCATGGCCGAGAAGATGATTGAATTTACGACAGACCAGAACACGAAGCGCTTTGAAAGAGAGCGCGAAGCCCAAAGGATAAGCGCAATGTTTATGACCAGCGACGTGACCGCGGTGCTGAAGCCCAATGTGTACCTGAGCAGAACGGCTATACCCATTACACCCTGGTCGGTGAACCTGTATGGCAGTGTAAGCGCCGTCACCCCTATGGCGTAAAAGGCGCAGGCGAGCAAAGAGATTATGAGGGTCTTCCATTCCGAGAGCAGTGTCAACCGGGCTCTTTTCAGCAAATGATTAAGCCTGGGTTTTTCCAGCAAGCTATCCGGCATATGCATGCATCCTCCTTTTGGCATGAAATGCTTGGCATATTATATACCGACTATTGCTCCTGCGATATTGTGATAGAATATTACTCAGCTTGAAATTTCGGGAGGAATAGATATGGCAGGTCCGGTGCAGTTCAGCCTTGAGGAGATAATCTCCATGCTGCTCCAGCGTGTGGAGTCTCTTGCGGCCAGCGATGAAAACAGCAAAACAAAACAGAACATAATATACAGGGTCCTTTATAAAAAAGGCATACTTACAGACGACGACATCACTGCGTCGGTAAAGGAAGAGTACCGTATGCTGAAGGAGCTCGGCGTGATTCGGGATGAACCTTCCGACGAAGTCTACAGGAGCATTACCGACGGTATCCTTCAGTGGATAAAGGGAGACGTCGACGGAATAAAGAGATCGATGGCCGATTATGAGAAGAAGCTTCAGGAGTACGCGCGCGAAGAGGCGAAAAAACCGAAGATAGAAGTAGCGGGAGCAAATGTGCTGAGCCAGCTCGACGCCGCTGCGGCAAATAAAAAAGGCAAGCTTATCATATAAAAACATATAAGCGATCAAGAAAGCAGGCGGCTTGCGCCGCCTGCTTTTTATGCTGTGCCCCGGCCTGTGCGCCGGGGTTTTTTGCCGGGCATAAAAGAAGCCTATGCGCAGATATCGGCTTCTCCCAGCATCGCCCTCAGGCAGTTTGCCTGGATAAAATCCTTTTTACCCATGCCGCAGCCGATCTTTTCCACTCTCATCACAGGCATCGGGGCAAAGGCGTCCGTGAAGTGTTTAAGAAGCGCGGCTCCCGTAGGAGTGCAGAGCTCCCCGCGCACTGTGCCTCCGTATATGGGTATGCCCTTCAATATCTCTGCCGCGGCAGGCGCGGGCACCGGCAGTATCCCGTGAGCGCAGCGCACGCGTCCGCAGCCGACATGCACCGGGGATGTCAGTATCTTTTCGGGCGCGATACGGAAAAGCAGCAGGCAGACGCCGCAAATATCTGCCGCAGCGTCCATCGCGCCGACCTCGTGAAAATGAACCTTTTCGACCGGCACGCCGTGGACTTTGCTTTCGGCGGCCGCTATCAGAGAGTAGACCTTAAGCGCGTCGGCGCGTACCTTTTCAGGAAGCGCGGCTTCGGATATTATTTCGCGGATATCGGAGAGACTGCTGCCGGAATGATGATGCGCGTGAGCATGCCCGTGCCGGCCGTGTCTGTGCCCGTCAGCCCCTGCCGGCTTTTCTTCCATGCCGTCTACCAGGACCCTTATGCCGGTCCCGGTAATGCCGCATTTTACTGCTCTGTATGCGCTTACTCTGACGCCGGGAAGTCCCGCCGCGTTGATCTCTTCAAGAAATTCCCGCCTTGAGGGGCATATCTCAAGCAGCGCCGCCATCAGCATATCCCCGGCCGCCCCCATGCCGCAGTCAAGATAAAGGGTACGCATTTTTATCTCACCCCTATATGATTTATCATGCTCGCGCTGTAAGCCGCGCCGAAGCCGTTGTCTATATTGACTACGGTCACGCCGGAGGCGCAGGAATTGAGCATTGAAAGCAGCGCCGATAAGCCGCCGAAGGACGCGCCGTAGCCTACGCTTGTCGGTACGGCGATCACCGGGCATTCCGCAAGCCCCCCTATAACGCTTGCAAGGGCGCCCTCCATGCCCGCTATCGCGATTATCACGCTTGCCGTCATTATATCGTCGGTGTGGGCAAGAAGGCGGTGGAGCCCGGATACGCCGACGTCATAAAGGCGCGTAACCTCGTTGCCCAGAGCACGCGCAGTGACCGCCGCCTCTTCGGCGACCGGCATGTCGCTCGTGCCGCCGGAGGCGATCACGATCCTGCCTCTGCCGTCTGCCGCCGGCATTTCTCCGGCAACGCCGGCGCGCGCGGTATCGTTATATAAAAGAGGCACGCGCGAGCCTACAAATTCAGCGGCGGCGGCGCTCATACGTGTTATCAGCACGGTCTTCTGCCCCGATGCGAGCATTTCCGACGCTATTTCCGCTATCTGCTCCTTTGTCTTTGAAGCTCCGTAAATGATCTCAGGCACGCCGCAGCGCAGCGCACGGTGCCCGTCTATCTTGGCAAATCCGATATCGCGGAAGGGCGCGCCCTTAAGCAGCAGCAGCGCCTCATTTACCGACAACGTTCCTTCTGCGACTTTTTCAAGCAGATCTTTCGTCTCGTTTTTGTTCATCCTTACCTCGTTTCAGTGTCTATTAAGACAACGGGGAAATATTTTTTCAGTGCCGCGGCTATCGCGGCGCGTTTTTCTGCGGCGGACGCGAACTGGGCTCCCGGGAATTGAAGGCGCGCGGCTCCGTGGAAGAAACGTACGCGGAAGTCCGAAAAACCGAAAGCGGCAAGCTCTTTCTCCGCTGCCTCAACGCGGCGCAGATCGTCGTATTCTATCCTCGTGCCTGAGGGGATCCGCGTCGCAAGGCAGGCGTAAGCGGGTTTGTCCCACGTGAAAAGCCCCGCCTCTTTCGAACGGGCGCGGACCTCGTCCTTGGTTATGCCGCAGAGGCGCAGCGGTGAAACGACGCCCATCTCGGCAAGGACCCTCATCCCCGGACGATCTTCAGCGTCGTCCGATGCGTTCGTCCCGTCTATGACCGTTGTGAAGCCGTCGGAGGCGGCGCGGGAGATGATATTTGAGAAAATGGCTTTTTTACAGTAGTAGCAGCGGTCAGGCGGATTGGAAACGATCTGCCCGTCATTCAGCACGTCCTGCTCTATCACGGCCAGCTCTGCGTGAAGCTCGTCGGCCAGACGCCGGGCGTCTTCAAGCTCGAAGGCGGGCTGGAAGGGCGTTTTTACATAGTAGGCGCGCACCCTGGCCCCGTATCTGCCGGCCGCGTAAAGCAGATATCCGGAGTCTGTTCCCCCCGAAAAGGCCAGCGCCGCGCGCTGGTTTTTCAGGAAAAAATCGCTTAATTCCATAATATCACCCCTACAGGCCGCTTTCTTCCAGCAGTTTTTCATTATGCAGTATATCACGTGCCGCACCGTCGGCAAATACGCGCCCCCTCTTCAGCACTATGGCGCGCGAGGCGACAGCCTCGGCAAAGGCCAGGTCATGCGTTGCGATAAGCTTAGTCTGCGGGAGCCCGTTCAGTATTTTTATAAGAGAGCGCCGCGCGCGCGGGTCAAGAAACGCCGTAGGTTCGTCGAAGAGCAGGACGGAAGGCTCCATGGCGATCACCGCCGCCAGCGCTGCGAGCCGCTTTTCCCCGCCGGAGAGCTTAAGGGCGGTCCTTTTTTTGAGATAATCAATGCCCAAAAGGCTCATGGCGGCTCTGACGCGCTCTTCTGTCTCTTCAGCGGATAGTCCGGCGCTGCGGGGGGCGAAGGCCACGTCGTCATATATAGTGGCGGAGAAGAGCTGGTCGTCCGGGTTCTGGAAAAGGACTCCGGTCTTTCTGCGTATCTCCGCAAGGTTCTGTTTTTCAAGCAGCAGCCCGGCGGTGCGGACCGTTCCGGCTGAGGGCAGGACTCCGACAGCGGCCATGATCAGGGTGCTCTTCCCGGCGCCGTTGGCTCCGATGAGCGCGGCGCTTTCCCCGTCACGGAGGCTGAAAGAAACGCCGTCGAGCGCCTTTGTCCCGTCAGGATATACAGCGGACAGTTCCTCTAAAACAAACATGTCATAAGCCTTCCCAGCGCCAGCGGTATGTTCACGGCGCGGAAAAAGAGCGCCGAGCCGCATACCGCCGCCAAAAAAATAAAGTCCTTACGCCGCAGCGGGCTTTTGCCGCCGATCCTTCCGCACAGGCCTCCGCGGCACTTTACCGCCCAGCTGATCCGTTCCGCGCGTGAAAGCGAGCGCAGAAGAAGCTGTCCGGCGAAAGAGCCCATATCGCCCATTTTCAGACTTCCTCCCCGCAGCGCGTATGCCGTGCGCATGGAAAGGGCTTCCTCTGCTATTGTGCCGGCATACCGGCAGGTCATTTCGAAAAGGAAGACAAGGCTCTCAGGGACGTGCAGGCAGCGCAGCGCGCGCGTTATCTCGTGCATCGGCGTCGTTGCTATGAGTATGAGAACAGAGAAGACGCAGATGAAAGAGCGCAGCAGGATAGAAAAAAATATCAGCCACCCTCCGGAAATATCTCTTCCCATCAGTGAAAAGAGCGGCGTTCTGTCAAAGAATAATGAGGAGACCGCGGCGAAAAAGCAAAATGGCAGCGCTGCCGCGCTCCTCTTCAGTATCAGGCGCGGAGGTATGCCGGCCGCCGCCGAAGCAGCGGCCGTGCAGGCCAGGAAAGGGATCAGCGCCGAAAGCTCATATCTCCCGAATGAGAGCAGCACCGCGATATAAAAGAGGCTCCCGGCGATCTTGGCGCGTGCGTCTATGGAATGTATCGCGGAAGTTCCTCCGGAAAGCTCTTCGAGCGAATAAATATCGCTGAGCGCGGCGCGCAGGTCGGACATTTAAGCCTTGTACGTCAGTTGGCGTTCTTTCTGCGTCTGTACAGCAGAGCGCAGGCTGCGGCGGTTACGGCAAAGGTAGCGGCGGAGCCGATCACGCCGGCTGCGGCAGTGCCGCCCCCGTCTTTGAATTCGTAGTCCGGCATCAGAGAGCTGCGTTCCTGCAGCGCCGCTGATTTGTCAAAAATTTCCCCGGAGGCCTCCAGTTCCTCTTTGCCGGTAGCTTTAAATACCGACCATTCCAGTCCGTCGGGATAGGCGGAAGCGAACGAGGAGAGGATGCCGCCGCAGAAAAGGGCAAGAACTGTAAAGGCGGCAATAAGCGTTTTCATTGAGCTTCCCCCGCCCATTACATCCGCGCAGTCCAGAGATTCGGGACGTGTCTTCCAAACGAACGAGAGCACCGCCCCGGTCACGAGACCCTCGACTATGCCTATTGCCAGGTGTATCGGCAGCATCAGCATCACGAACGTCGAAAAAGGCAGCTCGGCTATGCCGGAAACCGTGGTCTCAAGGACGACAGAGAACGCTCCGGCCAGAAGCGCGATCACCGAAGATATCACAGCGGCCGGCAGGAGCTTTTTCTGGACGGAGCCTCCTCTCATCAGCGGCTTGAAGAGCAGCGGATAGACCACGAGGCAGGGTATCACGCCCATATTGAAAATATTGCAGCCGAGAGCCAAAAGGCCTCCGTCGGCAAAGAAGAATGCCTGTATCAGCAGGACTGCCGTAATGGCCACCAGGGCCGCGTCCCCGCCCACAAGCGCGGCAAGGAGCATCCCCCCGCCGATGTGTCCGCTTGAGCCTGTGGCCGGGATCGTAAAATTGATCATCTGGGCCGCGAATACAAAGGCCCCGGCGACGGCAGTGAGCGGGAGCTTGTTTTCCGACAGCTCATCTCTTTTCATTTTCGCGGCCGAATAGGCGACCGCGGCGCCGGAGACCGCGCACATCGTGACGGCAACGGCCGGAGAAAGCAAAGCGTCTGCCATATGCATAATTATCCCTCCAAATAAAAAGGCCACGGGCTTTTTTTCAAAAAAGAAAAAGCCTTCGTGGCCGACATTCAAAATATCCGTCTGTGACTGTCCGGGCCCGATCCGTGCGGCTGCCGCTTCATGCGGCGTGACTCCTTCGTGGAGCATCCCGGGGATACATGGCACGGAGATAAAATATCATTAAATCCGGAGCGGGTCAAGCCGGCGGGCCGCGCGGCAGGCCGGCAGAAGCTGTTTATGCGTTGACGGCTTTTTCCTTTTAGCCGCGGGGTCCGGCAGATATAAAAAAGAGACCGCGTAAAAGGCGGTCTCTGCTTCTTTTAAAAGTGGTGCCGGAGACGAGAATTGAACTCGTACGGGTTGCCCCACACGCCCCTCAAACGTGCGTGTCTACCATTTCCACCACCCCGGCGCTTAACACGGGAAAGTATATAGAAAAATCTTTTTTTAGTCAAGTCTTTTTGAAAAACGGCTCGTTTTTCCGCAAAAGCAGGCAGCACGCAGCTCTGCGGCCTATAATTTGATATGCGTGTATGATGTATAATTTCAAAAGCCTTAAAGGCCGAAACGCGTAAAAAGGGAAGTGGCATTGATGTGGAAGGGACGTTTTGCGCAGGATACTGACGAGGCAGTGGTCAATTTTACCCAGTCGCTGGATCTGGACTGGCGCATGGCCGCGGCCGATATACGCGGGAGCATAGCGCATGTCAGGATGCTTGCCCATACCGGGCTGCTCAAAGAGGATGAGGCAGCGCTGATAGAAAAGGGGCTCAGGGAGATATCCGAAGAGATAAAGAACGGTGAATTCACGCCGAAGGTCTCACTTGAAGACGTGCATATGAACATCGAAGCCCGTCTGACGGAAAAGTGCGGCAAGACCGGCGCGCGCCTGCATATGGGGCGCAGCCGCAACGATCAGGTGAATACGACGGTTCGCCTCTATCTGCGCCGCGAGCTGCTGGAGATATGGCAGGGGCTTGAGACGCTGATATCGGTGCTGCTTAAAAAAGCCGAAGAACATGCCGATACCGTAATTCCCGGCTATACGCACCTGCAGCAGGCCCAGCCGGTATCGATGGGGCATTTCTGGATGGCTCACGCGCAGGCCTTCCTGCGCGACGCAAAGCGTCTTGCAGCCGCCTACGACGCGGTGGACGAATCTCCGCTCGGCTGCGGTGCGCTTGCCGGTTCGACGCTGCCGCTTGACCGGGAGTTCACACGGAAAGATATGGGGTTCTCGCGCCTTACCGAAAACAGCATGGATACGGTCGCTCACCGCGACCATTTTATGGATATACTCTACTTCGCCGCGGTATTCGGCGGGCATGTCAGCCGCCTTTCCGAAGATCTGATCATCTATTTCAGCTCTGAGTTCGGCTGGCTGAAGCTGCCGGATTCCTTCTGCACCGGCTCAAGCATCATGCCGCAGAAAAAGAACCCCGACGTTCTGGAGCTTCTGCGCGGCAGGGCCGGGCAGCTCACCGGAGCGCTGGTCGATCTGCTCACGATGACTAAAGGCATCCCCCTTACCTACAACCGCGACCTCCAGGAGGACAAGCGCGGCCTCTTTAACACCATAGACTGCCTCAAAGGAATTTTTACGGTCCTGCCCGCGCTTCTTTCACAGGTCGGGATAGATGAGGAAAGAGCCGCGCGCGGTTTTTCGGACGGGCTGATACTTGCGACCGACGTGGCCGAATACCTTGTGCTGCGCGGAGTGCCTTTCCGCAGCGCGCATGAAAAGGTGGGGCATGCGGTGCGCTGGTGCATAGAGAACGGCCGTGCTCTCGACAAACTTACTCTGGCTGAGTGGCAGGCGCTGATACCTGAGACGGAGGAGAGTCTTCTGCCGCTGCTTACGCCGCGCAAGTCCATGGAGCGCCGCGACACGGCAGGCGGAACGTCCCCGCGTCAGGTGCGCGCCCAGATAAAACGCGCCGGGGAAAAGCTCGCTTTCTTCGAAAAAGAAAGGGCAGAATATCTGGAAAAGCTGCCTGATATGCTGTAAATATAAGCAGAGGTTAGCCTCTGTTTGTCTGCATAACAAAGAGGCGGGGCTTTTATGTCCCCCTCTTTTTTTGGCCGGCGTGCAGCATATATTTTTGTTAAACTGCATATCAGTAAATACGTATTTCAAATTATTTAAACCATGTGGGCTCAGTGACGATAAATAGTTAAGCATTTTATCGCTTTAGCCTTATTGACATGTGCTGCCGCGGATGTTATATTCAGATAGTTAGCATATGCTAATTAATAACCCCAGGAGGTACCACATATGGAAAAGCGGCTTCAAATAACTGTAAAAAACAGGCTGGTCACGTCTCTCCTCGCGCTTGCATGCGCGTTATTCATGTTCGCACCGGGCGCGGAGGCTCATTATTTCAGCGTGCTGCCGAAGGTCTCACGTACTGAAGTCGGGAGCAGACATTCGGTTATTGTATCTTTCACGCACATAAGCACGCAGGCTCAGTATGACTACAGCTTTATGGGACTGACGCCTGACCGGGAGATGTTAAGCGGCAAACTGATCTACAGCGACGGCACGGAAAAAGATATCACTGATATGTTTGCCGCCTATGACGACCCGGAGGGGACAGAAGTAAAGGGGACGGACTCGCGCCTTGCCGCGCCGGTCATAACAAAAGAGGGCACTGTGACCGCGGCCTGCCGCACACGTATGGATATCCCCGACATGATGAGCTACACAGGTTTCAGCAAACATATATTCAATACGGCGTTTGACCGTCTTTCCATGAAGCCCGCAGGCGGCGATGACGTGACGGAGATAGTCCCTCTGTCTGACCTTGCGGGAGCAGCCGCAGGCGTCCCCGTCCGCTTCAGGCTGCTTCATAAGGGAGAAGCATGGGCCGGAGCGGAGATAGAATATGCCTATGACAGAAGCCCGATATTTATTGGAGAAGAGGGTCCGGAAAATCTTAAAAAGCTTGAAAGACCGACAGATGAAGACGGCATATTCTCATATACCCCGGATGCCGCGGGGAGGCATACTGTTGCGGCTATGCTGGATCTCGGAGATAAGAACTACAGCTCGGCCACTCTCTCCTTTGAGGTCAGGGAGAAGTCGGGCGGAAGCGGCGGCTGCAGCGCCGCGCACGGCGGTATCCTGTCACTGTTTGCCGCCGGCGCTCTTTTTTTGCTTCCTGTGATAAAGAGCATTTTAAAGAAAAGATCAGAAAGATAAAAGTCAGAAAAAACGGCGCCCTTACGGGGCGCCGTCAGTATTTTATCCTGCATTCCGCGGCTCCTGCGCGTGCAGACCTTACATTCCGGGGTAGCTGAAATCCTGCACCGGCAGCTTGTCGTACATCGCTTCCAGATCCGCTATCACATTCATCAGATCACGGGAGTCTTCCTGCTTTTTGGCCTCTTCCTTAATATAATACTTATGATAGAAAGTATTATCGTCCGAAGCGCCGGCAGCGCCGAATACCTCTTTGTACATCGTAAGATCGACCGGCATGCCGAATTTTTTCTTTACGTCTTCATAGTCGAAGAGGACCCATATCTCGTTGAAGCCGGCCCATGAAATGGCGGATATGCACATCGGACAGGGGTCGTGGCTTGCCACGAATATGCACTCAGACGGATCAGGATGGCTCTTGTCCGCGAAAAAGCGTCTTATCGTATCGATCTCTCCGTGGTATATCGGATTTTCGACACGGTCGTTGCTGCCGGCGGTTATCACGCGCAGGCTCTTCTTATCGAGCACCAGCCCTCCGAAGATATGGTTGCCGCGCGCTGTCATTTTCTCGGTCAGCGGAAAGAGCTCTTCTTTTATAGCGTTAAGAATCAGCCTGATCTTGTTAATGGCGCATACCTC
>JAEEGL016987668.1_pt1 | contig 11326 bp, 2 predicted proteins | sample 9134231 | NCBI WGS metagenome assembly JAEEGL01 (sample SAMN16246548, study PRJNA631951) | gut metagenome | biome: gut microbiome; feature: rumen; material: fiber-attached | host: Bos | place: Iran: Karaj | collected 2018-10
ATTTATTTTTTAACTATTTTAGTTTAAATATGGATTTTTCAAATGAATTTGAAAACTCTCAAAAAATACAGGGGAATACATTCGAAGATTTTGAAAATCTGAAAATATCATATGAATGTGATAATGATAATAATAATGATGTTAATCTTCTTTCTAGAACAATTGTAGAAAAAAATTATTTTCAAAAGAATTCATTTTTTATTTCCAAGAAATTAATAGAACATATTAGTTCAAATTCAAATTCATATGAACAAATAGAATTTCTTGAAGGAAGAGAATTAATAGATATTGAAAATGATACTTTTGATCAAATTGTTAGTGATATAATTAATGATGATGAAACAAAAAAAGTATCTGAATATATTTTCAATTTAAATTATAATTTTAAGCAATATTCTATTGATGATACAATTGGCCCTTGTATTATTATTACTGAATTAATAGAATCATCTTTTCATTATGATAAACAATTTTTGGATGAAATGAAAAAAAAATTTAATTTATTAGCAAATTTTAGTTATTTTAGAAGGATTAAAGGTGATGGTAATTGTTTTTGTAGAGCAGTAATTTTTAAATATCTTGAAATGATAATTTTGAGTGGAAATTGTAATTTATTAAAAAATATTATTTATGATCTTATTTTTAATTGCTTTAATTTCAATGATAAAAGTTCATTTTTAGAATATTTAAAAATCGGAACTCAATCTCGTATCAATGATAAATTATTAAAACAGATTTTAATAATAATTTATCAATATATGAAAGAAAAACATATAAAAGAAGCTTATAAAATTTTTTATGTTTCTTTTAATACATGTAGAGGTTTTGATATGGGAATGATTTTTTATTTTAGATATTGTCTTTATGAATTTATATCAAAAAATGAAAAAAAATTATATACAAAAGATTTTCCTATTTTAATAGGGAATTTACTTCCAGAAAGTTATGAAATAAATGGAGATTTTGATTTTCAATCTTTTTATAAGAATTATCTTTTAAAATTATTTACTGATGCAGAAAAAATTATTATATATTTAACACCTTTTGTTCTTAATACAGATTTAAATATTTTTGTATATGATGGAAACCAAAATGATAATATTCAAAAAATTACATGTCCAAATTTATTGAATAAAGATTATATAATATATACTTCAATTACAAACAGTCATTATGAATTAATTTATCTAACGAATGAATATGAAAAATATAAAAATTATTTAATTGATTATACTAATATTGATTATCAACCAAATTTTTTAAAAGATTTATTTGAACAAAAGAAAATAAATATCAATTCTAGTCCGAATGAAATTGATCAAGTCGAAAAATCTCTAAGTTTCGGATTTAACATTCTTGATTCATCAAAAATATTTTATGATGATAATCCTTTAAATGAAGAAGATCAATTACAAATAGGAATTAATAAAGTGCAGAATGATATTAATCTAAAAAATAGAAATGAAAATGAAAAAAATAAACGTAAAGAAAATAAAATAATTTATGAAGATAATTCAAATCATTTATATAAAAATCCTGAATCGAATAATTCAATCAATGAAAACAATCAATTTAAAAAAGTTCATGAAAATAATGATTCAAGTAAAGATATTTATGAAACAAACAAAAATATAAGTCAAATTATTGCAAACAATAAAGATATAGAAAAGAACAAATATCAAAAAAAAAAAGAAAATATGTCTAATAAAGGAAATAGTAAAATAATCGTAAACAAAAAAAATATTAAAGCTAAAAAATATCAAAAGTTTCTTCAAGCTTATCAATCATATATACAAAAGATAAAAAAAACAATAAAAAATAAAAAAGATGAAGAAAAACAAAATTTTATAATTAGTAAATATTACGATATTTTAAATAATATGCAAGATTTATCTGAATTTTTAGATTCAATTAAAGAACAATTTTGTTTAAATTGTGAATCTAGTTTTAATAATAGTAAATCTATAAAACTTCCATGTGGATGTTGTATGTGTAATATTGAATGTATTATAAATGCTTTCACTAGTTTCAATAAATTAGAAGGAATTAATTTATTTTGTTGTGTTTGTTCACATATTTATAAACCTGAAGAATTATATCAATTAGGATTAATTTTTTTCAAAAATAATAATAATAATTTATATAATAATATTGTTTTGTTATTTAATAAATTAATATGTCAAAATTGTTCACTTTGTAATAATTTTTTAAATGAAAAAAAAAAAAAAATTTCATATAAAAATAATAATAATATTGATATCTTAGGAGATTATAAAACATTAAAACATTTTTTATGCTTTGAATGTTCTGAAAAAATCAAAAGAGAAGGTAATAAATTTTTTTGTATATTTTGTAAAAAATATCATTTAGAAATCATTTTTATATAATTTTTATTTAATTTATTATTTAAATAATATATAAATTAATTTTTTAACTTATTTCAAAATATTAATACTTTTAAAATAATAATGTCAGAAATTCCTTTGAAAACTCATAATGTAATTTTTAATAGTAAATCAGAATCTCCTCAAAATAATTTAATTGAAAATAAGAAATCAAATATAGATTCTCCTCATAATAAAAATTTATTTTTAGTAAATCAAAAATCAATAAATGAAAATATCAATTTATTTCTGAAAAATAATGTTAATGATAATTTAAATAAAGAACAAAATGGACAAATTTTTTTAATAAATAAAAAAATAAAAAGATGCAATTTTAAATCAACTCCAATTCATAGGTTTTATAAAGATGAAGGAACAAAAAAAATTATAAATCAAAATAATGGTGTTTTTAAAAATAAAAAAATTGGAAATATAAATTTAAAAACTCCAAAAAATGATATTTACTTAGAAGATATTAGAGAAAAAATAGAAAATACTTTTAAAAATCAAAATGCTTTAGATTTAAAAGCTTTAAAATTATACAAACAGTTGATTTTGGAACAAAAAAATCAATTATATTTTACACCAGATAATTCTGATAATGAAGAAGAATCAAAACATAATTTAACAATAATAACTGGATTTACAAAAAGAGTGAATTGTAATTGTAAAAAGAGCAATTGCTTAAAAAATTATTGTGAATGTAAAAGAAATCATGAAAGATGTGATAAAAAATGTGAATGTGAAGATTGTAAAAATTTTATTAAAAATAATTAATAAATAATTTGTTAATGTATTATTTTTTGATTTAATATTTTAAATAAAGTAAAAAAGGTAGGAATATTTTTTTTATTTACTTTTTTAATTAACTTTATTAATATTTTTCTGAAATCACTCTAACAAATTTTATAAATAATCATATAATTGTTTTATTTAAAATAAATTAAATAAATGTAAGATTATCTAATTATTACTTTTTTATGGGATATTTTTTTAGAAATCCCATAAAAGTTTTTTTGTTTTTTTTGAATAAAATCAATCCATTCTTCTAACCCAAATTGATTAATATACTCTAAATTTGAATCAAATAATTTTAAAACTCCATTTTTATTTTCATCAATTTCATCATTATCCCATTCTACATCAAGTGAACTTTTATCCTTAAAATATATTATACCATTTTTATCCTTTAAATCATTAGTAAAGTTTCCTTTATATATAATAAAATTGTCATAATTGTCAAACATTTTTTTCTTATATAAAATCCCATTTCCATGTTTATTATCATTTTCAAAATTTCCATAAAAAATATTATTTTGAATATTTAATTTAAAAATTTCGAAAATATTCTCCTTAATTTTATGAAAATTTTCTTTAAAAATTTGTAAATCATTTTCATTTTTATATAAAAAACCTCTTCCTTGTTTTAAACCTTTTTTAGATAGAAAACCTTCATAAATATCTTCATTGGGATAATTAATTTTTCCTTGTATTGGTTCATTATTTTTAAAAATACCATTTATTATTTTACCATCTTTATAATAGAAAGTTCCTTCTCCTTCAAAAAAATCATCTTTAAAATTTCCTTCATATCTTTCAAAAATTTCATATTCTTTTACTTTTTTTAAATCAAAATCTAAATCAATAACTTTATTTTTATAAATTAATCTTCCAAAACCATTTTTTTTATCATTCTCCCAATTACCAATATATATAATATCTAAATCTTTATAAATATATTTCCCTTTACCAAATTTTTTTTCATATTTTAAATTACCGTAATATTCATCTCCATTAGAAAATTTAATTTCAACATTTTCTTCTAATTTATCATTTTTCCATATCCCATAATATTTATCTCCTTTTTTCTTAATTAAAGTTCCCTTTCCTTCTCTTAAATCATTTTTCCAATAACCATCATAAAAATCTCCATTTCTATATTTCATTATTCCTTTCCCTTCTTTTTTTCCATTAACTAATTCTCCATTATATTTATCTGAAAATTTATTATTTTCATCATGATTTAAAGATAATTGATTATCAAATTCATTAAGAGATTTCCCTTCTTTTATTCTTTTAATATATGTTAAAGCCACAGTTTGAAATACTTTTTCAACACTTTCAAATTCTAATGAAGTGACTTCTAAATAAATTCCATTTATTTTTTTTGCAAATTCATTTCCTTCTTCTTCAGAAATTATTCTTTCTTCAATTAAATCAGATTTATTTCCAATTATTGAAAAAAAAATTTTCTCTTTATCACTGCTTAAAACAGCAATTTCATACCATTTAATTAATTCTTCAAATGAATTTCTATCAGTTAAATCAAATATTAATAAAAAAATATTAGTATTATTTATAAAAAGAGATACAACACTTCTAAATCTTGGATTTCCTGGAGTATCTATTATTTCAATATCAATATTATTATTATCTAAATTTAATGTAGTTATTGTTTTATCTCCCATTGTTGTCATTAATAAATCATCATAAAATGTATGATCATCATATTGGTAAAATAAACTACTTTTTCCAACATCAGCTTCTCCAATCAATGATATTTTTAATTTTTTTATTTCTGACATTTTTTTATTGTAATTATTTTGTGAATTTTAAGTTTTAAAACTTTTAGGAATATAATAAATTAATATAACTTTTAGTATATTTCTTTTTTCAATTATTATTCTCGTTGATTATTTATCATCATAATTTGCTTTATAATTTTGATTTTTATTAAATTATATTCATAAATGATGTTTTTGATTAAACTTATATTTTTATTAATTGTATAAATAAATCAATATTTTTCTTTTTCATTTATTATTTTAATATTTATTATATATCAATTCATTTTTTGACAAAATTGTTCTCTTTCATTTTTTTAACATTAAAAATGAGTTATTTATTTTTATATTTTATATTAATTCTACATTTTTTTCAATTTACATAATCCTAAATAATTTTTATTATTTTCTTTAATTCTTAATAATATTGTTTAGATAAATTTCTCAATTTTCAATACAAATGATTTACAATTTTTCAAATTATTAATTTTTTATAATTTCATTTTAATACTTTGTAATTCAGTAACTATATAATAAATTTGATTTTATTTTCTTCTTCTTTCAAAATAAAAAATGTAACCAAATTAATTCTTGTATATTTTTTACAATATGAATAAATAGAATTAAATGGTTTTAAACAGAGAATCATATTTAATTAAATTTTCATATATATTTCCTTCTAAATATCATATGTTTACAATATATTCAAGTTATAATATAATACCTTTTTTAATGATATACACTTCTTTTGACAATCGATTTCCTTATTTAATTTTGCTTTTGTTATTTATTTTTGATAAATTTTGAATATTTATTTAATAAAATTCAATATAATGATTATTCAATTATAATCATTATTATTCTATCAACTTCTTAAAAAATTAAAGAATATATATAAAATTGATTAGGAAGAAAATTTTGAGTCAATGGATTTGGAACTCGATTTGATATACAATTCCATTTTTGATTTTGAATTTAACATTTTCTAAATTGAAGTTCAATTGGTGTTTATAATATATTTTAATTCTTTGGAAACAATTTTCATCATATATTTAAAAAATTCTATTATAAAAATCATTAATTTTAAAAAAGATTGATTAAACAATTTATAAAAGAATAACTTCAGAACAAATAATCTAACTAGTAACATCAAAATTTTTATTATTAGTCATACATTAAATTCAACATAAATTAATATTTGCAAAACTAGATTATAAACTTTTTTTTAATTTGTATTTTTTATCCAAAGAAAATGAAAAAAGAAGAATAAATTTTTGTTTCTATTCATTTGTAATTAGTATAAATATAATTATTTTTTATTAATGAAAAATGAGTTCTTAAATTAAATAAATAAGAAAAAAATAATTAATATATATAGATTAATTATATTTTTCATCTAACTCAATTGGAACTTCCTTTTCTTCCACTTTTGAATTACATTGATTATCAAAAGATTTATTTTTTTCAACTTCATTTGTATTTTGGGCTGCATTTATATAAGCAGTTTTTTTATCGTGGGATTTTCTATATATAAATATGATAATTAGAAGAACAACTAAAATTATAAGAATGATAATAACAGCAATCACTCCTTTATTTTTTTTGTTTTTATCCTCTTTATTAAAATTATTCTCTATTTTAATCATATTATCATCTTTATCATTATCTTTATCATTTTCATCATTATCCTTATCTTTTTCATCATCACTATCATTATCTTTATCATTTTCATCATTATCCTTATCTTTTTCATCATCATTATCACTATCCTTATCTTTTTCTTCATCTTTATCATCATCATTATCATTATCATTTTCATCATTGTCATCACCAGAATTTTTTTTTGAAATACTTATTTCTTTAGGAGTATAAACTAAAGATTCAATATCATTATCTCTTGAAACATCTGCAATAACATTAATATAAAACTCACCTTTATCTATATCTTTGATTGAATATTTTTTTGTACCATTTGATAAAGTTTCAAAATTCGAATAACTTTTAAAAGGTTCTCCTGCAAAAATTGAATTAATTTCTTCAATATTAGAAAAATCACTTTTGTTATATATATTTAATTTATATGAAACATTGTCAGATACTATTGGTTCAAATAAAATTTGAAAATCTTCGTTATTGTCATTAATATTTATATCACTATTTGGAATATCAATGGTTGATAATTCATTTTGAGGAATAGAGGAATTTTCAAAACTTTTATATTTAATACTTATATAATTGTTATTATTATTTAACAATCTTAAAGTTTGAGATTGATTATTATCTGAAATAAATATAAATACAATAACTCCAGAAGATAATTCTTCTAAATTTTCTATTTTACATATTAATTTGCCATAAATACTTGTACATTCAGTTTTAATTTGTTCAAGATTTTTTATATCTTCAAGCGTATAATAAGTTTCACTGTTTTCATTATATTTTGAAAAATATAAAGTATAATCATTAATTAAAGATAATTCTAATTTCATTGATTTATGGGAATCTAATTCTTTTCTAAATTTAAATGTATTTATTTTTGATGATAATTTTGATATATAATATTTTCCTCTTATCCTTGGAACTATATTTTCTGTTATTTGATCATTTAATTTTACTGAATTGATAATTCTTTCTACTTTAAGTGTAATATTTGAATATTGAGTATTTGTACTTGAAATCTGTACTAATAAATATCTTTTATTGTTAGTTTTCACAGATTTAATTATATCACTTGAAAAATAAGCATCTCCACTTAAAGTTTCATATTTAAATGAGAACTCTCCTATCGCATGATTATCTAATTGATAGGTTAAATCTTTTTTTCTATTTAAAATATAATCACTCTCAACAACATATGAATTAATATTAAAGTCACCTTTTTCAACATTAGTATCATTATTCCAAAAAGTAAAAGAAATCATTGAATCATCATTTTCATCATTTCTTAATTTAATATAAACACTAAGAGGGAACATTTTAATATTAGAATCATAATATTTAATATAATTCATTCTTCCATATTCAAATTCATCAAAATTTTCTTTATTACTTCTCCAATGATATTTAATATAAAAGAGTAATCCATTAACATCATTGTTATATGTATATAAAGTAATTAAAGTATAATTAATTGTAGAAGGATTTATAATTCCTGTATAAGAAGAATATAAGCTATAATTATTATAATTAGAGTGATTTTTATAAAGAACAATTCTATCTTGAATGAATCTTACAATTGCACTTCCATTAATTGCAACTAATTCAATATTATAATTATCATTTCCTTTGACATTTATATCTAAAGTGTTTGTTTGTTGATGAGAATATGGTCCTAAACAAGCAATATTAAAAAGTTGTTTAGAATTTGGTCTTAAATTTGTTGATTTTACTTGAACATTATAAAATGGCAAAAATATAATTTTACCGTTATTACTTGATTTGATTGTAATCAATAAATATTGATTGATAGGATCATCCATATATTTAAATGTATAATTTATATAGTTTGTAATATTTACTAAACAATCTTCTGATGATTCTGTTGGAAATAAAGATATTTTATTATTTTCTTTTTCGAATTCCTCTAATGTTGTTACTTTTGAAAAGAATGTTATTTCATTAGATTGAGGGTAATCTTCATTATTAGCATAAAAGTAAGTATTTCTTACTTCATTATAAGAATATATTGGAATTAAAAATAAACATCTATTTTTGTTTGAATCTGAATTATCTATTATACAAAATTCATTTTGAGAAGATTCTATTCTTTGATAAAATGGATATGTTCCTTTATCTGGGAATATTACTTTAAATGAATAAAATGAAGTTAAATCTCCATTCAATTGTTTTGTTGTGACAGCAAATGTAAATTTATCATTTAATTTTGCTGGAATTTCAAAGAAAGTATTATCACTGGTTATCATATAATCATAATCATTTAAATTTGATTTCAATCCATTTTTTACATATATTTCACTTAATTCAGAATCAAATTCAATTATTATTCTATCTGTATCTTTAACTACATCAATTATAAAATAATCCATTTCATTTTCTTCAATTGTTTTACTTAATGAACCAAAAACATATTCATCTTGTTCTAATTCTACAAATGTATCATCATATCTCATAAATATTGAATAATCAATTAAATTGCTATGAACATCACCACCTTCTTCATTAGATATAATTCCAATATATATTTCACATCCATCATCACAATTTTTAGTATCTTCTTCAGTGAATACTATTTTTTTATTATAATAATCAAATTTAATTATTCCATTTAAAGAAGAATTAGTATCATTAATTAAAGGAAGTTTAACTCTTTTATTCCAATTAGCATTTGAATCTATATCATTTTTATGAACTATTCTTCCTATTACATCTCCAGTTCCCTGTTTAAAATTAATAATAATTTCCCCATAAGAATTAGATTTTACATCAGAATAAAAATATTGATATTTATTTCTCATAATAACATCAAGAAGCATTTCTCCAACAGGTAAATAAAAAGGAGTTGAATGAGAACCCATAATTTCAATATCAAAAGGTATATCACTAGTGTCACTTTTATTATAATATTCTACTGTTAAATTTAAAATATATGTGTCTAAATTTTTACCATATTGAGAAGGGAAAAAGAATTTATATGAAAGAGTTAAAGCATTAAAAGTATATGAATCAGATATGAAAAATTCTTTAAAACCTTGTTCACTATATGCAGTAACTAACAGATTTCCTTTTCCATTTTTATCAAAAAGTATAGTAACATCTTCAATTGTGTTATTATTATTTTGATTATCAGTCATTTTAAATTCATACACAAAATGTAAAGATTTAAAACTTGAAGAAATTTCAAATGAATAATTAATACCTTCATTTAATAATATTGGATTTTCTGAATTTATCTCAAATCCTCCTAAATAAAATACACATTTTTCACTTTCTGAAGTTCTTCCTGTATCAAAAGATAATAATTCTATTGTTATTTCATATTCCCCTGAAGAATAAATTGGATCAGATGGTTCAATATAAATTTGATTTTGTTTAGAATTCGAATATTCTGTTTTATTAAAAATAGATTTTATTTGACAATTTAAAGAATCAATATTTATAAGAAAAGTATTTTTATTTTGAGTATAAGGATTAAGAATAATAAAAGATTTATTTTTTTCTTTTAAATTTATTGATTGTTCTTCCATTTGACCTGCAGGAAGGTAATTCATTTTTTCTGTTGAAATATAATAGTATAATTCAAAATATGAAGAAGAATAAGATTTAATAATAATTTGATAAAAACCTGTTAAATCATTATTTGATTCATTTTTATAAATTTCAACATATTCTTTTTTAATTAATGAATCATAATATCCTATTTCTTTTGAAGATTTTATAACTGTTAAATCTACATTACCACTTAAAGAAGATACAATAACTTTAATGTAATTAATATTCAAATCAAACACTGGAAAAGCATAATTAACTTGATTGTTTTCATATAAATTATTATAAAATTTTATAAAATTTTTGTCAGTGCTTGGATTTATAAAAGAAATATCATCAATTCTACTATTTGTTATGGTATATTTACAACCCTGATTGTTTGTACAATTTATTTTGATAAAATATTTTAAATGACAATATTGAGTATAAGTTGAATATGTATATGTAGCTTCTGTATCTGTTGTTTGAATACCAGATACTGATGAGTTAATATTTGTATTTATTGGATAATTTGTTAAAGTATGTAAAGTTACTGTTGGTTTTCCTAATAAAAATTTTACATTAATTTGAAATTTATTAGAATCTTCTTTATATAAAGTATCAATTGGATAATAAATTGATTTTGAATAATTAAGAAAAGAAGTAAAGGGAATTCCTCTTTTTAATTGAGCGAGTTTTATTAAATTAACACCACTAGTTTGATTATAATCAATAACTTGGAAATAGAATCCTGATAATAATGAATCAGAAACAGGTTCAATACAAAAACTTCTTGATATTTTAGAAGTAAAATTAGTATAAGTCCATTCATCTTTGAATAATATAGTTTCAGGAACTTGTGCATTATTATAAGGTCTTAAATTTAAATTTATTCCAAAGTATGAATATCCTGAAATTAAAAAATAGTGTGGAGGGTTATAAGAAGCTCCATAATCATCTAATAATTGAAAACATTCTTTATTAGCATTAGTTTTACCTCCTATTATACTATAATATTCTTGAAATACATTGATATCAGTTGATACTTCATTATTACTTATATTCACAATTCTACTTGATATTTTTATTTCTTGTTTTGATTTTGTTTTAAATGAAATATAAAGAGTACCTCCTTGAGAATAAGAAGGAATTGTTGATGAAGATAAAATAATA
>JAEEGL017191306.1_pt1 | contig 11326 bp, 10 predicted proteins | sample 9134231 | NCBI WGS metagenome assembly JAEEGL01 (sample SAMN16246548, study PRJNA631951) | gut metagenome | biome: gut microbiome; feature: rumen; material: fiber-attached | host: Bos | place: Iran: Karaj | collected 2018-10
CATGGATGAATGGTGAGACAGCAGTGTTTCTGCCATCAGCGGATAATGATGTCATATTCGTCTTTACACACATCCTTAAACATTTCTATATTGAGGGAATCGGACTAAGGCAGATCTGCGACTGGTGCAGATTACTTTGGACTTATAGGGAAACGCTAAATCTCGGATTACTAGAATCACGTATTCGCAAAGCTGGCTTGATGAGCGAATGGAAAGCGTTTGGCGCTTTTGCTGTGGAGTATCTTGGAATGCCCGCAGAGGCGATGCCATTCTATAGTTCAAAGGTTCAAGATGTTCAAAAATTCAAGAAGAAAGCACAGCGGATAATGGAGTTTGTGCTGGAGGCAGGGAACTTTGGGCATAACAGGGATATAAAACGTTCAAACATTTGGATTGTTGAAAAGATTCAAGCTGCTTGGTTTAAGATGAAGGATTTTATCCGCCATGCAAGGATGTTTCCACTGGATAGTATGAAGTTCTTCTTGCATTATCTGGTAGACGGAATACAGCAAGCAAGGGTGCAAAGATGGGGTGGGTGATTCCCGAGGATTAATGAACGGGAATACGAAGTGAGATGCTTGATTGCTGAAGTCAGAGCTTCTGTGATCTGCCAAATAAGCAATATGAGGAAGAGGAGAATAAGGATATGATTATAGATGAGAAATTACTAGATAAGGTTTCTGTAGAGGCAAAGGAATCGCCAAGGCTGAGGATGAATTTCAACTTCCATCAATCACTGGATGAGAAGTGCCATCGCTTCCTGAATGCAGTAGAGCCAGGAACAGAAGTGCCCATACACCGTCATCCAACTAAAGATGGGATCAGGGGACGGTTCTCTGATCCGTTGAATCGTTGCAGTTTTTATTTTAAATAGACAATAGTGTTTTGCTTTGCAAAATATAACACATTATAACACGATAACCCAAGTGAAGAACTTTTATTTTTGGAAAGGATGGGGATAATTCTAAATTTTAGTTTTGTATAATACTTAGTGCTAAATAGAATGTATAATAATATGCCCTTACAAATATCACAGAGAGGCATTGAGATGCCAGCTTCTCCAATTAGGAAACTGGCTCCATTGGCATATGCAGCGGAAGACAGAGGTGTTAAAATATATAGACTGAACATTGGTCAGCCTGACTTGCCAACACCCCAGAAAGCCTTGGATATGTTTAAGCATATTGACCGCAAAACACTGGAATATAGTCCATCACAGGGGTATCGTTCTTTGCGCGAAGCTTTGGTTAATTATTATAACCGCTATCAAATCAAGCTAAATGCTGATGATATAATTGTGACCTGCGGTGGAAGCGAGGCGGTTTTGTTTGCCTTTATGAGTTGCTTGAATCCGGGAGATGAAATAATCGTACCGGAACCTGCATACGCAAACTATATGTCGTTCGCCATTTCTGCGGGGGCAGTAATTCGAACGGTTGTTACGACTATAGAAGAGGGTTTTTGCCTACCCAAAGTTGGAAAGTTTGAAGAGTTAATTAATGAGAGGACAAAGGCAATACTAATCTGCAATCCTAACAATCCAACAGGTTATCTCTATACGCAAAAAGAGATGAATCAGATCAGAGATTTGGTGAAGAAGTATAATCTTTACTTATTCTCCGACGAGGTTTATAGAGAGTTCATCTATACAGGCTCTCCTTATATCTCAGCGATGCACCTTGAGGGCATTGAGCAGAATGTAGTTTTGATAGACTCTGTTTCTAAGAGGTATTCGGAGTGCGGTATTCGTATTGGGGCGTTAATCACAAAGAATGAGAATGTCAGGAAGACTGTTATGAAGTTCTGCCAAGCCAGACTTTCACCTCCTCTGATAGGGCAGTTGATTGCTGAGGCGTCCATTGAGGGTACAGAGCAATACTCACGAGATGTATATGATGAATATGTTGAGCGGCGCAAATGTCTAATAGATGGTGTGAACAGAATCCCTGGATGCTATACACCAGTACCTATGGGCGCTTTTTATACTGTCGCGCAGCTGCCAGTTGATGATACAGAGAAGTTCTGTGCTTGGTGTCTGAAGGAATTCTGTTGGAAGGATGAGATGACACCTACCGATAAAATAGGTGAAACTATTATGATGGCACCAGCGGCAGGTTTCTATACGACCCCAGAAATGGGCATGAATCAGGTACGCTTGGCTTATGTACTAAACAAGGGGGATATTCAGAGGGCACTATTTTTATTGGAGAAGGCCTTGGAACAATATAAGGAGGACGAAAGGGAATAATAAAAGATGAAGATAATCGACAATTCTTCATTGAATAAGGTCTCAGCGGAGGCGAAGGAATCGCCAAGGCTGAGGATGAATTATAACTTCCATCAGTCGTTGGATGAGAAGTGCCATCGGTTCCTGAATGCTGTGGAGCCAGGAACAGAAGTGCCGATACACCGTCATCCAACCAAGGACGAGACATTTGTCTTGTTGCGTGGAAGAGTCGTGGTTAAGACCTACAACGACGATGGGACGATAAAAGATAGCATAGAACTTAATCCCCAAGAAGGTAAATACGGCGTGAATATCCCGAAAGGCACATGGCATAATCTGGAAAGCCTAGAGCCAGACAGCGTTTTCTTTGAATGCAAGGAGGGTCCGTTTGTGCCACATGAGATTGATGGGGTAATGAAGATGTAAGAGGTCACACAGATAACACAGATTCCGCAGATTTTTATTGATTAACATCGAAAGAAACGAAAATCACGATAATCCCTTCCAACAGTATTAGTCTTAACAGACTATTGCAGCAATTCAAGCTATATGCTCTTTAAAAGCAAGCTCTTAAGACCATCTACCTTAAACCCCTGCAGCTGCCTAACACCAGGTCAATACTCTTGGAAGGAAAAACCCGGTTGCTTTGCAACCTAAAAAGGGGAAGAAAACATTATGACCGTTAATAGATAATAATATGATTCTACTTGATTGGATATGTAGATTGTCAAAAAGGATGAAAATGAAATCGTTGTTTAATATATATTACATCAACTTTGCGAAGGTATATGAGATTAAGATGATGCTTGGTAATGAAATTACTACCTCAAAAAATGTGGAGCACGGAGAGGGTTCCAAGGTTGAGACTCAGGTTGGTGGTAATCTTAAATTTAATCTACTCGCAAAAAGTGCTGGCGTGGAAGGTAAGATACAGGGAGAAAGTAGTGGATCTCAGAAAGTAATAGAAACTTTTGAAGTTAAAACAACGAAGTCTATTATTCTAAAGGATGTATTAGATAGCGCAAAACGAATTGAGAACTTTGGAAAAGTAAAAGAAGGTGAGTTGCTGATTATAGATGATGTGAGGCTTACTCTTCAAAACGAGGCTGAACTAAGAATTGCAAAATTTATATCTAATGGTTCACTAAAAGGGATGGTAGTTCCTAATGCCAATGGGCTAGACATGAATAATGTTTTTAATTCGATGTTTAAGGACTATGCGTATAAACTGAAAGGACGAATTGGTGAAGGGGATGACCAATTGATTGTGAAAATCCCATTCACTTTTGAGAATGAGTTTGAAAGTGGTTATAATGTTGATGATATGACTATTGGCAATGTGTCGATAGTGGGTATATATAAGGGACTTGTACACCCTAAATCCTTAAAGACTAATATGGAGTATTGGTCGGAAATAGGTGGGCATATGAAGCAAAGTCAGAATATCGATTATAAAGATTTCCATTATAGTAGCTACCCGACCAATGATATTTTCAATAAGCAGGATTCTTTTTATAATGAGGACGAGACATCCCAATATCATTATTTGGATTTGCTTGCTATTATTCAAAATGTGCAAATTGTTGTAAGGAATGATTAAAAGAGATATATCGTTATATCATATCGAAGATTTTTATGCATACGAAAGTCAGCAATTGGCATTGGGTAAGACTGTCCAATCTATATCTTTCTGTGCTAAGCCTGACCAGATTAATGATTTGAGACCTTTCGTCGATATAGTAGATATATCGGCTGTGTTAGGTATAGATGCCGTTACGCAATCCTCGTTAGAACAGCTTATTTCATCATTTCCTGTTGGCCTAGAACTTGTTGCAGACATCAAGCATGAGAAGGAAGTGCAGGAAAAACTTCGGTTTGTAATTGATGAGATTCACTACATTGATGTGGGCAATAATAGCAATAAGAAACAGAAAGACTGTCCCTCGAAAGATGTTAATAGGGTAATAGATCTTACATCTGATGAAGTAGATGCATTTCTAAGTCGCTTTAATTGTAAACTATATGGCCATGAGAAATTTAAGCAAGAATTTCGTAATATCGTGAATAGCTTTAGAGTGTTTAATAAAATAGGCGAGCATAATATCCTGTCGCTATTTCTGATGGGAGAATCTGGAATCGGTAAGACAGAAGTTGCACGAGCTATACACCAATGTTTGGGCGGGAAACATAAACTGGCTAAAGTTAATTTTGGCAATTATAGTAGTAAAGATGCCTTGAACTCCTTAATAGGAAGTCCGCGCGGGTATATTGGTAGTGAAAATGGTGAGCTCTTCATGAAGGTTAAAGGGTCCGATACTGGTGTAATACTTATAGATGAGTTTGAAAAGGGGGATTCTATTATCTACAATTATTTTTTGGATGTCTTGGAGAATGGAAAAATGACGAATTCGCAAGGAGAAGATATTGACCTAAATGGATATGTCATCATATTCACGTCAAATCTTTCTCCCCAAGCCTTTGACAATTTTTTGTCGCCAGAGTTAAGGTCCAGATTTAACTATATTGGGATATTTCAGGCTCTCAAAAATGAAGATAAGGAGAAATTTGTCAAAAGAAGAATGAGTGATATCATATGCAAGTATAATGATAAATTCGAAATGAGACTTCCCAATTATTCTCACACATTATTGTGTAACAGAATTGATGTGAATGACTATTCCAACATGAGGGATCTTAATCAAAAGATAAGGGAGGTATTCGTGGATTTCATTGATGAAGTGGAATAGTGGACCATACCGCAAAGGCCGTAGCCTCTTCATGAATATGGATACGGTGGATTACTTTGACTTTGAACGTGACATGGCGCGTCTATCGACGCTGCCACGACAAGCAAAATGGGGAACATATGTAGCGCAGTTCCAAGGCGCAAAGGCTAATGCAAGAAGCGATGAGAAATGGCCGCTGATGAAAAAGATATTTGACTCGGACGAGGGATGTGGGAAGATGTAAGAGGGAAGAAGTGGATTGGATGTTAAGGCACAAAGATGCGACAAATTATCTAATTGAGGATAAAAAAGAATAATAATCGCAAGGAAATGCAATAGAAAAGAAATTGTTATACGTTGAAGTTTCGGTGATAATCGGGAATTGACTAATAAAAAGAAAACTTTGAAAACAATGATTCTAGTATGGGACGCTTTGGTGAACTTGCTAGTCTCCGGCAAGCATAGCAGAAAATATTAAAGTTACATGGGATTATGGAACAGGAAGAAGTTTTTACCTTGTCATTGAGGTACTATAATGTTGTGATACAGCCAGCAGAGTTTCATCAGACGGAGAACTATGTTGAGTTGATGAAAAGAGTGTTCTGTGGCGGACAATCCATAGCGACAGGCTCTGATAAGGTTACAAAAATGAGATTGCTTGATGTTGCAAATGATATCATGCATGGTCAGCTTATCAACTATTCAACCCTGAGCACTAAGAACTGGTACGATAATAACGCGGACAGGGTGGTTGAGCATGATACGGAACCCAACCTATATCCAAATGCGCGAGAATGGGACTTTTATTTTATGCCAGAGAAGCATAGGATGGCAGTGGTAATAAAGCGCGGTGTCTCATGGTCACAATTCGAGAAATACTTCGCAAAGTCCTTTGAACATGTATGTGAAGGGCTTGAGTTTGACAATGTACAGTTTAATAGGGTTACAACCTCTCAAGGATTAGAGGAGATATTTAAACTAGACACTATTAATTCGCTTGAAATAGAGGTGAGTTATTCGAACAACGATAATAACGATGCGTTTACTACTGCTATAGACGATGAATTTAAAGAGAGCAACGTATCGTTATTAAAGGCTAAAGCTGTAGGAACGAAGGAACATCCAATTAAATTGAGGAAAGAGGGTAAATCGGTATTGAATTCGCTACTCAACCTCACTAGAAATAACGGCTTTGCCAAAGCTAAAGGGAAAGAAGGTAGAAACTCGAAAACAATTAATACGAGGGACTTCCCCCAGATATCAAAACTTCTAAGGGTAAGTGCTGATAGCATATATACGAGGGTTAAGGATGCTATCAACTCTGTTATAGATTAATGTTATGGTCAAAAAGCCTGTAGGATGGGAAAAAGCATGGGAGATTTATCCCGTGTCGAATATATGGAAAGGAGCAAAACTTCCACTTATATTGCTTGTGGCATCCTTTGTTGTGTATTTGTTTAAGAGGAATGTTAGTGAGGTGGAGTTGATAAAACTAGTAGGAAGTATCGTGATAAGCGGATTCCCCAGCATAATTGGGTTTATACTGACAGGTTATGCACTCATCATAGGATTTAGTGGATCAGACTTTTTACTGAAGATGGCAAAATCGAAAGCAGATGATAAGCACTCGCTGTTTGAGAGAGTTAATTCGACATTTGCATTCGTTATAGGAGCGTTGGTCGCAACTTATTTGGTGGCAAGCGTTGTTTCTTTTGTGATGGCGCTTCAGATAAAATGGCCATTTTCAGAGGGAGTAGAGGCATATAACGCTTTTGTTCTGTTTCTGCTGTTGTTCCTTTTCTACTATTCAGTATGTGCCCTCCTAGATATAGTACTAAATGTGTTCAATTTGGGCCAATTTGCACATGTTGTTGCGAAAAGCAAGCTCAAAGAAAAGGAGATATAGTAGGAAGAGTTAGACTTAAGTGAGCTTAAAAAGAACGAAACGTTTTTTTTTGAAGATGATGCACTGGTTATTGGATGTTGTGACGGAGTAATCTATTGAGAGATGAGTAGTGTTGTGGACTATTTGCCAACATGGCCTACTGGTAAAGACCTGACTGGTCTGAAACCACAGAAGGCGATAAGTGATGCCATTGTTAAGCATATTATAGACTATGATGGTGAGCATACTGACGGGGGATTTATGCCAAGAGTTATAGGTCTTGAAGGTAAATGGGGAAGTGGCAAGTCGAATGTGATAAAGCAGCTTAGCATAAATGAATCCTTGGCGGATAATTATCATATAATTGAGTTTGATACGTGGGCTTATCAGGAGGATGAGTATAAAATATCTCTGATGGAGCATGTCACAAACAAGCTGTCACAACACCAATGTGAGAAAGCGAAAGAATACAGTGAATTGTTAAGGAAGTCATTAAGCCAGGTAGAGTATAAGGTGTCTAAGTTTGAACCTCATGTTTCGGGGTTGTTGTTTTGGCTTATAGGCACAATTGCCTTTACCTCACTCTTCGGCTTTATATTTTCGATGTTTCCAGATAATGAACATTATCGATGGTGTAAATTGTTGTTTGTCGTAGTTCCTTGGATTCTTCTGTCATTATATGCATGGCTTAAGAAAAACGATATAGATGATTTGCTGGTTGTATTTGAGAATGCGATAAGAAACGGAGCAACAAAAAATGGCGTTTATACAAGAGAACCATCAGTATCAGATTTAAGAGAGTGGTTGAGCAAGGTTTCTGATTTGTGTGGCAAGAAACTTATTGTTGTAATTGATAACATGGACCGCTTACCTAATGAAAAGCTTAAGAAACTATGGTCGATGATTCATGTTTTTGCCAACAATGAAGAAATGGCTAATGCATGGATAGTGATTCCATATGATGAGCAGAAACTGAAAGAGGTTATGGGAGTTGATTATAAGCAGTATATCAGAAAAACCATACCTGTTACTATCAATGTCGGTGATCCAATAATCTCAGATGTAAGGGATGTATTTGATGGCTTATATAAGAACGCTTTTGGAGAAAATACCCCCTACTTAGAAAACATCAGGGCACTATTTGCTGTGAGTAATAAAGGATTTAGTATTCGGGGTATTGTTCATTTTATTAACAGCATGGTCTTTCTAAAACGGCAGTTTGAAGATTTTTCGCTTGTTTCAATAGCACTTTATGTAATCTTAGAAGACGAAATAAAGGAACATCCGTACAAGGTGCTGCTAGAAGACTGGTTTGCGTCAAAATATGCTACAATAGTTCCGGTAACTGAAGATAACAGGGGTGAGGTTGCTGCAATAGTGTATCATGTGCCAAAGGGTAATGCTATGCAGGTGGTTTATGAAAATGCTATAGACCATGAAGTGATGGGCGATAGAAATATGGATGTGGATGATTTCAAATACAGGGAAGACTTTTATAAGGTGCTTGCAGATTATTGTTCAAAAGTTGAATTTCAAATCTATGAGGGGTATATTGATGTTCTTGTTAAGGTTGAGAGCAATCTTTCCAACGAAAACTATATGTCCGAGATTAAAATATGTTGGCAGCATGTTATACAGTTCTATCTTGGCTGCGATCCGTTTAATGTTCCCTGGGTCAGCTTTGAACGGATACAGATGTTGTTAGCACACTGTGATGATACTAATAGAGATGATGTGTTACGAAGATATACTTTTGATTTGACTTGTAAAAGGGAACGAACGGGGGGAGATATATATAAAAACGCAGAAAGAATAGATGCTCTTGTTGAACAATTCAAGGCGAATAGGGAAGTGGTATTCAGTCTGGTTCGTTTGGATGCATTGGAATTTAGGGAATATTTGAATACTGCCAAAGAGCAATATGCAAAGTATCCGGTTACTTGTGAGTCGAAGGAATGGGTTGACTATTGTTGTAATACAATTGAAATGTTGGCCTCAAACATATTGTGTGTAGGCTATATGAAAAATGATACGCGCTTTGATCTCACGAGATTGATGAAAAAAGCAGAACAGCTGATTAGCGAAAGTGGTAATGACCCTAAAAATGCATTGAATGCATATATTATTTATAAGAGCCTGTCAAAACGACCTGTTGATGTGAAGCCTGCACGCAGGATTGCTTCATCTGACCTGATTAGAGTTTTTGAACATGGGGATGATAATCCAGTTTTCATAGCTATGCGCTTGTACTATGACAATTTTTCAATGTTTGATGATGCACTGATTCCAAAAGTTGCTGATGAGCTGATGTATTTGATGCATCCTTTGGAAATATTTTTGAGATGTTCTCGTGAGAATATAGAAGGTTATGAAAAAGTAACGAAGTATATTATTAAGAATAAACTGATGTGCGACTATAGACTACAGCCTAATGCGATGGAGTTCTCGAAACCATTGATTGAAAAAGGGATTGTTACTATTGATGAAATGAAGTCCTATATTGAGGCATGCAATAAAGATGCAGACGAGAGGAATTTGTCAATTGGAACAATGGTGGTCTATAAATAATGTTTATATATTTCATATAACTGTTTGTTTTCTGATAAGAGCCCAAACATTCAACTAAACATCTATATTTGATGGTTATCTAAGAAATATTCAATAAATTTGCAGAAGAAATTAATATATGTGTTCTTACATTTTGTGGGGGCGAATTTGATTGAGTAGGAAATGACAATAGATAATAATAATCAGCATATACATGCTCTGATTGCGGAATGTACGGCATACGACTATAAGGAGATGCTGGAGGAGAAGAAACCGAAGAGTTGGCTGAAGAGCGTGAGCGCTTTTGCCAATACTTTGGGTGGCTCGCTGTTCTTCGGAATAGACAATGATGGCAATGTTAAGGGGCTGGATGATATTCAGCACGTGACAGAAACCATCAGCATGAAGATCAGAGATTATATGGATCCGCTGCCGGATGTGGAGATGGTTCCGCTGGAACAGGAGGGAAAGCATGTGCTGCAACTGAAGGTGAAGGAGGGCTTGTACACTCCGTATTATTATGTGGGTGACGGTCAGCGAGTGGCTTTTGTGCGCAATGGTGACGAGAGTCTGCCGGCAACAGGAGAGCAGATGGTGAGGCTGGTGCTGAAAGGTACGAACAGGACGTATGACTCATTGCGTACGGATAAAAGGGTAGAGGATTATTCGTTTGCTATCCTTGCTAATACTTTCCGGGAACGTGTACAACAGGACTGGGACAAAAAGTATCTTCTGTCGTTTGGACTGGTGACGGATGATGGCTATCTGACCAATGCAGGCGCTCTGTTTGCTGACGATTGCTGGCTGAGTCAGTCGCGTCTGTACTGCACACGCTGGGATGGTCTGGAGAAAAGTGATGCCATCAATGATGCGGAGTTCAAGGGGAATATCCTTCTGTTGCTACGTGAGGCGATGAACTATGTGAAATCGAACACCAAGAAAGGGTGGGAGCAGCTGCCTGACGGCAGGAAGAACAAGCCTGAGTATGCAGAGAGAGCTGTGTTGGAGGCTATGGTGAATCACTTTATCCACAGGGACTATACTGTGATGGGCGGTGAGGTGCATCTGGATATTTATGATGACAGAATAGCTGTGACATCGCCAGGAGGTATGTACAGTGGCCAGCAGGTGCAGGATGTTCCATTGGAAAATATATCGTCTTTGAGGAGAAATCCAATACTTGCTGATGTGATGGCGCAATTGGACTATATGGAGAAACGTGGAAGTGGCCTCAAACGTATCTGTAACGAGACAAGAAAGCTGGAGTCCTATAAAGAGGAGAGGAAGCCGGTGTTTAAGTCTTCTCCATATCAGTTTATGACTACGATTTACTCTGTTGATTATAAAGTTACAGGTAAAGATACAGGTAAAGATACAGGTAAAGATACAGGTAAAGTTACAGGTAAAGATACAGGTAAAGAAACAATTGTAATTAACAGACCTGGTATTTATGTGCTTAGACTAATAAAGGTGGTTGGAAATAAAACTTTAACGGTAAAGGATATGATGGAAATGTTAAACCTGAAGGGTGCAGATAACTTCCGAAAGAATTATCTGAATCCGGCTATTAAGAATGGTTATATGGCACTATTATATCCTGACAATATAACGAAAAAGGGTCAAGCATATTTTCTGACAGAGTTAGGAAAGACGTTAATTGAAAAATAAATTAATTTTGAAATATAAATAAACAAAGATATATATGAAGTATTTGATTGTAGTGGCGCACCCGGATGATGAGGTGCTGGGTGCTGGAGCATCGATATGGAAATGGGCTCACAATGGTGACCAGGTGGATGTGTGTATCATGTGCACGGAGGCGAAGGCGCGTGCGTTCCGTCCGGATGACAAGGAGCTGGATGATGATACGCATGCTGCCCTGAAATACATCGGGGTGAACAAGGAGTATGAAGGGACTTTCCCGAACATCGAGATGAACAC
>JAEEGL017197733.1_pt1 | contig 11326 bp, 11 predicted proteins | sample 9134231 | NCBI WGS metagenome assembly JAEEGL01 (sample SAMN16246548, study PRJNA631951) | gut metagenome | biome: gut microbiome; feature: rumen; material: fiber-attached | host: Bos | place: Iran: Karaj | collected 2018-10
GTTGAAATAACAACTGGCTTGTTCTGTCGGATGATTATGGAAGCTGCTTTTTTAATCAAAGCCTCATCCATTCCCTTAAAAGGTTCATCCATAAGCAACATGTCACTTTCATATAACAGACAGCGTATCATAGCAACTCTGCGGGCCATTCCCCCGGATAATTCTGCAGTTTTCAGACTGCCATCTATACCCAGTTCCTCCAGCAGTTCATCTGCTTCCTTTTCCTTATCGGTTACCAGCAGAATGTTATCCCTGACAGTAAGCCATGGCAGCAGACGATCCTCCTGAAACATGAATGAAACTTTTCTGTTTCCGATGTCAATCGTTCCGGCATCCGGTGTCAGCAGTCCGGCCATCAGTTTCAGCAGAGTGGTCTTCCCTATTCCGCTGGCTCCCATCAGACATGTTATGCCGTCAGACAGTTCGAGAGAATAGTCCTCAAATATCGGTTTATTCTCATAACTGAACCACAGATTACTTATTTTCATTTCCGGCACCTCTGAAAAACCGTTTCTTAATAAGCTTTTCAATGCACATGCTCAAAATGACAACCACTGCTGTCCAGGCAAACAGTTCCGGTGTTTCCAGATAGACCTTAGAATAATAGAGATTTGAACCAATTGCCCTGGAAGGCTGGCTTAATACCTCAGCAGCAATGCCGCTCTTCCAGGCCAGTCCCATAGCAGACAGACATCCGGAAAGAAAACCCGGAAACGCTGAAGGAACATAAATATATCTGAATTTCTTCCAGCCAGAAAGATCATAAGCCTTTGCCATTTCCAGCAGATCTCTGTCAGTTGTCTGATACTGCGCTACGATGTTTTCCCACACTACCGGTATTACCATCAGCATCGCCATTAGAATCGGAACATTGCTTTTACCCATCCACAGCAGAGCCAGTATGATGAAACTGGCAACCGGTGTGGATCTGATGATCCTGATTATCGGTGATAATAAGGAATCAGCCAGATCATTGCTGCAGGTCAATACTGCCAGTATTACTGCCGTAATAACTCCCAGACAGTAGCCTGACAGTACACGTCCTATCGTGATAAAGGTATTCGCCCAGAAGGAGCCTGTAACAACCAGTCCTCCTAAAGCCTTCATAACGGCAAAAGGGCTGGGAAGGATCAGTTCCTTACCAACCTTAAGGGCTGCCAGTTCCCATAACAGGAACCAGAAAACCCGTGATATTGCGTTTTTAAGTAATTTATTCTCCTGGATAGAAGTCATCACCGGGTAACTTGCCTCCGATTGACTTTGGATCAGCATCAAAGAGAACCTTGAAGTAGCCTTCGATGGTTGGTCTGATATCCTTGCCTGATACGAAAATCAGATTGGCATCAGGAATAGCCTTGACAGCGATTGCCGCAGAAGGAACGATTTCATATTTTTCGCATAATGCTGCGGCATCCTGAGGGTTAGCCTTAACATAATTGATGGATTCTTCGTATTCTGTTAAGAACTGTTCAACAGCCTTCTTGTTGTTTTCGTAGAATTCCTTTCTGACAACAACGCATCCCATGGTCAGTGTACTGCCGTTATTCAGCTTATCCCATTCTTCGGAAAGACTTAATGCAGCACGCACATCTTTATTCTTTACAAGAACGGTTGTTGCTGCTGGAATAGGCAGCATGCAGACTTCCAAACTCCCGCTGGCAGCCTGAGTTGTGACTGTAGCACTGTCTCTGAATTCAATGTGATAGTCTTCATTTTCCTTCAAACCATTCTGTTCCAGAATGTACTTAAGAACATATTCAGGATTTGAACCCTGTCCAACAGCATAAATGATCTTGTCCTTCAGATCGGCAACACTGTTGATGCTGTTGCCTTTTTCCAGGATATAAAGAACACCTGCTGTATTCAGTGCAATGATCTTAACATCGCCATTTGTCTTGTTATAAAGAGCGCTGGCAGCATTGGTAGGCATTGCAGCAATATCCAGTGCTCCGGAAGCGATCCGGGCAATCATGGAATTAGCTTCTGCTTCTGTTGTTACATTATAGTTATTCAGTGATTCACCGGTACTGTTTTTCTCCAGCAGATAGCTGGCACCAATACCTGTAGGTCCCTTTAGAACGCCGAAGTTGACATCATATCTGACGGCTGGTTCTTCTTTTGGTTTACATCCGGACAGCATGGTCACGGCCAGTAATAATGTCATTAAGACTGTAAGTAATTTTTTCATAAAAACCCCTTCTTTTCTAATTGTTTTTTAAAGCTTCATAATTAACCAACGTAATGTTTCTGCCTGATCTGCGAATGATTTTTCTGCTTTCCAGATCATCCAGAGCCCTGTACAGGGAACTTCTGCCCATGTTCAGGTTTTTGGCCAGCTGTGAATAGGACACTTCTATTCTGAATTCCTCACCGAAGCGGCTGGCTGCATTCATCAGATAGCCCATCAGAGAGCTTTCGGACGAAGTGTTTGCCAGTAACGAGATCTTACGGTTCAGGAAACGGATCCTGCTGCCCAGAAAGCGAACATAGTTCATGGCGAAATCCGGATGATTTCTGATGCATTCCTCAACCAGTGATTCCCTGAAGAAAACTATTTTCATATCTCTGACTGCACTTATCTCTGTTACATACTTTGTTTCCTCGTTAAACAGAGCGGCAACACCGAAGAAATTACCCTCTTCGATTTTTCGCATCGGGAAATTCTCACCGTTTCCCGTTTCCATGGAAATGCCTGCACTGCCCTTCAGAATGTATGCCAGAGATCGGCTGTACTGTTCAGGTCTGAATACTGTTTCCCCTTTCAGATAATTCTGACAGACGACTCTGTCATCCTGCAGAACAGAGAGAACGGTCTCGTTGTCCATGCCTTCAAACATGAATGTCGAACAGATATCTGACAGTTGGTTTCTTGTAACATCAGTTAGTTTCATATCGCTCCATTTGTCCCATTTGGGACAGTTACATCAACATTATTGCCACATAATTGCTATTTGTCAATGTTAATGACTTCACTTGTTTGACTTTGTGCAAATATTTGGATATTATGCAATCGAGGTATAAAGACATGAAATTAATGATAGCTTCTGATATTCACGGTTCATCATATTACTGTGATCTGATGATCAAGAGATTTAAGGAATCCAAGGCTGATAAACTGCTCCTGTTGGGTGACCTTCTTTATCATGGCCCCAGAAATCCACTGCCAAAGGACTATGCTCCAAAACAGGTGTTTGCCGCATTAAACCGGGAAAAATACAACATCATGGCTGTTCAGGGTAACTGTGACGCCGACATTGATCAGATGGTACTGGAATTCCCTATCATGGCAGATTACATCATGCTGGAAGTAAACGGACTGACCATATATGCAACTCATGGCCACAGGCATAATGAAAAAGAACCTCTGCCACTGCATAATCATGAAATCATGATCAACGGACACTTTCATGTACCGGCCTGCAGTGAACATGAAGACTGGATATACATGAATCCTGGATCTGTTTCACTGCCAAAAGACGGTTCTCATAATAGCTACATGATTCTTGAAGACAGAACCTTCAAGTGGTACGACATTGAAACCAATGAGGTCTTTGCTGAAGTAACTGTAAAGTAAGATAACTTCCTGCTTTCAGGAAGTTTTTTTGTACTATAATAGATGTTATGGATAAAGAAAGCATAAGTAGAAAAGCCAGTATTGCCGGCATATGTGTCAACATTGTTTTATGTACCATAAAGCTGATATCAGGATTCATGACAAATTCCATTGCCATTCTTTCTGACGGGTTCAATAATCTGACTGACATTGGTAATGCGGTTCTGATTTTCATCGGTTACCGTCTTGCCAGTAAGCCGGCAGACCGCGAACATCCTTACGGTCACGGCCGCATCGAATACATGCTTTCACAAGGTATTGCCACTGTGATTATCATTGTGGGTTTCTCGCTGTTCAAGTCATCAGTATCCCGCATAATAACGCCTAAATCCGTTGATTTCAACCTCATAGCCGTCATTATCCTGGCCTTGTCACTGGCTGCCAAACGGGGACTGGCCATGTACTATAACACGCTTTACAAAAGCAGCGGATTAATTCCCCTGAAAGCTCAGACAACTGATTCTCTTTCCGATGCTGCTTCAACAGCTGTAATCATCATTGGTTATCTGCTGACCCCATTAACCTCTCCTTATCTGGATGCGATATTGGGTCTGATACTCTCAGCTGTCATAATGTATAACGGTGTCAGGATCTTCCTGGAAATGACATCCATTCTGACAGGAACTACGGGCGATAAAAACACATTTGATGAAGTGGAAAGAATACTGTCTGAATATCCTGATATCAGAGGCGTGCACGATCTGAGAATACACAGTTACGGTCCTGATATTCTTTACGGTTCCGCGGATATAGATCTGGATGCCGGTATGACTCTGTCTCAGGCTCATGATATCCTTGATGCCATGGAAACCGATGTGGCACAGAAAACAGGTATCAAGATGACACTTCACGCTGACCCTTCTGCAGACGATCAGCACCTTTCAGAACTGAAGCAGCAGTTAACTGCTGTTCTTAAGCGGTATGATCAGGAAGCAGATTTTCACGATTTCCATTACAACCGGAAACTTAACCGTTATATTGTTGATATTGTGATCCCATTTGACCATAAAGCTGATAAGGAAGTCATATCAGAACTGATAAGAAACGCACTTACTGAAAACGGAGAACAGATTGAAATAGAAATAAGATTTGACCGCAGTTAACGTTATTTACTTTTCATCGCTAATACGTTAAAATATTTCTACATGCTCGAGTGGCGGAATCGGCAGACGCAGTGGACTCAAAATCCACCGGGATCAAACCCTTGAGGGTTCAAGTCCCTCCTCGAGCACCAGAATGGAATCAGCTGACATGAAAACTGTCAGTTTTTATTTTATTCAGTCGCAGACTCTAATTATCCCTTGCCAATTCCTTAAGAACTGATTAAACCTCTTTTCAAATCAGAATATTGTGATAAACTGTCATACGGGAGGTAGGAATGATGAAGAGAATTCTTAACGGACTGATCAAGGCGCTGATCGTCAGTATCATTTTCCTGCCGTTGGGACTGATACTGAACATCCTGATAAAATCAGGCCATGGAAAAGACAAAATCTACGTGATTGACAAGAACGAGGAATCATAGTATTCCTTTTTTTTATGGTAGAATATGACTGTGGAGAGACAGTTATGAAAGATCTTAGCAAAGCTGATCTGGTAATAAGAAATTCCAGAGTTTACAATTCCTATTTCAGAAGATTCAATGATGCCGATGTCTATGTAAAAGACGGCAGATTTCTTTACATTGATCAGAAAAAACAAAACGAAATAACCGCTGACAACGAAATCGATGCCTCAGGCCGTTTCATGATTCCCGGCCTTATTGATATTCACATGCACATTGAGAGTTCTCTGGTCACCCCTGCTGCTTTTGCTGACTACACTGTTTCCAACGGACTGACTACAATTGTTTCCGAACCTCATGAAATAGCTAACGTATGCGGTCAGGATGGCATTAAAGCCATGATCAAAGACGGCAAAGACGCCCTTTATGACATTTATTATGCAATCCCGAGCAATGTGCCGGTCATGCCTGAAAAATATGAAACAGCCGGCCGGGCTATTACATGTCAGGATATGCTGGAACTTAAGGATACTGAAAATGTAATCTGTCTCGGAGAAGTAATGAATTACATGGAAATAACTCAGGAAAACAATTCTGAAGTCGGAAAATTCATTGAAACTGTCAGAAAAACTGATCCAAATTACATACTTGAAGGGCATTGTCCGCAGCTTAAGGATGCTGAACTGGCTAAATTCCTGTATCGCGGTATTAATTCAGATCATTGCGAACATGATATTGAAGAACTTAAACAGCGTTTTGAAAACGGTATGTTTGTCCAGATCCAGGATCTGATGATGAAACAGGAAGTAATTGATTTCATCATGGAAAACAATCTGTATGCATATTTCAGCTTTGTTACAGATGATACCTTCCCTGACATACTGATCCAGAAAGGACATCTTGATTATCTGGTCAGAAAAGCCATTTCCATGGGTATGAAGCCTGAAAATGCCATTTACTGTGCAACATATACACCGGCTGCCCGCATGAATCTGCGTGACCGCGGTGTCATTGCTCCAGGTCGACTGGCTGATTTCCTGCTTCTTGATGACATAAACAAATTCGTTATCAGAGAAACATATAAAAACGGACGTAAGGTTTTTGACATTACGGAAGAAAGAAATAAAAACAGAACTTATTCATTAGGTAAACAATACGAAAATACTGTCAGACTGGAAAAACCTGACATCAACAGATTTACAGTCCATGTTCCAGGTAACGACCGTAAAGTAAAAGTACGTGTCATGGAAATCAGAAGAAACACCAACGTTACATTCCCTTGCTTTGTGGAAATGGAAGTCATTGACAATACTCTGCAATGGCAGAAAACCGACTGTCGTCTTTTGATGGTATTTGAAAGACACGGTAAAAACGGAAATATCAGCTATGGTTTTGTTAAAGGTGACGGGCTGAAGGAAGGAGCTGTCGCTTCCTCACTTAATCACGACAGCCATGACCTGATCGTCATGGGCTGTAATCCGCAAGATATGAAAAAGGCTGTTGATACGATTATAGATATTAGCGGAGGCATTGTAGCAGTTAATAACGGGGAAATAACCGGTCAGCTTTCATTGCCGATTGCCGGACTGATGAGCAACCTTTCTGTTGAAAAGGCAGCTAAACAGTTCATTTCCATCAGAAACGCTTTTGAAAAGCAGGGATATGTACACCGTAATACCGTAATGAATCTCTGTCTGCTGTCTCTGACATGCATGCCTTTCCTCAAGCTTACAGATAAGGGATACATGGATACTGTGGAACTTAGAATGCTGCCACTATACGAAGAAATATGAATTTACCAGAAGAATACCTTAATGCGATGAAGCAGTTGCTTAAAGATGATTTCCGGAAGTATGCGGAATCTTTAAGCATGCCCGCCTTTAATGGCTTAAGGGTCAATACATCAAAAATATCAGTTGAGGATTTTCTCAGAATATCCCCTTTTCATCTGGAACCTGTTCCATGGTGCAAAGAGGGTTTTTATTACCAGGAAGAAGACAGGCCTTCAACTCATCCATATTATTATGCAGGTCTTTATTATCTGCAGGAACCAAGCGCAATGTCACCGGGAGCTTTCCTGCCTCTGGAACCTGATGATGTAGTTCTGGATGGCTGCGCTGCGCCAGGCGGCAAAACCACACAGCTGGCCTGCCGTTTACCGAACGGCCTTCTCATCAGCAATGATATCAGCGCATCCCGTCAGCAGGCCACTCTGAAAAATGTTGAAAGACATGGCTTTCAGAATGTATGGGTCACCAGCAGCGATATATCAGCTTTCCCGCAGAACACCTTTGACAAGATCCTGCTTGATGCACCATGTTCCGGTGAAGGCATGTTCCGCAAGGATCCTTCACTTATAAACTCATGGAAAAGCAGAAACCATGAATATTACCGGCCGATACAGAAAGAGCTGATTGATAAAGCTGCTTACCTTTTAAAAATAGGAGGAATGCTGCTGTATTCAACCTGTACATTTAATCCAAAGGAAAATGAAGAGGTCATCCAATACGCTTTATCACAGCATCCTGAATTTTCGCTTTTAAACATGAATAAGCATCCGCTGTTTGCGGACGGTCTTAATGGTCTGGAAGAATGTGCCAGATTATATCCTTTCAAACTTAATGGTGAAGGCCATTTCATGGCTTTATTGCAAAAGCAGGGACAATCCAAAAAAGCAGAAGACATAATATACCCGTCATTTGAAAATGAAGCACTGGAGCAGTTTCTGAGCCTGATAAACCTGGATTATTCCAGAGATTCCATATTCACGATCGGTGATAAAGTTTATTACAGTAACCGCAGATTGAACACGTCCGGAATAATGACACTGCGTTCAGGCCTGCTGTTGGGAACTCTGAAAAAGAACCGCTTTGAACCTTCCCAGCATCTGGCAATGTCACTAAAGGCAAGTCAGTTTAGCCAGACAGTAAATCTTTCTGCCGAAGACGAAAGAACTGAACGTTATCTCAGGGGAGAAACAATTCAATTTGAAACCTCATATCACGGCTGGGTCCTGGTATGTGTGGACGGTTATCCTTTAGGCTTTGCCAAAGCAGAGGGAAATAAACTTAAAAACAAAATTGAGGCCGGCCACAGAAAAATGTAGAATTAAAGTATGAGATTAGATAAATATCTGGCCGATATGGGAATCGGCACACGTAAGGAAATAAAGAAACTGATCCTGGCCGGTCTGGTCACCGTAGATGATGAAATCATTACCAAGCCTGATCATAAGGTTGACGAATCATCCAGTGTCTGCCTTGAAGGTGAACCCTTAATCTATCAGCAGTATCAGTATTTTCTGCTGAATAAACCTGCAGGATATCTGTGTACCAAAGACGGTTCACCTAATGTAATGGAACTGGTTCCTAATTATTATAAGGACCTTAATCCTGTCGGGAGACTTGACAAGGACACTGAAGGACTGCTGATCATTACAAATGACGGTCAGCTGACTCATCAGCTGATATCGCCAAAATATCATGTTGATAAGAAATACTATTTTGAATGCGATAAGCCTCTGCCTGCAGATGCAGCAGCTGTTCTATCAAAGCCAATAGAATTTTCTGATTTCATTTCCCTGCCGGGAAAGCTGGAACTGATCAGTGAAAATTCAGGATACCTGACCATTCATGAAGGTAAATTCCATCAGGTCAGACGAATGATTGGATATCTTGGCTGTAATGTTACCTATCTGAAAAGAACCAATTATTCTTTTCTTGACATAGAAGATCTGGCTGTCGGTGAATACCGTGAACTGACAGCTGAAGAAACAGAAAAACTGAAAGGAGTCTCAGACAATGAGTAAGGAAATCACAATTAAAAACAAATTTGTACAGGCAACCGTTAGTTCCCACGCTGCTGAAGTTATCAGCTTCAGAAAAGCCGGAAGTAGTATTGAAAGCATCTGGTCACGTAATCCGCAGCACTGGCGCAACTGCAATCCGCTGTTATTCCCATATGCCGGTCCATTAAAGGATGGCAAGTATACCTATGACGGCAAGGAATACTTTTGCGGTCAGCATGGCTTTGCCAGAGATGCCGAGTTCACTTTTACTGAAGTCAGGGAAGATGAAGTAGTTCTGGTACTGCAGTCCGATTTCAATACACTGAGAGTATATCCGTTTATCTTCACTGTTGAAGTAAGGTATAAACTTCAGGGACATAAACTGCTGATCAATTACACAATAACCAACAGAGATGAAAAGATGCTGCCTTTCATAATAGGTTTCCATCCTGCTTTCAACTGTCCTATGGATCACAGAGAAAGCTATAAGAATTACCGTATTGAATTTGAACAGAATGAAAACCTGAGTCATCCTGAAAGAGATATTCCTGACGGAAACAGTTTTTCACTCAGAGATGTCAGCCTGTTCCCTTCATTCTTCTATCATGATCATCAGCTGAAATCCAACTGGGCTCAGCTGACTAATGGCCGCCACACTGTCAGAGTTGGCATTGAAGGTTTTGCTTCTGTAGGCTTCTGGCATTCCAGCGATAAAGCACCGTTTGTCTGTATTGAACCTTGGTTCCCTGACAATGATCTGCCAAAGGAAAACACCTTCAGAGATGACACAGAGAATAATCTGCTGCCGCCTGGTCAGGTGTTTGAATGCGGTTATTATTTCGAATTAATCTAAAACAAAAAACAGGAGTGATCCTGTTTTTTAGTCTTTATCTGCATATATTCTGTTCATCAGAACATAACAGCCAATAGATATTCCAACACCCATTACAACATCAATGATGTAATGCTGCTTGGTGCAGACGGTAGAAATACTGATGAGAATAGCCATGATCAGAGAATATATTCTGAATCCTTTGGAGATCTCAGGCTGTTTGCGGACACCCAGATAACAGTATGCACTGATCAGGCAGTGATAAGACGGAACCAGATTATAAGCCGTCTCACTGCCGTCAGCTCCGTAAACTGTAGCCAGAAGTTTATTAAATACACCCGGTTTGGCGGCCTGTTCCATCAGTCCTTCCTTTACTCTGTCCATGTAGGTAGGCATGAAGACAAAGAACAGGAAACCTATGATGTAAGCCAGCGTCAGACCAATGATATATTTCCTGAAGTTCTTTTTACTGGTAAGAGATGCGGCAATGGGACCACAGATCCAGAAAACATATGAAAAAATATAGATAACCACAAATGCCGGAATCAACGGGATCCGGTCATCAATGAAAGGAATCTTCCATTCAAAGGCATTCCGCTTGGTTCCAATGATACCGCTAAGCCATTCACCCAGACGGTACATCCCATACTGCAGTCCAAAATAGAACAGTCCGGCTGCATAACCCCATTTTGGAATCATTTTGATCTTATCAATTAGTTTTTTCATATGCCTTACCCCTTTCAGTATAATACATAAACATGAATAACCAGCAGTCATTGTTCAACAGCTGCCGGTTATTTTCATTAAAACTCTTTTCTGAGATAAACGCGTCCGCCAACGCTTTCAAAACTGATCATCTGATCCTTATAGCGATAAGGGATTTCCCCATCAATTCCATTTATAACCTGTCTGGAGATGTCAAGTTTGATTTCATATTCCTTTTCCCCTGCTTTAAGAATACCTGTTCTGTCTTCTTTCAATATCAGTGTATAAACATTGGAAGAATATTTGCCGGCTTCCGGTATCTGTGTATCAGGCAGAATAAACCTGACCAATTCAATATTATTTACCGGTATTTTTCGTTCATTAATGACCTTGAAGTCATTAAACAGATGAATTGTTTCCTTTATAACTGAGTCATCATAGAAGATCCGGCATATTTCATCGTCATAACTGCCAACATACCGTGGCCGGGAAGAATACTGCCATGCAGTCTGGCGTATATCTCCATACAAACGGTAAATACTTTCCTGATCAGGTGTAAATCTGCCATCAAGTTCACAATAAACAACAGGATCAGCAGGAGAATACTCTATGGAATATAACACAGGAAAATAGTTTTCATAAAAAGTGACGAGTTCACTGTAAAAGTCAGAATTGACCTTGAAAGCATGATATGTCTGATCTGGCATTGCCTTAGCCCACTCAGGGCCTCGGGTATCATATACCGTCTGGCTGCTGCCCTTGCTGACACGGATGTAAAAATCCAGTCCGCCTTTGCCCATATCATCAGGGTTAATTTCCCGGTAACCTCCCTTTTCAAATTTCTCAATTATCCGGTAAGCTTTTTCAGCCTCTTCCTTATCAAGA
>JAEEGL010100995.1_pt1 | contig 11325 bp, 8 predicted proteins | sample 9134231 | NCBI WGS metagenome assembly JAEEGL01 (sample SAMN16246548, study PRJNA631951) | gut metagenome | biome: gut microbiome; feature: rumen; material: fiber-attached | host: Bos | place: Iran: Karaj | collected 2018-10
GAGGAAGTGGTCGGCACATTCGGCGTCCTGTACAACTACGATACCGAATCGGAGGATTGGGATGAAGAGGGTTCTCCAATCTGGGAGAACGTACGGGCAGACTATGACAAGGTCTCCGGAGGTCACGGTATGCTCGCTGCTTATGCATTCATGATCTTCAACCTCCTGTGCGCCCCCTGCTTCGCCGCCATCGGCGCCATCAAGCGGGAGATGAACAGCCCCAAATGGACCTGGTTCGCCATCGGCTATCAGTGCTGCTTTGCCTGGGTGATCGCCTTCATCGTGTGGCAGCTGGGCCGCCTGTTCGCGGGCGACGTCAGCGCCGTGGGCCTGATATTCGCGCTGGTCATGCTGGGTCTGCTGCTGTGGCAGCTGTTCAAGCCCTACAAGGAATCGCAGAAGCTGACCTTGAAAGCCTGAAAAAGAGGGTGACGATATGACGTGGCTCGTCGAAAACCTTGCAACGGTCATCGTTACGCTGGTGCTTGCCGCGGTCGTGACGCTCATTATCCTGAACATGAGAAGGGATAAGGCGAAGGGCAGATCCTCCTGCGGCGGGAACTGTGCAGGCTGCGCCATGTGCGGCGCCTGCCACCGGCAGAATACGGGAACGGTTCCGCAAAAATAAAAATAAGGAAGCAGCCGCCGGCAGATCCGGCGGCTGCTTCCTTATAAGCGACAATCCCTGATGAACGGCAAGGAAAAAGCGCCGCGCACCCGGAAGGTGCGCGGCGCATTCCGCGGTTTTTTATATCGTCTCGGCGTTGACGAACTGGCTGTTCCACAGCTGGGCGTAGAACCCGCCCTTCTCCAGCAGTTCCTCGTGGCTGCCGGTCTCCACGATGTCGCCGTTCTGCATGACGAGTATCACGTCGGAATTGCGTATGGTGGAAAGACGGTGCGCTATGGTGAAGGAGGTGCGGCCCTCCGTCAGGCGCTCCATGGCCCACTGGACCAGCTGCTCGGTACGGGTATCGACGGAGGACGTGGCCTCATCGAGGATGAGCAGAGGCGCGTCCTCTATCATGGCGCGGGCGATGGTCATCAGCTGGCGCTGACCGGCGGACAGATTGGAGTCGCTGGTCAGGACCGTGTCGTAGCCGTTGGGCAGGGACGAGATGAAGTGGTGCAGGCCCACGCTCTTACACGCCTCCACGACCTTCTCGTCGGGCACGTTCTTCTTTGAGTAGACGATGTTTTCCTTGATGGTGCCCTCGAACAGCCACGTATCCTGAAGGACCATGCAGAACATATCCCGCACGTTCTCCCGGGTAATGTCGCTGGTCTTGACGCCGTCGATGGCTATATAGCCGTCGTCCAGCTCATAGAAGCGCATGAGAAGATTGACGATGGTGGTCTTGCCCGCGCCGGTGGGTCCGACTATGGCCACCTTCTGGCCGGGCTCTATGACGGTGGAGAAGTCCTTTATTATGGTGCGCTCGGGCACGTAGCCGAACTTCACGTGGCTGAACTCCACCCTGCCGGGACCGGGGTCCAGATGGGCGGTCTTGGCGCTCTCGTCAGCCATCTCCTCCTCTGCTAGGAAGGAGAATATGCGCTCGCCGGCCGCTGCAGCGGACTGGAGCTCGGTGGCGGACTGTGCCACCATGCCCATGGGCTGGGTGAACATTCTCACGTACAGCGTGAAGGCGATGATGGTGCCGAAATCGATGATGCCCTTCTTGGCCATGACGGAGCCGAACACGCACACCGCAACGTAGCCCAGGTTGCCCACCAGCATCATGATGGGGAACATTATGCCGCTCATGAACTGGCTCTTCCAGTTGTTCTCGTAAAGCAGCTCGTTGAGCTCGTCGAACTCGTCGAGTGCGTCCTTTTCGCCGTTGTAGGCCTTGATTATCTCGTGGGCGGCGTATATCTCCTCGATATGGCCGTTGAGAAGGCCCAGATAGCGCTGACGGCGGGAGAAATACTTCTGCGACCTTGTGATGATTATCCGCATGGACACGAAGCCGATTATGCTGCACCCGATGGCGATGAACGTCAGGTAGAAGTTGGTGATGAACATCATTACGATGCATCCGGCAAAGGTGAATCCGGCGGTGACCATCTGGGCGAGGGCGTTGTTCATGCTCATGCCCACGGTGTCCACGTCGTTGGTGACGCGGCTGAGCAGGTCGCCGAAGGAGGATGAGTCAAAGCGCCTGAGGGGTATGCGGTTGAGCTTCTTGTCGATGTCGGTGCGCATGCCCTTCATTATGTTCTGGGTAACGGTGGTGAGGGTGAAGGTCTGGATGTAGATCAGCAGGGCGCTACCGATGTACAAAAACGCTATGGAGACGGTGTTTTTCCACACCTCGTCGAGGCGGAAGGTGCCGGTGTCCATGCCCTCGGTGATGAGGTTGGTGATGACCTTGAGCTTATCCGGTCCGAACAGCGTGAACAGGGTGCTGGCGATGGCGGCGGAGAAGGCCACCACGAACCACACGGCGTACTTCCTGCAGTACTTGAATATGGCGATCCAGGTGCCCTTGAAGTCATGGGGCTTTTCCATGGCCCGCATGCCGCGGCCGCCTGCCCGCTGGTTTATGTTGGCGGAGCCAAGCTGATAATCGTTTTTAGCCATTTGCAAGCTCCTCCTCTGACAGCTGAGTATACGCGATCTCCTGATACACGTCACACGTGCGCATCAGTTCGCTGTGGGTGCCCATGCCCACGATCCTGCCCTCGTCGAGGACGATGATCTTGTCGGCGTCCCGTATGGTGCCGATGCGCTGGGCAACGAGTATGGTGGTGACGTCCGCCGTCTCGGCCTTGAGGGCCGCCCGCAGAGTGCGGTCGGTCTTGTAGTCAAGGGCGGAGAAGGTGTCGTCGAATATGTATATCTCGGGCTTCCTGTAAACGGCCCTGGCGATGGAAAGGCGCTGTTTCTGTCCGCCGGAGACGTTGGTGCCGCCCCGGTTTATGTCGGCGTCGTAGCCGTTTTCCATCTTCTCAACGAACTCTGTGGCCTGGGCGATGGCGACGGCCTGCTTTACGGCCTCCTCGCCGCCCTCTTCCCTGCCGTTGTCGCCCAGCGTCACGTTGGAGTTGACTGTGCCGGTGAGCAGTACCGCCCGCTGGGGGGCGTAGCCGATCTTGTTGTGGAGAGCCGTCTGGGTGTAATCCTTCACGTTGCGGCCGTCCACGCTGACGGTGCCCTCGGTGGCGTCGTAGAATCTGAGCAGCAGGTTCACTATCGTGGACTTGCCGGAGCCGGTGGCGCCTATGAAGGCCACGGTCTCGCCCTTCTTTGCGGTGAAGGAGATGTTGTGGATCATATCGTCCTCGGTGCCGGGATAACGGAAGGACACGTCCTCAAAGACTATGCTGCCCTCTTCGCCCTCCACGCCGTCGGTATACTGTCCGTCGTGGATCCTGGGCTCGGTCTCCAGCACCTCGTCGATACGGCCGGCGGAGACGTTGACCCTGGGCACCATGCCGAACAGCTGCTCAAGGCTCATGAAGGACATGACAAAGCGGGAGGCGTAGGTGGAGAACACCACCATCTCGGAGAAGGTGATGAGCTGCTGGTCGGAGGCCTGTCTTGCGATTATGTAGGCGCCCGCACAGTAGATGGCCACCTGCAGCATATTGTTGGTGAAGCGCATGACGGGCCGGGTAACGCCCATGGCGCGCATGGCCTGCAGGGCGTTTCTCGTCAGGCGGGAGTTGGCCACGTCGAACTTCTCCTCCTGATAGCCCTCGGCGTTGTACGCCCTGATGACCCGGATGCCGGTCAGGTTGTCCCTGGTGACGCGGTTGAGGTCGTCCGTCAGGCCCTGCATCCTGCGGAAGCGGGGCTGGGCGTAAAGGATGATGAAAACTATGGAGCACAGCACCAGAATTATGGCGCCGCCGGTGACGGCGGTCCACTGCCACTGCTTTCCGGCGATCTTGCTCAGCGCCCATATGGCGGTCAGCGGGGCGCTGATGAACTGCCGGAGTCCCCGGGCCACGAACATCTGGATCTGAGTGACGTCGTTGGTGGAACGGGTGATGAGAGACGCGGTGGAAAAATTGTCGATCTCCTCCATGGAGAACTCCTGGACCCGCTGGAATATCTCCCGGCGGATGCGGCGGGAATACTGCGCCGCCAGTTTCGCGGAGACGTAACCGGAGATTATCAGCACCGCCAGACTGCCCAGGGCGCACAGCAGCATCTTGCCGCCGGCGCTCCAGATGTCCACCATCTCGCTGCCCTGGGTACGGACCAGCGTGGTGATAGTGGACATGTAGGCGGGGATCTCCATGTCGAACCAGACCTGGCCGCCCACCAGCAGTACGCTGATGAGGAACAGACCCCAGTCCTCCGCCCGCATGTGTTTAATTGCCTTTATCAAAATTCAATCCTCCTGATCGATTATTTACCTTCTTATCGCGGCCTTACGCTCTGTTCTCCAAGACGCTTCTGGCCTTCTCGGACAGCTTTTCAAGGCCGCTCTCCAGCGCGGACAGTTCCTCCGGGCTCAGCCCGTCGGTAACCGTGTCGTTCCAGCGGGAGAGCACTTCCCTCACCGTTTCCGACACCTTCAGCGCCTTCTCGGTGGGATATACCTGGGTGACGCGCCTGTCGCTGCTGCAGATCCGGCGCTCCACGAAGCCGTTCTCCTCCAGCGAGAGGAGCTGACGGGCGACGCTGGATTTGTTGGCGTTCACGGCTTTTGACAGCGCCTCCTGGGATATGCCGGGATTGCGGCATATCACGCCGATATACCGGTGCTGGCTGCCGACGATGCCGGTACCCTCCAGCGCGGCGGAAACGTACTGCCTGCCGAAATAGTTTATGGTGTGGATGTACTTTGTCAGTTCAGTTGACATTTTTCTCCTTTCCTGCCCGAAAATCGTTGCAGCTTTAACGGTTGCGTATGCAACTATTATACTCCGGTGACGGGATATGTCAATATAAATAATTTGGTGATCATGCACAATAATATTTGAGGCGCCCGGTCTTTTCCCGGCGAAGGGTCGGGGCGGCGTCCATTCGCCACTTGACCGGGCACAGCGTAAATGCTATTATTGTATCACCTAAACTGTGAGCGAGGTCTTCCCTATGGCTACACTTCGAGAATCCTTCGAGGCGAACTACATCGCCCTTCAGGTCCCCGCCGACAACAAAAAGGGCTACAAGATAGACTACGTCTACTACGGTCCCTGGTATCACTGGCGGCTCACCGACAGAGAGCGGGCCCTGTACAAATTCCAGATGGGCTCCGCCCTTCTGCTGTGCGCCCTCATCTATCTGTTCACGGGCATCCAGTACTGCACGGTGAACTACAATATCTTCGTGGTGGTGCCCTCCATGGCGTCGCTGGCGGCGTTCCTGTTCGAGATACTTGGCGTGATCCAGTTCCTTCTGGTGAAGGAGCGGACTACCAAGATAAACTTTGAGGACGTGAACATGAAGCTGCGGGCGGCCACCGTCTTCCACGTGTGCTTTATGGGTGCCACGGTGCTGTGCTGCATCGGCGTGATGATCTTCACCGGTTTTTCCGGGCTGTCCTTTGCCGTTACCCTGGGCTACGCCGTGTGCGCCGCGCTGTCCGCCTACATCTACATCCGCTACCGCTCCATCGAGTTCTACACCGAGAAGAACACGGACGTCAAGGGCATCCTCAACGGCGTGCTGGCCGGCGATCTGGAGCAGTCCAAGGCCTTCGAGCAGAAGCTCAAGGAGATGGAGGCTCGGGAGGACGCGGAAAAGGAGGCCAAAAAGAAGCGCCGCCGCAAACAGCTGCAGAAGGTCAGCGGCATGTTCTCCGACGCCAAGTTCACCTCCGCCGACGGCAGCGGCAGAAAAAAGAAGAAATAAAAAAACGCAGTAAAAAAACCCTCCGGTCATTCCGGAGGGTTTTCGTTTTCCTGCGTATCCCCGCCGTTTTCAGGCGGGCTCGTCCGTTCCGTATTGCGCGTGAAGGTTATGAAGTCCTCCGCCAGCACTATCATGGTCCCGCAGACGTAGAGTTTCACGGCCACCGGGTGGCTGTCGGCCAGCGTGACGCCCAGGAACACGAGGGCCATGGCGATAAAGGCGGCGGTCAGTACGCTTCTGCCCCGCCGGTAAGTGAAGCCCGCCTCGTAATAGAAGGCCATGGTGGCGGCGGCGAAGGCAAAGCACTCGTAGCAGTAACTCGTCAGCACGGAGCTGGTGGCCCTCGTGCGGTACGTCACGGCCAGCCAGAAACAGAAGAAGAGTTCCGGCACTATGACGGCGAAATAACGCCCGCCCGCCTTTGGGCCGGACAGGGCGGAGTATATCACGCACGCTCCCGTCAGCGCCGCCGTGGCGGCGAACACTTTCCTTACCAGGTCCGCGGTACGGGGATAACCCTCGATATAGCTCAGCACAGCCGACGCCAGCATTACGGCACCGGCCGCCGCGGTGATTAGCGAAACGGCCCTGTCGCGCTCAAAGGCGTCCTCGCCGACTTCACTTCGGCGGAAAAGGAGATATCCCCCCAGCAGCGCTCCCGCCGCTGCGAGAACAGACAGCACAGCCAGCAGTATGGCCGGAACGCTGCCAGGTACGGGCAGACCCGTGGCCTCCTCAAAACCGGCGGCGAGCTGCCGACTCCTCAGCAGAGCGCCCAGGGAACCAAGTCCCAGCGCGCACCACAGCATTATATATTTCTTACGCATAATGTCGCTTCCTCTTGCATAGATTTGCTGTGTATCATTGTACACCAGCTGCGCTGTGCAAGTCAATCCGGGAGGTGCCAGTGAGACCCCTACGCCTTATAGCCGCTTCTTCGCTGCTGACCGCCGCCGTTACTGCGGCAGCCAGAATAACGGGACTGTGTTTCCCCCTGCCCCGGGGGGGGCCCGCGCCGGCAGTCGGCGGCACGCCGTCCGCACAGCCGGAAGAAACGTCAGTCCCGCCGGAGGCGGGACGGGACGGCGACACAATCCTGCGCTTTTACGACGGCAAAGCCGTCCGGGATATCACTATGGAGGATTATCTCGCGGGGGCGGTGGCGGCGGAGATGCCCGCGCTTTTCGAGCCGGAGGCGCTGAAGGCCCAGGCCGTGGCTGCCCGTACATACATATTATACCGCATGGCAGTCGGTCCTTCCCCCCTCCATCCCGGCGCCGACGTGTGCGGCGACGGGGCGTGCTGCATGGCGTACATGGACGAAACGGCTCTGCGGGAGCGGTGGGCCGACGACTATGAGGATAACCTTGCCCGCATCCGAAACGCCGTCACCGCCACCGACGGGGAATATCTGTCCTACGACGGCGAGGCGGCGCTGGCCGTGTTCCACTCCTCCTCTGGCGGGCGGACGGAGGACAGCGGAAACGTGTGGGGCGAAGCCCTGCCCTACCTCGTCAGCGTCGCCAGCCCGGAGGAGGAGGCGGACGTGCCAAATTACGAGTCGACGGCGGTCGTGAGCGCGGAGGAGTTCCGATCCGTCATAACGGAGCGGTATCCCGGCGCCGACCTTTCCGGTCCTGCCGAGGGCTGGATCGGTCCAACGGTGCTGACGGAGGGCGGGCGCGTCGGTACCGTCACCGTCGGCGGCGTTGAGATACCCGGCACCGCGCTTCGGGACATGTTCGCCCTGCGCAGTGCTGACGTGAAGATAGCCGCGGAGGGTAACAACTTCACTCTCACCTGCACCGGCTACGGCCACGGGGTGGGCATGAGCCAGTACGGGGCCAACGTGATGGCCAGGTCCGGCAGCGGATATGAGGACATCCTGGCCTGGTACTACCCCGGCACGGTGCTGGAGAGAAAATAAAACCCGGAGGAGACTATTTCTCCTCCGGGTTCAATACTATTCGTAATGGCCGCAGCTCCGCCGCGGCTATTACACATTCAGGCGAGCTGTGCGAGCCCTCACGCCGACCAACCGAGGCACAGCCGAGGGCGATGGAGCGTGAGTATCTCAAAAGAAGAGGCCGGCAAAGCCGGCCTCTTCTTTTGAAGTTTGATTACTCGTACAGAGCCTTCAGCTTCAGCAGGTGCTGATAGCGCTCCTTGGCGTTCTCCTCGTTGCGGGCAAACAGGACGTTCGCTCTGTCGGGGAACTCGGTGATCAGGCGGGCATAGCGGGCTTCGTTCTTGAGGAAGTCCTGATAGCCCTCCTTGGGCTCCTTGGAGTCGAGAGTGAAGGGCTTGTCGGCGGCGGGGTTGAACCGGAACAGGTTCCAGTAACCGCACTCGACGGCCTTCTTCATCTCGGTCTGGCAGTTCATCATGCCGCCCTTGATGGAGTGCATCTCGCAGGGGGCGTAGCCGATGATCAGGGACGGACCCTTGTAAGCCTCGGCCTCCTTGATGGCGCGGAGGGTCTGGGCCATGTTGGAGCCCATGGCCACCTGTGCCACGTAGACGTAGCCGTAGCTCATGGCTATCTCGGCAAGGCTCTTGGACTTGATCTCCTTACCGGCCGCGGCGAACTGAGCCACCTGGCCGATGTTGGAGGCCTTGGAGGCCTGGCCGCCGGTGTTGGAGTAAACCTCGGTGTTGAACACGAACACGTTCACGTCCTCACCGGAGGCAAGCACGTGGTCGAGGCCGCCGAAGCCTATATCGTAGGCCCAGCCGTCGCCGCCGAATATCCACACGCTCTTCTTGTTCAGGTAATCGCGCTTGGCGAGGATCTCTCTGGCCAGGGTGCAGGCGGGGCACTTGCAGCCTTCCACGATGCCCTCTTCCAGAGCCTTGGCGAACTTGTCGGCAGCGGCGCCGTTCTTGTCGCCGTCCTCATAGGTGTCGAGCCACTCGTTGGCGGCCTCCACTATGGCCTTGTCGCAGTACTCGATGGCGATGAGCTCGCGGGTCTTGGCGGCCAGGTCGTCGCGCAGCTTCTTCTGGCCGAGGTAGATGCCGAAGCCGTGCTCGGCGTTATCCTCGAACAGGGAGTTGGCCCAGGCGGGACCCTTGCCGTTCTCGTCCACGCAGTAGGGGGAGGTAGCGGCGGGGCCGCCCCAGATGGAGGAACAGCCGGTGGCGTTGGAAACTATCATATGATCGCCGTAGAGCTGGGTCACGAGACGGGCGTAGCTGGTCTCGGCACAGCCGGCGCAGGAACCGGAGAACTCAAGATAGGGCTTGAGGTACTGGCTCTTGACCACGTTGTCGGTACCGGCCACGTCGTCCTTGACGGTGACGTTCTTGACCATGTAGTCGAACACGGGCTGCTCGGCGAGCTGGCTCTCCTGGGTGGTGACGGTAAGACTCTTGGTGGGGCACACGGTGATGCACACGCCGCAGCCCATGCAGTCCATGGGGGACAGGGCCAGAGCGTAGGTGTACTTGCCCTTGGACAGCTTGTGGGGCGCGCTCTTGGTGTTGGCGGGAGCGGCGGCCAGCTCAGCCTCGGTCAGGGCATAGGGACGGATGGTGGCGTGGGGGCACACGTAAGCGCACTGGTTGCACTGGGCGCAGGTGCTGGGCTCCCACACGGGCATCAGGGTGGCGACGCCGCGCTTCTCGTAGGCGGAAGCGCCCTGCTGGAAGGTGCCGTCCGCGTAATCGACGAAGGCGGACACGGGCAGGGAATCGCCGTCCATACGGTCCACGGGATCGAGGATGCTCTTGACCATCTTGACGGTCTTGGCGGGACCCTCGAGGGTGTCGGCCTTGGCCTCGTCAACGGCGTTGGCCCAGTCGGCGGGCACGTCGATCTTCACGAAGGCGGTGGCGCCGGCGTCGATGGCGTTCCAGTTGGCCTCGACCACGTCGCGGCCCTTCTTCAGGTAGGAGTGCTCGGCAGCGTCCTTCATGTACTTCAGGGCGTCCTCCTGGGGCAGGACGCCGGCCAGGGTGAAGAACGCGGACTGAAGGATGGTGTTGGTGCGCTTGCCCATACCCACCTTCTGAGCTATATCGATAGCGTTGATGGTGTACAGCTGGATGTTGTTGCGGACGATGTAGCGCTTGGCGTCAGCGTCCAGATGATGGCTCAGCTCGTCGAGATCCCAGGTGCAGTTGATCATGAACACGCCGCCGGGCTTGACGTCCTGCACCATCTTGAAGCCCTTGGTGACATAGGACGGGTTGTGGCAGGCCACGAAGTCGGCCTTGTTGATGTAGTACGGGCTCTTGATGGGCTTGTCACCGAAGCGCAGATGGCTGATGGTGACGCCGCCGGTCTTCTTGGAGTCATACTGGAAGTAGGACTGGATGTACTTGTCGGTGTGGTCGCCGATGATCTTGGTGGAGTTCTTGTTGGCGCCCACGGTACCGTCGCCGCCGATACCCCAGAACTTGCACTCGATGGTGCCCTCTGCGGCGGTGTTGGGGGTCTCCTCTCTGCTCTTCTCGGGCAGGGACAGGCCGGTAACGTCATCGACTATGCCGATGGTGAACTGGGCCTTGGGAGCGTCCTTCTTCAGCTCCTCGTACACGGCGAACACGGAGGCGGGAGGAGTATCCTTGCTGCCCAGACCGTAGCGGCCGCCGGTGATGACGGCCTGACGGCCGACGGTGGCCAGAGCGGTCACGACGTCCATGTACAGAGGCTCGCCCAGGGAGCCGGGCTCCTTGGTGCGGTCCAGAACGGCGATCTTCTTGACGGTGGCGGGGATGGCGGCAGCCAGCTTCTCGGCGCAGAAGGGACGATACAGACGCACCTTCACCAGGCCGACCTTCTCGCCGGCGGCGTTGAGGTAGTCGATGACCTCCTCGGCCACGGCGCAGATGGAGCCCAGGGCGACGATGACGCGGGCGTCGGCAGGCGCGCCGTAGTAGTTGAACAGCTGATAGTCGGTGCCGAGCTTGTCGTTGATCTTGCCCATGTACTCCTCGACTATGCCGGGGATCTGCTCGTAGTACTTGTTGGCAGCCTCACGATGCTGGAAGAAGATATCTCCGTTCTCGTGGGAGCCGCGCATCACGGGATGCTCGGGGTTCAGGGCACGCTGACGGAAAGCCTCGACGGCGTCCATGTCGACCATGTCCTTCAGGTCCTCGTAATCCCACAGGGCGATCTTCTGGATCTCGTGGGAGGTGCGGAAACCGTCAAAGAAATTCAGGAAGGGGACGCGGCGCTCGATGGTGGCCCGCTGGGCCCAGGGGGTCAGGTCCCTGACCTCCTGGATATTGGTCTAGGCCAGCATGGCAAAGCCGGTCTGGCGGCAGGCGTAAACGTCGCTGTGGTCGCCGAAAATGCTCAGCGCGTGGGAGGCAAGGGCGCGGGCGGACACGTGGAACACGCCCGGCAGCAGCTCGCCGGCGATCTTGTACAGGTTGGGGATCATCAGCAGCAGGCCCTGAGAGGCGGTGAAGGTGCTGGTCAGCGCGCCGGTCAGCAGAGAGCCGTGTACAGCGCCGGCGGCGCCGCCCTCCGACTGCATCTCCAGAACCTTGACGGTCTGTCC
>JAEEGL011342074.1_pt1 | contig 11325 bp, 5 predicted proteins | sample 9134231 | NCBI WGS metagenome assembly JAEEGL01 (sample SAMN16246548, study PRJNA631951) | gut metagenome | biome: gut microbiome; feature: rumen; material: fiber-attached | host: Bos | place: Iran: Karaj | collected 2018-10
ACTGATCAATTTGAAAAAAACATTATACAGTCTGATGTTGAATGACGAGGTAGTGCGTGAAGTCGACATCCTTGCCCATCGTCTTGGGACGAACCGCTCCGCCCTGATCAACCAGATCCTGGCAGAGTATGTAAATTATACCACTCCGGAACGCAGGATCAACGATGTCCTCTCTGCAATTGAGCAGCTGATGACACCCAGCACAGATCTTGTTCCGTTCTTTTCACCGAATTCCTTCAGCATGTCGCTAAAGAGCTCTCTGGAGTATAAGTATCGCCCAACTGTGAAGTACGAGGTAGAGCTCTATAGAGGTAATGAGGAGAGCATCGGCGAGCTTTCGGTCATATTCCGTACGCAGTCGACGGCACTTATCTCTGCGATGACAGAGTTTTTCCGTCTGTGGAAGAGCATCGAGGATGCCCATCTTGCCCCGCTGACAGGGCGGAGACAAAGCTATGCACTGTATGACGGACGGTTTACGAGGAGCATCTCGGCTCCGGACCGTGACTGCACAACTGACCAGCTTGCATCTGCTCTATCCGAGTATATCAAGCTCTTTGACAAACTGATGAAGTCCTACATCAGTGGAAGGCTGAATGCACATGAGGTGGAAGCCGCATATTATTCTCAGCTGATCAACAGTCCGATTCATATATGATCTGATTCCCGGAACCGGCTGCTTTCAGACGGTTCTCTTAAAGCGAAAGGGGGTTCACATTAATGAACGCACAGAATATGACTCAAAAAAGCCTTGAGGCGATTCAGTCCGCACAGGGCATGGCTCTTGAGAGCCGCAATAACTATATCATGCCGGAACACCTTTTCTATGCTCTGGTAGACCAGGACGGTGGCCTGATCCCCTCTCTTCTGGGGAAGATGGGTGTCAACTGCAACGCCCTCCTCTCGGAGCTGGACACAGCAGTTTCCACACTTCCGAAGGTAGGGAGCAGTTCAGATGTCTATCTGTCGCCAGAGACAAACCGTGTCCTGGGAGCCGCAGAAAAAGCAGCGAAATCCATGGGCGACAGCTATATTTCGGTCGAGCACCTGATGATCGGTCTGTTCGCAGCGCCGACACCCGCGATCAAACGCATTTTTGCGGACCATGGGATCACACGCTCCGCCTTCACGACCGAGCTCTCGAAAGTTAAATCAGCTCCTGTCACCGGGGATAACCCGGAAAGCACCTATGATGCGCTCTCCAAATACGGTACAGACCTTGTTAAGCGCGCCCGTGAAAACGAACTGGATCCCGTAATTGGAAGGGATAATGAAATTCGCAATGTCATTCGCATTCTCTCACGTAAAACGAAGAACAACCCCGTTCTGATCGGTGAACCTGGTGTCGGCAAGACAGCCATCGCCGAGGGACTTGCTCAAAGAATTGTAAAAGGCGATGTACCGGAAGGGTTAAAGGACAAAACCATCTTCTCTCTCGATATGGGTGCATTGATTGCCGGTGCGAAGTATCGCGGTGAATTTGAAGAACGGCTGAAAGCCGTTCTGGAAGAAATCCGGAAATCAGAAGGCAGCATTCTGCTTTTCATTGACGAACTGCACACTATTGTCGGTGCCGGAAAAACGGAAGGCAGCATGGATGCAGGGAATCTCCTGAAGCCAATGCTGGCCAGGGGTGAACTACACTGCATCGGCGCAACCACACTGGACGAATACCGCAAGTACATTGAGAAAGATGCCGCCCTTGAGCGTCGTTTTCAGCCGGTGCAGGTGGATGAACCTTCCGTGGAAGACACAATCTCGATCCTTCGTGGACTCAAGGAGCGGTATGAGATCTATCACGGTGTCCGCATCCACGACAATGCCCTGGTTGCTGCCGCTACACTTTCGAACCGGTATATCACCGATCGTTTCCTGCCGGACAAGGCTATTGACCTAGTCGATGAAGCCTGCGCCCTGATCCGCACGGAGATTGATTCGATGCCGGCAGAACTAGATGATATCCGCCGCAGAATTATGCAGATGGAAATCGAGGAAATGGCACTTAAAAAAGAGGATGACAATCTCAGCCGTGAAAGACTCGAGAAGCTGCAGGAAGAGCTTGCAAATCTGAAAGACCGCTTCAATGAAATGAAATCCCGCTGGGAAAGCGAAAAGAGCAGTGTGGATGATGTCAAGCGCCTGAAGGGCGAAATTGAGAAAATCCATGCCGACATTGAGACCGCACAGCTCAACTATGAGTATGAAAAGGCCGCACGCCTGAAATATTCGGACCTCCCCGCGCTGGAAAAACAGCTGCAGGAAGCGGAGACGCTGGCCGAAGACCGCAGCCGGACATCGATGGTTCACGATACGGTTACTGAGGCGGAGATTTCCGGAATTGTTGCCAAATGGACCGGGATTCCCGTCGCACGCCTCATGGAGGGAGAACGGGAGAAAATCCTCCATCTGGACGAGTATCTGCATAAGCGGCTGATCGGACAGGACGAGGCGGTACAGAAAGTGACCGAGGCCATCCTCCGGTCACGGGCGGGAATTGCGGATCCGAACCGCCCCATCGGCTCTTTCCTTTTCCTCGGACCCACCGGTGTCGGAAAAACAGAGCTTGCAAAGTCTCTGGCAGAATGCCTGTTTGACGATGAGCGGAACATGGTTCGTATTGACATGACCGAATACATGGAGAAATTCTCCGTCTCCAGGCTTATTGGCGCACCGCCGGGATATGTGGGGTACGACGAATGAGGGCAGCTCACGGAAGCCGTCCGCCGGAAGCCCTACAGCGTGGTGCTGTTTGATGAGATCGAAAAGGCCCATCCCGATGTGTTCAATATTCTGCTTCAGATTCTTGACGACGGACGGATCACCGACTCCCAGGGGAGAACCGTTGACTTTAAAAACACCATCATTATCCTGACCTCCAACCTCGGAAGCCCGTATCTTCTCGACGGGATTGAACCGGACGGAAGTATCCGTCAGGAAGCGCAGGATGCGGTGATGGCAGAACTGAGACGTGCATTCAGACCGGAATTTCTCAACCGGCTGGATGAAATCATCCTGTTCAAACCGCTGACACGGGAAAATCTGACCGAAATTGTGGACCTGCTTGTCGCCTCACTGCGCAGGCGTCTGGAGGACCGTGATCTGAACCTGGTTTTGACGGAAGAGGCAAAACAGCTCGTTATTGAACGCGGATATGACCCGCTCTACGGTGCACGGCCGCTGCGCCGCGTACTTCAGAGCAGTGTCGAAACGCTCGTTGCCCGCACTATCCTGAGGGGAGACCTCAGCGCGGGAGATACCATTACGGTGGATGTCCGCAACGGAGAACTCGCCGTCGTGTAAGAGGCACGGAACAAACAGAATAAAGCGCATCAGAAGACGTTCCGCCGGGAGAGAATCCCGGGCGGGACGTCATCGCTTTCCCTGGCGGATTGACTTTTCCGCATCCGGATGATAGATTGTTCCGGAAAGACGGCATGACGATGAAGATTCATGTCCTGTACTGCTCCCAAAGACAACAGCTTTCCGATCCGTGCCGAAAGAGACGGATTCAATCCGTACTTGGCAGAGAAGGAAAACAATGATATAATATATAAATTCAATCTGATAACCGAGGACTTGGATATGCACGGGAGAAGCATGAAGAAAACAATCGTTTCCTGCCTGCCGGTCATTTTGCTGATCTGCGTCATCTGCGCTGCTCTGCCGCTGACAGCCTTTGCAGAAAACAGCGCGGACAGCGGAATCATTAACGGCGAAGAGCTTGATCGATGGATGGTGAACTATCTCGCCGAACACGGAATCACGAACAGCTGGCAGGATTTTTCTGTTGGTTTCTGCTATACGGGAACAGGAGACTGCTGGTTTTACAACGCCGATGTCTGGATGTATTCGGCAAGCCTGTACAAGGTTCCGGTCTCCATGCTGATGGCAGAGCTGGAGGCCGGGGGAGAACTGACGCAGGACAGCATTGTCCTCGGCACAACACTGGCCTATCTGGAGTCGACGGCGCTGATCTATTCCAATAATGACAGCGGCCATGCCATGGTGGATTATCTGGGAGGAACCTACAACGGCAAGTGCAGCGACCTTACCGAGAAGTACACGGACCTTCCTGCGGACTATTTTTCCCAGGACTTTCTGGACGTCAGCTATTATACCGCACGTTATATGACGCAGGTGATGAAAACCCTGTATGACGGCGGAGAAGAAGCCTTTCCCCATGTCCTGGAGTACCTGCTTGCTGCACAGCCTGACGGCTATTACAACCTGGACAGCGGCTTGAAAAACAGCTATGCCATTGCCCAGAAGTACGGTGCCTATGAAGAAGCAAACGGGAAGAACAACAATCACTGCGCCGCCATTATCTATACGCCCACGCCCATTGTGGTGGTTGTGATGACGCGCAATGTCGGAGAATTTCAGAAGCGCATTGCCGAGGTCGGCGCATGGCTGGCGGAGTACTCTCTGACGCTGGACGAGAAAATGCCCGCACAGCAGGCGCAGGAGACGGCGGCCCCGGAGGAAAGTCCGGCTCCTCCGGAGGAAACTGCCGATCCGGCAGCGGAAACGGCAGGTCCGGGCGAGGAATCTGCAGCCTCCGATACCGGGAAAACGGAATCGGAACAGCCGGCAGATGCTGTTCCGGCCGGGAACAAAACCCGCTCCGGGACAGGTATCCCCGTGATCTTTGCCGCAGTGCCGGCTGGGGTACTGGTCTGCATTCTGCTGCTGTTCCGTAAACGAGGGAAAAAGAAAAGGCCGGAGAAGAAGCCCGGACAGGGAACCGGCACGGAAGCAGCGGCGGAGAGAGAAGAGAATACCTACCGCCCGAGGCACTGAGTTTTCACGAAGATATCTGAATGGTTTTTCGGAGGTATTGTTCATGTCGACCATGATGCTCGCACTGCTTCTGTTTGCGGCAATGTACGTCCTGCTGCTGATCTTCGCAAACCACCGCTGGCTGATTGCGCTGGGCGCAGCCGTGCTTTTTGTTGTCACCAGGATTCTTCCGCCTGGAAGCGCCTTCGGGGCAATCAACTGGAACGTTCTGCTGATGCTGGCGGGTACCATGGGAACGGTCGAACTGTTTATTCAGTCCCGGATGCCCGGACGTATGGCGGAAAAGCTTTTGCAGATCGTCCCTACCGTGCAGTGGGCAGCCGTCGTTCTGTCGGTTTTTTCCGGGGTCATTTCGGCTTTCGTGGACAATGTCGCTACCGTTCTGATGGTGGCGCCGGTAGGTCTGGCTGTGGCGAAACAGCTGAAAACGAACCCGGTGCCGCTGCTGATCGCCATTGCGGTTTCAAGCAACCTGCAGGGTGCGGCAACATTGGTCGGAGACACAACGTCGATTCTTCTCGCCGGCTATATGAACATGAGTTTTAACGACTTCTTCTGGTTTCTGGGGAAGCCGGGCATCGCTTTTGCCGTGGAGGCGGGCGCCTTCCTCACACTTCCGGTCCTGCTGTTTCTGTTCAGAAAGGAAAAGGAACGCGTCCATGCCGAGCTGACGACGGTCGTCACGGACTATGTTCCGACCATCCTTCTTGTCGGAACGGTACTTCTTCTGATCGCGGCATCGCAGTTCCCGGAGAAACCCGAGATGACCAACGGCTTTATCTGCAGCGGCGTGGCGATTTTAGGGATTCTGTACGAAACAGCCCGCCAGCGCTCCGCCTCGATCGGCATCCAGGTGCTGAAGTCCATCGACTATAAGACGCTGCTCCTGCTGTCGGGCCTTTTTATGGTCATCGAGGGGATCACCCAGGCGGGAGTGATTGATGCCATTGCGGCGCTGTTTGTAAAGATCGGCGGCGGGTCACGGCTGCTCACCTATGTGCTGATTGTCGGGGTGTCGGTACTGCTCAGCGCCTTTATTGACAATATTCCTTATGTGGCGACCATGCTTCCCGTTGTCAGCGGCATCGCCCAGCAGCTTGGCGGTGAGCCGTATCTCTTCGCTTTCGGACTTCTGATCGGGGCAACGCTGGGCGGGAATATCACGCCGGTCGGCGCTTCCGCGAATATCACCGGCATCGGCATCCTTCAGAGAGAGGGCTATCGCGTATCCACCGGCGACTTTATGCGGATCGGCGTTCCGTTTACGCTGATCGCCGCCGTGGCCGGTGCACTGGTCACCTGGCTGGTCTGGGCATAAGACAATCCGTAATTAACAGACTTTTTCTTGCAAGACACAGAGAAAGCGCGTATAATAAATCAGTTTTACACCGTCCGGGAAGCATTTTTCAAAAAGGAAGCACAGTACATGCAGGATAATCTGATCATCAAAGGCGCACGCGAAAACAACCTGAAGAATATTGACGTCACCATCCCGCGGGATAAACTGACTGTTGTGACAGGGCTCTCCGGCAGCGGGAAGTCCAGCCTCGCCTTTGATACCATCTATGCCGAGGGGCAGCGCCGTTATGTGGAGAGCCTCAGTTCCTATGCGCGCATGTTTCTCGGACAGATGGACAAGCCGGATGTGGACTCCATTGAGGGACTCTCTCCGGCAATCTCCATTGATCAGAAAACCACTTCAAAGAATCCGCGGTCCACGGTGGGGACGGTAACGGAGATCTATGACTATCTCCGCCTCCTGTATGCACGCATCGGAATTCCTCACTGCCCGAACTGCGGACGCGAGGTGCGCAGGCAGACGGTTGACCAGATGGTGGACCGCATTATGCAGTATCCGGAAGGAACCCGTCTCTCTCTGCTTGCCCCGGTAATCCGGGGAAAGAAAGGCGAGCACCGCAAGGTCCTCGAGGATGCAAAGCGCTCCGGCTATGTCCGTGCAAGAGTGGACGGACAGGTTTATGACCTGGATGAAGACATTCCGCTGGACAAGAATAAAAAACATACGATCGACATCATCGTTGACCGTATTGCGGTCCGGGAAAACCTCCGCAGACGGCTGACAGACTCCGCGGAAACGGCACTGAGTCTATCGGGCGGTCTCCTGACGGTAGAGCCGGCCTCGGAAGGGGAAGAGCAGACCTTTTCACAGAATTACGCCTGCCCGGACTGCGGGATTTCTCTGGAAGAACTGGCTCCGCGTCTGTTCTCCTTCAACAATCCTCACGGTGCCTGCCCAACCTGTTCAGGTCTCGGGATCCGGCTGCTGGTCGACCCGGATAGAATCTTTCCGAACAGAAAGCTGAGTCTTGAAAACGGCGGTCTGAATGCCTCCGGATGGGGAAACCTTCGGGGAGACAGCATTGCCAAGATGTATTTTGACGCCCTGGCGAAACGCTACGGCTTTCGCCTCTCGGACCCGATCGAAACGCTTCCTCCCGAAGCGCTTGATGCGATCCTCTACGGGACGAAAGGCGAGACTCTGTCGCTGCGTTATGAGAAGGCGGACGGCTACGGAACCATCAAGAGAGAGTTCGAGGGGGTTATCCCCAACCTGGAGCGGCGCTATCGGGAAACCCAGAGTCCCGCCATGCGCGCGGAGATTGAAGACTGCATGTCCGAAACGCCCTGCCCGGACTGCGGCGGGCAGCGTCTGAAGAAAACGGCACTTGCCGTTACCGTGGGCGGAATGAATATTACCGCACTGACCGATCTGTCCATTCAGAAAACCGATGCTTTTCTGGAAGGGCTGCAGCTGACGCAGAGGGAAATGATGATCGGCGGTCAGATCATCCGGGAGATCCGGAGCCGCCTTGATTTCCTGAACAGTGTCGGCCTCGGCTATCTGACGCTCTCCCGGGCGGCGGGAACGCTCTCCGGCGGCGAAAGCCAGCGGATCCGTCTGGCGACGCAGATCGGCTCCGGCCTGATGGGCGTGCTGTATATTCTGGATGAGCCGAGCATCGGCCTCCACCAGAGGGATAACCGGAAGCTGATCCGGACACTCCGGCATCTGAGAGACCTCGGAAACACCCTCATTGTGGTTGAACATGATGAGGAGACCATGCGCTCAGCGGATCATATTCTTGATATCGGGCCGGGAGCCGGCCTGGCCGGCGGGCATCTTGTCTGCGCAGGGACAGTTGATGATCTCTGCGCCTGTCCCGAATCCGTTACCGGCCAGTATCTCAGCGGGCGAAAGAGCATTCCCGTGCCTGCTTCGCGGCGAGGCGGAAACGGAAAAGAACTGGTGATCCGCGGTGCCGCGGAGAACAACCTGAAGAAAATCGACGTCCGTTTTCCGCTGGGGAAGATGATCTGCGTCACAGGAGTTTCGGGAAGCGGGAAATCGTCTCTGATCCAGGAAATTCTCTATAAGACGCTGGCTTCCGAAAAAAACCATGCGAAGCTGAGACCGGGAAAATGTGACGCGGTGGAAGGCCTGGAGCATGTTGACAAGGTCATCGCGCTGGACCAGAGCCCCATCGGCCGCACACCCCGCTCAAACCCCGCAACCTATACCGGCGTGTTCGATGATATCCGGGCACTGTATGCCTCCACACAGGACGCGCGGATGCGGGGGTACAACCAGGGCCGGTTTTCGTTCAATACGAAGGGCGGCCGCTGCGAGGCCTGTGCCGGCGACGGTCTTGTGCGCATCGAAATGCACTTCCTTCCAGACATCTATGTCCCGTGCGAGGTCTGCGGCGGCAAACGGTATAACCATGAAACGCTGGCAGTGCGGTATAAGGGAAAAAATATTGCGGACGTCCTGGAAATGACGGCGGAAGAAGCCTGCGCGTTTTTTGCAAACCAGGACCGCATCCGAGAAAAGCTTCAGACTCTTTGCGACGTGGGACTGGGCTACATTCGTCTCGGCCAGTCCAGTACGACACTTTCCGGCGGAGAAGCGCAGCGCGTAAAACTCGCCACGGAGCTTTCCCGGAGAGCAACAGGAAGAACGGTGTATATCCTGGATGAACCGACAACGGGCCTTCATGCGGCGGATGTACACCGGCTGACGGACATTCTTTCCAGACTGGTGGATTCCGGAAATACGGTGGTGGTCATTGAGCACAACCTTGACGTGATCAAGGTTGCGGATTACCTGATCGATCTTGGCCCCGAGGGGGGCGATGCGGGCGGAGAACTGGTCTTTTCCGGAACGCCGGAAGACTGCGCCCGCTGCGGGAAAAGCTTCACGGGACAGTATCTGAAGCCACTGCTGTTCGGAAGTAAAACGGGTTCCCAAGTCTGAGCCGCTTTCTGCGGGAGAAAAAGAACGGAGCTGAAAGAACAACATGGAGGAAGCGCTTCCGGTCAGAGAAGAGGAAGAAGTGCTGGACTGTACGGTCCGGGCTGTTGTTTATACCGATGTGGAACAGGGATACAGCGTGCTTCGCGTTACGGATACGGACGGAACGGAGCAGACGCTGACGGGTTTTCTGCCGTTTGCGTGGCCGGGTGAAACCATCACGGCCTATGGTCACTGGACGAACCACGAGACTTACGGACGGCAGTTTCGTGCCGAATCTGCCGAACGCAGTCTTCCGGAGGATCCGCGGGCCATTTATTTCTTCCTTGCTTCCGATACCGTGAAGGGCATCGGGCCGATTCTTGCCGGTCTGATTGTGGAAAAGTTTCAGAATGAGAGTCTCCGGGTGCTTGAAAATGAGCCCCGGCGCCTGGCGGAGATCCAAGGTATCAGTCTGAAAAAGGCGGAGATGCTTTCAAAGGAATACCGCCGGCAGGCGGAACTGAAAAAGCTGATTCTGTTTCTGAGCGCCAACGGCATCGCACCCGAATATGCTGCGCGTCTCTACAGACTGTTCGGCTCCCGCGCGCGCGAACTTCTGAACGAAAATCCTTATCTGCTGACCGAGGACGGGATCGGGGCCCCGTTTGGCATCGCGGACAGCCTTGCCGCCGAACTGGGCATTTCGGATACCGACCCGCACCGGATTCAGGCAGGACTCTGCTATGTTCTCCGCCACAACGAACAGAACGGCCACTGCTTCATCCCTTATGAGAAGCTGTGTGCAGCTGCTGCGAAGCAGCTGGGGCTGGAGACGGAAGACATTGTGCCTCAGCTCGAGGAAATGACTTACGATAATAACCTGATCCGGGAACAGATTGCCGGTGTGGATGCCTGCTATCTTCCGGAACTTTATTGCGCGGAGAAAGAGACTGCGGAGAGGATTGCCGGGATGACCGCGGCCGGGCAGGAAAACGTTCCGCACGCCGAGGACATCATTGCCGCATGTGAGAAGGAAATGGGTCTGACACTTGCCGAGCGTCAGAAAGAGATTCTGCGGAAAGCGACGGCAAACAGGATTCTTGTTGTGACCGGCGGGCCGGGAACAGGGAAAACCACCTCGCTGCGGGTATTGGTCCGCGTGTATGAGAGCCTCGGACTGCGGGTCCTGCTGGCGGCGCCGACCGGGCGCGCGGCGAAGAGAATGCACAGTCTGACAGGTGCGGACGCCTCGACCATTCACCGTCTGCTGGAGGCGAAGCCCTCCGCTGACGGAACGGGTACGGTTTTCGGAAAAAACAGGGAGAACCCGCTCCGCTGCGACGTGATGATTGTGGATGAGTGCTCCATGGTAGATCTCCGCCTGATGCATGCGCTGCTGAAGGCGCTGCCGGAAGAAGCAAGGCTGATTCTGGTGGGTGACGCCTCCCAGCTTCCCGCGGTCGGCCCGGGAGATGTGTTCTCCGCGATTCTGCGAAGCGGAGTTGTCCCCAGTGTCCGTCTGAACGAAATCTTCCGCCAGAATGACGGCAGTCATATCGTTCGAAACGCCCACATGATCAACCATGGCGAGCATCCCGATCTTTCCGAGAATACGGGAGATTTCTTCCGGCTGCAGCGGCTTCAGGCAGGAACCGTCGCAGAGACAATCGTTGAACTTTTCGCCGTGCGGCTGCCCCGGAAGATGCACATTCCTCCGGAAGAAATCCAGGTCCTTTCGCCGACGCGCCGCGGAGACTGCGGTACGGAGGCTTTGAACCGCATGCTGCAGGCGGCCCTGAATCCGCCGGCTCCCGGAAAGAAGGAAGTGCAGGTGGGCGGTACAGTTTTCCGGGAGGGGGACCGCGTAATCCAGACGAGAAACAATTATGAAGTGGTCTGGGAAGAGACGGCAGAATCCTCTCTCGGCATCTTCAACGGGGACATCGGCACCCTCGTCCGTATCGACAGGGAAGAGGAGCGGGCCGTGGTGGACTTTGACGGAAGAAGGGCAAACTACGGCTTTGATATGCTGAGTGATCTGGAACATGCCTGGGCACTGACGGTTCACAAGTCGCAGGGGTCCGAATACAGGGCAGTGATTCTCGCCCTTTCGGATGCGGCAGGGCGCCTGCTCAACCGGACGGTTCTCTATACGGCCATAACCCGGGCAAAGGAGCTGCTGATCATGGTGGGGAACGAAGCGCTTGCCTTCCGCATGATTGACAACACCGCCCCGACAAAACGCTATAATGCCCTTCGCATCCGAATCC
>JAEEGL012005455.1_pt1 | contig 11325 bp, 11 predicted proteins | sample 9134231 | NCBI WGS metagenome assembly JAEEGL01 (sample SAMN16246548, study PRJNA631951) | gut metagenome | biome: gut microbiome; feature: rumen; material: fiber-attached | host: Bos | place: Iran: Karaj | collected 2018-10
ATAATTTATATGAAAGACCATTAGATGAAAGAAAGTTTGAATCATATATTATTAATAATATAGAAATAACTGAAAATGGATTTGGTTCTATAATATTAGATAATAAAATATTTAAATTATTTAATGTTGATTCAGCAACAGCATCTAATATGGTAAATGATTTTAATTTCATTAAAGAATTAAAAGTATGGGCATTTGCTTCTTGGGATGAAAGAAATAATATCTTTAAGATTAACATAAGAAGTAGAGGAACTTGCATTAATGAAGTAGCTGAAAAGTTCAATGGTGGAGGGCACAAATTTGCAAGTGGTGCCAGATTAGCAACTTTAGAAGAAGTAAAAGAACTATTCAAGGCTTTAGATGAAGTATGTAAAGAGAATAAGTAGATATTCTCTTTTTTTATGTTATAATACTGAAAGAGGTGAAAGATATGCCAAAGACTTTAAAAGATATGAAAGTAGTATTCATGGGTACTCCTGAATTTTCAGTACCTATATTAGAAAAATTAAATGAATTAACTGATGTAGTATTAGTTGTTTCTCAACCTGATAAAGAAGTAGGAAGAAAAAGAGTTTTAACTCCTAGTCCAGTTAAAGCTAAAGCTTTAGAATTAGGATTAGAAGTATATACTCCTGAAAAGATTAAACAAGAATATGAACATATATTAAATCAACATCCAGATGTAATTATTACAGCTGCATATGGACAAATAGTTCCTAAACAAATGATAGATTATCCATCATATGGATGTATAAATGTTCATGGTTCTATTCTTCCTAAATACAGAGGAGCATCTCCAATTCAATCAGCAATTATGAATGGAGATGAAACTACAGGTATTACATTAATGTATATGGAAGAAACAATGGATACAGGTGCTATTATTCAAGCAAGAGAAATCAATATTGAAGATGAAGATACATATGGAACTTTAAATATGAAGTTATCTCATTTAGCTGTTGAAATATTAGAAAAAGAAATGCCTAAAATATTAGAAGGTGAAAATTTTGATATACCTCAAAGAGATGAAGATGCAACATATTGTAAAAAGATTTCTAGAGAAGAAGAAAGATTAGATTTCAATGATACAGCTAAACATTTACATGATAAAGTAAGAGCTTTAAATCCATCTCCTTTAGCAAATGTAATTATAAATGGAGAAGAATGGAAAGTATTAGAAACTAAAATAGGTGATGATAAACAAGGAGATATAGGTGTTATATCAGAAGTTAATAAAGATTCATTTGGTATTAATACAAGTGATAAAGTTTTACTAATTACTAAAATAAAAAGACCAGGTAAAAATGAAATGCTTGTTAAAGACTTATTTAATGGTTATAATAAAGATAGTTTATTAAATACTAAAGTAGGTGAATAATATGGCTAATAAAAAGAAATCAGATCAACGTAATAAAGTAGAAGAGTTCATGAAAAATGTTCAATACAATAGAGATAATACTCCAGGATTTGATTCTCTATATAAATTGATATTATGGTTTGGTTTTATTTTTATATTATTATTATTAGTTGCAGTATATGGTAGAAATGAAAATAGCAATAAAAATAATCAACAACAAACTACTACTATACCAGCTAATGCTTTATCTTATAAAGCATTGCTAGATGAAAGGGTTAAAGATGGTTCATCATATACAATTAATATTAATAATAATTCTAATAAGTATTTATTAGATGGTACTATTAAAGATAATATTATTGAAGGCGTATTAGAAACTGAAAATGGTACAGATAAATTTGTTATAAAAGATAATCAATATTACATAGTGAAATTTGGAGAAGAACAACTAGTTGAAAACTTTGAATTAAATATGGGAGTTATTAATATTAAAGATTTAATTAAAATATTAGAAAATAATAAATCTCTTAAAACTGTAGATCAAGAAACTAATATAGTTAATTATCAATATAATATAACCATTAATGATATTGCATATGAAATAAATTCAAAGATAGAAAATAAAAAAGTATCAAGTATTAATGTTAAAAATGATTCTTCTTCATATGATATTATATTTAAATAAAACTTAGGAGTTTATCCTAAGTTTTTATATGTTATAATATATGTAGGTGATAAACATGAAGAAGATTAGCATAATGATACCTTGTTATAATGAAGAAGGAAATGTTCCTTTAATATATGAAGAAATAATTAATTTGTTTAAAACGGATTTAAAAAAATATAAATATGAAATATTATTCATTGATAATAAATCAAAAGATAGAACTAGATATGAAATAAGAAAAATATGTAGCAAAGATAAAAATGTTAAAGCTATATTTAATATAAGAAACTTTGGACAATTTAATTCACCTTATTATGGATTACTTCAAACCTCAGGTGATTGTACTTTATCAATTAGTTGTGATTTACAAGAACCAGTAGAACTAATTCCTGAATTTATTAAGTATTGGGAAGAAGGATATAAAATAGTATGTGGTGTTCGTAAAGAAAGTGATGAACCTGTTATTATTCATGAAATAAGAAAACTAGGATATAAAGTTATTAATCATTTATCTGAAATTAATCATATAGAATGTTTTACTGGATTTGGTTTATATGATAAAGAATTCTTAGATATATTAAGAGATTTAAATGAACCACTTCCATATTTCAGAGGAATGGTATCAGAACTTGGATATAATATAAAATTAGTTGAATATAAACAAGGTAAAAGAAAACATGGTAGATCATCTAATAATCCTATTAGTATTATAGATGCTGGTATGGTTGGATTAACTACTTATGCTAATAAAGAAATGCATTATGCTGCATTATTTGGAATGGGTATATCATTACTTTCAATTGTAATTGCAATATTCTATTTATTCTATAAATTAATTAATTGGTATTCATTTGATGCTGGTGTAGCACCAATTGTAATAGGTATATTCTTCTTAGGAGGTATTCAAATATCTTTAATATCATTAATTGGAGAATATATAATTAATATGAATAGAAGAGTCATTAATAGACCTTTAGTTATAGAAGAAGAAAGGGTAAATTTTAATGAAAGAAAGAATAGAAAGACTAAAAAATAGGCAAGAAATTAGATTTGTTATAGTTGGTTTATTAAATACTTTAGTAGGATATGGTATATATGCACTTTTAGTATTTATAGGATTAAATTATTTAATTTCTAATACTGTTGCTACTATAATAGGTGTTATACATAGTTATATATGGAATAGATTATATACATTTAAATCTAATAATAATGTAAAAAAAGAAATACCAAAATTTATAAGTGTATATTTAATAAGTTATATTATAGGAATGATTACATTATATGTATTTAAAGATATATTTAATATAAGTCCTTATATAGCAGGATTATTAAATTTAGTTATTACTACACTTATAAGTTTTTTTGGACATAAATATTTTAGTTTTAGGAGGTAATTATGAAAGTAGTTATTTTAGCTGGTGGATATGGTTCTAGAATATCTGAAGAATCTTCATTAAAACCAAAACCAATGATTGAAATTGGTGGACAACCAATTCTATGGCATATAATGAAAGAATATTATCAATATGGTTTTAATGAATTTATTATTTGTTGTGGTTATAAACAACAAGTTATAAAAGAATACTTTAATAATTATTTCTTATATACATCAGATGTTACTTTTGATTTTAAAAAGAATACTATGGATATACATAGTAGTCATTCAGAAGATTGGAAAGTAACACTTGTTGATACAGGATTAGATACTTTAACAGCAGGCAGATTAAAAAGAGTTCAAAAGTATATAGGTGATGAACAATTCATGCTTACATATGGTGATGGTGTAGGAGATATAAATATTGATGAATTAATTAAGAATCACAAAAAGAGTAAAAAGATAGTTACACTAACATCTTATAACTTTGGACAAAGATTTGGAGTATTAGATGTTGATAAAAAAGGTATCGTAACTGATTTTAGAGAAAAGAAATCATCAGATGCTAGTTTAATAAATGCAGGATATATGGTTATGAATCCTGAAGTGTTTAAATATCTTCCAGGTGACTGTGATAATGTTATGATGGAAGAAGTATTAGAAAAATTAGCAAGTGATAGACAATTAAATTCATATAATCATAAAGGGTTTTGGTATGGTATGGATACACAACGCGATAAACAACAATTAGAAGAAATGTGGAAAAGCGGAAAAGCTAAATGGAAAACGTGGGATAATTAATATGGTAGATTTAAATTTTTATAAAGGTAAAAAAGTATTAGTAACAGGACATACAGGATTTAAAGGATCTTGGTTATGTCAAATATTAGTTTTAGCAGGAGCAGATGTAACTGGTTATTCTTTAAATCATAATAAAGAAGAAAGTTTATTCTATAAAATAGGATTAGAAAAAGAAGTTAATTCTATATCTGGTGATACTAGAGATTTTGAAAAATTAAAATCAGTATTTGAAGAAGTACAACCGGAGATAGTAATACACTTAGCTGCACAACCTATAGTTAGAGAATCTTATTTAAATCCTAGATATACATATGAAACTAATATGATGGGTACTGTTAATGTTTTAGAATGTATTAGATTAACTAATTCAGTTAAATCATTTTTAAATGTAACAACTGATAAAGTATATAAGAATAATGAATGGGAATGGGGTTATCGTGAAAATGAATTATTAGATGGAATAGATCCATATTCTAATAGTAAATCATGTTCTGAATTAATAACTCATAGTTATGTAAGTTCATTCTTTGAAAAAGAAGATTTAGTAAGAGTATCAACTGCAAGAGCTGGTAATGTTATTGGTGGTGGAGATTTTTCAACTGACCGTATTATTCCTGACTGTGTAAGAGCTGCTCAAAAACATGAAGATATAGTTTTAAGAAATCCATATTCAATTAGACCTTATCAACATGTATTAGAAGCATTATTTGCATATTTAATGATTTTACAAAAACAATATGAAGATAAAAGTTATTGTGGTAACTATAATGTTGGTCCATGTGATGAAGATTGTGTTACTACTGCAACTATTGCGGATTTATTTTGTAAATATTGGGGAGAAGGACAAAAGTGGATTACTCATTATGTAGATGGTCCATTTGAATCTAATTATTTAAAGTTAGATTGTTCTAGAATAAGAAAAGTATTTAATTGGGCTCCTACTTGGAAAATAGATAAAGCAATTGAAAAGACTGTTGAATTTTATAAAGCTGATAATTTAAAAGAATGTATGATTAAACAAATAAAAGAATTTGATGAAGAAAAAGGAGAAGTACAAGATGTCTAAAACTAAAACTGAAGAAGAAGCAAGAAGAGAAATACTTAAAAGTGTAGAAGACTATTGTAATAAATATCATAATCAAGAAAAAGAATTTAAAAAAGGTGATCGTATTGCATATGCATCACGTGTATATGATAGTGAAGAAATGGTTAATCTTGTTGATAGTGCTTTAGAGTTTTGGTTAACATCTGGTAGATATACTATTGAGTTCGAAAGAAAATTAAGAGATTATTTAGGAGTCAAAAATGTTGCTCTTGTTAATTCAGGATCTTCAGCTAATCTTTTAGCTTTCATGGCTTTAACTTCACCTTTATTAAAAGATAGATCTATAAAAAAAGGTGATGAGGTTATAACTGTTGCGTGTGCATTTCCAACAACAGTATCACCAATTATTCAATTTGGTGCAGTACCTGTTTTTGTTGATGTAACTATTCCTGAATATAATATTGATGTAACTATGTTAGAAAAAGCATTATCTAAGAAAACTAAAGCTGTAATGATTGCACATACTTTAGGTAATCCTTTTGATCTTAAAACTGTAAAAGATTTTTGTAATAAACATAATCTTTGGTTAATAGAAGATAACTGTGATGCTTTAGGTAGTAAATATATAATTGATGGAGAAGAAAAATATACTGGTACTATAGGTGACATTGGAACTTCATCATTTTATCCACCACATCATATGACAATGGGTGAAGGTGGAGCTGTTTATTCGAACGATCCTTTATTAGGAAAGATAATTAAATCTTTAAGAGATTGGGGTAGAGATTGCTCTTGTTTATCTGGTAAGGATAATATGTGTGGTCATCGCTTTGATGGACAATATGGCGAATTACCAATTGGATATGATCATAAATATGTTTATTCTCATTTTGGATATAATTTAAAAGCAACTGATTTGCAAGCTGCAATTGGATGTGCTCAAATCAAAAAGTTGAAAACATTTACTAAAAAGAGAATAGCTAATTTTAATAGATTATATAAAGGCTTACAAGGTTTAGAAGATAAAATTATTTTACCTAAAGCAACTGAAAATTCTATTCCTAGTTGGTTTGGTTTTTTAATAACTTGTAAAGAAGGAATAGATAGAACTACTATAACTACTTATTTAGAAAAACATGGTATTCAAACAAGAAATTTATTTGCGGGTAATATTATTAAACATCCATGTTTTGATGAGATGAGAAAAACTAAGAAAGGTTATAGTGTAGTTGGTAAATTAGATAATACAGATTATATAATGAATAATACTTTCTGGATTGGTGTTTCTCCAGGAATGACTAATGAAAAAATAGATTATATGATTGAATGTATTAAAGAAGTATTAAGCTAATAGAATTATTAGAAGGTAATAACATGAAATGTCCTATATGTAGAAGTGAAAATTTAATCACTAAAGAAACTATTATTTCAGAATTTGTAAGAGAACGTATTAAACTAAAGAATAATAAAAAAATTCATATTTGCTTTTGTAACGATTGTACTTTTGCGTTCTATGATTATCGTTTAACAAATAAGCAAAATAAATTATTATATATGAATTATAGAAGTGATGAATATCAACAATCTCGTGAAAAATATGAGTGTTGGTATACTAAAAAAGTTAATAATGCTTTGAATGATAATATTAAAGGTATTAAAGAACAACAAAAAATTATAGAAAAGATCATTAAAGAAAATATAAATAAAGAAATTAAAGTGGCATTAGATTATGGTGGTAATGAAGGTAAAACATTTACTGATATAATTGGTACAAAAGAAAAATATGTATATGATATTTCAGGTGCTAAGACAGTCGATGGTGTAATTAATATTAATAAATATAATGATCTAAAAAAACATTCATATGATTTTATAATGTGTAATATGTTTTTTGAACATTTATCAGAACCTGATGATATGTTAAAAAGTATTATTAAGCTTGGAAATAAAGACACTGTTTATTATATTGAAGTACCAAGTGAAAATCCTTTTACTAATGGAAATAAATTTTCTATTAAAAATAATTTACAATTATTATTTAATCCAAATTTTAATAACTTCAATTTGTTCAAATATTGTATTAAAACAAGAAAAAAAGAATTTATGCCTATGAAAGAACATGTTAATTTTTTTACTATTGAATCATTAAAAAAATTAATAATTAATAATAATATGGAAATTTTAACTATAGAAGAAAATGTTGAAAAATTAGCATTGGGATCTAGTAAAGTTCTTTCTGTATTATTTAAAGAAAGGGAAAAATAATGAGAAAAAAGGTTTCAGATTTTATTGCAGACTATTTAGTAGAATATGGTATTAAAAATGTATTTACCGTTACAGGTGGAGGAGCTATGCATTTAAATGATAGCTTTGGTCATAATAAAGGATTAAAGTGCATTTATAATCATCATGAACAAGCATGCGCTATAGCTGCTGAAAGTTATGCAAGAATACATAATAAGATTGCATTAGTATGTGTTACTACAGGTCCAGGTGGAACAAATGCTATGACTGGTGTATTAGGTGGATATTTAGATTCTATACCTATGTTAGTAATATCTGGACAAGTAAGATATGATACAACAGCTAGAAGTACAGGATTAAATTTAAGATCACTTGGTGATCAAGAATTTGATATTTGCAAAGCAGTAGATTCAATGACTAAATATTGTGAAATGGTTACAGATGCTAAGAAAATTAAATATTGCTTACAAAAAGCATTATATATAGCAACATCTGGAAGACCTGGACCTTGTTGGTTAGATATACCTCTTAATATTCAAGGTTCTTATATTGAAACAGATGATTTAGAGGAATTTGATGAAAAAGAATATGAAGAAGAATTAGCACCATCAATATCTGATGATACAATTGATGTAGTTATTGATAAAATAAAAAAAGCTAAAAGACCTGTTTTATATGCTGGTAATGGTATTCGTATTTCAGGTGGTCATGAAGAATTTATGAAACTTGTTGAAAAATTGAATATACCAGTTGTAACAGCATGGGATAGTATTGATGCTATTTATGATGAACATCCACGTTATACAGGTCGTGGTGGAATCATGGGTGATAGAGCTGGTAACTTTGCAGTTCAAAATAGTGACTTAGTTCTATCAATTGGATGTAGATTAAGTATTAGACAAGTTGGATATAATTGGAAGACTTGGGCTAGAGAAGCATTTGTTATAGATGTAGATGCTGATAAAGAAGAATTAAAGAAACCAACATTGCATGTAGATATGCCTATCTGGGGAGATGCTAAAGAATTTATAACTAAATTAAATAATAAAGTAGATGATATTTTATTTAATAATAAAGAATGGTTAGATAAATGTTCTAATTGGAAAAAGAAATATCCAGTTGTATTACCTAAACATTATGATGATAATGATGGTAAAGCTAATGTTTATTGTTTTATTAAAGAATTAAGTAATAATTTAAAAGAAGGACAAATAACAGTAGTAGGAAATGGATCTGCATGCGTTGTAGGTAGTCATGCTTATACCATAAAAAAAGATCAAAGATTTATTATTAACTCAGGTGTTGCTGCAATGGGTTATGATTTACCTGCTGCAATTGGAGCATGTGTTGCAAACGATAATCAAGATCTTATATGTGTAACTGGTGATGGTAGTATTCAAATGAATATTCAAGAATTACAAACAATAATTCAAAATAAATTACCAATTAAAATATTTATTATTAATAATGAAGGATATCATTCAATTAGACAAACTCAATCTAATTTCTTTGGTGAACCTTTAGTAGGAATAGGAAATGATAGTCATGACTTAAGTTTCCCAGATATGTCTAAATTATCTAAAGCATATGGATTCCCATATTATAAAATAACTAGTAATGAATCTATGACTAAAGATATAAAGAAAGTATTAAAGAAAGAAGGTTCTTTAATATGTGAAGTATTTGTTAATACAACACAAAGATTTGAACCTAAATCATCAGCTAAGAGATTAGAAGATGGTACTTTAGTTTCTCCACCTCTTGAAGATTTATCTCCATTCTTATCAAGAGAAGAAATGGAAGAAAATATGATAATACCTATGATTGAGGAATAGATATGAAAAGTGCAATTATAACAGGTGCATCCGGAATGATAGGTATGTCATTAATAGATTATCTATTAGATAAAGATATTAATGTACTAGCAATTGTTAGAAAAAGAGAATATCCTGATAATTATTTTCCAAAGAATGATAAGTTAGAAATAATAGAATGTGATTTAAAAGATTATAAAGATTTAAATATAGATAAGAAATATGATGTATTCTATCATTTTGCATGGGATGGAACATATGGAGAATCTAGAAATAAAGTATTTGAACAAACTCAAAATATTAAATATACATTAGATGCTTTAGAACTTGCTAATAGATGTGGGTGTAAAACATTTATTGGATCAGGTTCTCAAGCTGAATATGGAAGAGTTGAAGGAATACTTTCTCCTGATACTAACACAAATCCTGAAAATGGATATGGAATTGCTAAGTTATGTGCAGGACAAATGAGTAGAATACTTGCTAATGAATATGGTATTAAACATATTTGGACAAGAATATTAAGTGTATATGGACCATATGATAAAGAACATACAATGGTAATGTCTAGTATTAAAAGTATGGTAGATAATAACGAATCACTTGAATATACTAAAGGAGAACAAATATGGGATTATATATATTCTAAAGATGTTGCTAAAGCATTTTATTTATTAGGTAATAAAGGAATTAATAATCAAATATATTTAATATCAAGTGGTATTACTAAACATCTATATGAATATATAGAAATAATGAAAGATAATATAAATAAAGATATTGAGTTAAAGCTAGGATATAAAGAATATCCTGATAAGCAAGTAATGAACCTACAAGCTGATATTAGTAATCTAGTAAAAGATACTGGATTTAAACCTGATTATAGTTTTGAAGAAGGTATTAAAGAAACTATAAAATGGTATAAAGAAAATAAATAAGTATTTACTTTAAAACAATAAGATGTTATAATCTTTTTGACAAGAGAAGTGGGCAGCAATGCCTACTTGTTTTATTGTTAGGAGGAAATATGGATAGTATTCTTGCAAAAATTAAAGAAAGTATTGAAGCACCTTTGAAAGAAATGGATATTTTCGTTGATTCTGTTACATGGGAATTAGAAAATAACTATTATTACTTAAAGATTGTTTTAGATAAGGTTAATGGTATTGATTTAGATACTATAGTAGAAGCTACTAATGTAATTAATCCTATCGTAGACAAATTAGATTTAATTCAAGATGAATACATTTTAGATGTATCAAGTAAGGAAAGAGGAGAATAAAATGAACGGTAAAGAATTTATTAAAGCTTTAGACAACATCATTAAAGAAAAAGGAATTTCTGAAGATGTAGTATATGAAGCTATGGAACAAGGTTTAACTGCTGCTTATAAGAAAAACTATGGTGGAAGTTCAAACGTTAGAGTTGATATTGATAGAAAAACAGGAGAATTTAAAGTAGTTAGATATTATGTTGTAGTAGACGAATATCTAGAAGGTGAAGAAGTTGTAGATGAAGAAGGAAATGTAACATATACAGATCCTGAAATCAATGAAGATGCTCAATTACTTTTAGAAGAAGCTAAAGAAAAATGGGCTGATGCTAAAGTAGGAGAAACTTATGAAGAAGAAGTTACTCCAGCAGACTTTGGTAGAGTTGCTGCTTCTACTTGTAAACAAGTAGTTACTCAAAAAATCAGAGAAGCTGAAAAGAATTCTATTGTTGAAGAATATGCTGACAAACAAGATGAATTAATGGTTGGTATTTTAGCAATGGAAGATGCAAAGAATTACTATGTAGATTTAGGAAGAACTAGAGGTATCTTACCAAAATCAGAAATGATTCCTGGAGAAGAAGTACAAATGGGTTCTTCAATTAAAGTATATGTTCAAAAAGTTGAAATTGGTAATAAAGGACCTTTAATTTTATTATCAAGAAAATTCTATGGATTTGTTAAGAGATTATTCGAACAAGAAATCCCAGAATTCCAAGATGGTACTTTAGAATTACATGCTGTAG
>JAEEGL012023234.1_pt1 | contig 11325 bp, 13 predicted proteins | sample 9134231 | NCBI WGS metagenome assembly JAEEGL01 (sample SAMN16246548, study PRJNA631951) | gut metagenome | biome: gut microbiome; feature: rumen; material: fiber-attached | host: Bos | place: Iran: Karaj | collected 2018-10
ACAGCCCGGTGCAGATCAGGGTATAGCCCTCGTCCCCGTCCTTCGCGCCGTCGGCCAGGTACCCCTCGCCGGTCAGCGTGCGGATCAGCGCCTCCCGCAGGCCCTCCTCGTCCTCCACGATCAATATTTTCATTCGGATCGCCCGCTTTCGTACGTTCCGGCCGGGAACGGTTCATTCTACGCCTATTATACCGCCGATCATTGAAAAAGTGTTGAAAAACTTTTTACGGACTTTCAATCATCCGTCAATCTTTCCGGCCTATACTGAAGCCAGACCCGAACGGGAGGTGAACGAAATGGCCGCTATGGTGATGCAGCGATACGAACTGAAATATCTGATGGACGCCGGGCAGGCGGACGCGCTCCGCCGCCGTCTGGAGGGGCGCATGCAGATCGACGAATACGGTCTGACCTCCATCGCTTCCTTATATTACGACACGCCCGACGCACGGCTGGTGCGCGCGAGTCTGGAGAAGCCGGCCTTCAAGGAGAAGCTTCGCCTGCGCGCCTACGGCCCCGCCGACGGGACGACGACCGTGTTTCTCGAGCTGAAGCGGAAGTGCGGCGGCGTCGTTTACAAGCGCCGCGTACCGACCACGCTCCCCGAGGCGGCGCGCTTCTTCGCGGGCGGAGAGCTCGCCGGCGGCGACGCGCAGATCCGCAGAGAACTCGCCTACTTCCGCGACTTCTACGGAACGCTCGCGCCCGCGTGCCTCATTATATATGACCGCACGGCGTACTTCGAGCCCGACGGAAGCCTGCGGCTGACCATCGACGAGGCGCCGCGCTTCCGGACCGGGGACCTGCGGCTGACGGACCTGACGGACGCCCGCCCGCTTCTCGCGCCCGGCCGGTGCATCCTCGAGGTCAAGGCGCAGGGCGCCGTGCCGCTCTGGCTGTCGGCGGCCCTCAGCGAGAACGGGATCTTCAAGAGCAGCTTTTCCAAATACGGCGAGGCCTACCGGCAGACGCGCACGGAGGCCCGAAGCGAACCGACCGAATGCCGCGTGCCGATCTTGCTCGGCGTCGCATGAAAGAAAGGATGAGGTGCAATGTTTGATTCGATCTATTCCGCCGCGGTCACGCCGGCCCGGTTTTTCCTGACGGCCGCCGCCGCGCTCGTTTCCGGTTTTATTTATTCGTGGATCATGAGTTTCCGCGTCCACTCGACGAAGCGGTTCTTCATCGTCAGCGCGCTGATCCCCTTCGTGGTGGGCGCCGTGATCACCTTCGTCAACGGCAACATCGGCGCGGGCGTCGCCGTCGGCGGCGCGTTCGGGCTGATCCGCTTCCGCTCGGCCCCGGGCAGCGCGGACGAGATCGCCGCCATCCTCGTGGCCATGGGCTCCGGCATCGCCTTCGGCATGGGCTACGTCGCCTACGGCGTCGTCATTCTGATCGTCATGGCGCTGCTCTTCCTGCTGCTCGGCGGACTGCACGTCTTTGAGCACCGGGGCGCGGCGGAGGAACGGCTGCTGCGCATCACCGTTCCGGAGACGCTGGAATACGGCGGCGCATTCGACGACGCGTTCGCCCGCTATCTGCAGACGGCGGAGAGCGTCGGCGTGAAGACCACCGCGATGGGCAGCATGTTCCGCCTCTCCTATAAGATCCGCATGAAGGACCCGGCGGAGGAAAAGGCGTTCATCGACGAGCTGCGCGTGCGGAACGGGAACCTGGAGATCTCGATCCTCCCCTACGCGGAGCAGACCAACCAACTGTAAGAAAGAAAGTGTGAGAGCGATGAAAAAGAAATCGTTTGCGGCGATGGCCGCGATACTGATCCTCGCGGCGGCCGTTCTGCTGAGCGGCTGCGAGAGTTCCTTCCGCATCCGGGGCTCCTCCGACGGTTCGGCGGCGAATGAGAGCGCCGCGGCGAGTTCCGCCGGGACCGTCCCGGAGAGCGCGCCGGCGGCGAGCGAGAGCGCTTCAAGTTCTTCGAGTTCCTCGAAATCGAGCAGCGCGAGCGCTTCAAGTTCTTCGAGTTCCTCGAAATCGAGCAGCGCGAGCGCCGGAACGGAGAGCGACGTCTTCACGGCCCGCGATCTGACCCAGACGGCGGACCTCTCCGACGGCAGGACCCTCACGGTGTCCGACGGCGAGACGGTGAAGATCACCGAAGCCGGCGTGTACGTTCTGACCGGCTCGGCAAAGGAGGCCTGCGTGGTCGTGGACGCCGGGGACGACGACAAGGTGCAGCTCGTTCTGAGCGGCCTCTCCGTCGTCAACACGGACCAGCCCTGCATCCTGGTGGAGAACGCCGACAAGGTCTTCCTCACCTCCGCCGAGGGCAGTGAAAACGTCCTCACCGTCACCGGCGCCTTCAGCGGCGACGAGGACGCCGCCGTCTTCTCCCGGGACGACCTGGTGCTCAACGGGCTCGGGACGGTGACGGTCAGCTCCTCGAAGGACGGCATCCGCTCCAACGACGATCTGAAGCTCACCGGCGGCACGTGGGTCGTGACCTCGGCGAAATGCGCGCTGAAGGCGCACGAGGGCATCTACGCCGCCGACGGCACGTACACCCTCACGGCCGGCAGCGACGGGCTTCACGCCGAGAACAACGACGACGATACCGTGGGCTGCATCGAGATCGACGGCGGCGTCTTCACGATCAAGGCCGGGGACGACGGCATCCACGGGACGACCTGCGTCACGGTCAACGGCGGAACGCTGACCATTACCGCCGCGGAGGGTATCGAGGCGACGCAGGTGACCGTCAACGGCGGAAAGATCACCATTTCGGCCTCGGACGACGGCATCAACGCCGCGCGGAAATCCACGTCCATGACCCCGAAGATCGAGATCAACGGCGGCGAGATCACCATCTCGATGGGCGCCGGCGACACCGACGGGATCGACTCCAACGGCGATCTGATCATTACCGGCGGCACGATCAACGTCACCGCGCAGTCGCCTTTCGATTACGACGGCACCTGCACGCACACCGGCGGCACGCTCATCGTCAACGGAACGGAGACGAACACCGTCACCAATCAGATGATGGGCGGCGGCATGGGCGGCATGGGCGGCCCCGGCGGTATGGGCAATCCGCCCGGCGGCTTCGGCGAAAGACGGTAAAGCTTATTCTTACGGGACGGTTCTATGAAATGCGGCCGGGGACGACGTTCGTCGTCTCCGGCCGCACCGGTTCCGAAAGGCGGTCCTTTACCGTTTTTCCGCTGTTTCGACGCTGTAGGTCCTTCGCCCGGGAGGCTGGTCGAAGACGGCGCCGCCGGGCAGGCGCACGGTCGCGGTGCAGTTGGGCGGAACGGTCACGGCGAAGACCGTTCTGCCGTCTTTTCGCACCCAGCCGCTTTCGATGCGGCCGTATACGCTCTGATAGGCCGCCGCCGCGTGCGTGATGCGGCCGCCCGGGAGCGCAACCTTGTCCGCGGCGCGGGATCGGGGGCGTTACGGAAGCGTTCCGCCGCAACGGTCAAGCGGCCCGGGGAGCGCCGCATGAAGCCCGCCCGCGGCCGCGGCCGGAAGTCTTTTCTCGGCGATTTCGCGTGCGCGTGATTTTAGCTGAATATTCATTCTCTCAGCGGATCCGGGCGCCGGCTCCGCTTTTTCCGTTCCCAAACCGCAGGTTCTTCCGGAATTTCGCATATTACGGCATCGAATCCATTGCTTTTCGCGCTGTTTTATGATACCATGGATCGTATCATTATACCCGCCCGCAAAGCGGGAACCGTTATGGATATGAGAGCCGAGATATGAAACTGTCAAAGATATTTGAGGAAAAACCCGAAAGATGGGGATTGAGAGGCGATCCGTATTTTTGGGATCACTTGAAAAAGCGCGCGGAGAATATGGATCCGATCTCTCCCGACGAGCTTGAGAAGTGGATCAAGGAGGAATACCGTTCGCTTTCGGGCAAGGTCCTGACCGATGAATATATGGATTTTGCCGTTATCGAGCAGTTCGCGCACGGCGGAATGAGTTCCGGCGGCGTCGATAACGTCTGGTGGGCGGAAGAAGGGATCCCTCTGCTGAAAAGCAGATTGACTGCGCTCTGACAAATTCCGGCCTGACGGGGTGATTGGCGATGTATTTTTCAAAACGCAATGAAAAAACGGTCTACATAAACCATTACAGCGGGCTGCTCGAGGTGGAGGGCGAAGGCATTCTCAGTAAGGAAGACGCCGAGGTCCTGCCGGCTCCGGGAAGAAACTGGCGAAGTGAATACCACACCCTGAGCGTCAAGGAGGGCATAACCGGTCTCGGAGAAGGATATCTGGAGGCGTTCCCGAATATCGTCTGCCTGATCCTCAGCCGGACTGTGGAGTCGGTCGCCGCGACGCCGGAGCTCGATAAACGACTGCGCAAAAACAAGGTCCTGATCCGCGGCGAGTACAACACGTTCGCCGAGCGGTTTGCGCAGGAGAAAGGTCTTGCGTTCCTTCACTGCGATATACCGCTCGCAGAGGATGACATCGGGGATCACTACGAGCATGACGTCATTACGCTGCGCTTTCATGCGAAGGGCGCTCCGGATATCCACTACAACTGTTTCACACCGGGAAGTTCCGCCGGCAGCTACGGCGGCGGCGAATATGCGAACGAACTTCCGAAGGATTTCTACGCGGGGTGTTCGCCGGAGCAGTTTGCGGGCAACTTTCCCGAGCGCCTGCACGAGCAGCTGACGTCAAACGAAATGCTCCGTCGCTTTCTGGAGGCGGCGAACAGCCGGAGGATCGGGAAATAACCGTTCCATCGAATCGGGATCTGCAGAGGAGCGTCATCATGCCGGAATACAGTGAACAGGATCTGAAATATGCGGCGGAACTCCGGGAGGAGGTCCATCGGGAAGCGCTGGCGATCGTTCGGAAAACGCGCCCGGACGTCACGGAGGTAGTCGACCGTCATCCGGTGGAGGACTATTTTCAGGAGCACTGGGACTACCCCGGAAGGTGGTACACCGTCGTTGCCGTTCCTTACGGCTACAAAAGCCGCAAGTCGCTCGTTGATCAGATCGTCCGCGATACGCTTTCCGGGGAAACTCCCGGGAACGAACGCACGCACACGCAGGAACCGCGGGACACGGCGAAGACGGAGCCGAAGAACCCGCCGGAGCCGGAAAGCGACCCGTTTTATTCGCTGATCGACGGGTACCCCGATCTGGTCGTGGACTACCGCATCGTCAAGGCCGAACGGTATTGCGGTTATGAATCGCACCGCGAGGCGCTGAAAACCGCTTTCGACAGCTTCGGCGGGGAATGGACCGGCGATCCCGACCGGGCCGCGGGCAAACGCATTGCCGCCGAGGAGATGTTCTCATCCGAGTATCCGAGCGGAAAGCTCAACTACCGGAAGGCTTTTCTGTATCCGCCGCATAATACCTCCTGCACCGGCAAGGATTTCGTGCGCGTCAACAACGCTCTTTTCCCGAACGGGACCGACGGGCTTGAGGTATATGAATGGGATACGGACTGGTCGGACTATTTCGACGACGGTCACGAGTGGTGGGGCACGCTCTGCCTGACGGTCTACGACAAGACCCTCAACCGTTTTGCGGTCATTATGGCGTCGGCGACCGACTGACAGATCCCGGTTTGTCGGGGTAAATGCAATCGGGGGGCGAAAGCATGAAAAAAAAGATCATTGCAGTCACGGTCGTCGCCGCGATCCTGCTGATCCTGTTTTTGCCGATTCCCACGGGAACGTACAGGGACGGAGGGACAAGAGAATACACCGCGCTGACGTATAAGATCGTTGTCTGGAACAAACGGATCGCAGAAACGGATCCGGACGGTTCCGCCGGTGACGTTCACACGTATCATAAAACTTCCTTCTTCCGGTTCCCGAACAATTTCAAACACATCGACGAACTCTGGGAAATCGAAAATGCCGGGAGCGACAAAACGATGAAGAATGAAATCGGTGAAATCGGCAGAAATACGTACGTCTGGGAAAAGGAAGGTTTCGGCGGCGATTTTACCATTACCCTGCAGAACGACGGCACATATTCCTATTACGCCGGAATGCTCAGCAGTTATATCGGTTCTGGAAAATGGACCGTTAACGACGGTATACTGACCATGACTGAGACCACCGGATATGACCGAACGTTCCGGTTTTCGGTAAAGGACGACGCCCTTGTCTTCATTTCGGAGGGCTCAGACAAATTTATGTACGTAACAGTTGAAAACGGAGATCGATTCATTATGGACGACAGTAAAAACGGGCCGGTGGTTGCTATACCGTCTTGCGTTCTGGTGATAGAGGCAAACGATAGGATCTTCTACGCGAGCCTTGAGGATAATTCTTCTGCCGCGGCGCTGAAAGAAAAGTTGAATTCCGGACCGATCACCGTCGAAATGCACGATTACGGCGGCTTTGAGAAGGTCGGCTCGCTCCCGTGGGATCTTCCGCGGAACGACAGCCAGATAACCGCAAAGCCGGGAGACGTTATTCTCTATCAGGGCGACCGGATAACCGTTTATTACGACGAAAACAGCTGGAACTTTACCAAACTCGCCTCTGTCGGCAGCACGACAAAGGAAGAACTTCTCTCCGCGCTCGGCGAGGGTGACGTGAGCGTAAAGTTTTCACTTGAATGGGGCGAATAACCTATCCGGAACGCATTGGTATACAAAGCAGCGCAACCGGGATACGAGTTATCAAAAGCTGAGAATACACGTCTACGCGAACGGATCAAAGAGAACTGAGAGAACAAAAACAGCGGCACCTATCACAACATGAAAGTGATAAGTGCCGCTGTTCGTTTTGCAGAAAGTCTCTCCCGCATCTTCGAGGACCACTGTAAAAAAATCGATCCCGAAGATGATGATATCGACAGGCAGCTCCGCCGCGAGATTCGGGTTGTCAAAAACAGACAGAATCTTGTGATGTGATCAATCGTCATCGTCGTCGAACAGACTGCGGTGACGACGTTTCTCTTCTTCCTCTTCTTCGCGACGGCGGCGTTCTTCCTCCTCTTCCTCTTCGCGTTTATATTCGCTGTCATCCCAGTTATAAGTATATTCGCCGCTGTCCAAGCTATAACCGTCGCGGTCGATCCATTCATATTCGCCGGATTCGTAATTCAAACAATACTTTGACATTATTCGGAGTCTCCTTTTAAAGCAAGTATGGCATCGCATGATTCGTTCAACTCGGTAATAAGCTCTTTGATCAGCGTATTCGATTTGTTGCTTGTTGCGCGTATGTAGTTTGAAACCAAGCCTATGGTTTTATGTCTTTCCGGGCAGTAGAAATACTTCACGAGATTGTGCATCTCATCATAGCAAAGACCAGACATCGTTTGCTTCCTGAGGTATTCTTCCATTCCGTCAGGCTTAAAGCCGAGATGGGCGCGATTAAACTCGTAAGCTTCTTTTATCAACGAATTTAATCCATTAAGAATTGACTTGTTATGACGAATGGCTTTCCGGATGCAGATCTCGGCGTTTCTGTATTTTCCGTTTTCAAGCATTCGGTCGATCAGGTCTCCTAAGTGCGGAAAGACAAATCTGTTAGTGTATTCCGGGTTCTTTACGGGGAACTCTTCGGAAAAATAATTGATTATCGCTTCATTGTCGGAAAGTGCTACCGCGCGGAGCAGATCATCATTCTTTTCCATCGGAGCCCCGGCGTCGGAATAGAAGAAATTGACCGAGTGCAGTTCGGGAATCTCTCTTGCAAGCAGGGCATTGAGCATATCGATATCATTATTCTCAACCGCAAGAGCAATTGTCTGTGTCCTCAGGCGATCCTGGGACTGAATTTCAATCGGTGTATAAGTATCAATGTCGCCGACATCTCTGCGCTTGACACTGGTTCCCGCACCAAAAGTAAATCCGAATTGTTTCCACTCAGATAGATCTACAAACCAAATGAAGCGCTCCTCCAAAAGATACTTTATGAAGGCATAATTTTTGCATTCGAGCGCGTAGTCAATTACCGACTTGCAATACTCATCACAGTTAAGGAAAAGCTTGTCCTCGCGCTTCATATACTTTTCCCAGACCTCTCTGTCTTTTGAAAAAGCAATATCGTAGTTGGTTGTGTGGCTGCCGACCGGAACATGCGTATTTCCCGCCGAAAGGACTTCTTCGCACGAAATATCAAGCAGTTCGGTGACGAACGGGAGATCATCCGTCTGAATCCGTTTCGTACCCTTCAGAATCTGCGAGAACCGATTTAGAAGTTTTCTGATCTCCTCGTCTTCGGTCTGGCCGTCCTTCAGTTCAAGATACGCTCTGCAGAACTTTCGGATCGAATCGTACTTTTTCAAAATGGCTGTTCGGAGATATTCTCCGATGGCTGTATCATTCTCAAGTTTAAACATTGTTTTCTCCTCCTTTGGGACTTGATACGACTATATTATACCGATCAGTCAGCTTTCCCGATATCCTTTTGTTGTGTACACAAAAAGAGTATATCTGTGTCTTTATGTGTTTAATGTACACCATTCGTGTATATTATATCGCGCAAGCCCGGAAAAAACAAGGAAAAACCATTGAACGGAATCACAAAGCAACAAAACGGACTTGGCATACATAATGCCAAGTCCGTTCCTTTGGCGGAAGCGGTGGGATTCGAACCCACGAGCCCTTGCGGACTACCTGATTTCGAGTCAGGCCCGTTATGACCACTTCGATACGCTTCCGTATATTCATTTGCCGTTCCCGCCGACGGAGCGATCCGTTCCGCCCGCCGCGGTCCGTGCGATTTATTATAATATGGATCCGCCGCAAAGTCAAGCCCGGCGCGGGTCTTCTCCCCCGCTTCATTTGTCGCCCGGCAGGCGACCACGCGGGCCGCCGGGGGCGGTATAATCGGGCTGAAAAGAAGATCCGTTCCCACTAAAGGAGGTCAATTCAAACATGAAAAACAATCTGACGGAACTGGTATTCATTCTGGACCGCAGCGGATCCATGGGCGGGCTGGAGAGCGACACGATCGGCGGGTTCAACGCCATGATCGAGAAGCAGCGCAAGGAGGAGGGCGACGCCCTCGTCACCACCGTGCTCTTCGACGACGCCATCGAGACCCTGCACGACCGCAAGCCCCTCGCCGACGTGCCGCGCATGACGGAAAAGGACTATTTCGTGCGCGGGTGCACGGCGCTCATCGACGCCATCGGCGACACGGTGCGCCGCATCGCGGACATTCACCGCTACGCGCGGCCGGAGGACGTGCCGGAGCGCACGGTGTTCGTCATCACCACCGACGGCATGGAAAACGCGAGCCGCCGCTTCACCAGCAAAGAGGTCAAGCGGATGATCGAGGAAAAGAAGGCCGAGAACGGCTGGGAGTTCCTGTTCATCGCCGCGAACATCGACGCGGTGGAGACCGCCGGGCAGATCGGCATCCGGGAGGACCGGGCGGTCAACTACAAGGCCGACGAGGTCGGCACGGGCATCCTCTACGAGACGCTGTCGGCGGCGGTGTCCACCATCCGGCACAAGAAGAAGCTCGACGCCTCGTGGGGCTGCAAGCTGGAGGAGGACCTCGCCCGGCGCGGAAAAAAATGACGGTTCCGGAGTACAAAAACCGGGAGGCCGAAGCGGCCTCCCGGTCTCTCTTTTTCTTTTCAGGAGATCACCTTCGCGCGGCCCTGTCCGTCGGCAAGACCCGAGGTGAAGCGCACACTCCCGCCGTCGCGGATGAAGACCGCCTCGACGTCGGGCAGGCGCTCGGCGAGAGCGACGCCCTCCGCCTCGCCCAGCAGGAAGAGGACGGTGGCGAGCGCGTCGGCGTCCGCGGCGGAGGCGGCGATCACGGTGACCGACCAGAGCCCCGTTTGGGCGGGGCACCCGGTGCGCGGGTCGAGCAGGTGATGGTACCAGACGCCGTCGGCCTCGAAGCCGCGCTCGTAGACCCCGGAGGTGACCACGGCCCCGTCGGAGATCGAGAGGGTGCAGGCGTATTCGCCGCTCTGCCCGAAGGGCTTCTGCACGGCGACGGTGAAGGGCGCGTCGCCGCCGCCGAACACCGCGACGTTGCCGCCGAGATTGACGATGCCCCGGGTCTTGCCCTGCGCCCGCAGGGCCTCGGTCAGCCGGTCGGCGATGTAGCCCTTGGCGATGGCGCCGAGGTCGACCTGCGCGCCGCCGGAGAGGGACGCCGTGCGGCCGTCGAGGCGCAGCTTCTCCGCGCCCACGCGCGAGCGCGCCGCCGCGAGCTCCTCCTCCGCCGGCACCCGCGGATCTCCGTTGAAATCCCACAGGTCGGAGAGGGGGGCGACGGTGACGTCGAAGCGGCCGCCGGAGAGGGCTTCGTATTTTTGCGCGAGTGCGAGCAGCTCGGCCGTCTCCGCCGAGAGCGTCACCGGCGCGCCGGCGGCGGCGTTGAGCGCGGAAATCTCGCTTTCGGCCACCGTGCGGGAGAGCTTCCGCTCCCACTGCGAACAGAGGGTGAGCGCGCCGGCGGCGGCGGTCTCGTCCCCGTCGTAGAGGGAGACGCTGACCACCGTGTTCAGGGCGAAGCCCGCGGCGGTGACCGCCCGCGCCCCGCAAGCCGAGCAGAGCAGGCAGACCGCCAGAATGAGCGCGCAGACCGAAACAATTTTTCGCATTTCGTGCCGTTTTCCTCTGTTCTTTTTCTCTGCGTTGTATTATACTAAAAGAAGACCGATCCCGTCAAGAGAAGGGAGGGAGCGCCGAATGAAGATCCGCCGTTGGGACGTGCTTTTGCTGTGCGTCCTGCTGGCCGTCGGCGCGCTGCTGCTGCTGCTCCCGAAGGGCGACGGCGCCGCGGCGGAGATCCTCTCCGACGGGCAGACGGTCGGCGTCTACCCGCTCGACCGCGACCGGATCATCCCCGTCTCCGGCGAGTACGGCGAGAACACGGTGTGTATCCGCGACGGCGCGGTGTTTATCACCGGGGCGAGCTGCCCCGGCGGAGACTGCATGGCCCACGCCCCGATCTCGAAGGCCGGCGAGAGCATCGTCTGCCTGCCCAACCGCCTGATCGTGCGCGTCACGGGCAAGGCGTCCGGGCCGGACGCGGTGACGGGAGGTGCGGACCTGTGAGAACGCCTCTGACCGCCCGCCGCGCGGCGACCGACGGGGTGCTCATCGCCTTCGCGCTGGTGCTGGGCTATCTCGAGACCCTGCTCCCCCTGGACGGGTTCGTGCCCGGCGTCAAGCTCGGGCTCGCCAATATCGCCGCCCTGCTCGTGCTCTACCGGATCGGCCCCGCGGACGCGCTCGTCGTCAACGCGGTGCGGGTGATCCTCTCCAACCTGATGTTCGGCTCGCTTCTGTCGATGCTCTACGGGCTCTGCGGCGGGATCGGCGCGGTTCTGCTCATGGCGGCGCTTCGCCGCACCGGCGCGTTCGGCCCGCTCGGCGTCAGCGTCGCCGGGGGCGT
>JAEEGL012329436.1_pt1 | contig 11325 bp, 10 predicted proteins | sample 9134231 | NCBI WGS metagenome assembly JAEEGL01 (sample SAMN16246548, study PRJNA631951) | gut metagenome | biome: gut microbiome; feature: rumen; material: fiber-attached | host: Bos | place: Iran: Karaj | collected 2018-10
AAGGCCATGCCTCCTAGCCGCGGCACAGGGATGGTATGGACCTTCCGGACACCAGGCTGGTCGAACACCCGGTTGTGATAAGCGATGCGGAGCAGCAGCCGGATCATGGCGCCCCCCAGCAGGAAGGAGGCGATGAAATCCAGGACAAGGATCAAAAAGGAGGTATCCATCAGGCAAATAGGGACTGTTCGACCAGGTAGCACAGGATATGTCCGATGAGCGTCTGGCACTCCTGGATGCGGGGTGTCACCGTGGACGGAACGTGAATCACATGATCGGCCTCATCCAGCGGACAGGGATCCGCCCCGACGATGGCGACGGTGGTGATGCCTTTCTCCCGGCAAGCTTTCAGCGCTTCGACGATGTTCTTGGAGCGCCCTGATGTGGAGATACCGACGAAAACATCCCCCGGACATCCCTGGGCTTCCACCTGCCGGGCGAACAGCCGGTCAAAGCCATAGTCATTGCCGACGGCCGTAATGATGGAAGTATCGGTGGAAAGCGACAGCGCCGGAAGGCCCGGCCTGTCGAAGGTGAACTTGTTCACCAGTTCTCCGGCCATGTGCTGCGCGTCGGCCGCACTGCCGCCGTTGCCTGCCCAGAGGGTCTTGTGACCGGCGCGGTAAGCCTTGATCATCACATCCGCCACGATGGAGACCTTCTCCATCACCGCTGCATCCGAAAGCAAGTCCTGCTTGACCCGGACGGATTCGGCCACCTGGGCCTTGATGATATCCAGAGTATTCATAATGCGTTGATTTCTTCCAATAAGTTCCTGATACACGATTCGAACCGATACGGCAACAAGTTCTCCCGCAATGCGACAGGGCGTCCGGACGGAACCGTATCCAGAAGCCGCCCGATGCGGTCCGTGATAGCCGCCGCATCCATCGGATCCACGACAAAGCCGTTCTCCCCTTCCCGGACGAGGTCGGCCGAACCTGCCTTCCGGGAAACGACCACCTTCGCCCCTGCCATCAGCGCTTCGCCGGTCACGGCGCCGTACGCTTCCTGCGTACTGGGGAGGACAAGGATGTCGATGAGGTTGTACCAGGCCAGCAGTTCGTCGCCGGAAAGCTGTCCCGTGAACAGGGCGTCCGGCGCCATCGCTTCAAGGGCGTCCCGCAGGGGGCCGCCACCGATGATGACCAGCTGCGCCCGGTCCTTCAGCGGTTCGAAGGCTCGGATGAGAGTCGGTATGTTCTTCAATCCCACCAGGCGCCCGACAAACGCCACGACAGGCTTCTCCCCCGGACGCAGCCGCTCGGACAGCGGCAGCACGCGTTCCAGCTCCGGACGCACCCGGCGCTCGTCGGCGACGATGGGCATCAGGATGCCTTTTCCGAAACGGGCGCGGTACCACTGGCGAACCGCATCCGTACTGACCACCAGGCTGTCCAGCCAACGGGGGACAAACTGCCGGGCCAGGCGGTGGGCCCGCCCGAAATCATGGCCCTGGATCATGTCCAGACCGTCATCGCAGATGGAGACGACGCGGATACTGTACCGTTTCCGCAGTTGCAGGAGCCGCAGGGCGATGAAGGAAAACTCCTGGACGAAGACGACGGACGGTCGCGAAGAAGCGACGAGCGCCTCCAGGCCTTTCGGAAACACCTTCCCGAACAGGTGGCCCGTCGGAAGGCGGTGATTCACGAAACGGGCTCCGCGCAGGGTTTCCGCCTCATTATCCACCGGGACATAATGGTAGATGTCGCAGTCCAGCCGCTCCGCGAGGACATTGCACAGGTCGACGCGGTACGATGCGGGATAGGTGGAGATGTACAGGTTCCTCACAGTTGCGAAAGATGGTACTGTTTCTGTTCCTCCGACGCAAAGCGGTCCGAGATCTTGCGGGCCGGATTTCCGCCCCAGACCTCGCAGGAAGGGACATCCTTCGTCACGACGGCTCCCGCTGCGATAATGGCGCCGGTGCCGATGGTCACCCCGGACAGGATGATGGCGCCGGTGCCGATCCAGACGTCGTCCCCGACGGTGACCGGCCCGTTCACGCCCCTTTCCGCTCCCCAGACGGAGACGCCGGGCGTCCGGAAAGGATGATCGTTCCGACCGACAAAGGACACCCGGGAGCCCATCAGGACCCGGTTCCCGACATGCAGGTCGCAGGCGACCTCGTTATAGGCGCCGAACTGGACCTTGTCCCCCAGTTCCACCTTCATTCCCTTGGCGAAACGGGTGTGATGGCGCACGCGGACGAATCCATGGTACTTCACCCAAGGCCAGCGTACGTGGAAAAACCACCAGGTCCGTACCCGGTTCAACAGATGGTTGGCGGCGAAGGAAAGCTTTCCCTGGCCGGGCGACATGTTCTCAAACGGTATCATCGTCGATGGTCGTAAAGGTTCTGACTGCTTCTTCGAAAGAGACGCGCATCAAGCTCGGACGGGGGCCCGCCGCAGCGGGAAAACGCATCATCGCCTCCGCCAGCGCGCGGCGGAAATCGGCCGGATCGAGCGAATCGAAGACGATGCCGTCCGTCCCTTCCACAAATTCCAGGGCCCCGATATACCGGCTCACCAGGACGGGACATCCCAGGACCAGGGACTCGTTCACCACAGCTCCGAAGGGCTCATACCGGCTGGGAAGGACGAAAAAATCCGCCCGGTCGTACCAGCGATACAGGGAAGCGCCGAACTGGAAACCGGCGAAATGGACCTCGCCCCGGATGCCCAGGGATTCGGCACGCCTTTCCAGCGACTCCCTTTCTTCTCCCTCCCCCACCAGGGCGAGGGTATACCCTGCATGCGGGACGGAGGCGAAGGCTTCCATCAACAGGTCCAGTTTCTTGAGTTCCACCAGCCGGCCGACGAATAGGATGACCCGCTGTCCGCCAGGCAGCGGATCGGTAAAATCCTTCCGGTAGAACAGGATCGTCGACGGGTCCTGGATGTTCGGGCAGATGCCGGTGCGGAGCCACGGGAAATGCGCACGGTAAAACGCCTCGACCCCGTGGCTGTACACGATGACCCCTTCCGCATGACGCAGGACGAACCGGCGCGCCCAGGCCTTCGGCCCGGAGGACGCCCGGGCCATCATCAGGTTGTCCGAGGTGGTCACGTACAGCCGATAGCCGAAAAAGCGCTTGCAAAGGGCCAGCGTGACGCTCACCTGGGAGTATTCGTGGACAAAGACCACCTCCGGGCGGAGTTCTTTCAGCAGGGCCGTGATGCCGGTCCGGACCGGACGGGTCCCGACGTTGAAGCCCGTATTCAGAAAGCGGATATCCATCCCGTGCAGCCGGGACAGCAGGTCTTTCCGGTCGTAAGTGAATCCCTCCAGTTCAGCGTTGAAGAATACGACCGTCAGGTCATACTGCCGAGCCATCCCGTTGAAGACGTCGATCCGCCAGGGCGGCAGATACTGGAAAAAATAAACGGCTTTCTTCATCGCGCTTTCCTCCAGTCCGCTAAGACTCTTTCCCGGTCATAGCCGGTTTTCAGGACGGTATTCGTCCCCTTCCGGCAACCGTCGTTACCGCCCCGGGTTTCGAAACGGACCCGGCCGTCCACCGTGTTTTCTCCGATGTAATTGTTCACGTTGACCCGGGTGATCTTCGTGTCCGCATGGGTCTCCACCCACCGGACGCGGCGGGAGTCGATGCAATAGGAATTGGCAATCCCGACCACGAGGTTGCCGTACACCTCCACGTTGACGGCACCGTCGTCGAGAAAGATACCCCGGTTGTCGGCCGGGCCGCCGATATCGTGGATGTAATTGTTCCGGATCACCTGACCCTGGCTCACGGTCGCAAGGTAGATGGCACCGCTGTCGAGCATCGTCCGGGAAGGAGCTTTCCGGAACGCGGGCGTCTGGTACATCTCGTTGTTCTCGATGACCGACGAGCACTTGTCGCTCATGCTCTCCGAGAAATGGATGCCGGACCATATCGCGCAGTAAGTGAAGTCCACGAACGTATTGTCCGCAATCCGGGTGCGGGAAGCCACGTTCCAGATGCAGGGATTGTTGTCAGACATCAGGCCGATATCCTCGAAACGGTTCCCCGTGACGGAAGCGTCGTCCGACTCGTATCCGATCTCAATGCAGCCCCGGTAACAGTGGCGGAACACGTTTCCGGACAGGCGGACGCCCCGGGTGAACTGGATGACAACCGCATCGCCCCGGATACCTTCAAAGACGCAGTCCGAGACGGAAAGGGTTCCCAGGCTGCTGCGGTAGAACTTCAGGAGGCAGTCTTTTCCTCCGTTTCCGAAGAACTCGATTCCGCTGACCGACAATTCCTTGAGATGACTCCCAGACACGGTCAGGAAGCGGGACGCCCTGCACCGGTGCAGGGTCATCCGGTCCGGGAAATGGATTCGTCCGTCCCGGACATAAGGGGTCTTCGAGGACTTCTGGTTGTACAGGAAATACCGGGGCAGGACCTTGGCGTACTTGTAATCCGCGTCGATGTCGGTCAGTGCGTTTCCATTGTCGGTCAGGCGGGGGCTCCGGAAATAGACATATCCTCCTTCGACCTTCTCCACCTTGTAGCAGACGCTCCGATACCACTGGGTCAGGAGGATCCAGGATTCGCCGGCGTCCCGCGCCGACATCGAAGCGTCTCCGGTCAAGACCCGGCACAGGCCGCTCGAGCGGTCCACGACCTCGGGGCGTTTCCGCACTTGTCCGACCGCGGAACGAAGGTCCAGGTTCCGGCCTTCCTCCAAGTCCACATAACCGTCCGTCACCTCGAACGGCCCCCCAAATGGGGCGGTCAGCCCGCGGAAGGTCCGCGTCGGGACGTAATCCTCGCCCTCCCCCACCAGCCGGACGCCGATTCCGGAGAGGGAGATGGACAAACCGGGCCGGTCGACGCCCATCAGGCTCAGATGCTGGTCTCGGAAGAAATAGGTGCCGGGCGAAAAGCGGACGTGAATATCCTGCTCACCGCGGGCGATGAGGGCATGGATTCGCGCATCCAGCCCGTCGAAGCCGGCCTGGTCGGAGACCACGACGTCGGTGGCGGCGGAAAGGCCGGAGGAGACGAGGCAGGAAAGCATGGCGGCAAACAACTTAAATCTCATTTCCGAAGACGGATTTTCGCCTTTTTCAGGCCGTAGAACAGAGGATAGCTGCAGTTCAACAGGCGGATGAGCCACCCGTCCCTTCCGGTTCCTTCCGTACTGAGCGGAAGGGCGGTGCGAAGGGAGGTCCGCTCCTCCGTTTCCCGGGCGGAGAGTCCCATCCGGACACCCGCCTCGGTGAGTCCCTGGATGATGCTGAAGCAGGTTCGTGTCCGAATCAGGGGGTCGGCGATGCAAAGAGCGCTGCCGAGCGCCGGGGCATAGCGCCGGAGGAAGCCCTCGTCCCGGGTCCGGTAGGCACTGTCCTGACGCTCGAAAACCCGGTAGAACGGAATGTCCGCAAAAACGACGGAGCCGCCCGCGGTCAGGGTATTCGCAAAAAAGACAGTGTCTTCCGCGATCGACAGGCGCTCGTCGAACCGCACCCCCCGGTCCTTCAGGTATTCCCTCCGGAACGCGCAGCCGCAGACGCTCCCGCGGACGTATCCTTCCCGGGCGATGTCGTTCTTGGTCAGGAACGTCCTTTCCGGAAAACGGCCGGCCCAGGGATACCGCTCGGTCCGCGAACCGAAACTGCGCATGACGAGGATATCGGGCGAAGCCGTTTCCAGGAACGCTTCCAGCTTCTCGACGGCACCTTCGCACAGGGTGTCGTCGGCATCGACAAAGGCGATGTATTCGCCAGAAGCCTGCCGGATGCCGGCGTTCCGGGCGGCGGACACGCCCGCATTCTCCTGCCTCAGGAGGCGGACGGACGGGAAATCACGCGCTACGACCGCCCCGGTCCCGTCGGTCGAGCCGTCATCTACGACGACCGTTTCCGCGACGGTACCGACCGAAGAGAGGCAGTCCCTGATGAAACCGGCGGCATTGTAGGCGGGTATGATGACCGAAATCTTCATTCTGATTCAGCGTATCGGTTGTTCCGGGCCAGGCTGGACGGATCGTCGCGGCGGACATAGATCTCCACGCGCCCGTCATAGACGTTGTCTAAAACCCGGTTCCCGACATTGGTCTTCCGAACCTTGCTTTTCGGGCTCCAGGCGACCCAGTTGCAGCGTCTCAGGTCGATACATCGGCCCCTCTCGACCCGGAAAACCCGGTTTGAGGCGATATCGACGTGGATGGCCCCGTCGTCCGCGAAGATACCCCGGTTGCCATGAGGGCCTTTCAAGTCATGGATATAGTTTCCGCGGACCACCGTCCGGGTATTGTTCGTGCTGATATAGACCGCTCCCCCGTCGATCAGTTCCCGGGGGACGCCGGTCCGGAAAGCGTCGGACATGCAGATCTCGTTGTTTTCGACCACCCCGCGCGTCCCGAACCGGTCCGGCATGGTATAATGGATGCCCAGCCAGATGGCCGAATAGGAGAAGTCCTCGAAATAATTGCCCGCTACGCGGTAATCGACGCCCCGGCACAGGATGACGGGCGCATTGGTCATCATCAGCCCGTTGTCGAAGAAACGGTTGTCCTCGATCCGGGCGTTCACGCAGCCTTCCTCGACCTGGATGGAGCCCAGGTAATTCTCCCGGAAAAGGCACCCCCGAACGGCCAGATTGTCCACTTCGGAAGCGTGGATACCGTCGGATTTCAAGCCCAGGAAGGCGCATCCCGTGATGCTTATCTCGTCCGCATGGACAGTTTCGAGGTCGATCAGGGCGTTCCCGTCCCGGTTCCCCAGGAAAGTGAGGCCGTCCAGAGACAGACGCGAGAACGCGCAGTCCTTCACAGAAAGGAAACAGGTGGCGCCGCAGGCATGCAAACCCTCCTGACGGGGACGCGGGCACAGGATATACCGCGGAAGGCATCGGCCGTAGCGGAGCTCCGACCACATGCCCGTCCCGTAATCCCGGTCCTTGCGGAAATAAAGCCAGCCGCGGCGGATTTCGAGGACCGGATAGACCGCCCCCTTGAACCACTGGGACAGGATGATGTTCCAATCCTTCACCTCCTCCGGGGAGCGGTCCGCCTCCCGGCATTTGATCCGGTAGACATGCTTCCGGAAGAGGACTTTCAAGGGCCAGGTACGCGCTTTCCGCACCGGTTCCCGAACGTCCACAGGGCGCATGGACGTGAGATCCACATAGCCTTTGTCAATCGAGTATCCGTCTTCCGTGTCCCGGGCAACCAGATACGTTTTCGTCCCGGACAGCGAAATCGAACACGGCGCATACTGCCGCGAAGTCAGGGACAGGTGGTTCTCGCCATAAAAAAAGGTACCGGGAGAGAACCGCACTTCGACATCGGAGGCCCCGGCTTCCAGCACCGAATCCAGACGCTCCTGAAGTGCATCGAACTCCGCCTGGTTCCCTACGGGAAGCAAGACACGGGCCAGGAGGTATATGAGCGTGAGAAGCTTCATCCGGCGATGGACCTGTACCGGGTTCCGCCCCAGCCGACCTTCCGGACGGTCACGGTGTCATCCCGGAAGACGGGCAGGTTGTCCGAATAGTAGACATACAGGAAGATGGACAGCCAAAGGATGGATTCCCCGATACCGAAGAAGGACAGCGTCGGTATGCCGACGAGGATATAGAGAGCGCTGGCCTTCACCAGGAAGGATTTCTTCTCGGCCAGACCCTTGACGGTCATCACCAGGATGACCAGGGTCGGAATGACTCCGTACTGATGCCACATGCCCACCATACCCACGTCGGAATGGAAGATGCCGCTCTCCTGCAGGACATGGATGATGGGATTGACATTGGCCGATATGTAGCCTGTTCCCAGCAGGTGCTGGATTACGGTCCGGTGCGAGAACATGTAGACATAGGCCTTGTTCCGGTTGTAATCCGGATTGAGGATCTGCTCGACCGTCTCCCGGTACAGCATTTCCCACTGACCGGCGGTATAGACGGCCATCAACAGGACCGCAATGGAACCGAGTGCGATCAGCAGAAGCTTCTGCGGACTCATCTTCATCTTGAGGACCAGGAAACCGACGATCACGATGGCGGCGATCAGCGAGGTCCGGTTCTGGACCAGGAAGAGCAGCGCGAACTCGAAGAACGCCCATCCCATGTTGCGCAGGTTGTTGTCCTTGATCACCCGCTGCAGGGAGAAGATGAAGGCCAGGGAAAGATGCCGCACGCCGGACAAGCCGACGATCAGGTCGCCCTCCATCATCAGCGGGGAATCCTCCGGCTGGGGCACCCACCACGGCGCGAAGAAGGTCACCATGAGCGAAACGATGAGGTAGAATACGGAGAATCCGTACAGCGCACCTCTCAGTTCCCGTTCGGAGGGCCGGAGAGCAATCAGAATCGGGAAAGCGACCAGTTCGAACATTCTTCGATAGGAGAAGAATGACTGGACGAAGCTCTGCCCGTAATACATCAGGGCGGGAATCCAGGACAGGACGATGCCCGCGACCAGCCACCAGAAGGGCCGGAGCCAGTTGGCGGAATCCCGGATCCAGGCTCGCCGGTTGAAGGTGAACATCAGAAACAGGGAGATCAGGTAGAACGCGAAAGGGCCGTTCGGTCCGATGACCCGGGTAATCGGGATCAGATCGAAGAAATTCACGGAGACCACCAGGAGGAAGAACACCCAGAGTTCCACGTAATTCCGCCGCTTCTTCTTTACGCCCCAGCTTTGTTTCATTTCACCTTGAGAATCAAAGAATAGAGACACCGCGCCGCCGCGAGGGAAAGAGCGGAATTCCCCCTGTAATTCCGGTAATAGCAGGCCATGCTGTCAAACTGCATCAGCGCCCGCTCCCGGTCGCCGTGGTGGCGGCCGATGGTTTGCCCGTGGTCATGCAGGACCGTGACCGACGGGTCGAAATACAGAGTCCGACCGATGGCGGCAAGCCGGTCCGACAGGATGTTCTCTTCCCCGTAGAGGAAAGTCCGCTCGTCGAAGCGGCCCGCCTCGCGGAAAGCCTCCGCATCGACCAGGAGGAAAGCTCCGGAGAGCTTGTAATGGGAGCCGGCTTCCGCCCGGGAAGGATAATCCAGGGCGAAGCGCTTCCTTTTCTTTTCTGCCCCCAGGAAAGGAGTGCTGAGATACATCCAGACATAACGGTCCCAGAGGGACATATAGGGTTCCGGTCCCTGCCGGTTTCCGTCCGGGCCGATGATTTCCGGTCCCACGGCACCGGCCTCGGGATGGGCGACGGCAGTCTCGACCAGGGTCTCCACCACCCGCTCCGACCGAAAACGGATATCGTTGTTGGTGAGCAGGATATAGGTCGGCCGGTCATGTTCTTCCAGCCATTTCACGCCCAGGTTGTTGCCTGCGGCGAACCCCCGGTTCGGAGCAGGAATTACCACTGCCTCCGGAATCCGCTCCGCCAGTCGCTGCGCCTGCGCGGCATCGTAGCCGTTGGCGACCACGACCACCCGGTGAGGGACGGTGATCTTCGCGAGTTCCTCCCTCACGAAGCGGACCGTCAGGTCATCGGACCGGTAACTGACAATGACGACTCCCAGCATGGCTCAGCGGATAAAGCGTTTCAGGGCGACCTTCATCTCGTCCAGCAGGGTGGAGGGATTCAGCCGGAGATTGACCAGCAGGAAGATCGGGACGATCAGGACCGTGGTGACTCCCAGCCGCCACCAGATGTCCGGGATGAGCCACCAGGCCGCCCAGATGGGCACGAGATAGCAAAGGCCAAAGACCAGCGACCGGAGGAAGGCGCGGAAGTTGATCCGCAGGCCGAGGGTCTTCTTCACGAGGACGAGCCCGGCGATGAGGACGGCGAGTTCCGACACGCCCCAGGAAATGGAGGAGCCCACGGCACCCAGCCGGGGCGTAATCGCCACATTCAGCAGGATGCCCACGACAGCGCCCACCGTGGCCACGTACATGGTCGGCTTCGTGTCCTTGGAGGCCATCAGGCACTGCTGGATGACCACCTGCTCCAGTCCGATGACCAGCAGCAGGAAAACCACGATCCGGAACGGGAGCTCCGCCCCCTCGTATCCGGGGCCCGACACCAGGTGGACGATGGATTCGGCGTTGGCCACGCAGTACACGATGGCCGGAACGGCAAGGGAAACCAGCAGTTGGACGATCCGGTCCACAATCCCCTGCAGCTCCTTCTGCCGTCCCTCCCCGATCATCGCGCTCACCCGAGGCACCATCACAGTCGTAAAGGCGCTGAAAGTAGCCATAATCAGGGAATAGAGCTTGGTAGCCTGTGAGAAGTAGCCCACCTCCACATCGTTTTTCACGAATCCGAGGAAAACGACGTTGAAGGTCGTATACATGGAAGTCAGGATCCGGTAATAGCCGAAAACCAGGATGGGCACGATGAAAGGCAACGGATGCAGCCTCTTGAAGCTGAGCTTGGTGAATCGCTTGGACCAATGCCAGTTCAGGATGGCGTTCAACACGACCATGCCGGTGGTGAGCATATAGTATATCAACGCGTCTCCCGAATCCCGGATGAAAACGAATACACCGATGACGTATAGGAACTTGACAACGATGGTTCTGATGGTGATGAAGCGGAACTGCTCGATTCCCTGGAAGAACCAGTCCACCAGGATGAGGGTGAACAGGAGCTTGAACAGGCCCACCAGCAGGAAGGGCTTGTACGCGAGGAACTTGGGCACCGTAAAGGTGCAGACGACCAGGACGATGGACGAAATGACGAACGTAATGAGGTTCAGGAAGAAAAGGTTGCTGAAAACTTCCTTCAACCGCTCGGGATCGTCCTTGCAGCGCGCCACTTCCCGCACGCCGTAGGAACCGATGCCCAGCTGCGAGAACAGCACGAAATAATTGATGACGCTGTCCACGAAGTTGCACACCCCTATATTGTCCACGCCCAATACGCGCGAGATATAGGGGTATGTGATCAGCGGGAAAATGTATCCGCTGACCGTCAGGAGGAAGTTATAGGCGAAATTCTTTCTGACGCCAGGCATCTCAGGATTCCTTGAAAATGAAAGTCGCCTCGTGTGTCTGGATCCGCTCGGGGAGCTGCTGCCAGTCGCCGTACCAGAGGGCCAGTTCGTCCTCCTTCCGGCCGGGGCAGCTGAATTCGTACCCTTCGAAACGGACCGTTCCCAGCGGGAAGATCATCTCCGTGGGCGTACGGTCCACGGTGAACCACGTCCCATAGCAAGGCGCGATATAGTTCCGCCGCGGGCTGAGGAGACGGAAGACCGGATCCAGCACGTCATACAGGAGGAAGGCCCACGGGCGTGCCCGCCGGATGGCCTTTTCCCGGTCCGGAATCTCCTGCAAAGGACGATGGACCAGGTTCCGATGGATATGCTTCGTGATGTCAAGGAACATCTGGACGGTCTTATCGTCGTAGATGAAGATA
>JAEEGL012492118.1_pt1 | contig 11325 bp, 10 predicted proteins | sample 9134231 | NCBI WGS metagenome assembly JAEEGL01 (sample SAMN16246548, study PRJNA631951) | gut metagenome | biome: gut microbiome; feature: rumen; material: fiber-attached | host: Bos | place: Iran: Karaj | collected 2018-10
CAAAGAGGGCAAAGGCAATAAGATAGTCGCCATCGCGTCCTCCACCGGAGGACCCAAGGCACTGCAGAATGTTATCCCCAGACTGCCAAAGAACCTTGATGCGCCTGTACTGGTGGTCCAGCACATGCCTGTAGGTTTTACCAGATCACTGGCAGAACGTCTTAATGTCATGAGTGAGGTTACGGTTTCCGAAGCTGTTGACGGAGAGATGCTTGAAAAGGGGCACGTATATATCTCAAAGGGCGGTGCCCATATGAATTATCAGGATGCCGGCGGCCGCGGGCGGATCGTATATACCGACGAGCCCAGCCGTGAAGGAGTCAAGCCCTGTGCCAATTATATGTACGAATCACTGGTAAAGAGTCCTTTCCATACCGTGGTATGTGTAGTGCTCACAGGGATGGGACATGACGGTACGGAAGGCATCCAGAACCTTGTAAAAGCAAAGAACACCTATATCATAGCCGAGGATGAAAAGAGCTGCGTTGTAAACGGGATGCCCGGCAGCATCGAAGCAACAGGGCTGGTGAATGAGGTGGTGGATATCGATCAGGTAGCACAATCTATCCTCGCTAACGTGGGGGTTAGATAGGGTTTATAGCAACACAAGTAAGCGAGAAAAGGAGAGAGTTGACATGGACGTAAGCCAGTATTTAGACATCTTCCTTGACGAGAGCAAGGAGCATCTCCAGAATCTGAACACCAGTGTGCTTAATCTGGAGCAGGATCCCGAGAATCCGGATACTATCAGTGAGATCTTCCGTGCCGCTCATACTCTTAAGGGTATGGCCGGGACTATGGGCTATAAGCGCATGCAGAATCTGACCCATGATATGGAGAATGTCTTTTCTGAAGTTCGCGATGGGAAACTGAAAGTCAATGCAGCTATGATCGATGTTCTGTTCCGCTGCCTTGATGCGATCGAGGAATACGTTTCCGTTATCAGCGAGACTGCTGATGAGGGTGATAACGATAACGAGCCGATAATAAAAGAACTTAATGATATACTTGCCGGCAAAGGTGCATCCGAAGAGGGGGATAAGCCCAAGGAGAGCGCGGCTGCATCAGCAGAACCTGCAGCAGCAGCTGCTGCCGACGCATCATCAGCCGCACCGGCAGTGGCATGGGATTTTACCGAAGAAGAGCACAAAGCTCTGGAAGATGCCATGATGGCAAACAAGAAGCTCTACAGCGTGACGGTTACCGTTCAGGAAAGCTGTCTGCTTAAGGCTGCGCGCGCTTTCCTGGTATTTAAAGCTATTGAGGAAAGAGGCGAGATAGTAGCCGCAAAACCGTCCACTCAGGACATAGAAGACGAGAAGTTCGATCTGGAATTCTCACTCATCATCGCATCGGAAGGTGAGCTGGAACCCATTTTAAATGATATAAAAGCCGTATCCGAGATCGCTGACGCCAAGGGCGGTATCTTTGAGGGTGATCAAGCTGCGGAAAGTGAAGCTGAAGCGCCTTCCGCTCCCGTTACCGAAAAGAAGGCAGAGAGCGAAGCGCCTGCGCCCGACCCCGGTACTTCGGTCGCAAATGTAAAGAATGTTGTGGCTAAAAAGCCCGAGACTGCCGGCAGCGGAGCAAAAACGGAAAAGAAGAGCGGCAGCAAGCCCGCCGTAAACCGCACCGTACGTGTGGACATCGAGAAGCTGGATTCGCTGATGAACCTTGTCAGTGAGCTTATCATAGCAAAGAATTCCCTGGTGAGCAGTGCCACCAGTTCTGCGGAATCTTCCAATCTGCATGAGCAGATAGAGTATCTGGAGAGTGTGACCACCAATCTGCATGAATCGGTAATGAAGGTACGAATGGTGCCTATAGAGAGCGTGGTGAGCAAGTTCCCCAGAATGATCCGCGATATCTCCAAGCAGCTTAACAAGCCCATGGAGCTGTATATGAGCGGCGAAGAGACCGAGCTAGACCGTACGGTGGTGGATGAGATAGGCGATCCTCTTATGCATATGCTGCGTAATTCGGCAGATCATGGGCTGGAGATGCCCCAGGAGCGTATCGCAAGGGGCAAGCCCGAGACAGGTTCCATATTCCTGGATGCATATCAGGACGGAAATAATGTTGTGATCGAAGTACGCGATGACGGTAATGGTATAGATGTGGAACGTGTAAGGCAGAAGGCAATCGAGCGCGGTGTGATGACCGAGGAGCAGGCATATGCTGCCGATGATTCCGACATCATCAATCTGCTGTTCATGCCCAGTTTCTCCACGGCAAAACAGGTATCCGATCTGTCAGGTCGCGGCGTAGGTCTGGATGTGGTAAAGAGTAAGATAGAGGCATTATCCGGTGAAGTCGATGTTAAGACCAAGCTGGGTGAAGGTACAACCTTTAGCATACGCCTGCCGCTTACCCTGGCGATCATACAGGCACTCATGGTCGTTGTCGGAGGCGAGAAATATGCGATCGCATTAAGCGGTATTCAGACGATAGAGAATATCAGCCCTAAGGATGTAAAGACCGTTGAGAGCAAAGAAGTGATCAACCTGCGCGGTACGGTCATCCCCATCCTTCGCTTAGACGAGATCTTAGGCTGCGATTCACAGCGCGAGCCCGAAGAAGATATGATCGTGGTCATCGCAAAGAAGGGCGATAAGCTGGCCGGCCTGGTCGTGGATAATCTCATCGGACAGCAGGAGATAGTCATCAAGTCCATGGGTAAGTATATCAATAAATGTAAGTTTATCAGCGGCGCCACCATTCTGGGTGACGGCGAAGTGGCACTTATAATCGATTCCAACGCTTTGATCTGACAGTGAGCGCGGATATACTTAAGGCAAGGAGAGAAGACAATGGCAAATGAACTCAGTACAAATGTAAATGAGATAACCCAGTATATAGTGATCCGTATAGGGGAGGAGCAGTACGGCATCGATATCAAATATATCGATAACATCGTCCGTATGCAGCAGATAACCCGTGTGCCCCAGGTACCCGCTCATTTTAAGGGAGTTATCAATCTCCGAGGAGAAGTGATCCCGGTCATGAGCATAAGGATCAAGATGGGACTGGCACCCGACGTGGTGAGCAAGGATACGCGTATCATCATAGTCAAGATGGATCAGCATGAGGGTATAGGCATAATGGTCGATATGGTGAAGGAAGTTGTAAACCTTTCTTCGGCAGAGATAGAACGTGTCGGCTTTGACCGCGGTGATAACGGAAATGCATATGCAAGCGGTATAGGCAAGCACGAGACCGGTCTTATCACGCTGCTCGATCTTGAGGCAGTGCTGGCCGGATTATAAGGAGGAATACCTGATGGCAGACAAGCCGGATCTTACAATCGAGGAGATGTCCGATAAGTACTTTGATGTACTTAAGGAGATCGGCAATATAGGAGCGGGAAATGCGACTACTGCTCTGTCGACCATGCTCGGGACCAGGGTTGATATGATGGTGCCCAAGGTAAGGCTGATGGAGTTTAAAGAGGTAGGGACCACGCTGGGCGGAGAAGAGCAGCTGGTTGCCGGTATCTATCTTGTGGTTGACGGAGATATCCACGGCAGTATAATGTTTATCCAGAAGAAGGAATCTGCCCGTGCTATGGTGCAGAAGCTGATGGGAATGCCCAGTGAAGGGGAAGACTTCTCCGAGATGGAGCTCTCCGCATTAAAGGAGATCGGAAATGTCATCACCGGTGCATACCTTAATTCGCTGGCTACGCTTACCAATCTTACGATCTATCCTTCCGTACCGGATGTGTGCATAGATATGGCGGGTGCGATCCTTTCCGTGCCGGCGATAGAGTTCGGGGCCATCTCTGATAAGATGCTCCTGATACAGACTGATTTTGCTGATGATGTGGAGCTTTCCGGATATTTCATCCTTGTACCGGATGAGGAGTCGGATGCCAAGATACTGCATGCTTTGGGCTTTTAAGCCACTGGGAAAGACATATGCCTGAAACGATTAAAGTCGGGATCGCGGACCTTAATGTGTGCACTCCCCCCAATCTGATCACTACCATAGGACTGGGAAGCTGTGTGGGTATCGCGATACGTGATAAACAGAATAAGATAGGCGGCCTGGTGCACGTTATGCTTCCAAGCAGCAAGGAAGTAAAGAGTAACGGTAACCCCGCTAAATTTGCCGATACGGGCATTCCCGAGCTGGTAAGGCGGCTGGAGAAGATGGGAGCCATACGCAGCCGTATGGTGGCCAAGATAGCCGGCGGGGCGACCATGTTTGCTTTTCATTCCAAGTCCGAGCTGAGCGGGATAGGGGACAGGAATGTGGCTGCCACCAAGCAGACGCTTAAAGAGATGAATATCCCCATTCTGGCAGAGGATACCGGCGCCAATTACGGACGCACGGTCACCTTTGATCCGGAAACGGGAGATTACGAGGTTAAAGCCGTAGGCAAACCCCTGAAGGTGATCTGATGCAGGATATACAGGTTCCGGAAAAAAAGAATACTTTAAAGACCAAACTCCTCCCCTCATTATTTATGCTGCTGGGCGGAGCGGTAGCGCTGATCTTCGGGCTGATACAGCATTTTCAGATGACACAGCTTTTACTGGTGGTTTTTTTTGCTTTATTGGGCTTTGCTATACTGGGCACCATAATCAAGAGCATAGTAGATAAGTTTAATATGAGCATGAGCTATGTTGATTATTTTGATGACAGCGGTGACCTGGTAGAGAAGAGTAACTATAAAGATAATTGATAAGGTATTGGTGGAGGATTGATGGACGAGGCCGGAAAGAAAAGATTATGGGATGACTATACCAGACTTCAGAGCACGGAGCTGAGAGAAAAGCTCATACTTGAGTATTCTCCGCTCGTAAAACTCGTTGCCGGTCGTCTTTCCATGTATCTGGGTTACAATGTAGAGTATGAGGATCTGGTGAGCTATGGTATCTTCGGACTGATAGATGCCATCGATAAATTTGATACCAGAAAAGGCATAAAATTTGAGACCTATGCATCGCTGCGCATCAGGGGCGCTATGCTCGATCAGATAAGAAAGAACGACTGGATACCCAGGACGGTACGCCAGCGTCAGCGCCAGATAGAAGCGGCAATGAAGGACATAGAGGAAGCTACGGGCAAGCCTGCGACCGATGAGGAAATAGCGGCAGCCCTTGGTATCACCGATGATGAGCTTTTAGACTGGCAGTCACAGCTTAAGCTGACCAATGTGGTATCTTTAAACGAATTCATGGAAAGCGGAAGCGAAGTGGCCGGTGATGCCAGCATGGGTGCACATTTCATGTCGCCCGAGGAAGTGATGGACAATGCCGAGCTTAAGGAAAAGCTCATGGAATCGCTTGATCTGCTTACGGATAAAGAAAGAAGCGTGGTGCTCTTTTACTACTACGAAGAGCTGACACTTAAAGAGATAGCGAACATCCTGGAGGTGTCGGAATCCAGGATCTCCCAGCTGCATACCAGGGCGCTTGAGAAGATGCGCAAGAAGCTGGGCGACTACATCGGAATCCTGCATAAGATTTCATAATACGCGAAGGATCCTGAAAGACATGTCATCCTGAGCGAAGCGAAGGATCTTTCCACAGGAGGAAAAATATGAATCCATACTTTAAAGTAGAGATCAACGATAAAGGCACATTCCTTAAGCTGATCCCGGGGGATTCGGGACTGCCTTCGATCCAGGAAGCCATTAATTATCTTGAAGCAAAAAAGGTGCCCTACGATGTCGGTGTACTGGGAGCCTTTTTTAAACAGGGAGATCCGGATAAGCTGATCCCTCTTTCCGGAAACAGGATATATGCGATCCCGGAGGGCAGCGTGATAAGGGTGAGTGATGACCGTATGACGGCCACTGCCCGTTTTTATCCTGCATCGACCGGCGGAAAAGCCATCACTAAAGAGGATATATACAGTGAATGCCGGCTGGCCAAGATAGTATACGGTATTGACGATAAAGAGATAGAGAGGTTTTTATCTGAAAAGCAATATGCCACCGATTATGTGATAGCACGCGGAAAGCCGGTGGTCGAGGGCAGCGACGCAATAATAGAGTACAATTTTAATACAAATAATAAGGTGCGTCCGACGCTTAATGAAGACGGTACGGTCGATTTCTTTAACCTTAACCTGGTCAATCACTGTACCGAAGGTATGGTCCTGGCTACATTGACACCGGAGGTAAAGGGCGAAGCAGGATCCGATGTTTTCGGAATGGTGATCAAGCCCAGGGACGTAAAGCGTGCCACATTGCAGTTTGGTCTCAATATAGAACTCTCCGAGGACAAATGCTCCATCCGATCAAAAGTTAACGGGCATGTAACCCTGGTGGGCGGCAAGGTCTTCGTATCCGATGTGATGCAGGTCAATAACGTGGATAATTCCACCGGAAACATAGACTATCAGGGCAATGTGGTAGTAACGGGCGATGTTAAGTCCAACTTCAGCATAAAGACCAGCGGCGATGTGGAAGTGCAGGGTGTTGTGGAAGGAGCACGTATAGAAGCCGGCGGGAACATAATCCTTATGCGCGGTATAAACGGTGAAAGCAAGGGAATGCTAAAAGCCGGCGGAAACATTGTCTCCAAGTTTATGGAAAACTGCACTGCCGAGGCCGGCGGTTATGTTGAGACCAATTCGATACTGCATTCAAAAGTGCGTGCCGGTACAGAGGTAAATGTGATGAGTCAGAAAGGCTTCATTACCGGCGGGGAAGTGTGCGCTACATCCGGTATCAAGGTCAAGACCCTTGGATCCCATATGGGAGCCGATACCAAGGTCACGGCCGGCGTGGATCCTGCGGTACTCTCCAGGATGGGAGCGCTGAATAAGGAGATCCCGGACCTTCAGAAAAACCTAAAGACCACACTGCCCGTATTGGAAGCTACCAAGAAAAAGCTGGCAGCAGGCGTTAAGATGACACCTGACCAGGTCAAGCAGATACAGGCTCTTGCCGCAAATGTAAAGGCTACACAGGAAAAGCTTATCGCGGATAACACCGAGATGGAAAGCTTAAAGGAGAAACTTGAGGAAGGTTCTGCCGCATCCGTGGATGTAATGGGCGAAGCATATCAGGGCGTGGTGATCACTATATCGGATGTATCCATGGTCATAAAAGAGACCGTCAGATACTGCCGTTTCATCAAAGATAAAGGTGACGTCCGTATAGCCTCCATGTGAGCCGGGCTGTCATCCTGAGCGAAGCTGCCCACGTGTCATCCTGAGCTGCCCACGTGTCATCCTGAGCGAAGCGAAAAAGTGAGGCAGGAAATCTGTGATTTCCGAAGCCGAACTTTCCTTCTTGGGGATCTTATAAGGAGAATGATCTATGGCCATAGGCATAGTTGAATTGCAGGGAAGCATTAACAGAACACAGGATTTCCAGCAGTTTCAGCAATATGAGAATGATAAAGGCATGATATACCAGAATAATCAGCAGACCCAGGTGGAACAGAACGTGGAGGATAAGCTGAATCTGGTTCATGAAAAGGAGAATGCCGCAGAGGATACCGATGCCAATGATAAGGGCAGCGGCGGTATGTACGGCGGAGACGGCGGCAGGAACCGTAAGAAGAAAAAGATCAGGGACCGCGTTGTGGAGAAATCCACCATGGCCTTTGATGTAAAGATATAAAGAGGAAGGTAAGATGAACATATTAGAGATCGTACTGCTGGCGGCGGGAGCTCTCGCATTCGTCAGCAGCTTTTTCCTGCCTGACAAGAGCAGGGGAGAGAAAGCAGAGATTCCCGAAGAGGAATTAAAACGGCTGGTTGAAGAGGAGATAGAGAACAACCGCGGCCGTATCGGGGACATGACCGAGGAGAGCGTTAATTATCAGGTGGAAAAGACGGAGCGTAACTTGGACCGTCTGACCAATGAAAAGATGATGGCGCTGGGAGAGTATTCGGACAATGTGATGAGCCAGATCGGCAGCAATCATCAGGAGGTGGTTTTCCTTCATGATATGCTCAACCGTTCAAAGAACGAGCTGGAAGATCTGTTAAACCGCGCGGAGCGTGAATCAAAAGAGGCCAATGAGCGTGCCAATGCAGCCTATACTCTGGCAGAGAATGCCAGGAAACTGGCGGAAGAAGTAATGGAGAAGGCGGAAGGCGCAGCAAATGCGGCGGTAGCTGCAGAAGAGAAGATGCTGGATGCCAGACGTCTGACCCAGGATATGCAGAGTGTACCGGCAGCAGTTGAAGAGCAGCCTAAAGAAGACGGATTCCAGGCTAAGGAGCTTAAGGAACTGGTGGCAGCGCATGAAGCGGCTGTTTCTGCCGAGGAAACAGATCCTTTGGCAGGAGAAGACCTTGATGAGCTCCTGCGGCAGGCTAAGGCGCTTGGCACAGAAAATGAAGATGATGAGGAAACCGACCGCACACAGGATGTGCTTGATGCTTTTGCATCAGCTTCTAAACAGCAGCTTAATGATGTTGCCGGACAGACACAGGATGATGATCAGGATCTTGCAGGGCAGCAGACGCCGGAACGCAGCATAGCTTCAAGCAGCGAAGAGGAGCTGCAGGCATTGCTCGACAATGCCATGAATGCCGCACCTGCTGAAGCAGAGCCTGTAGTACCGGTTGCCGAGATAATGAAAGTGGATCCCGAAGAAGAGCGTTTCTTTGAGGATACACAGGAGCAGGAAGCAGAGGACGATGAGGATGAAGAAGATGAACTGAGCGAAGAGGAGATGATGGAGAAACTCCTCCGCGAAGCTACGGCTGAGCTGGCTCATGATGTATCAAGGGTATCGGCGGCAGCAGATAAAAAGAAAGCCGTAAGCAAGCCGGAGGTTACTTCCGGTAAGGAGACAGCAGAGTCCGGAAGCACAGACGCAGCCGTTATACGTACATCCGTAAAGCGCAGGGTAAAACCCAAAGCGGCACGTAAGACGGCAGATGATGACGAGATAGAAGGACAGATGAGCATACCGGAGGAGTTCATGCCGGGAGCTGAAAAAAACACCGGGGAAAACGTTAAGGAAAATACAAAGGAAAACAGCAAGGATAATAAAAACATCGTTGCACTTCAGTTCGGGCATGAGGATGATAACAGCGCAAACCATAATGAGCGTATCCTTCAGATGCACCGCATGGGGCGTTCCAATATGGCTATAGCAAAAGACCTGGGCCTGGGCATCGGTGAAGTAAAGCTGGTCATAGACCTGTTTGAAAACATGTCGTGATCATATAAATATAGGAGTAAACATGAAATTAGCATCATATATGCGCGGTCTTGGTATAGGAATGGCCGCCACCGCCCTGATCCTGCACTTTTCGGGCGGGACACAGATAAAAACAACAGGCGGCGATAAGCCTGTGGCTGCCGTATCGGAAAATACAAATAAACGTCTCAGTGAAGTAGGGGAGGAGACGCCCACACCGGAATACGGGGGAACTTTTGCAGGCATGATCCCCGATAAGGGAGAACCGCAGCACACCGTATCGGATGATCTGATAGCTGACCTTAGCGGTGTAAGTGTCAATGAAAGTGACGAGACTGCAGCGGACTTAACTCCCACAGAAGGGGAAGGATCCCAAGAGGCACCTACGGCGACTAAAGTCCCCACAGCTACACAGGTTCCAACAGCTACCCATGCGATAGAACCTACAGCGACCAAAGCAATAGAACCAACAGCTACAAAGGCTGTGGCACCCACAGCGACACCTGTTCCCGAGCCGACTAAGGCACCCACGCCTACCAAGGCACCCACGCCCACGCCGCCTCCGGTCGTCACACCCACTTCTGCGGCATCGGCATCTGCGGGAGGAGTGAGCCTTAACGGTGAGGAAAAGGAAGTAGTGGTGATATCGGGAGACGATTCATATTCCGTATCACGCAAGATGGCAGATGCGGGGATAATACCTTCCGCAGCAGAGTTTGACAAATATATGTGCGCCAATAAGTATGACAGGCGCATAACAACAGGCATACATAAGATACCGGCAAACTGCAGTTATCAGCGCATATGCGAGATACTCACAACAAAGGCACGATGATCGGTCAATAGTCATCAAGGGAAAGGAGGATGACAATGGGCAGAGCGTTTTACAGATCCTTATCATTCTTTTTATGTTTTCTGCTGATATTTGGTGATATCAGCTGCGTTTATGCGCAGGATGCACAGGAGCAGGAGGCAGAGATCCCCGGTGATGAAAGCAGTGAAGACAGCGCTGAAGCAAGTGTCAGTGAGAGCAGTGTGGCGGTTCCCTGCCCCACGCCGCTTCCGTCTGCTGATGAAGAGGTCCCTGAGAAAGATACCGGGGACATACGTTATGGCCGTGCCGATGTATCCGGTCAGCTGATACAGGCCGGGGGACATCCGGAGTTTGCAGGGGATGACGAAGATATAGTTTATGCCGCCGATACCGCCGGAGTCAAGAAAGCGATACTTGAAGGCCTTATAGCTTTTGAAAGCGAGATAGACATATCTGCTTTTGGGATCGACGAGGGAGATATCGCGGCGATCTATGCCAATGTAGTTAATTCCAATCCGGAGCTTTTCTATGTTACCGGAGCGTTCGGCTTTTCCTATGATTATAAGGACATGGTACTTTCTATAGAACCTGAGTATTCGTCTTATTTCACCCGGGAATCCGTTGAGATATTCAATGCCAAAGTTGATGAGATATTAAAAAACGTATCATCCGCTGCTTCCGATATTGAGAAGCTTCTGGTACTCCATGAATATCTTGTTACCCATGTGGAATACGATCACAGCAAGAAAAAGCCCGGGGCATATGATGCTTACGGCTGTCTGGTAAACGGTATGGCTGTATGCCAGGGTTATTCCGAAGGCTATCACTGCCTGTTAAAGAAAATGGGCATAAACTGCAAGGTGGTATACAGCGGGACTTTAGAGCACACCTGGAACATGGTGAAGCTGGGCGGAAAATGGTACTACATAGATGTGACTTATGATGATCCCGATACCACGGATCCTTTCTATTGCAGACATACCAATTTTTTAAGAAGCCGTGACGGCCTGGTGGATGCGGACCATAATTCAAATGACTGGGTCTCCACCGATGACGGGGTGAATGTTTTCAAAGCATATTCGGGCGGGACTACATATGATTCCTTCTTCTGGTCGGATATATTAAGGCCCGTTCCCGTTGCGGGAGGCTATGCGCTGTATTACAGTGCCGGTAAGCTTAATATGTACGATCTGGCAAAGGGCGGTGTAAAGCAGTATTCGCCGCAGGGAACCTGTACATCAATGACCTCAGTTGCCGGAGTATTCTATTATTCCACACTGAGCAGCATTTATTCCCTTACTACAGAGGGAAAGATCAATAAGTGCTATACCCTTAACGCTACCGAGGGCAGTTACGGAAGCATATATGAGCTCACACCGGAAAGCTATGGTG